>ENA-UOOE01001073-UOOE01001073.1-fermentation-metagenome-genome-assembly--contig:-NODE-1073-length-24129-cov-6.064136_pt1 | contig 24129 bp, 22 predicted proteins | sample MGYA00245776_ERZ724021 | MGnify/ENA primary metagenome ERZ724021 (study PRJEB28704, sample SAMN03018321) | fermentation metagenome | biome: anthropogenic terrestrial biome; feature: soil; material... | reverse complement strand
GACTATCACCAAATCATAGATTTGGGATACCTGCTTTTCCCACTAAGTAAGATTCATTGATATTTGTGTGAATTTTATTGGATTTCAATGTAAAATTTAGCCAGAAAAAAGGTGAGACCAAATGAACAATGTATTTTTAGTTGGCAGCATAGGTGTAGGAAAAAGTACCCTCCTAAAAAAACATTAACAAACGTTGATGACTCTATAGGCGGGTTTATGGAACAAAAAATAGGGACTATTTAAAAGAAAATCTACTTGAAATATTACAAAATTTTAATGTTAACTTAAAATACGGGGTATAATGTTTGTGTGTAAAATTATTTGTCGAAAGAAAGAGAATACACATAATTATTTACACGGCCTTTAACTACAGGCAATTACCGTATTCTACTATTGCCCATAATTTATTATTAGGTATTTTAGTTAAAGTAATTAAACCAATACTTCCCGTATATATTTCTGTGCAGTGCTCTCATTATTACTTCCACCAACCCAATATATACTTTTAAAGGTGCCATTAGCTGCACTGGTTGGAAAGTCTATAACATAATGTCTTGTGCCAGATGCATCGGTATTTGTTCTTGTAATTTGACTTTTATTTACAGTTACCCTGAGCACATCATTGCCACTATAGGTTATCCAAGATGGGATAATAAAAGCCGTCAAGATAAGCCATGTTGCCAAATACAGCTGATATCCTATTTTCACTTTTAGCTTCATAAGTCTGTTTTCCTGTAAGTGAATCATAGAGTTTTACTATAGCTGTGTCTGTAAAGGGCAATATTAGTTTTTTCTTTGGAATTTCTATTTTTAGTTCCTTTTATTAAATTTTTGCTGTAGGATAAACCTTGTTTATACAGCATAGATTTCCTCCTCTCTGAAATTTTAAATATAAAAAAAGCCTATACCTTTTAGATATGGGCTTTTAGTTGCATAATTTAAGAATACAGCCCGTCTATGGTAAATTTACAATAGATAAACCACATATTAAATAATACACAATAATTTTCTGGTTTTATATTCTTTGTTACTTCCATCTCTTTTACTTCTTAATGGGAATCCAAATCTCGCATCTGTAATTAGTAGAAGACGTATCCCCTACAGGATAAACCTCAAGCTCTGGTGCACAATCATGCTGATATCCTGTAGACGGCAACCACTCTGTAAATATTCTTCTGGTAAGATCTTGTATAGCTTCAGGTAATGCTCCAACTGATTCAAATACAACCCAGGTTGCTGCTGGTATACTTGCCGAAATATATCCTTTAGGAAGGGTGTCTTTAATTTCCTCAACTCCTATCATATAATTAAATTCATCTTTACCAAAATCCTTACATATACCTAGGACACCAAGCTTGCCTGCCTTTGAGCAAATCCATTGGTGTGAACCATCCTTCATGCAATCATACCAGAATTCAGGTACCTGTTTAAAGTTTTCTCCGTCCGCCATAGTTATCCTTCTCTGTTTACCTACTACTTTAAAACTTCCTTTATCAACAATCTTATAATTCATATCTTTATCTCCTTTTATTGAAATGTGAAAGGATAGTTTTGGATATGCCTTCAGATTTGCTCCTGGTTCACGCGCAGCCGAGGGGCTTATTCCATGCATTTTTCGAAAAGCTTTTGTGAATGCTTCAGGCGTTTCATAGCCATACTTATAGGCTACATTGATAATCTTTTCACCGGATATGATATCCTGTGTAGCAAGTGTAAGCCTTCTTCTGCGTATATATTCAGCTATTGTAACACCTGTTATCATATGGTACATACGCTGAAAGTGAAATGTAGATGATAATGCAATCTTCGCCAACTTATCAATATCAAGCTTTTCAGTAATGTTAGCCTCCATATATTCTACTGCATTGTTCATTGCGTTAAACCAATCCATAAAACCACTCCTCTCTAGTTCTAGATTAAATGTTTTCTACTTATTTGTCCTGTCTTTAAATGCTTCACGATGACAGGTTAAAATTATGTAGTTTTTGTCTGATTTATAACAATAAAATACTATTGTTACATTTCATAAGAATATTCTCAAGGAGATATGACTCATTAATTTTAGATTTGTATACTGGTGATTTAAAATTAACTTTCCAAACTTTATTTTCATCCACATCTTCCCTCAAGGGTAGCGATTGCCAATTTTCAATATGTTCACGTTGAAGATTTTCGTATTCTGGAGCAGCAGAAAAAACTACAGTGTGAAACAATAAAAGTATACTAAAAACATAAGTAGTAATTATAAATAATTGTTTCTTAAATTTATACATTTTTTATATTCTTCTTTTGGTTTAGACATATTCTGCATTCCCCCATAAATTTAAATATTATGTTTATACCCATGCTGCTTCTATTTACTTGTAAAATATATTTATTTAGCTATATTAATTACTTTTTTATAATAAAATTCCAAACTATACTACTATTTTAAAACAAGTAAACTATTTTTTACAGTAAAAAAATGGAGATAGGCAAAATATCTTTTAAATTTCCAAACCATTTATTATAGCATTATGTAGAACTAAATATGCAAGTTTTATAACTAGAAAATAAACCTATGCGTAGAAATGTTTTACAATAAACAAGTACATTTAAATATTTTGTAAATTTTCTGCTTAGACTTATCAAAATATTTAACGTACTTGTGGTTGTAAAATATTCAGAGCATAAGTTTATTTTTAGCTTAGAAACTCTACTTGCCTTTATTCCACTTGACTATAGGTTTCCTTGCGGCTTTCACTTCATCTAACCTTTTAATTAGAGTTGTATTTGGTGCAGATTTTACTATATCAGAATTTTCCTTAGCTTCTTTTGCAATACTTATCATATCATCTATAAATTCATCCAACGTTTCCAGCTTTTCACTTTCCGTAGGTTCTATCATCATTGCTTCTTTTATTATTAGTGGAAAATATATAGTTGGAGGATGGTATCCATAGTCTAAAAGCCTTTTTGCCACATCCAAAGTTGTAACTCCATTTTCATTATCTTTCAATCCGCCCAGCACACATTCATGCTTACAAACTGTATCTATAGGTATTTTATAATATTCTTTAAGTCTTGCCTTTATATAATTGGCATTTAAAACTGCATCTTCACTAACTTCCCTTAGTCCATCTGCTCCCATACTCAAAATATAGGAAAATGCCTTTACCATAACCCCAAAGTTTCCATAAAAGCTTCTTACTTTTCCTATGGAATAAGGTCTGTCATAATCCAAATAATATTTGTCCTCATCTTTAGAAACTATGGGAACAGGTAAAAATTCCATAAGCTCCTTTTTAACTCCTATAGGCCCACTTCCAGGTCCTCCACCACCATGTGGTGTTGAAAATGTCTTGTGAAGATTCATATGACACACGTCAAATCCCATATCTCCAGGTCTTGTCTTTCCCATAATGGCATTCATATTGGCACCATCATAGTAAAGAAGTCCTCCTGCATCATGAACAAGTTTAGCTATTTCCATAATGTTTTTTTCAAAAAGTCCGAGCGTATTTGGGTTGGTAAGCATAAGCCCTGCTATTTCATCACTCAATACAGATTTCAAAGATTCAATATCAACTATTCCATCTTCATCTGATTTCACTTCTATTATTTCAAACCCTGCACAAGAAGCTGAAGCTGGATTTGTACCGTGAGCTGAATCAGGAACTATAATCTTCTTTCTCTTAAAATCTCCACTTTTTTCATGGTAAGCCTTTATAATCATTAGTCCTGAAAGTTCTCCATGAGCTCCTGCTGCCGGCTGTAGGGATACAGTTTCAAAACCTGTTATTTCCGCAAGTTTTTCACTTAACTCATACATAAGCCTTAAAGCTCCCTGAGTAGTATCTTCTGGCTGATAAGGATGAAGCTGTGTAAACTCCTTAAAATCTGCCATATCTTCATTGATTTTAGGATTATATTTCATAGTACAGGAACCCAGTGGATAAAATCCCGTATCCACACCAAAGTTTTTATTTGAAAGCAGTGTAAAGTGTCTTATTACATCTACTTCACTTACTTCTGGAAGCTCAGGCTCCTCTTTACCTATAAATTCTTGTGGCAATAATTTTTCAATACTTTCTTCTGGTACATCACATTTAGGAAGGGAGTAGGCCTTTCTGCCCTCTTTAGAAAGTTCAAAAATAAGTTTGTTATACTCTTTCATTATTCAATTCCCTCCAATACAGAAGTTAATTTATCAATTTCATTTTTTGTCCTCTTCTCAGTAACACATAAAAGCATAGAATTTTTATAAGAAGAATATTGTTTCTCCATATCATATCCACCTAATATTTTATTTTCAAGCAGTGTCTTATTTACGTCTCCTACTGAATTTTTCGAAGTAACTACAAATTCATTGAAAAATGGTTTGTCAAATACAGCTTTGTATTTTCCACTTTCAATAAGCTTTTTAAAAGCATAGTGAGATTTTTGGACATTCTGATAAGCAACTTCTCTAATTCCCTTTTTTCCTAGTGTAGTTAAATATATAAGTGCTGTCAGTGCATTTAATGCTTCATTGGAGCATATATTTGAAGAAGCCTTTTCACGCCTTATATGCTGTTCTCGAGCCTGAAGTGTGAGCACATAACCTCTTTTACCTTCTGAATCCGTAGTTTCACCTACAATTCTTCCTGGAATTTTTCTCATATATTTTTTAGTAGTAGTTAAAAATCCAAGATAAGGACCGCCATAATTCATGCTGTTTCCAAGGGATTGTCCTTCACCTACAACTACGTCTGCTCCATACTCTCCAGGACTCTTTAATATTCCAAGGGAAATAGGATCACAAAATACTATCAAAAGGGATTTGTTATCATGTACATACTTTTCCACATCCTGCAACTCTTCTATTAACCCTAAAAAATTTGGTGTTTGAACTATAACTGCTGCTGTGTCTTTATTGAGTTCATCTTTAAGTTTGTCTATATCAGTAACTCCACTTGTTTCGTCTATTTCTATTAAATTTAGATCCTTAAACCTCAAATAAGTTTTAAGTACTTTTCTAACTTCAGGATTTAGAGTTTTTGAAACAACTATATTTTTACGTCTTGTTACATTTGCAGCCATTTGTGCTGCTTCTACGCAAGCTGTAGCACCATCATACATGGAGGCATTTGAAACTTCCATGCCTGTTAAGTTAGCCATAACTGTCTGATATTCAAATATGGCCTGAAGTGTACCCTGGCTTATTTCAGCTTGATAAGGGGTATATGCAGTATAAAATTCAGACCTCGATATTATGTGCTTTATCACAGATGGTATATAGCGGTCATAAACTCCTGCACCTAAAAAACAGGTTAGATCCTCACAGCTTTTATTTGATTTTGCAATATCTTTAATATAGGACTCCACTTCAAGTTCGGACATTCCATCATTTATATTCAATTTTCTATTTAAACGAACACTTTCTGGTATATCAGAAAACAAGTCATCTATGCTGCTTATTCCTATTTTCTCCAGCATAATTTTCTTGTCTTCCTCTGTAAGTGGTAAATAAGGATGCATATGAATCACTCCTTATCACATATTTTTTCATAGTGTGCTGCATCAAGTAGATCTTTCAATTCCACTTCATCTGATACTTCAATTGAAATTATCCAGTTTTTATATGGATCATCGTTGAGACCTTCAGGACTATCTACAAGTTCCTCATTTACTTCTAAGATCTTGCCCGAAACTGGAATACACAAATCTGAAGCTGCCTTTACAGATTCAACTGTTCCAAATACATCACCTTTTGAAAATTCTGAATCCACTTCAGGAAGTTCAACAAAAACAATCTCTCCTAAAGAATCCTGGGCAAAATCCGTAATACCCACATAAGCTTTGTCTCCATCAACTTTTATCCATTCATGATCTTTCGAATACAATAATTCCTTTAAAGTTTTCATTTATAAATCCTCCCGCTATTTGTTATAATTTTTATTATAAAAATTTTTACTAACTACTTCTGCCTTCAAAAGCTTATTCCTTACTTTTATAGAAATAGAAGTTCCAATAGATGCATATTTAGAATCAATAAGGGCAAAGCCTATATTTTTATTCAAAGAAGGTGAACGATATCCAGTGGTTATTTCTCCTATTTTCTTGTCATCTGCAAAAACTTCATACCCATGCCTTGAAATTCCCCTTTCCTTCATTTCAAATCCAACTATCTTTCTCTTTAGTCCCTCTTTTTTCTGTTTTAAAAGGGCATCCTTACCTATAAAATTGTCCTTATCCAATTTCACAAAAAATCCTATGCCTGCTTCAAGAGGGGTGATTAATTCAGACAACTCATTTCCATAAAGAGGCAGATTAACTTCAAATCTTAAGGTATCCCTAGCACCAAGTCCTGCTGGTTTTATACCATCTTCTTTACCTGTTTCAAGTACTTTGTCCCATAGATATTCTGCATTTTCAGTTCCTGAATAAATCTCAAATCCATCTTCTCCTGTGTATCCAGTTCTTGAAACAATGCATTTTCTTCCAGCAACTAACACATCTCTTTTGAAAAAATAAAATTTGATGCTATCTAAACCTGTATCTGTTAATTTTTGAAGTATTTTTTGTGCATTTGGTCCCTGAATTGCAAGCTGTATAATTGAAGGAGATATATTTTTTATATCTACCTGAAAATTTCCCTTATTTTTTATCATCCAGTCAATATCTTTATCAATATTTGCAGCGTTTATTACGAGAAAAAAGTGCTCATTTGTAAATTTATAAACCAGTATGTCATCTACAATTCCACCTTCGGGATAGCACATAGGGGTATATAATATTTGGTTGTCTTTAATATTAGCTGCATCATTCGTTATTAAATTTTGAACAAATTTTAGTGCATCTTTTCCGGTTACATCTGCTTCCCCCATATGTGAGACATCAAACAATCCTGCTCTGTTACGCACTGCTTCATGTTCAGCTATTATGCCTTCAAATTGCACTGGCATGTCCCACCCTGCAAAATCTATTATTTTTGCACCATATTTCTTATAAGAATTAAACAGTGGAGTTTTCTTTAATTTTTCCATAATATAAGACCTCCTTCATATTTTTGCACGCTAAAAAAGGATATGGAGACTATTTACCTAATAGTCCACATATCCTCTGTTTTTCTTACCTGAGAGTTTCGATATTAAATATCTTTCACCTTTGGTACTGTTTTTAATAACAGCTTTTTCAGAGTTTTGTCCTACAGCGCTCCTTTTACCTGAAAGTTTTTGATATTGCCGTGGCCGTATATCATTGCTTCTTCGGTTAACATCTAGATGTTATCTCGCACTGTATTCATCCAATTTATATATTTTTTACTATATTGCTAATAATACACCTTATAATATGGAATTTCAATAAAAATATTTTTTAATTTTCAATTGACAATGCACAATTAAGCATGCATATCAACATAAATCTTAAAAGCCATTTTTATTTTCAAAATTTTTTACTGGCTAGATAGTAACTTAATAATCATATCTTCATATTCCTTTAATGTAATAAATCTACAATCAGGGTCTGCGACATATACCTCACCCGTATTCTTATTTACACAAAAATTACAATCCCAGCTTGTCCCTCCTTCTATTATCGAAAATATGTAATAGTCATTTAATATTTGCTTTGAATTGGGAAAATTTAATAAATTTACATAATTATCATTCGGACTATACTGATATTCATATTTAAATGAGCCTCTATATTTAAGAGATTTTAGTATATTTATAGCTTGATTTACTGTAAGAGTTGAAGCTTTATTATTAATATCTGAGAAATTAGTACTTACCTCTTGAGCTAATTCATCAGTAAGTACTCCCGTACCTCCAATTAATGTAATATTGTCAATTGAATTAAAATTATTTGATATATATGATTTAGTTGAAGTTTCTATGTTATTATTTATCAAAACTAGAGGTGATGATGTGTTAGCTACACCTGCAGAACACGCTAATGCATCTGGAAAGTTCTCACCTGATGCTAGATAAATATTTGAAGTATTTAAATCATTTTTAAATTCACTTAGTACTGCTGAGTTTGTATCATATCTATTATTTCCATACAATCTTTTAGGATTCTGAATAGTTGCAATACTTTAATTATATTATAGTTATCTCCGGATTATAATATAAAATCCATTATTTCTAAAATAAGTCAAAGATTAATTTTTTAACAAAAATATGAGATGCACCTAATGTTTAAACTTAATTTTAATGTTTACTATTTCACCTTTTGTTCCAATTCTTATAGGAGGCCCCCAGGTTCCGTAACCAGAAGTGACTATCAAGTTAAAATTACCTTTTTTAAGATATCCATAGTCATCTTCATAAATGAGCTTTGTCATAAGATTATTAGGAAAAAATTGTCCCCTATGAGTATGCCCTGAAAGCTGTAAATCCACATTTTCCTTGTGAGCTTCCGCAAGGCCTACCGGCCTATGATTCAATTCTATAATAGGAAGAGATTTGTCTGTATTTTTCAGAATGTCATTTAGTGGTTTTACTTTTTCACCACTGGCAGCATCATTTCTGCCTACCACATAAAAACTATTGTCTATTTTAACTGATTCATCCTGGAGTACTTTAATCTTTGCTTCCTTCATATAACCAATAGTTTCAGATACATTTTCCCCATATTCATGATTTCCTGTAATGTAATATACCCCGTACTTTGATTTTATATCTTTAAAGACCCGTCCATAATATTTCTTTAGCTTTGTAGTAGTGCTCTCATCAACCATGTCGCCACAAAAGAAAACTATATCGGGTTTTAATTTATTTATGGAATTCACCATTTTGTCAATGCCTTTTTCCTTAATCATTATACCCATATGTACATCTGAAACCATTGCAGCATTTAGTGAATTGATTTTGCCAGCATTTTTATTTATATTTATGCTGTAATTTGTTACAACTGGATGAAGGGCATTGTACATTCCAAAGCAAAAAATAATTAAAACTATTACAAAAATTGAAATTCCATCATCATATAGTACACTTATGTAGTTTTTAATTTTTCCTTTAAAACCTATTTTTTTTAAAACAAATCTTGTAACATCTGTAAGTGCAAATAATATAATTAAATAATAAAAAATGCCTAGGGATACAGCTCCTATTAATGTAAATAGTGAAGCTAATATGTTGTTTACCGATACAACTCTTTTAAATATAGAACTTATAACATAAGAAAAAGCTATGAACCAAAATATAATCCAGTACAACTTCATTTTCAAATTTTTATTTTTCCTTATAAACACACCTTTTACTCTTCTCCCAACGTAATACCATACTATTATGTATAAAATCAAAATAAGTATAAGTACAATAATGTTTTCAATTAGTACCAATGACTTCATTAGGTCCACTCCTTATAAATTTTAATCATCATAATCAGCCATGATTTACTAAAAAATCCACCTAGAAATTAAGCTCTAGGTGGACAGCCTGTTTTATTGTATACTTGACAAAGGGCACAGTTTACCTCTTTATTATAAATCTATTTTATTTTTACTCCTATTTGTAAATCTTGCTCAACAGCTTTTTCTTTAGAAAACATAGCACCAAAAATCATTACAATTGCAAAGACAATTAGATATGCAACAACTGCCATTTTATGAGAAAAACAAGCAGCAATTATCATAAAAACACATCCTGCTATAGAAATAACAGGTGCTACAAATCTCTTGAAAGAACTTAAATCCTTTTCTTTTCTCATCATCATAATAAAAATCGGAATATATAATGCATAAATAGTAACTATAGGTAATTCTGAAGAATCAAAAGAAAAAAATCCAAACCAAGGTTTTGTTAAGTTAGCACCATAGAAGTACAATAACCATATACCACAAAGAAGTAACCCAAAGATAGACGAATTTGTTGGCATATTTGTTACATTATCAACTTGCTTAAATACATTTGGTTTTGGTCCAAAGCCTCTTGTTGCTATTGAATAAATGCCTCGAGTACATCCAAGCATTAATCCGTTTAAAGTTCCCAGACAGGAAATGATAACAAATACAAAGAGAAGTGAACCACCTACCGATGAAAAAACTGTTTCAAATGCTAATTTAGCTCCTGATTCGCCGCCAGCCATCATAACCTTATTTGTTACTGCTCCAGCTAATCCAACATAATATAGTATGTAGATAATCATAATAACAAAAGTTCCTCCAACAAGAGCTAATGGAAGATTTCTCTTTGCATCCTTTAATTCAGCATTGATACTTGTAGCAATAATCCATCCCTCATAGGCAAAAGCTGTGGCAACAACAGCTGTAAATAATGCATTAGAAGTATTGACTTCTTTTACTACTGTCGTAAAATTATATGTGATCATACCATTACTGATGCCGACAATTGTTCCAACTACAGCCATTAAAGCTAGTGGAATAAGCTTTATAATAGTTGTACTAACTTGAAACTTACCTGCTAAAACTGGTGACAATGAATTTAATGCAAAACTAGCTATCAAATATAGACATGAAATAGTCATGCACTCTCCACCTGTAATTGGAAATCCAATTAATACACAAGTATATCTAGCCGAAACCCACGCTAATACTGATGTCAATGTTGGATAGTAAATCAGTGCCATAAACCATCCAACATAATATGCATACTTTTTGCCCAAAGTAGCTTGTGCATAATCTACTACACCGTTTACATATTGATACTTAGTTGCCATTACAGCAAAAGTGTAGGCACAAGAAATCATAATAATACCACCTATAACCCAGGCTAGTATACCGAGTGTAAGATTTCCTCCCGTTGCAGTTAAAACTTTTTCTGCTTTAAAAAAAACGCCACTGCCTATAACAATACCGATAACCATGGCTATAGCCGTAATCAGGCCATATTTTTCTTTTAGCTCTGTTTTCATAATTAATTTCTCCTTTCCTTAATTTTTTAATATTGTATTAATATTCCTTTTAATTTTACATTGTTTGAGCCTCAATAGACAGAACAATGCATTAATTTCTATTGTACCATATAATTGGACATTTACCAACACTTCTTTTGCTTTACTGCAATTCGTAATATACAATTTATGCATTAAATATTCAAAGTTTTTGTATAAATATTAGCCTTTGATTTTCAAATTACTTTTTAATTTTCGCAAAATCTTTATATTTGACAAAAGTTTAATTTTAGTATATCATATGGTGATATAATCAATTTAAATCTTATCAAGAGTGGCGGAGGGACTGGCCCTGTGAAACCCGACAACCAACATTTTTCATTTGAATGTATGGTGTTAATTCCAACAGATTATTTCTGAAAGATAAGGAAAATAGTTTCTATACTTAGTATTAAAAGTTGTTTTTCTTATGAAAGCAGCTTTTTTATTATACTAATCTTTCAAATCAGCATATTCCTTTGTATAAATTATCTATTATATGAATGTTAAAAATAAGATTTTTATTTTGATTAAAGTATTATATGTAAAGGAGGACTTTTTATGCCAATAAATATACCTAATGATCTTCCAGCCTCTAAAACACTAAAGGCTGAAAACATATTTGTGATGAATGAAAAGCGTGCATTAAAACAAGATATAAGACCACTTAATATAGTTATATTGAATCTAATGCCGATTAAAACCGTTACGGAAGTACAACTTTTAAGATTGCTTAGTAATTCCCCTATTCAAATTGATATAACTTTAATGTATCCTAAATCTCATATGTCAAAAAATACTTCAGAACAATACCTGCTTAAATATTATGAAACTTTCGAGGAAATAAAGGACAGAAAATTTGATGGTATGATAATAACAGGAGCACCAGTTGAAAAACTAAAATTTGAAGATGTTGATTATTGGGGTGAATTGACTGAAATAATGGACTGGAGCAAAAAAAATGTCTATTCAACATTACATATATGTTGGGGTGCTCAAGCCGGACTTTACTATCATTTTGGTATTCCAAAATATATTTTAAGTAAAAAAATGTTTGGTATTTTCCATCATACAGTAAATAAGAAAAATACCAAACTACTTAGAGGTTTTGATGATGTATTTTTTGCACCACATTCAAGACATACCTGTTTAAAGAGAGAAGATATTGAAAAAGTACCCGAATTAGAAATACTTTCAGAATCAAAAGATGCAGGGGTTTATATACTGGCAACAAAAGGTGGTCGTCAAATTTTTGTAACAGGACATCCTGAATATGACACTTTAACATTAAAATCGGAATATGACAGGGATATAGCAAATAATCTACCTATAGATATTCCTAAAAATTATTTTCCTGATAATGATGTAGCCAAACAGCCAATAGCAAGTTGGAAAAGCCATGCTAACCTTTTATTTTTAAACTGGCTGAATTACTATGTATACCAGGAGACACCTTATAATCTAAATAGTCTTCAATAATATAGGAGATTTCAAAATTTACGCACCTTTATCTACCGGTGTTATAAGTATTGAAACAAAAAGTAAAGATTTAATAATAGATTTAATAATAGAAAAAAGAAATGGAAATGACTTTTTAATAAAATAGTGTCATTTCCATTTCTTTTTTCTATTATATATTATCCTAAAATCCTTTTTGTATATTTCTTTTTGTTTCTTCGGTAATCTTATAATCCTTAGTAAAAGAATCTATTTTGTCTTTTACTTTTTTGTTCATATTCGTTAAATTAGAAATGGAACTAAATATACTTTCCATAGCTACTGATTGCTCTTGAGAGAAAGATGCTACTTCCTGTGTAGCGGACGTTATATTTTCAGATATACTAGCTATTTTCTTCACTATACTTTGTATGTTGGATATACTTTCATTTTCTGAATTAATATCCCTATTTATACTTCTTATGGCTGTAACAGTATCCTGGCTTTTTCTATATGTTTTATCTAAATTTTCCTTAGTCAGTTTTGAAAATCGTATATTTTCATTTATACTTTCAACTTCTTTATTCATACTAGAGGATATACCTGCTATGTCATCTTTGATATCATTTACTATATTTTGAATTTCACTAGCTTGATTGGACGAACTTTTAGCAAGTTTCCGTATTTCATTTGCCACTACAGCGTATATATTTTTCTGGTTTACTTGTCAATAATCTTATTTCAATAAACTTATTCTACAGTCTGACTTTAACAATAAACATGTGCTGACATAATTAGATTCTTATTGACATTGAAAAACATAACATATATAATACGTATTAGTTAATAAAAATTTTACAATAAATTAAAATCAAATAAATCCTTATCAAGAGAAACTTAGGGACTGGCCCTATGAAGTTTCAGCAACCTCATGTTTTATCTATATAAAAACATGTAAAGGTGCTAATTCCAGCAGATCATAATAATTCTGAAAGATGAGGGAGAGATGTTAAAAAAATAGGCTTTTGTAATAATCCAAGTCATTTACCCTCTTCTTTTTAGGAAGAGGTTTTTTTATTTTTCAGTAAAGAATTTATCTAAAATAAATTACTCAAAGAAAGGAAGTGGATATTAATGTATTTTTATATCTCACATTAAAATACATTAATACAAATTATGGACAAATTTACATCAAAAGAAATTATAAAACTTGCATTAAAAAGTGGAGCTTCTCTAGCAGGAGTTGCAAATGTTGAAGACTTAAAAAAAGCTCCTGCCTTCACTGTAGTACCTAAAATGCCTAAATACAATGGTGTTGGAACTTATATGCGCGGAGAAAAAGATAAATTTCTAACGGAAGTTCTATGGCCCCAGGGAATAAAAAGTGTAATTATTCTAGCTTACCATCATCCTACAGACAATCCTACTGTAGATTATTGGATTGAAGATCATAATACTATAGGCAACCAAAAGTTAATTAATATTACAAAAAAAATTAAAAACATATTGGAAAGTGAAGGTGTAAAAACCTATTCTTTTAATTATCATGTGGAAAAGGGCGGAATATTCTTAAAAGATTCCGCAGTAGTAGCCGGATTAGGATGTATAGGGAGAAATAACTTGTTAGTCACACCTGAATATGGTTCTCACATAAGATTAAGAGCACTTGGTTTAAATTTAGATTTACAGTCAACTGGGCCTTCCGGATATGATCCATGCAGCAGCTGTAAGGTTAAGTGCTGGGAAAAGTGTAAGAAAAATGCATTTGATAAAAAAATATATTCTCCTTCAGAATTAGGTAGAAGTGAACTCCCTGGAAGGGTTGGAAATTTTGACAGAACCTTATGTAATGTACAAATGGAAGAAGATGTAGCTAGCATTAAGCCTCTGAAAATACCTGAAATTCCCGAAGAAGAACCTGTTAATGTTATAAAGTATTGCCGGACATGTGAATATGCGTGTCCAATAGGTAAATAACTATATATTTTATTATTAGCAAAAGGAGGAAAATTTAAATGGACACAAATTCAAAAACAAAGGAACAAGGTCAACTTAAAAGATCTTTAAAAGCCAGGCATATGAACATGATTGCCATAGGTGGAGCAATTGGAACTGGTTTATTTTTTGCCAGCGGCAGTGCTGTCAGCACAGCTGGACCTGGTGGAGCCGTTTTAGCTTATGTAATTATGGGAATTTTAGTTTATTTTTTAATGACATCTCTTGGTGAAATGGCAACATTATTACCTATATCTGGATCTTTTGAAACTTATGCTACAAGATTTGTTGACCCTGCATTAGGTTTTACTCTTGGATGGAACTATTGGTTCTGCTGGTCAATATGCGTTGCTGCTGAATTAGTTGCAGGTTCAATGATTGTTAAATTTTGGCTTCCAAATACCAATACTACTTTATGGAGTATGTTATTTTTAGCAATAATTTTTATCTTAAATATTCTTTCAGCAAGAATTTACGGTGAGAGTGAGTATTGGTTTGCCGGTATCAAAGTTGTTACAATTATAGTATTCCTCATAGTAGGTGTTCTCATGATATTTGGCATTTTAGGAGGAAAATCACCTGGATTTAGTAACTGGGTACTCTCAGATAGTTCTGGGAGGAAAGGACCTTTTGTTGGTGGAATATCTGCTATTATTAATGTATTTTTAGTTGCAGGATTTTCCTTCTCCGGAACAGAAATAGTTGGTCTTGCCGCAGGTGAATCAGAAAATCCTGAAGAAAATGTTCCTAAAGCTATAAAAAATGTTTTCTGGCGTATTTTACTATTTTATATAGGAGCAATTATAGTAATTGGTTTTTTAGTCCCTTTCACTGATCCAAACTTATTAAAAAGTGGTGCAGATAATATTTCATATAGTCCTTTTACCATGGTATTTAAAAGATCTGGTCTAGCAATTGCAGCAAGTATTATGAATGCAGTAATTTTGACATCAGTTCTCTCCTGCGGTAATTCAGGCCTTTATGTAGCTTCACGTATGCTTTATTCCCTATCCAAAGAAGGAAAAGCACCTAAATTTTTATCAAAAGTAAACAAGCACGGTGTTCCTACAACTGCTTTATATGCCACAACTGTTGTTGCTTGTTTTGCTTTTTTCGCCTCTTTGATAGGAGATGGAAAAATATATTACATACTCTATAATGCTTCTGGCATCACAGCTTTCTTTGCATGGTTAGGTATAGCCGTCTGCCATTATAGATTTAGGAAAGCATACACTGCACAAGGTAGAAATTTAAAGGATTTAAAATATAGAGCCAAGTTATATCCACTTGCCCCTATTATATCTATTATACTTTGTGTAATTGTTATATTTGGTTCTAATATATGGGTATTTCAGGCTAAAACATTTAGCTGGTTCGATTTTATAACAAATTATCTATGCATTCCTATATTTATATCCTTATATGTTGGATACAAGGTTATTAAGAAAACAAAAATAGTTCCTCTTAAAGAATGTAACTTTGAGTATAATGAAGATGAAAAAAAACCATCAGCTTAGTTTAGCTGATGGTTTTCTCTCTTGCCATGCTTCTTTAATATTTAGGATAATATACGCTTATTTTTCAGTTTAAGAGCTTATTTCTAACAATTTATTCATATAGATTTTTACTGAAATACCTGTCTCCCCTATCCGGAAATACTGTAACTATATTACCTTTATCTATAGTTCTAGCTATCTTTAATGCAGCTGCAATTGCTGCTCCGGAGGATGAACCTACTATCAGTCCCTCACGTTTAGCCAGTTCTTTAACTAATGAAAAGGCCTCTTCATCATTTACCTTTATAACTTTATCCACTAATTTTAAATCCATAGTATCTGGCAGGAAATCATTTCCTATACCTTCAATGGCATAACCGTGTTCTTCAGTACCGCCACCAAGAGTAGATCCTTCTGGATCAGCTAATACAGCTTTCACATTGCTATTTTTTTCTTTCAAATACTTTGCTATTCCTGTAAAAGTTCCACCACTTCCGGCTCCAGCTACAAAATAATCTATCTTACCATTTAACTGCTCATATATTTCAGGACCCGTTGTAAGGTAATGTGTCTGTGGATTGTCTTCATTTTCAAATTGGCCAAGTGATATAGAATTTGGTATCTTGTTTAGAAGTTCTTTTGCCTTTTCTATAGCCCCTCGCATGCCGTCTTTTTCAGGAGTATGCACTATTTCTGCACCAAGTGCCCTCATAAGCACTTGTTTCTCTATGGAAAATTTCTCTGGGACTGCAAATACTACTCTATATCCCCTATTGAGCGCTCCAAGTGCAATTCCAAGCCCAGTATTTCCTGCTGTAGCTTCTACTATAGTATATCCCTTTTTTAACTTTCCTCTTTTCTCTGCCTGCTTTATCATATAATCTCCAATTCTATCTTTTACACTTCCTCCTGGATTGAAATTTTCAAGCTTAGCATATATATTAACACCATCTTTTAGATCAAATTTACTTATCTTTAATATAGGCGTCTTTCCTATCATTTCCTTTATATTATTAAAAACTTCCATTTAAAAATCCTCCAATCAAATTATTTATCAAACTCTATTTTGAAAGCTCAATTGACTTTTTTAAGTCTTTTACCAAATCTTCTTTATTTTCTATTCCAACAGAAAGTCTTGCCAAATTGTCCACAATTCCAACTTTTTGTCTTATTTCATAAGGTATTGCTGCATGGGTCATAGTAGCAGGATGGCACATTAAAGATTCTACTCCCCCAAGACTTTCTCCAAATGTTATAAGTTTTAAATTCTTAAAAAATTTCTTTATATCTACATCCTTTTTTAATACAAAAGAAATTATAGCTCCATACCCTCTCGCCTGATTTTTCTGAATTTCATGACCTTTATGACTCTCAAGACCTGGATAATAAACTTTTTCTACAAAAGGACTTTTATTTAAAAATTCAGCCACATAAGCTGCATTTTCAAGGTGCCTATCCATTCTAACTGACAGTGTTTTTATTCCTCTTATCAATAGCCAACTATCAAAAGGTCCTAGCACTCCACCTGTTGAATTTTGTATAAAATATAATCTTTCAGCCAATTTCTCATCATTTACAACAACAAGTCCTGCCACCAAGTCACTGTGTCCCCCTAAATATTTTGTAGCACTGTGGAGCACTATATCTGCTCCAAGCTCTATTGGTCTTTGAAGATAAGGTGTCATAAAAGTATTGTCAACAATAGTTAAAAGATTGTTTTTCTTTGCAATTTCAGATATCTTTTTTATATCTGTTATATCCATAAGTGGGTTAGTTGGAGATTCCACATATATTGCCCTTACTTCCGTTGTAATACTCTTTTCAACTTTCTCTAAGTTACTAGTATCAACTAACTCATAATTCAGATTAAAATTTTTAAATATTTTATCAAGCACCCTATAGGTTCCGCCATATACGTTATCTGATATTATTATTTTGTCGCCACTTTTAAAAAGTGTCAACACAGCAGTTATAGCTGCCATTCCTGATGCAAATGCAAATCCATTTTTACCTTCTTCAAGTTCTGCTATAAGTTTTTCAAGTGCCTCTCTAGTTGGATTTCCTGTTCTTGAATATTCATATCCTTTGTTTTCTCCAAGTCCACTTTGCTTATAAGTTGACGTCTGATATATTGGGACACTCACTGCCCCTGTAGTTTTATCTCCATCAACTCCACCGTGTATTAATAATGATTCTATATTCATTTGTCTATTCTCCCCTCATAATTCCTTATAAATAATTTTCAAACATCATATTTTTGAGTTCCGGATTCTCAAAAATAAAAAAACCTTCTGCCTCAATTCAGAGGCAGAAGGTTTACTTCCGCGGTTCCACTCTGTTTATCCTAAAAAAATACATAGGACAACTCATTTTTTTGGTACAATCATACCTCAATGCTTTAACGGGCATATGCGCTGAAGTCTACTAAACTTCAATTCAGAGCTCCAAGATGCACTTCAATTGCTAGAACTAGATTTCTTTTCAGCTTGTAGAAATCATCTCTTTATAGTTCTGCCACAACCTAATCTTCTTATCATCGCAATTCATAGTTATTCACTAAGATTAAATTCATAATACTACGCAAATTAAATTTAATCAAGTACTATTTTAATTTTTATTCCGACTTTTTTAGTTTATATTCATAAACATAGTTCTTATCGCCACTTATAATTTCGTACTTTAACCTTCTCCTATAACAATTTCAGCAAGCAGTTTTTCAATATATTCAAGTATAACTCTCTGCTTTATACCTTGAAACATTTCATCAGTATCCCATATTTTATCTTTAATGCAAAGACTATCCTTTATACATATACTTTCCCTTAATCTAGCTACTTCCAGTTCCAATTGACTTTTTAATTCCTTCAAGTTCTCCACAGTCAATGTCATCACCTCATTTGTTCCTCTTTATATACTATTCATCACTTCAGAAAATGACATACATAAAGAGTTTATTAATGATTTGTATATATTTCCTATAAATTAAATTTCCGATTAATGTTAATAGAATATTATTATTTATTAAAGACAGTTAGTATACTAAAATATATGATAAGCTGTAGTTATTAATTTAAATATTTCAAATTATTATTGACAATATATAATCAATACATTATTATGAATATAATTAAAAGTATTCCTATTGGATTACTCAAGATTAATAGATTAAATGCTGTGATAAGAAATAGTAGCATAAGGTAAGCAAACAGAGAGAAACCTCCCATTGGCTGAAAGAGATTTTAAGTGTAAATTATGTGAATGCATCTTTGAGTACTGCCTCGAAACATAGTAGACGGCAACGGGTACGCACGTTAAAGCGTTAAGGTATGTTAGTACCTGATTTAATGAGAAATCATAACATATATACTAAATATATATTCTAATGTGTATGATAATTAGAGTGGAATCGCGGAAGATAGCTTCTGCCTCTAAATTTAGAGGTAGAAGTTTTTTGTGTTTTCATTTTCAATATGAAAGGTAATTGCATTTAACTATGTAAAAAAATGGTATCAAAATTACGAAAAAATTTTTAACATATATAATACAATATGTACATTCAACTTTAAAGTTGCGTCCCGTATTCCTGTTATATTACTTTCAAGTGGTATATGGGAATACAGTAGAAATAATATGACAATTGATGACTTTATAAATTTATCTCCAGAAAAAAATGCAGAATTTGTAATTAATACAAATAAGATATTGAATATGGACTTGATATGGTCAGCAGCCGGCTGCAATAATCTTGTGCTTAAAGCACTTGGTGCAAACACTACTTTTGATAAACTTGGTTTTTCAAGTGATGTAAACAATCCACTGCTTATCACTCCTGATGATATTGATAAACTTGATATAAACTTGATTGAAAATAGTAGAGATATAGAAAATTTATTAGATGCTACAAGAATTATTGTAAATGAAGTTGGAGGTGAATATCTAATAGGTATCAGCCAATGGGGACCATTTACTTTAGCAGGGTTCCTCTATGGTCTAGAAAGTTTTATGAAAATATGTATTAAGGATACTGCTGCTGCACAACATATTCTACAAAAAACATCAGATTTTGTATTAAAGTACTTGAGTCTTTTTGCTGATGCAGGTGCAGAATTAATATGCCAATCAGAACCAACGTCATCAGGTGATTTAATATCGCCCCGCATGTTTAAAAATTTAGTAGTTCCCTTTTTAAAAAGAACTAATGATGAAATATCAAGTAAAGTTCTTGTCAGAATGACTCATATTTGTGGAAATACAAATAAAATAGTGGATTATATTAATGAAATCAATACTAATTTATTTTCTGTAGATTATAAGGTTGATATGCAGAGGGCAAAGTTAAGTGAAAAAACTGTCATAGCAGGTAACATTAATCCTGTTGAAACAATGCTTAAAGGCTCTGCAGTAGATGTTAAAAATAAAGCGCAAAGATGCTGTCAAATGATCTCAAAAGGCGGAGACTATATATTGATGCCTGGTTGTGATATCCCTGCTTCCACACCACTAGAAAATATACTTGCAATAGTGGAGACTGCACATAATTTTAAGTACTATAGAAAGACTGCGTATGAATGATTTATTTGAAAAATTATCAGATACAGTAAGTCTTTACAAAAGAACTGCAGGATATATGGAAAATTTATAAAAAAACTTAGACCTTTTGAATTGTTTAAAATACTAGTTTTCAAAAGGCCTTAAGTTTTTATCAATTCTCTGCTTATACTTATTAAAATATTTAACCATGCTTGTGGTTGTAAAAATATACCTGTGCATAAGTTGATTTTTGATTTGGAACCTCTACATAAACCTAAGACTTATATCCATTGCTTTTACAGAATGTGTAAGAGCACCTATGGATATAATATCAACACCAGTAGAAGCAATTCGCGTTATAGTGTCCTCGTTGACATTCCCTGAAGCTTCTAAAATAAACCTTTTATCTACGAACTTTACAGCCTTTTTCATAGTATCTACATCCATATTGTCCAACATAATTACATCAACTTCAGTATTAACTGCTTCCTTTAGCTGATCCATATTTTCTACTTCTACCTCTACTTTAGTTGTAAATGGTATTTTATTTTTTATCCTCTTTACAGCTTCCGTTATAGAGCCTACTGCTCTTATGTGATTGTCCTTAATCATTACAAAATCAGACAAATTCAGCCTATGATTGTATCCTCCCCCAGCTGTAACAGAATATTTATCCAAAATTCTAAATCCAGGAAGAGTTTTTCTTGTATCTACTACTTTTACATCATAATCCTTTACTAAATCAACCATTTTATTAGTTTTAGTTGCAATTCCACACATTCTTTGAAGTATATTAAGGGCAACCCTTTCGCCTTTTAATATGGATTTAGAATTTCCTTCTAATTCTGCAATAACATTGCCCTTATCCACCTTAGAACTATCTTTTACCTTGCTGCTGAATCTTATACTACTATCCACAATTTCAAATACCCTTTTAGCCACATTAATTCCAGCAATAACACCTGGTTCCTTTGCAATAAATCTCCCTTTTGAAACTTCACTCCCTAAAAGTAAATTATCTGTAGTAACATCACCATAATTTATATCTTCTATAAGAGCGTTTTTTATTAATTTATCAACTATTAAATAATTCAAATTCAATCACCTCAAAACTACCTTATCTTTTGAATAATCTTCAATATAATTACTTCCTATGGAAGTCTTACTTTCCAAAGTAGCCTTAATTATACTTCTAGCAACTTCATACATATTATAAACTTCTATTTGTTCGATACTTTCAAAATTTATATGTTGGATTTTAAAGAGCACTTCATCTACAACTTTTAATGCTCTTTTAATATTATCAATTCTTCTGATTATTCCCAAATCATTTTCCATTAATATCTTCAGATCTTGCTTAAGTTTTGAAAAATCCATGTCATTTTCTTTACATTGAGAAATAAACATACTGTCTTCAGGGTTATTTTCATCTATATCTTTTATATCTTTAATTTTATTTAAAATATCTTCTGCAGCTCTCTTTCCAAAAACCATGGCTTCCATTAAAGAATTACTGGCAAGTCTATTTGCTCCATGAACTCCTGTACAAGCACATTCTCCAACTGCATAAAGGTTTTCCATACCAGTTTTTCCAGACAAATCTACCTTAATACCACCCATAAAATAATGTTGTGCCGGAGTTACAGGTATGTAATCCTTATATATTTCTATACCGTTTTCTTCACATTCACTGTAAATTTTATTGAATCTATTTTTTAAAAAACTTTTTTCGTACATAGTTGCATCCAAATAAACATAATTAGAATGAGTTTTTTTCATTTGATCACTAATTGCCCTAGCTACAATATCCCTAGGAGCAAGTTCCATCCTTGCATCGTATTCTTTCATAAATCTGTCCCCACATTTATTTTTAAGTACAGCACCTTCTCCTCTTACAGCTTCAGATATTAGGAACATCTTTTCCTGATTATTTTTAGAATATAAAGCTGTAGGATGAAATTGAATATATTCCATATCTTCTAAAGCTACCTTTGCCCTTATTGCCATGGCAATTCCATCTCCTGTAAGTACATCCACATTCGTAGTTTTAGAAAATAACTGACCAATTCCACCAGAGGCTATTACACAACATTTTGACTTTAAATAGACAAATTTATGTTTATAAAACGTCATTATACCACAATATTTATTTTTGTTATCAACAATATCCAGTGCGAATATATTACATATTATTTCTATATTGGGAGCACTTTTAGCTTTGTTTACAAGAACTTCCATTATAGCTTTTCCTGTAGAATCTCCATTTACATGAAGTATTCTTGGAATAGAATGATTTCCTTCAAAAGACCTATAAAAATTACCTTGGGAGTTTTTATCAAACTCAACTCCAAGGTTAACCAAATTATTTATAGCCTTTTCGGATTCGTTTACAAGTACATTCACAGCTTCCAAATCATTAACATAGCATCCTGCATTTATAGTATCTTTTACGTGAAGCTCTCTGTCATCGTTTTCTATACTTGCTGCAATTCCTCCCTGCGCCAAGTATGAATCACAATCATATACATCCTTCTTGCTTAAAACCGCTACCCTTAAATTTTTAGAAAGCATTAAAGCAGTATAAAGTCCTGCTATTCCCGCTCCAATTATAACTACATCAAAATTCTTGTTTTCACAGGAATTGGTGTTATAGCTTTCTAAATATCTTCTTTCCACTTTACATCACCGTCCTATATAGAATTTATTCAATACGCAACATTTTTTCAAGGGAACCCAGTGCTTTTACTCTGATTGATTCAGGAATAAATATTTCATGTTCCATATTTAAAAGAGAATTATGGACTTCTTTTAATGTAGTCATTTTCATATTTTGACATACAAGTCTTGGACTTAATAAATAGAATTTTTTGTCAGGAGTATCATTTTTCATTTTATGAAGTACCCCTATTTCAGTACCTATGATGAATTCTTTATTTGGTGATTTTTTTGTATGGTCAATTATCTGTGAGGTACTTCCAACAAATTCAGCACTATCTCTTATTTCTTTTGAAACTTCAGGATGTACTAGCATTTCAGCTTTAGGATGCTCCTCTTTTATTTTTTTTACATCTTCTATGGTTATCCTAGCATGAGTTATGCAGTGACCACCTGACCACGGTATGATTTTTTTATTTGTAACTTTTTCAGCTACATAAGTAGCAAGATTTTCGTCTGGTACAAATAATATCTCGTTCTTATCCATACTTTCTATAACTTTAACTGCATTAGAAGAGGTACAACATATATCACTTATAGCCTTTACCTCTGTAGAAGAATTTATATAGCACACTACAGCTGCTTCTGGATGCTTTTCTTTTTCTAACATAAGTTGCTCTTCATCTATGCACTCTGCTAAAGGACATCCTGCATATTTTGAAGGAAGTAAAACCCTCTTATTTGGTGATAATATTTTTGCACTTTCTGCCATAAATTTAACTCCACAAAATACTATAACTTCATTATCCATTTTAGCAGCAGCTCTACTTAGTGCAAAAGAATCTCCTACAATATCTGCTATATCTTGAACTTCTGGTAGTTGATAATTATGTGCTAATATGCAAGCATTTTTTTCTCTTTTCAACCTATTTATTTCATTTATTAAAAATGTTTTATCCATGTTTCACCTCTAAAATAATATTTTTATTTTATAATATATTCATATTTTTATACCATACTAATATTTTTATACTACAAGTTGATGTATATACACCAGTATATACTATTTTTTAACAATATACAATAGGTGTGATACTAAACTTCAGGGCAAACGCATGAAAAGTTATAATCTCTTATGTCCCAGAGAAATTCT
>ENA-UOOE01001072-UOOE01001072.1-fermentation-metagenome-genome-assembly--contig:-NODE-1072-length-24151-cov-3.775357_pt1 | contig 24151 bp, 24 predicted proteins | sample MGYA00245776_ERZ724021 | MGnify/ENA primary metagenome ERZ724021 (study PRJEB28704, sample SAMN03018321) | fermentation metagenome | biome: anthropogenic terrestrial biome; feature: soil; material... | reverse complement strand
GAGGTGTACCTTCAGGATCCAATTGGATCCTGAAGGTACACCTCTCCCTTTGTTTTTTTATTGTTTCTAATGAGCATTAATATTTCATTTTCTATACATTTTGCAGCATAAGTAGCAAGTCTCGTACCTTTATCACTATTAAAGGAATCTATAGCCTTAATCAAACCTACTGTACCAATTGATATCAAATCGTCTACATCTTTTCCTGGATAGGAATATTTTTTTACTATATGAGCTACTAGTCTTAAATTTCTTTCAACTAAAACACTTTTTGCTAGGATATCCCCTTCTTTTAATTTTTTTAAATAATATTGCTCTTCTTTTTCATCTAGTGGTTGAGGGAAAGAATTATTGCCTGAAACGTAAGCTGTCAAGAAAATACTATCACCAATTATATTCAATAAACAATTTACTAGAAACACTTTTGTTCCTCCAAATAGTGCTTATTTATATAATATGATTTTTGTTTTATAAAAGTGCATGTACATATGAATATTATTTATTTTTTATAACTTTTTCTGCTATATCCTTAAATATAGGTGCTGCAGTGCTTCCTCCACTTTCAGAGTTTTTATCTATGTCCTTTACAAATACCACCATAGAATAATATTTATCATTATGCTTAAAATATCCTGTAAACCAGCCATCAGAATATTCCCTTTTTTCATTTTTATTTTCCTTATTCTTTACAATTTCAATACGCTCTGTGGAACCAGTTTTTCCACCCACCTCTGCTCCCTGGATCTTGGCAGCTCTTCCAGTACCATTATTCACTACCCTTTTCATGATTTCCTTTACTTCATTAGCTGTAGAGTTAGATAATACTTCATGCTGTTCCCTATTGATTTTTTCTATCTCTTTATTATTAACATCTATATATCCATCAATAATATTAGGTTTTACATATGTTCCCTTATTCACTACGGTATTTACTATACTTATAGCCTCTCTAGGGGTTATTCTCATATTTTGCCCTATGGAAGTTACAGCTAAACTTCCATCCTGTAGCTTAGGATCTTTTATCTCTAAAGCACCCTTTTGTTCCCTGTCCAATCCTAGTACCTTTTCAAAAAGCCCCTGTTTCTCGCTTAATTCATTTATTTTTTCAGCTCCTACCTTTATTCCTAGTTGTGAATACACATCATTACAGGAAACTGTAAAAGCCTCTTCCACAGTCAATTCACCATGTCCTCTAACTTCTTTATTCTTTGTGTTTTCATAATTCCCTTTGCAAATAAAATTGTCCTGTAGTGATATATTGTTATTCTCTAAAACTCCTTCTAGAACAATGGTCTTAAATATCGAGCCTGGAAAAAAGCCGTTAAGTGTTTCCGCCCCTATATTTACATTGGGCAAAGTGTCATCCTTTTGCACCATTGCTTTTATTTTTCCTGTATTGCTTTCCATTAATATTACACCAATTTGCTCATATTTATTGTATTTACTATTTAGTATTGCTTTTATCTCCTCTTGCAAATCCTTGTCTAAGGTAAGCCTTACATTTTTATTGTTATCTAAAATACTTTTTTTGCCTTCCTTTATGTTTCCATCCATATCTATATTAAATTCTATCTGGGGTATCCTATTTTGTTTCACATTATTATATATGCTCATCTCTAATGAATCCTTATGTTTAAAATTATTATCATTAGAATTCTTAGGATTAGTAATAATATTTTCTATTTTCCAAGCCTCACTTCTATCTACCTGTGAATATGCAAAAATGTAAAATCCTCTTATCCCTTTTATTTCTTTTAACTTTTCATAGGTAGTTTCATCTATATCAAAATATAGCTTCTGACTACTATTTAAATACTTGGTATCTGTAAGATCATAGTCACTATCGTAACTTTTTAATGTATATAATAATTTTAAAAACTCTTCATAATCCGTGTCCATATTATTTTTAATAAATACATTGGGTATTATTACTGCCTTATATTTTTTATTATATTTCAATAGATCCTTTCCATTGCAATCCAATAACTTGTAATTTAATTCCTCTATATTTTCTTTATACATATATTGTGAATCAGCTATAACACTTAGTTCATCGGCTTTTTTATACTGCAGATTTATAACTTTACTATATAATATAGAAAAGCTTATTATAAAAACTAGAAAAATAATACAACATCTTTTTTTATACATAAAAAAACACCCCACTTTTAACTTTAATTTTAGCCAAAATGAGGTATTTTATTCCTATTCTTCTGTGTCTTGAAGCATCTGCCTAATGTTACCTACTATTAAGTCGATGGCAACTTTATTCTGACCACCCTCTGGTATTATTATATCAGCATATCTTTTACTAGGCTCAATAAATTGCATATGCATAGGTCTTACTACATTTAAATACTGATTAATAACTGACTCTACTGATCTTCCTCTTTCTTTCATATCTCTAACTAGCCTTCTTATTATTCTTACATCTGCATCTGTATCCACATAAATTTTTATATCTAATAAATCCCTTATGTCCTTTTCTTGTAAAATCAGGATTCCTTCTACAATAATTATATCCCTAGGTTGTACCTTTATTTTTTCATCTTTTCTATTATGCTTTTCAAAATCATAAATAGGCTTTTCAATTTGTTTCCCCTGCAATAACATTTTTAAATGTTCTACCAATAATGGAGTATCAAAAGCATCAGGATGATCATAGTTAGTTTTAATTCTTTCCTCAAAAGATAGATGACTTTGGTCTTTATAATATGAGTCTTGTTCTATCATAGCTATACAATCTTCATTAAATTTTTTACAGATTTCCTTTGCAACGGTACTTTTCCCGGAACCTGTGCCGCCTGTTATTCCTATAAGAATTGGACGCTTCATAATACTTTGCTTCTCCCCCTTAAAAAATAACTTATTTTCCTTTGCTTTTAATTAACATATCATTTTCCTTAAGCTCAATGTCTACTGTTGCTTTATACAACATTTGAGCCACAGGAGTGGACTCTATGCTATTTCCTGTATCATCTTTAATATTTTGTAGTTTAATTTCAAAATTATCTGCTTTTGGTCTTAGTACTTCTACAGTGTCACCATTAAATATTTTATTTCTTTGTTCTATAACTGCTTCTTTTAAATTTTCATCATAGCTTCTTACTATACCTACTATATCATAATCTCTAATATATGATGAATTTTCATATATTTGGCTGTGTTTATCTCCAAAATAAAATCCAGTATAATAATCTCTGTGACTTGTTTTTAATAAATTATCCATCCACTGCTTTTTAAATACATATGCTTCAGCATTGTCAAAGTAACTATCTAAGGCTTCTCTATAGGATTTTACCACTGCTGCTACATAGTATGCACTTTTCATTCTTCCTTCAATTTTAAAAGAATTTATTCCTGCTTCAACTAATTCAGGTATGTGTTCTATCATGCACAAATCCTTTGAGTTAAGTATATAGGTTCCCTTCTCATCTTCCTGTACTTGGAAATATTGATTAGGTCTTTTTTCTTCCATTAAATAATATTTATATCTGCAAGGTTGAGCACATTCTCCTCTATTAGAATCTCTTCCTGTCATATAGTTTGATAAAAGACATCTTCCAGAATAGGACATGCACATTGAACCATGAACGAAAGCCTCAATGTCACAATCCTCTGGTAATTTACTCCTTATTTCTTTTATTTCATCTAAAGACATTTCTCTTGCTAAAACTATTCTTTTTACCCCTGCCTTATACCAAAATATTGCTGACTTCCAGTTTACATTATTGGCCTGAGTACTTAAATGTAGTTCTAAATCTGGCACTATCTCCCTTGCAGTCATTATTATGCCCGGATCAGATACTATAATAGCATCTACATTTAAATTATATAATTTAACCAAATATTCTTCTAAGCCATTCAAATCTTCATTATGAGGAAATACATTTAATGTTACATAAACTTTTTTCCCTCTTTCATGAGCAAACTGAATACCTTCTTTTAACTCTTCATCAGTAAAGTTATCAGCGAAAGCTCTTAAATTTAATTTGCTGCCTCCAAGATATACCGCATCTGCCCCAAAATTTATAGCAGTTTTTAACTTTTCTAAATTTCCCGCTGGTGCTAATATTTCAGGTTTATTCATTCTTATTCCTCCTTGTAATAACTGCAATTCCATCTCCCATTGGAATTACTGAGGTAATAAACTCCTCCACAGACACCATTTCTAAAAACTTTCTCATTCTTTTTACAATGGTTATCTTCCTTCTTTTAACTAGTTCATTTGAAGCTATCATTCCTCTAAAAAGAACATTATCAGCTATAATAACTCCATCTTCACTTAACAATCTTAAACAATGGGGAAGAAAATGATTATAATGTGCCTTCCCTGCATCCATAAATATTAAATCAAATTGCCCTTCTAGATTTTCTAATACTTCTAGGCAATCCCCTTGTACTATTTTTATGTTATCAGAAAATCCATACTTACTTATATTCTCTTCTGCCAAGTTGATCATATTCTGATCTCTTTCCACAGTTACTATTTCACAATTTTTATTGCAAGCCATCTCCATTAAAATAGCTGAATACCCTATAGCTGTACCTAACTCTAATATTTTCTTCGGCTTTTTTATATTTATCATCAGCTCTAAAAATCTTCCAACTTCCTTATGGATTATTGGGACATGATTTTCATAGGCATACTCTTCTAATTCTGTAAGTATTGGGTTACTTTCCTTTATAAGGCCTCTAATATATTCCTCCATATAATCATAAGTAATACCGCTCATTATAACCTCCTAGTAAAAAAAATTAATCTCCCTGAGTAGCCTTTTTTACCTTTAAAAATTCACTATAATTATTAGTAAAAAAGTGGGTTCCATCATTATAAGATACAAAATAAAGATAATTTGTTTTATCTGGATTTATAGCTGCTTCAATAGAGGACATACCTGGACTGCATATTGGTCCTGGAGGTAATCCCTTAATAATATATGTATTATAGGGAGATTGGGTTTTTAAATCATTATAGTATAATTTATCCTTGTGTTTTCCTAAAGCATATAATACTGTAGCGCAGGATTCCATTTTCATTCCTTTTTTCATTCTATTATAAAATACTGAGGATACTTTTCCCCTTTCCCCATTTCTTTCAGCTTCTCTTTCTACCATTGAAGCTATTGTTATTATTGTGTCAATTTTGCTCTCATCTATGCTATATTTATTTCTTAATTCATTAATAGATCTATTAAATCTATTAAGCATAATGCCAATAATATCCTTTCCCTTCATTCCTTTGGATAATTCATAGGTATCAGGAAATAAATATCCTTCTAAATTATATTTTCTATATTCAGTATTCTTTACATAATGAGGAAGAGGATATTCCTTGCAGCTTTGCAAGAACTCCTCTTTTTTTATAATATTCTTTTCCTCCAATAGGGCAGCAATTTTTTCTATATCATATCCCTCTGGAATAGTAACCCTTACCAGATTCTTATTATAAATCCCCTTATTTAAATCTGATATAAGTTCTTTTAAAGTTATATCAGATTTAATTTCATAATCCCCTGGCTTTATATTGGTATCTAAATTATTTCTTTTTATATAAGCTTTTATTAAGCTTAGATTTTTTATTTCATTCTTTTCTTTTATAGAATTTAATACCTTATATAAACTATCACCATTATTGACTATAAATTCTACTTCTTCTCCTTTAGCTTTAAAAGGATGATTTACCACAGCTCTATAATATAAATAGCCACAAATTAATACACTTAGTGTAATTAAAATTAAAGAACCAATAAATATCTTTTTCCCCTTATTCATAGCCCCTCCGGAAATATTAACAATTTACTTTCTTCTATTTGTTTTTTTTCTTAAGTCTGTGTCTAATATTTTCTTTCTCATTCTAATATTTTTAGGGGTAACTTCTACTAGTTCATCTGATGCTATAAATTCAAGACACTGCTCTAATGACATAGGATTTATTGGAGTTAATTTCAACGCTTCGTCTGCTCCTGAAGATCTTGTATTGGTTAAATGTTTTTTCTTACAAACATTAACTTCTATATCGTCTGCTCTTGAACATTCACCTACTATCATTCCTTCGTAAACATCAGTACCTGCCCCAATAAATAAAATACCTCTTTCTTGAGCATTGAATAATCCATAAGTTATAGATATACCAGATTCATATACTACTAATGAACCTCTGCTTCTTTCTGGAATATCTCCCTTATAATCTTCATAGCCTTCAAAAATGTGATTCATTATACCATTTCCTTTGGTATCAGTCATAAATTCATTTCTAAATCCTATTAAGCCTCTTGCAGGTATATTAAATTCTAACCTAGTATAACCATTTACCGCTGAAGTCATATTAACCATTTCCGCTCTTCTTGGTCCTAGTTTTTCCATAACAACGCCCATAAATTCTTCTGGAACGTCTATAGTTAAATACTCAATTGGCTCTAACTTTTTACCATTTTCTTCTTTATATATTACTGTTGGCTTTGATACCTGGAATTCATAACCTTCTCTTCTCATTGTTTCAATTAAGATGGATAGGTGTAATTCTCCTCTTCCACTTACTTTAAAACAATCTGGAGAATCTGTTTCTTCAACTCTTAGGCTTACATTTGTTTCTAATTCCTTCATAAGTCTATCTCTTAAATGTCTTGATGTTACGAATTCTCCCTCTTTTCCTGCAAAGGGTGAATTGTTAACCATAAAATTCATGCTTAAAGTTGGTTCATCTATTTCTACGAAAGGCAATGCTTCTGGTGAGCTTGCATCTGCTAAAGTTTCACCTATATTAATATCGGGTATTCCTGCAACGGCAACAATATCACCTAGCTTAGCCTCTTCAGTCTCTTCTCTTTTTAGTCCATTAAAAACAAAAATACTGCTTACTTTAACGTTCTCTACTTTATCGCCTTTTCTCACAAGAGCTAACTGTTGATTTCTTTTTATTGATCCTCTGCTGATTTTTCCTATGGCTATTCTTCCTACATATTCATTTGAATCAATTGTTGTAATTAACATCTGAAGAGGCTGATCAATATATCCTTCTGGTGCTTTTACATTTTTAATTATAAGATCAAATAGAGGATCCATATTACTGCTTTCTTCATCTAATTCTTTCATTGCAATGCCTTTTTTAGCTGAACAATAAGCCACTGGGAAATCTAGTTGCTCATCAGAAGCACCTAATTCTACAAATAGATCAAATACTTCATCTAAAACTTCAGTAGGTCTAGCATCAGGTTTATCTATCTTATTTATAACTACTATAGGTCTTAAATCAAGCTCTAAAGCTTTCTTTAAAACGAATTTTGTCTGTGGCATGGGTCCTTCATAAGAGTCAACTACAAGTAAAACACTATCAACCATTTTTAATACACGTTCTACTTCTCCACCGAAATCAGCATGGCCTGGTGTATCAACAATATTGATTTTTATACCATTATGCATAACAGAAGTATTTTTTGAAAGAATAGTAATACCTCTTTCTCTTTCAAGGTCATTTGAGTCCATTACTCTTTCCTGTACCTTTTCATTTTCTCTAAAAATATGGCTCTGTCTAAGCATTGCATCAACTAGTGTAGTCTTACCGTGATCAACGTGCGCTATTATTGCTATATTTCTTATATCATTTCTTGTAAATAAATCCATTTTATTTCCCCCAATAAATTTTTAATTTTTTCTCAAAAAAATTGGATACATATGTGTATCCAATTTAAGCTATATTATTTATTCTAATGTTTCTATCGTAAAAAGTCAACTTATGTAATATTATTTCCCTATTCCAAAAGTTAAATCAACGTCTACAGCTTTATTCAATACTTTCACAACATTTTTTATTTATTTCAATTAGATTTCCATAATAATTGGAAGTATCATTGGTTTTCTCTTTGTCCTTTCATATAAGAATATTCTTAAAGAATCTTTTATATTTGACTTTATAGTGGCCCATTCTGTTATATGCTTTTCTTCACATTCTTTTAATACATCTTTTACTATATTTTTTGCTTCTTCCATTAAATCTTCAGATTCTCTAACATATACGAATCCTCTTGAAATTATATCAGGACCAGCTATAACCATACCTGATTCCTTTTCAATGGTTACAACTACTGTTAGAATACCATCTTGAGAAAGATGCTTTCTATCCCTCAAAACGATGTTACCAACATCTCCTACTCCTAAACCATCTACAAACACTTGACCAGAAGTAACTACTCCATTTTTCCTTATGAATTGCCTATTTACTTCTATTACATCTCCAATATCAGCAAGTATAATATTGTTAGGTGGCATTCCAAGCTTTATAGCTAGGTCTGCATGCTGTTTTAAATGTCTATATTCTCCGTGAACAGGCATAAAGAATTTAGGTTTCACTAGAGTATGCATCAATTTTAGTTCTTCCTGGCAAGCGTGCCCAGATACATGAACATCTGCTAAAGATTCATATATTACCTCGGCTCCCTTTTTGAATAATTGATTTATAACCCTTGACACCAATTTTTCATTTCCTGGGATTGGTGTAGCTGATATTATAACCATATCTCCCGGTACAATCTTCACCTTTTTATGCTCTGAAGCAGCCATTCTAGATAAGGCTGACATAGGTTCCCCCTGGCTTCCTGTAGTTATTATAACTATTTTATCATCAGGGTACTTATTGATTGAGTCAATATCAATGAAAACTCCATCAGCTGCATTGATATAACCTAGTTCTTTTGCCACTTCCACAATGTTTTCCATGCTTCTTCCGGAAAAGGCTACTTTTCTTCCATACTTTTCTGCAGCGCTTATAACCTGCTGAATTCTATGTACGTGTGAAGCAAAAGTTGCTACAATTATTCTGCCTTTTGCTTTTGAGAAAATATCCTGAAAAGTTTCCCCTACAGTGCTTTCTGACATAGTATATCCAGGTCTTTCTACATTAGTGCTATCTGCAAGCATAAGTATTACACCTTTTCTACCAAGCTCCGCAAATCTAGTTAAATCCGCCACACACCCATCTATTGGTGTATAATCAATTTTAAAATCACCAGTATGGAGCACTATTCCAAGTGGTGTATGTATAGCGATAGCAACTGAATCTGCTATGCTATGGCTTGTTCTTATAAATTCTACAGATGAATTTTCAAGCTTTATAACATCCTTTGCTTTTACACATATTAATTTAACTGAATCCAGTAAATTATGCTCTTTTAACTTAGTTTCTAGAATACCTAATGTAAGTTTTGTACCATACACTGGAACATTCAACTCTTTTAACACATATGGAAGTGCACCTATATGATCCTCGTGTCCATGTGTTAAAAATATTCCTTTTACCTTTTCTTTATTTTTTACTAAATAACTTATATCTGGTATAACTAAATCTATACCAAGCATTTCTTCGTCAGGAAATTTTAATCCGCAATCAATAACAATAATATCGTTTTTATACTCTATAACTGTTAAGTTTTTGCCTATTTCATTTACTCCGCCTAATGGAATAACTTTTATTTTATCTCTTTCCCTTCTCATTTTCTCCCCTCCTTTTTTATTCTTTTACTTTAGGTAATCTATTATTTTAACTCATTAGAGCATTCACTGCATAATCCATAGAATTTCACACTATGATTCTTAATTTTAAAATTATATTTTGATTCTATATTGTGTTCTAGCTCCCCTAAAAGATCACCTTCCACCTCAATTACCTTTCCACACTTGGTACATATAAGGTGATGGTGTTGATGATTTTCATATTCATGAACTAATTCATATCTACCGCATCCATCATTTAAATCTAGCTTTGTTACTATACCCATTTCTTCAAGTAAAAGAACTGTTCTATAAACCGTAGCTAAACCTATTTCAGGGCATTCCTTTTTTACAAGGTTATATAGTTCTTCAGTAGTTAAATGGCTTCCTTCATTTTTTATAATCATATCTACAATGGCTCTTCTCTGAGGAGTAAGTTTATATCCCTTTTCTTTTAAAGAATTTTTCAATTTTTCTACTTCTTCATAAGAAAACTTTCCCATATAGATACCTCTTTTCATATATTAATATAAATTATTATACTTAATTATAGCTTTAATATTAAAATACTGTCAATTGATAATCATTTAAAAAATAAAAATAATAAAAGCTATGTATGGGTAACATAGCTTTTATTATGCATTAGTTTAATTCATTATCTTCTTCAGCAAATAAAGTTTCATATGCTTCCGCAACAATGTCAAACTCATTTTCGTCATCCACAGTAACCATTATATCATTTCCGTCTTCATCTTTATCTATTCTTAAAGCTATGGCTTCATCAGTGTCTTCATCTTTTGGCACTACAATTACATATTCTTTATCCTCAATATCTAACTTAGTGACTACTTCAAATTCTATTTCATTTCCTTCCTCATCAGTTAATGCAATGGATATAACATCATTTTCCATACTTTCTACCTCCAAAATTTATTAATAAATACTATCTAAGTAGCCTTGAAGTATGTAAGTAGCTGCAATTTTATCTACTATCTTTTTTCTTTTAGAACGAGACAAATCCGCTTCCAACATTGCCCTTTGGGCAGCTACAGTAGTAAGTCTTTCATCCCACATAATTATTTCTAATGAAATTTTAGTTTTTAATACATCACAAAATCCTAATACCTTTTCACTTTGTGGACCTAAAGTACCATTCATGTTTTTAGGTAGTCCAGATACTATCTTTTCCACATCATATTGAGCACATATTTTTTCTAACTCTTCTATATCCTTATCTATACCTTTTCTTCTTATGGTGGTTATTCCTTGGGCCGTTAAACCTAAAGGATCGCTAATCGCAACTCCTATGGTCCTATCTCCTACATCAAGTCCCAATATTCTCATATTATTCTCCTTCTAGTATGCTTACTTTTTCAGAGCACAGATAAAAAAACCTTTCCGCTAAGTAGAGAAAGGCTTTCCTTATTATTTCTTATTTACTCTTCTCTCCCACAGGGGCACTCTTATTTTAACCCTAAATAATTTTTTAATACTTCTTCTAATATTTCATCTCTTTCAAGTTTTCTAACTAAGGCTCTAGCTCCATTGAAATTTGTAATATATGTTGGATCCCCTGATATTAAATACCCTACCATTTGATTAACAGGGTTATAACCTTTTTCTTTTAATGAATCATATACTTGGGTAAGAATTTCTTTGGTTAGATCCTTTTTATTCTTTACCACATCAAATTGTATAGTATTATCGTTCCCCACTCTTTCTTCACCCCACAGTTCTAAATATTATTTATAGTGAATAGTTAAGAGTTAAGAGTTAAAAGAGAAAATCTTCGCTCTTCACTGTTAATTTCATTAGTTATCAATTCATTTACCTATATTATAAAACATATTTCACAAATTGTATACTATTTCGATAACTTTTCCAAGATCTCTTCTACTTTATCTATTGCTTCATCTATCTTTTCAGGAAGCTTTCCTCCAGCTTGAGCCATATCCGGTCTGCCACCACCGCCGCCTCCAGCTATGGAAGCTATTTCTTTTATAATCTTTCCACAATGAGCTCCTTTAGCAACTGCTCCCTTTGAAGCCATAGCAATAAATTGAACTTTTCCTTCAATAACACTTCCTAATACTACCACACCTTCAACCATTTTGTCACGAAGTTTATCTCCCAATTCTCTTAAAGTATTGCCATCTACATCCTTTAATACTCCAGTAATTAATTTTATACCATTTACTTCTTTTATATTACTTAATAGTTCATTCTCTGCTCCACTGGCTAGTTTACTCTTAAGTTCATTGATTTCTTTTTCCTTATTCTTAAGCTCAGCTAAGTTAGAATTTATCCTGTTTACTATATCATTTTCTCCACATTTTAATGTATCGCCTATGGATTTTAAAGTATTTTCTTTTTCTTCTACGAAGTTTATAGCATTTATTCCTGTAACAGCTTCAATTCTTCTTATTCCAGCAGCTACCCCTGATTCAGAAACGATTTTAAATAATCCAATCTCTCCTGAATTGCTAACGTGAATTCCACCACAGAGTTCTTTACTAAATTCTCCTATGGAAACCACTCTTACATCTTCTTTATATTTATCATCAAACAATGCCACAGCACCACTTGCCTTGGCTTCTTCAATATTCATAACCTTAGTATTTACAGGATGTACTTTCATTATGTTTAAATTGACCAATCTTTCTACAGCCTTTATTTCTTCTTTAGTAAGTCCTGCAAAATGATTAAAATCGAATCTTAATTTTTCCCCATCAACATAGGAACCAGACTGTTGTACATGATCTCCTAATACCTCTTTTAATGCTTTATGAAGCATATGAGTAGCTGTATGATTTTTTCTTATGTTGTTTCTTCTTTCCTCATTTACTTTTAAAGTTACAGTGCTGTGTTTTCTAATTTCTCCTTCAGTGACCTTAACAAAGTGAAGTATCTTTCCACCTACATTTCTTTTACAATCCATTACTTCAGCTTTGCCACTTTCACAGATTATTATACCTGTATCTCCAATCTGTCCTCCCATTTCAGCGTAGAAAGGAGTTTTTTCTACTAATATTACTCCCTCTTCTCCTGTAGTTAATGAATCAGCAAATTCTTCTCCATTTACTATTAGGGAAATATTTGATTCAATTTCTAAATTATCATAGCCAACAAATTCTGTTTCTATTTCCTTAGGTAATTTATTTATTAAAGTGTCTTCAGCTCCCATGTAGTTTGATTCTCCTCTGGCAGCTCTAGCTCTTTGTCTTTGTTCATTCATTTCTTTATTAAAGCCTTCTGTATCTGCTTTCATTCCCTTTTCTTCTAATATTTCTTCAGTTAACTCTAATGGAAATCCGTAAGTATCATATAACTTAAATGCTTTATCTCCAGAAAGAACTTTTCCACCTTTTTTATTAAGTCCTTCTATATATTCATTTAGAATCTGAATGCCACTATCTATAGTTTCAGCAAATCTTTCTTCTTCTATTTTAATAACCTTTTTAATGTATTCTTCCTTTTCTTTCAGCTCTGGGTATGCACCACAAGAATTTGATATTACTACATCACAAATATTGTATAGAAAATTATGATTTACTCCTAATAATCTTCCGTGTCTAGCAGCTCTTCTAAGTAATCTTCTTAGAACATATCCTCTTCCTTCATTGGAAGGCAATATACCATCTGAAATCATGAAGGTTACACTTCTTACATGGTCTGTTATAACTCTTAAGGATATATCAGTATTCTTATCCTTTCCGTAAACTGCACCTGATACTTTACATACTTCATCTAATATAGCTCTTATAGTATCTACTTCAAATATGCTGTTTGTTCCCTGCATAATTGTAGCTATTCTTTCAAGTCCCATTCCAGTATCTATATTAGGATGTGCTAATCTATTGTAGTTTCCATTTTCATCTTTGTCAAATTGAGTAAATACAAGGTTCCAGAACTCAACTACTTTATCTTCATCTCCTGCTTTAACAAATTCTTCTGCAGTAGTTATCTTTCCTGCTCCTCTGTCAAAATGTATTTCAGAACATGGTCCACAAGGTCCTTGACCTATTTCCCAGAAGTTATCATCTTTTCCTAATCTAAATATTCTTGATGTATCTATATCTGTAGATTTAGTCCAAATATCAAAAGCTTCATCATCTTCTAAGTATATGGTTACATATAATTTATCCTTTGGAAGTTTCAATACTTCTGTTACGAATTCCCAAGCCCATGGAATAACTTCTTTTTTAAAATAATTTCCAAAGGAAAAGTTCCCTAACATTTCAAAAAATGTACCATGCCTTGAAGTCTTACCTACATTTTCTATATCACCAGTTCTTATACACTTTTGACAAGTAGTGATTCTATTCCTAGGTGGTATTTTAACTCCTGTAAAGTAAGGCTTTAGTGGAGCCATTCCTGCATTTATTAATAATAAACTGTTATCATTTTTAGGTACTAAAGGGAAGCTTTTTAATCTCAAATGTCCCTTGCTTTCAAAAAATTTTAAATATGCTTCTCTAATTTCATTTAAGCCCATTTTTTCCATAGTTATCTCCTCCGTTTATTTAGTTAATAGTTGAAAGTGGAGAATGGAGAGTTATAAAAGAAATCTTGCTAATCAAAATTCCAAATCATTTTCTTCAGCTTTCCCCTTAACATTGTAGAAATACTTTAAACAAATTTAATTTTAGCATCAAAAAAGAAGCCTTGCCTCTTAAATAAGGGACGAAAGCCTCTCCGCGGTACCACCCTAATTATATAAGTTATATAACTTATATCTCTCATATATAATAAAGGCTCCAAAACAGCTTCAATACCTATACTAAGAAGTTTTCACCAGCCACTTCCTCTCTTAATAGTAAAAATGTATCTACTCATTTTTTTCATAGCCAGAATATTCATGTTTGATAACGATTATAAATTAAAAAATATCATATGTCAACATCTAGCTTCATTTCTTCTCTAATATTAAAATATGTAATAATTGAAGTCCTCATATATTACTTTAATTATTACCCCTATAGGAACTGCTAATACCATACCAAAAAATCCCCATAGTTTCCCTCCAATAACTAGAATCAATATTACCACTAAAGGATGCATACTTATATTGTCTCCTATAAACTTAGGTGATATTATGTTTCCCTCCACCTGTTGGATTAAATATAGCCATATAGCAGTCCATAATGCTATAGTAGGTGACTTTAAGAAAGCCACTATAACGCCTGGTAATGCGCCTAATAAAGGGCCAAAATATGGAATAATATTGAAAAATGCATTTAGAACAGATAATATCAAAGGAAAATCCACTTTTAACACTAGCAGTACTATAAAAGTGAGAATACCTACTATAATGGATAGTATCACCTGAGTAGCTAAATATCTTCCAAGTATTTTATCTATATCTCTAAATATTTTTCTTATTATATATCTGCTTTTCACAGGAAATAGTGTAAATAATCTGTTGCTTATATCCTTTGCATCTGCAAGAAAATAATAAACTATCATTGGCACTATGGCAAAGGATAATAAATTTTCTCCCAACTTTAAAACCCTTTCAAATGCATTATTAAAGGCATTATCAAAGGTAGTATTGATTCTGCCATAGATATTTTGCAAAAGATTATAAAAAAATTTATTGTTACTTAAAGGTTTTACTTTTTCATAAAATCCATTGATAAACATTTCAATATTATATATAGCATCGCTAATATTGGCACTTTCTCTAAATAAAATAGGTATTAAAAAAGTTATGCTTAAAACAAATATAAGAATAAGCATTAGTATAAGTAATACAGAGGAAAAGCGTCTATTCATTCCCATCTTTATCAATCTTTCATTTAAAGGTTTTAAAACATAAGCTACTATAAAGGATATAAATACCAAGTAAATCATATCCTTTACTATTTTTACTCTAAATATCAATAAGGATAAAAGGATAAAAACAATAAAATAAATTATATACCTTATGCTATCCTTGGATAATTTCTTCATTGTTTTTCTCCTTGTTTAATGCATTGCCAGGAGTATTTGAAAATATTAGTTTATCCTTATTCCCATGATAAAGTATGCATTCTCTTCCAATAATTATATCCTTTATTAAAAAAACTTTTTTCCCATAAAGGAAATTAGTAATATATCCAGTAGATACCACCACACCATTTATTAAAAAAGTTTTTTCATCAAATATTATATCTTCAATCATGCCTATTATATTTCCCTGTAAATCTATTATGTTCATGTATGCTATATCAGTAAAATGAAGAAATTTCCCCTTACTGCAGCTAGTCACTATCATACTATCATTATAGGAAAGTATGTTATTTTTCAAAATATAAACACATGGTTGGAATATCATATAAGATGTTATAGAAAAACCTAATACTGCTCCTATATTAAAATCTACTATAATATCCTTTATAAATCCTATACTTTTCCCCTTTATACTACTTACTTTCATAAAAAGAAAGTCTTTTTTTCTATACATCTTATCCACTCCAATTATCAGTGCATATAATAAACTCATCTTATATTTTTGCCTTTAATAAAAAAAATATGCCTAACAAATTAAAGAGTAAGAAAGTATTGCAATGCTAACTTTCTTACTCTTTTTTAATAAGAAATAATATAAATTATGCAAAATTATTCTGGATATATATTTACGAATTTTACAGAGTAAAGATCCCCCATTACTAGAAAATTTGCTTCTAAATCTTTTAAAACTAAATAGCTGATACCTACTTCAAGTAGAATTCCATCTCTATCTTGAACCGTATTTGTGCCAATTAAAAAGGTTACTTTAACTCTTTTGCCAATCTGTTGTTTTAAATAGTACTGAGTATACCCAGGCCCTAAGCTTATTGGGGAACCTGGTGCAATTTCAAAACTAGGGGGAGTAGGTGCTGGCTGCTGGGTTTGCTGGGGCTGTTGTTTTGGAGTACTAGGTATTGGCATTCTTGGAACATTAGGAATATCTCTATAATAGTAAGGACAATTATAATTTAAGTACCATTTTGGTGACATGAAAATCCTCCTATTTAAAATTATTACTTTTTAAACATGATTTTTAAAAAATTATGTTTGAGCATAAAGCTCTGTTGGATTGTAGAAACAATGGTTCAATATAGTTATTTGAAAGCTGCCAGTTCCGTTGTATGGAAAATTGTATGGACATGGAGCATATGGGTTAAAGTACCACAACGAATACCCTATTGGATATAATCTATTGCCCGCCAATGCCCAATCTGCTATATCATAGTGTATTTGATCTGGTGGATTGGACCAAATAGTTTGAGGATTAGGCGCACCGCCTATTACTCCTCTCATACAATCATACTGACCCTCTTGATAAAGCACTTTTCTAACATCGCCTTGACCTATTCTATGGTATTCACCATATGGAATTCGTACTCTATTCATTATAGAAGTAGCCACGGCCTTCATGCCAGTATCACCTTCACCGCCAGCTTCACATTTAATAACCCTTGCTAACAACTCCCTATCTGAATATGCCATATATAAAACTTCTTAAAATAATATTGCTTACAGTATTATTTTATTCAATATAGAGAAAAATGTGCTTGTTAATTTACAGATTCAATAATTCCTCCTCCAAGAAGTAAATTCTCTATATAGAACACTACAGATTGTCCTTTAGTTATAGCCCTTTGCTTTTCATCAAATATAACTCTTACCTTTCCATTCTCCAGTGGTTCAACAGTAGCTGAAGAAGTTTTTGCAGAATATCTTATCTTTGCTGTAATCTTCATACTGCTTTCCAGTTTATCAAAAGGAATAAAATTCACATCCTTTGCCACCAGTTCATTTTTAAATATTTCCTCTTCATTCCCTAGCACTACCTGATTTTTTGAAGGTATTATATCTGTAACAAAAACAGGCTTTCCTAATGCAATGCCTAATCCCTTTCTTTGACCTATAGTATAATGTATTATTCCCCTATGCCTGCCCAATATTTTCCCATTCCTATCTACAAAATTTCCTTCTAATATTTTCTTAGAACAGTTATTTATTATATATTTTCCATGATCATTATCTGGAATAAAGCAAATTTCTTCACTATCCTTTTTATTGTGTACACCTAATCCTATTTCCTTTGCTATTTCCCTTATTCTGTCCTTCGTATAGTCTCCGCAAGGCATAAGTACATGCTTTAATTGATGCTGCTTAATATTGTAAAGCATATAAGTCTGATCTTTTTTATTATCCTTTGCTTTATAAATTAAATATCTATCTCCGCTTTTTTTAATTCTGCAGTAATGACCTGTAGCTATATAATCCGCTCCTAATTCTATTGCCTTTTTTAATAGAGCATCAAATTTTATATATTTATTACATAAAACACAAGGGTTAGGAGTTCTGCCTTCAATATAATCATCGATAAAAGGAGTTACCACTTTTTCGTTAAATTCTTCAATTAAATCTACTTCATAAAAAGGTATGCCTAAGTCATCACATACTTTTTTAGCATTCTCTACTATTATTTCTGATTCACTTTTACTTCCATTACACTTATTTCCTGGGAAAACTTTCATAGTTATTCCTATAACATCATATCCCTGTTTCTTCAAAAGATAAGCTGCAACAGAGCTATCTACTCCTCCGCTCATTCCAACTGCTACTCTTTTTGCCATGTAATTCACCAATCCTCTTTTTAAAATAAGAAAGAATAAATTATAAATAATAAAAAAGGTAGGAATTCACCATAGGCGAATTCCTTTTTAATTTATTCTTTTTAATTTGTTCTTTGCTCTTTAAATATTATTTTCCATGAACCTCTTCATGAATATTTTCTGAGTGAGATTTCATCTCAAAAGGTTGAAGTCCTACGGATTCTCTGTAATTATTTATTGCCTTGTGTATTGCATCTTCAGCAAGTACTGAGCAGTGCATTTTTATTGGTGGAAGTCCATCCAATGCTTCTGCTACAGCCTTGTTAGTTAAATCCCATGCTTCATCTATACTTTTTCCTTTTATAAGCTCTGTAGCCATGCTTGAGGAAGCTATAGCTGACCCACAACCAAAAGTCTTGAATTTTACATCTTTTATTATATTATCTTCAACTTTTAAATATATTTTCATTATATCTCCACACTGTGGATTTCCTACTTCTCCTATACCATTTGCATCTGGAATTTCTCCAACATTTCTTGGATTTCTAAAATGATCCATTACCTTTTCACTATATATCATAATTATTTATCCCCTTTCTTAATGAAATCTTCCCATAATGGTGACATATTTCTTAGTCTTTCTACAATTTTTGGCAATACATCCAACATGTAATCTACATCTTCTTCTGTACTTCCTGAACCTAATGATAATCTTAATGATCCATGTGCTAATTCATGTGGTAATCCCATAGCTAATAATACATGAGATGGATCTAATGAACCAGAAGCACAGGCACTACCTGTAGAAGCACATATCCCTTCAAAGTCTAAGGATAATAATAAAGATTCTCCCTCTAATCCTATAAAACTAAAATTTGCATTACCTGGGAGTCTTTTGTCTCCAGTTGGTCCATTAAGCTTAGTATGAGGTATTCTTTCCATAACACCACTTATCAATTTTTCTCTTAAACTTCTTAATCTAATAGCTTCTTCATCTAATTCAGAAACAGCTAACTCTATAGCCTTTCCTATACCTACTATTCCAGGTACATTTTCTGTAGTTGCCCTTTTACCTCTTTCCTGACCGCCGCCATGAATAAGATTTTCTATTCTTATTCCCTTTCTAATATATAGTGCTCCTACACCTTTAGGACCATAGAACTTATGACCTGCCATTGAAAGTAAATCTATGTTCATGTCCTTAACATCTATTGGCACATGACCTACTGCCTGAACTGCATCTGTGTGGAAAAGAATCTTTCTTTCCCTACAAATAGCTCCTATTTCTTTTATTGGCTGAATTGAACCTACTTCATTGTTAGCAAACATAACTGATACTAATATAGTTGTATCCTTTATAGCATTTTTTAAATCTTCTATATTTACTAAACCATATTCATCTACAGGCAAATAAGTAACTTCAAATCCATTTTTCTCTAAAAACTTACATGTATGAAGTACTGCATGATGTTCTATAGCTGTGGTAATTATATGATTTCCTTTATTTTTATTAGCAAAAGCTATGCCTTTAATTGCCCAGTTGTCTGATTCGGAACCACCTGCAGTAAAATATATTTCATCCTTTTCAGCATTTATAGCTTTGGCAACTCTGCCTCTAGCCTTATCAATAGCAACCCTTGGCTCCTCGGATATTGAATAAAATTTTGATGAAGGGTTAGCAAACTTATCTGTGAAATATGGTAACATCTCCTCTAATACCTCTGGCTTTGTAAATGTGGTTGCTGAATAATCCATGTAAACATACTTTTTATCCATTTAAACTTTCTCCTTTCGTGAAGTAGCTTTTAATTTATTATAATCTTTTACTAAATCCTGTAAAGTTGTTGATTTTGTTACTTGATCTATACTTTTCTTTATTCTAGTCCATAACAATCTAGTTGAACAGCAATCCATGCTGCTGCAATTTCCATCTAGTGTACAATCAGCTAAATCTATGGGTCCTTCTAACACATCCATTATTTCATCAATAGTTATATCTTTAGGTTCCCTAGTTAATATATAACCACCTTGGGCTCCTCTTATACTTTTTACTAACTCAGCTTTTCTTAGGGAAGAAAACAATTGTTCTAAATAGTATTCAGATACATGCTGCCTTTCCGATATTGATTTTATTGAAACGGGTGGGCCTCCATAGTTTATGGCTAAATCCGCCATAGCTCTAACCCCGTATCTTGCTTTTGTAGATAACTTCATTTCCTCACCTCTCTAGCCTTAATGAAAGTCTACTAATTCACTAAACTTTCAAATTTATAATATCAAATCAGAGTAAACTTGTCAACTATAAAATCAAAAAAATTTGGAAATATTTTTAGAACATAGATCTACAAGTGAAGAGTGAATAGTGAACAATAAATAAGAAATAAAAAAGAATAAATTAAGTAAAAACTAAAAGCTAAAAGGTAAAAGTTAAGAAAAACTTCATTAACTATTACTTCTTAGCTCTTACCTATTATCTCGAATGTATTTCATATATTGAAGTATTTTTTCTTCTATTTTATTTTCTCCAGGAACATAATAAACTGAATCCTTAATATTATTGGGTAAATATTGCTGTTTAACAAAATGATTCTTATAATTATGAGGATACTTATATCCAATACCCCTTCCTAGCTTTTCCGCTCCACTATAGTGTGAATCTTTGAGATTATTAGGTATCTCGCCAACATCTTTACTTTTTATATCTTGAAGTGCTTTATCTATAGCAACTATTGCAGAATTTGATTTAGGTGCTGTGGCTAAAACTATTACCGCTTGAGCAAGTGGTATTCTTCCCTCTGGTAATCCTAATTGCATTGCTGAATCAACACAACTCTTTACAATAGTAATAGCATTAGGATAAGCCATTCCTACATCTTCTGAAGCAATAACTAAAAGTCTTCTGCATATTGATGGTAAGTCTCCGGCCTCGATAAGCCTTGCTAAATAATGAATAGAAGCATTTACATCGCTGCCCCTTATAGATTTTTGAAAGGCACTTAATATATCATAATGGCTATCTCCAAATTTATCATAATTTAATATTTTAGTTTGAGTACATTCCTTTGCAGTTTCCTCATCTATATATATTATGCCTTCTTCATTGATCCTGGTTGAATATACTGAAAGTTCTACAGCATTTAATGCTTTTCTTAAATCTCCATTACTTACTTCCGCTATATATTCTATAGCCTCTTTAGTAAACTGAATTTTTTTATTTTCAAATTCTGTGTTCAAAATATTTATTGCCCTTTTTATCCCCCATATTATATCCTTTTTAGTTAAGGGTTTGAATTCAAATATAGTGGATCTGCTTAAAATAGCTTTATATATGTAATGATAAGGATTTTCCGTAGTACTAGCTATAAGTGTTATTTTACCATTCTCCATAAACTCTAAAAGAGATTGCTGCTGCTTTTTATTAAAATTTTGTATTTCGTCTAAATAAAGAAGCACACCGTTTATTCCCATGATTCCATCTAAATCTGATATTATGCCTTTTATATCACTTAAAGATGCATTAGTAGCGTTTAGTTTATAGAAAGTTTTATTAGACTTTTTAGCTATTATACTTGCTACCGTAGTTTTTCCTACACCTGGCGGACCATAAAATATCATATTTGTTATTTTCCCAGAATTTATGATTCTATTTAATATTTTATTTTCGCCTAAAATATGTCTTTGACCAACTACCTGGTCTATTTCCATTGGTCTTATCCTATCAGCTAGTGGTTTTATATCCATAAAATCTTTCATAATCCTTTCTAAATAATTCTTTAAAATAATTCTTTACATATAAAAATTACTCCTTTAAAAAACTATCAATAGTTTTATCTATGATTCTTTCACTGGTATTTATTATTTTCTTACTCTGGTTTTTCACTGCATTTAATGTACCCTTAAATACTGCATTAGCTAAATTATTATTAAATGCATATTTAAATCTTTTTACTTTATTTTTATCTACTTTCCCTAAATAATATAAAATTTCATTTTTACTATTTAGAGAGGCTGCCTTTAAAGCCTCCCTTAAATATTTATTGGACATCATATTAAAGTTTTCTTTTTCTATTGGTTCCTTGGTATTTATAGCTAAAAGCTGAGCACTTCTTCCAATACAGACTAGATTTTTTTCATCTTTAATTCCACTTTTTATACCTAAATTAATGCTTTTAAACAGTGCTCTTTTATAAGTCCATTTATCTTTATCTAAAACTTCTTCTATATATTCTCCCCCAAATTCAGTCCCCAAATCAATTACTGTACCTATTGGATCTATAGGAGATTTAGCTATATTTAGTATAAAAAAAGCCTTTTTATAATAGCCAATACATTGAGCTAAAATTAGCCATGGATATGGGTCATTAGGATTATTTTGAACCATACTTTGGATCCTTTCAATATCAGAAGCACCTTCTACTATATCATCCACTAAAGATACAATAGGTACATTTTTAAACTCTTTTTTCATTCTACTGACAGCATTTAGGCCTTTATTTTCTTCTTTCCTTTTATTTTTTGATTCCTGTACCTGATTTTTTAGCTTTGATTTAGCTACTTGCCTTTTAATCTTCTCTTTGTTTTTAATTTTATCTATTTTATTTTCAATTGCATTTTTTTCACATTTTAACTCTGTAATATTACTGTTTTCTATATTCTGTATCTCTTTATCAATATTTTTAGCTTTGCTCTTTAAATAGCTTTCCTGTGCCTTTTCTTTTGCTTTACTTAAACCAATTGTACTTAAATTACCAACCTTTTTTATAAAACTCATAAGGAAACCTTTCCTTCTAAATTATTTTAAATAGCAATCTACTATTTCGCCATAGTAGAAAGTGTGATAATCTCCGTTTTTATAGCAACTCTCTTTTATCTCATCACATAATAAATCTGGATTCATTTTTTCTTTATACACAATTTTACATTCAAAATGCAAATCACAGTTACCTATAATAGGTGTTTCCACCTTTTTCCCATGTTCAAGCTGTAAATTACATTCCTTAAATTTATCTATATCCCTACCTGATTTTGTGCCGCATAATGTTAATTCTTTCTTCATATCTACATTAACAGGAATACTTACCGTAAACTCTGAAGAATTTTCTATAATATCAAAAGTATATCTTGACTCTCTAACCATTACAGCCAAAACTGGCTTTTTCCACTGATATCCTATGTTTGCCCATCCTATGGTCATAGTATTTACCCTTTTACCATCTTTTACAGTTAAAAAAGCTCCTTTACTCTTAATAACCTCAATAGCCTTTTCCATATGATTTAAAAATTCCATAATTCATTCCTCCTAATATTTTAAAGCAGTTGACAGAGGACAGTTGACAATTGACAGTTAAGGATACTTTTCTTTCGCTAACACTACAGAAAAGCTTAAATTATATTTTTAATGTTTTTATTATCACGGTAGATCTGTTTAAAATATAAAACTAATTAATTAAAATTTTTCGTAATGAAATGAAGAAAAATTATCCTTAACTGTCCTCTATCAATTGTCAATTGTCAACTATTCTTTATTATCTTCTATTTATTATTTTTACTCTAAAACAATTGGTTTTCTTTCTTTAAAGTATACAGCCTTCAGCCCACATTCCTCTGCAAATTCCTTTGCTATATGAATATTATTGTCTACATTCTCTGACCTATGAGCATCTGAACCTATGGTGACTATTTTACCGCCTAACTCATTAAATCTTTTATATATTTTTTTCAGAATAGCTACAGCTTTCTTGTCTTCAAATCTTCTAGTATTTATTTCAATAGCCTTTTCTCTTAAAATTAATTCTTTTAGTATTTCATCGATTAGCTCATTGTATTCGTCATAATATATATTACTATCACTATATGGTGCATACCTACATATATAATCAATATGAGATAATGAATCTATATAATCATGTTCTCTTACACATTGAAGCATACATTTAAGATAAGCTTCATAAACTTCTTTTTTATTCTTTCCCTCATAAAAATCATTTCCATATATATCATAATATGAACCATTACTTTCTACAACATGTACAGAGCCTAAAATAAAATCAAAATTATATTTTTTACTTATCTCTCTA
>ENA-UOOE01001067-UOOE01001067.1-fermentation-metagenome-genome-assembly--contig:-NODE-1067-length-24247-cov-6.252439_pt1 | contig 24247 bp, 18 predicted proteins | sample MGYA00245776_ERZ724021 | MGnify/ENA primary metagenome ERZ724021 (study PRJEB28704, sample SAMN03018321) | fermentation metagenome | biome: anthropogenic terrestrial biome; feature: soil; material... | reverse complement strand
CCGATATCGGAAAGGGCCTTTTAGAAGGTGCAAAAGTGATGGATAGTGGACATGACAAAAATAATAGACCGCTTATAATACTACTGTCTGATGGCAAAAATGATTCACAAAGAAGTGCTAGTGAATCTTTAAAAGATTTAAATAGTGCAATAAGCACGTGTAAAAGCAAAGGATATCCTGTTTATACTATAGGACTTAACTATGATGGAACTGTAGATAAAGCACAGTTAACTCAAATAGCCAGTGAAACAAAAGGAAAAAACTATATAACAAATAAAGCATCAGATCTTACAGATATATTAAAGGATATATATGGGGACAGTGCAAATGTAAAAGTTCAGGATCAGGGAAATATTGTGGCTGATGGAACTTTTCAAGATTTTAAAATAAATGTACCAGGGTCAAATGTGCTGGAAGCAAATATATCTATGATTACAGACAAACCCTTAGAGCTAAAGCTTATAAACCCTTCAGGTAAGGAAGTTCAGATACCGTCAAGTGATGTGGTTTTTACAAAATCAAAGAAGTATTCAGTGCTTAAAATTGTAAAACCTGTAAGTGGTCAGTGGAATCTGAAGGTGAAAAGTGTAAATGGCAGCAATATAAAGATAAGTTATGTATTTAATTATAAAAATCAGGAAAAACAAAGTTCTGAGAATAAAAATATTGAGAGCAATAAGTCTGCACTTAAAAGTCCAAAGATCATAGGAGCAGTTGCAGCTGCAGCACTAATTACTATAGCACTTATAGTCCTTACAATAATGAAAAAAAAGCGTATACAGGGATTTGGAAGGCTTGAAATTCACATTAAAGATGAAAATACTAGTAAAGTTCTTTCACCTCAATTTAGGAACTTAGACAATTATAATGGAAGTTTTACACTCTTTGAGGTTTTAGGCTTAAAAGAGGAATATGCAGAAACAGATAATATAAAATTTATATTTAAAGAAGATGACAGCATAGAACTTATAAATAAGTCTGGATGTGTTCTGCAAAAATCGGGAAGAAAGTTAGAGGAAAATTCTAAGATATTCCTTTATAACAGTGATAAGATAACAGTGTTTTTAAATAAAGTAACGAAAAGTATAACATTACAATATTACTCAAAATAGAGCCAAAGGGAGGTAAAATATGAATACAAGAGTTAGAGAACACCTAGAAGACCTTGAAGTTAGCAAAGGTGGAGGAATAATAAGTGACAAGATACGTATAGAAACTATACCTAATCCTGTTCTTGTAATAGGGCTTGGAGGAACAGGTATAGATGCTATGCTGAGATTAAAATATCAAATAAATAAAAGATTTGTGCTGGAGCAGGATAGCATTTCAAATACAAGAAAAGATAAGCCTAAGAAGGTGGAGTTCTTAGGCTTTGAGACAAATCAGGGAGAAAAAAATAAGAGATATCCTATGAATGGCGGAGTAGGACTTGATCCTCAAAGTGAACTTGTTATGCTTTCAAATGCAGAAGTCAGGTCCATATTAAATGACCGTAAGATACTGGATGACTGTATAAAAGATTGGCTGGCACCGGAATTATCTTCTGAAAGCGGCACTGATGGTGCAGGTGGAGTCAGACAGGTTGGTAGGCTCCTGTTGTTTACAAAAATTAATGAAATTGTGGATTGCCTAGAAAAGAAAATAAGGCTTCTTCAGGAAGACACAGAGGAAATTTTACATGTGTTTGTACTTTCTGGACTTTCAGGGGGAACTGGAAGTGGAACTTTCATAGATATTGCCTATATAGTAAGGGGAATAATGAATAATATTTACGGAGCTAAAGGTGATGACAAGGTAAATATAATGAGCTATTTATTTATGCCTGATGTGAATTTATCTAAAACTTCCGACAACCAGTCTGCACAATCCTATATTATAAAAAATGGATTTGCAGCACTTAAGGAACTGGATTATCTTATGGGCATTGGAGACAGGCACGAGAGGTTTACTCAAAAATACAGAAACAGGCTTACAGTGGATTCACCTATGCCTCCTTTTAATCTGTGCCATCTTATTTCTGCTACAAATGTGGACGGCAGGCCTATGAGCAATGCCTATGACTACTGCATGAATGTAACTGCAGAAAATATTGTAAACTTCATGTCAAATGAGGTTAGAGAATCTGGAGGAGTATTTGCAATACAGGATTATATAAGCAACTTGAAGCAGAATACGGACAATATGGCAAAACCATACATGGCCAATTACAAATATGTAATGATAGGGGCTTCCTCTGCAGTACTTCCTCTTGAAGAGATAACTACTTACATGGCTTATAAGCTTTTTGAAAAAATACAGTATATGTTTGAGAACATACCTAAAGAACAGGAAGTAGACCAGTTTATAAGACAAATAAGATTGAATGAGGATGCTGTAATAGATAGATTTGAAGATCATCTTCAAAATAGAAAGCCTTTAACAGGTTATAAAAATAGAGAAAAATTCAATTACGATAATGTAATAAAAAAGCAGTCTGTGAATATAGATGAAGAGATGAAGGAGTACTTAAGGGACTGTACAAATGAATATGATAAAGTAAAAACCCAGTATCCAGGTGAAATTTTAAAGCTAGTTAAAGATAGAGTTAATCAAATTTTTAAAGACCCTAAAAAAGGACCTTTTTATGCATCTAGAGTGTTATTTTCAAATGGATTTTGTGTTATAAAGACTTTAGAGGCAGAGATAACTTCTTTAAATGAAAGACTTATGAATATTTCTAAGGAAATAAAGTCTAAAGAAGAACTAGCTGAGGATAAGTTTGTAGAAGCTAGAAAAGCCCTATTGTTTACTAAAGAAGGTAAGAAAAATGACTACATAGAGGCTAAAAGTGAGGAGTATCTATTAAAATCCGAAGAACAGAGAATAATGAAGATGGCTGACTTTTACAGCAGCGTAATTGAAGAGCTTAGCAAATTGAATAACAGTATTTATAAAGTATACACTGAAATATTAAATGAATTGAATAGGATATTTAAAGAAGATGGAGACGTACTTGTAAAGGGAGAGGAAATAGAAGGAGCTCTTGGAAGAACTTATTCCTGGACGGTAGTAAAAGTGCCGGATTTAGTAGATTATATTGAAAAAGTTGTGAATAAAGAAGAAGCAGATGATATTGTAAGGAGATTTTCTGAGAGACTTTTAGACGAATCCCAAAAGTGGATTGACGAAATGCATATAGATGTAGTTGGCTCAATTTCAAATTTTGTCTCAGAAGAATATGGAGATGTAATAACAAAGTCCATGGAAGATTTCCTTGCTTTAGAATATGGAGAAGATAAATCCATAATAAATATAGTTAAGGATCAAATTGCACCAAAACTTGATAAAGATGCAGTGCCTATTTTCCATTTAAGCAATACAGAGGCATTGAATTTTCCAGCATGGAGTATGGTTTCAGTGCCTAGAAATGCAAAGAAAATTCTTGAAGGAATAAAAGAATATAAGAAAAATTCCAATAAGGGAAATGCCATTAATATCAAGGAGAGCATGGTAACAAATAGGATATTCTGGCTTAATACTAAAAATGGAGTTCCACTGTACTCCTATGCTCCTATAAAACATTATGAAGAGATTTATGAAAAGACTATGTTTGAACGGGATGGAATAGGAAGGCATTTATATCAAAATGGAGAGAAAAATTGGATATACCTTCCATCACCTATTCCAGAAGAAGCCTGGGGTACAACTTATGTAAATGATAGAGTAAAACAATATAATGAAAAAGTAAGGAATCTCTTTGATAGAGCCTTAGAACTTGGATGCATAGTAGATACCCAAAAGGGAAGTAATGAAAGATACAAGTGTGTTATTACTGAAGAATTTAATATAGATGATTTTATGAAAAATTATAAGATAGAAATGAAAGATGACAAGATAAATATAGGAGAGATAAAAAAGGCAATAGAGGATATGAATAAACTTATTCAGGATAAACTAACCCCTGTGCAGGATAGCGATAGCCAGAAGTACTATATTTATGAAAGCAGCAGCGTTGAAAAGGCAAAAATTAATCTGATAAGAACTCCAGAACTTACGGAGCTTGTAAAAAAAGAAGTGGAAAAGTATGAAAAAATAATCGATAAGAAGAATGAATTTGAAAATATAATATTACAATTAAACAAAGCTGAAGCTGATATAGATAGTTTTTTAAGAGCGCTTTATACGGAAACTATAATAAAAAAGGGTCTGTTTTATGTTTATAATGGAAGTGAAGATAGCAAAGTAGATATGGAACCTTTCATAAATGTATTAAAGCAAAAGGAATATCAATACAAAGCTATATTTGATAAATATGAAACTTTAGAGAAGGGAGAAAAGACTATTGTAGATAAAACTTCAGATAAAAAGCTAGAACAGCTTTCCACAGGAGATGGAGTTGAAATTTTAAAATCAAAAGTAAGCTCTATTGTAGAAGAAGTAAAATCATCTGTTGAGGAGTTGGATACTAGAAAGTGTCAGCTAGTAGAGGGCGATGAACTTTATGCTTTTTACACTGACATACTTTCAAGGCTCCAGGAAGTACAAAAATTGATGGATTAGATAACAGATACCTGTGATTAGGAGGAATTTTAGTGGAAGAAGTTTTAAAAAATTTTGTGGAGGAGTATGATTTGAAGGTGGAAAAAACAATATATGAAGGTGACACTAAAAGAAGTGTAAATAACCCTATACTTTTCCTGTTTATAGGAGATAGTACTGAAGAGGCTTATGAGTATATAAAAGATAGCATAAATAAAAAATGGGACAATGGCAGCGGTGCGGTTTTTATAAGTGTTTTCACCAAATCTGTTAAGGACACAGATAATTCTTTTAACATCCAGCTCCCTGAAGATTTTAAAGATAAAAGGACATTGAGAAAAGATATAAGGGATAGGTTTTATACCTGCAAAGAAGAACTTAAAAATTTGAATCAAAAAATTACAGAGGCTAGAGACAAATTGTTGTTAGAGGGGGACGTATTTAACTCCTTTGACAATATAAATATTTCTGTGATTACTACTTCAAAGGATCCCTTAAATGTAATATTACCAGAAGTAACTATACTTTTACGAAAGAGGATGCAGGAAGTATTTAAGCTTAGCTCTGCAGATCTGTACATTTTAATTAAAAGTCAAAGCTTAGAGGATGAGGTTTATGAAGGGGCAGTTACAGTAGGATTTTTTAAGGAAGTTGAATATTTTCAAAAAGATAGTTTTAGATTTAAAGAAAACATAGCGGTTTATGGAGACGAAACACAGCTAGAAGTTACCTGGGAGGGACCTTTATTTTATTTGACATATGTGCTGGAAGAGAAAAATGAGAAAGGTATAATTCCTAAAGATTCCATGAATAACAACTATGAAATAATCTCTTATATAAATCTTATAAAAAATAGAGATACATCATCTAAGGTCTGTTCAGATACGGAAAATCAATACTATGACAACAATATATTTAAATCAAGCATAAGTTATGATAATTCTATGAACAGGTATGCTTCAGCAGGACTTTCACAGATGAAAAGGCCTAATAGTGCTATTGTTATTTCTGTGTTTGGAGCATTTTATGAAAGAATGATAAAGGAAATGAATATACTTTCTGAAAAGCAGCAGGAATTTATAAATGAAGTTTTAAAAATTGATGAAAAAAATATTGAGTTGAAGGTTGAAGAAATACTTCCTAAAAGAGTAACAATAGAAGACATGCGTGGGATTATGACAGACAATTTAAAACAGGTAGAGAAGAAAATATCAAGTTTTAACTTAAAGGAGATAGAGGAAAATTTATACGATGATAGATGTGAAAAATTTTTCTTTGAAAACTTTGAAAAGGTTTCTGAAGCAGCTGTGAAAAGTTGTGATTTAGAAAATAATATGAGAAATTTGATTAGAAAGAATATACTTGAGAACAATAAGCTTAATTTATATTGTGCTTTTAAGTGGACCTTGGAAGAAGGAGAAACTATAAATTATATAAGAAATAGAAAAAATTCTATCTTGAAATTTGTAAATAAGTTAAATGATGAAATTGAGGACATATATAAAACAAGATTTGCTCCTACTTTTGGTATTAAAAGTTTTTTTACGAGAGGTGCCCAGATAAAAGAAGCCCAGGAGAAAATATTCTTAGATATATATGGAAGAAAGTTAGAAATACTTAAATTAAATATATCAAAAAAAATTCTTGATGTTTATGAAGATACCCTTTTAAAAATTCACAGCCAGGTTTCGTCCTATGTAGATAGATTAAGAGGCCTTGGAGAGATAATAAAAAAATGTGAAGATGAAGTTATAGAAAAACAGGATAAATATACAGCACAAAATGTAAGACCTTACTATGAAAATGTGGTAAATGATATAGTTGATAAGCTTGAAAAAAATTTTGGAAAAGCTTTTTATTTGGAAGATAAATACCTGGGAAATATGACGGAGAATTTAAAGGGATCGGATGAAGAATTGATAGAAAAGATAAAAAATTTTTGTACCAAATATATTTTAAGTGAGGATAAGTTTAAAAAATCTTTTGAAGAAGAATTTAATGAAAGAGCCAATATGAATGTTTCCAATTTAGAAAGCAAAGTGCTTTCTAAAGAAGAATTGTACCGAAAACTTTACGATATGCTGGATAAAAATTCGGCTTTGAAAATTTATATTATGAATTACGATGTAAAGCCTTACATGGAAAAATATTTTTTTGGCGATTACAGCAGTGATTTTATAAAGTATGCTCTTGATTTTGACAGGAAAACCAGAAACTATAAGATAGGATACATAGATGAAATAAAGACCAGCGGCATTGAAAAATTAAACTTAATGGGCGGTTTTGGGGCAAAGGATATTATTTATGTAAGAAATTCAATCGAATTTTATGATTATTGTGTAGAAAATGGATATTTTATCCATGGAGTAGATGAAGATATACTGCCGGAAATAATAAGTTGAGAGTTGATATTTGAAAGTGGAGAGTGAATGAAGATTTTTCTCCATTACATTACGAAAAATCTTAAACTTAAAGTCAATTGAAGCAAAGCTTCAATAGCATTACATTTTAGATTTTCTGCAGTGTTAACGGAAGAAAATCATCCATAATTGTCAATTCTCAACTGTCAATTTTCAACTATACTTAATTAGTTAAGAGAAAAATAATTTTACGTACAAATCTAATTTTACTTAGAATATCTATACAAAATAGATAGGAGGGTGCCCAGTTGGTAGAAAAAAGAGTAAATTTAACTATGACCGTTATGAGTTTAATAGGGGGCATTATAGGATTTACTGCAGGGGAAATTTTTATAAATGCTTATAAGTTTAAGATGAGTGGAATTATACTTATGGGATTTTATTTTGGAATCATAGCACTCTGTATAGGAACTTTTTGTCTTATAGGAGAGATGATAAATCCAAGGTTAAATGGAGTTACGTGGAAAAACAATTATTTAAAGACTTCTTTTAAATTTTTGATTCCTTGTACTTTTGTGGCAATTTTTGTGTTTGGCATGCTTTTTCAATTCATATATGAAAGCAGTGGATTGAAGTTCCAAAAGGTAAATGATATAGTTTTTGTAATAGATACTTCAGGGAGTATGGCAAATACTGATCCTCAAAATGAAAGGTTTTCTGCAGTTTTAAATCTTATGGATGATATGAATACTAAAAATAGGGTTTCAATTTATAAATTTGATGATACGTCAAAGAGGATAATACCTATGACAGAGGTTACAGATTCTCTCAAGAAAAATGCTGAGGAAAAGTTGAAACAGTATAAAACTCCATCTGGAAATACCAATATAGGAGAGGGTATTGATAGTGCTTATGATGAAATAAATTCAACTAAAGAATCAGGTAGAAAGGCTGCGGTAATTTTACTTTCGGATGGTGAAGATAATTTTGGATTAAATAAAAGATTTGATGAGACTCTTAGTCCATTTAAAAGTTCAAACATACCTATTTATACAATAGATATGTCTAATGAAAATAACTTTACTACATTGAAGAAAATTGCGGTAGATACTTATGGAGAATATTATAATATAAAAAGTGCCAGTGAATTAAAGGGAACCTTTAGTAAAATATATTATGAAACGCAGCATAGGTTACTGGTAGATAAAAGAGATGCATTAACTCAATCTTCTACTTTTTATATGGTACTTAGAGTACTTTTAATTACAATTATATCTGGACTCATAACAATGTCTATAAGTTTTGTATTTGATAATAAAAATTTGCTTAAGAGATTTTTAATAGGTGGAGTTGCAGCAGGATTTTTAGGAGGACTTATTATGGAAGTAGGATTTTTACATTCCCCAGATCATGGTTCTCTTTATAGGGCACTTTTAGTCATTATGATTGCAGTCATATTTACACTTATTCCAGTTATGGTTGACGTAAAGGATTATTCTAAAAGCAGTTATTTGAAAAGAAGCAGGAATACTAACATTGATAGAACTAAAGGCAATACTTTTAGGTAATTACTCAACTTTTGCAGTCTCAAAATAATGTGAAATTAATTCACAATGCACGATGCACAATTCACAATTAAGGATGATTTTCTTCCGTTAAAACTTCGGAAAATCTAGAATATAGCACTATTGAAGCTAAGCTTCAATAAGCTTTAAATTTAAAATTTTTCGAAGCATAGCGGAGAAAAATCTACCGAAATTGTGTATTGTGAACTGTGAATTGTGAATTGATTTAGAATCGGGTGGTATTTTAATGATAATAATTAAATTTGAAGATGGCTCCAATGAAATATGTGAAATTAGCTGCAAAGTTGAAAAAGACAAATTTTATATAAGGTGGAAATGGCCTAAAAACATAGATATAGTATATGTAATGAAAACTGATAATTTGGATGATTTTTCTCTGGATAATGCAGATTTAGAAAGTGCAAAATTATATACAATGGAAGAATATAGAGAATTCAATGGGTATTGTGAGAGCATTAAAGATATAAATCAGTATAGATACTATGTTTTCCCAGCCATTGAAAGTAATGATGATATATTGCTTGTAAAGCAGGATAATGGTAAAAATCAAATTGTAGTGAGTACGGGAAAACCTGATATATACTATGATATAAAGGAAGTAAAATCTCTAAAGAATTTATTTTCAAGAGATAAAAAGTTGCAGATAACTATAAAGTCAGAAATTCCCCTTCATAAAGATGTGCTGTGCTATGTAAAAAAGAAAGATTCTTATCCTGTTAATAATAAGGATGGTATAAGTTTTGATTTTACCTATGACATTCATGTTGGTGTAAATAAAATGCCAGAAGTAACAGTAAAAAAAGATGAATATATAAAAGTATTTATAAAAGACGTTGATAAATACGGTAGTAGTTATAGATTAAAACAGATATAGGGATTGTAAGTAATAACAGGTAGGAGTGAGATTATGGGAATCTTTAAATTTTTCAAGAGTGGTAATAATGAACGTAGAAATACTTATGAAAAGGCAACCTATGAAAAGGGTCCTTTTATGATAACATGTCCTTTTTGCTTTAAGAAGTTTAAATCAGATCATGTGGTATTTAGGGCTTCTCACTATGAAAATGGAGATCCTGAATATGAAAAATTAGAGGATGAGCTCCTTAATAGGTATTATAAAAAAATAGGAAAGGGAACGTTAGGACCAATGAATCCTATTGTTAAGGCTCAAGCACTTCCTGAAAAGAACAAGACAAGGGTGGATAAAGTACTGGTTGAAGTTAAAGATAAGTATGATGTGAGTACAGATGAAAGGTTATGTCCTTACTGCCATAACGATTTGCCCATAACTTCGGGAAGGGGACCTTCTAAAATTATATCCGTTATAGGGGCTTCTCAAGTGGGAAAGTCCGTATATATGACAACTCTTCTATATGTTCTGGAAAAGTATACTTGTGAAAGAATAGGGGCATCCCTTATTGCAGGGAGTTCCGGGTACAATGATGAGATAAGGGAAAATCAGGAGAGAATTTTTGGGAAAAATTTAATGCTGGATCCTACTCCAAAACAGCATATAGAACCTTTAATAGAAAACTTAAAATTCAAAGAAGATAAAATTCAACCTTTGACTCTTATTTTTTATGATGTACCAGGTGAAGGAATGACAGATAAATTTTATATGGAAAACCATGGGGAGCATATAAAAAATTCAGATGGAATAATATTTCTTGTAGATCCACTCCAAATGAGAACATTGAGAAAAAAGTTAAGTATTGTAAATAGGGAAAAAGGTGATTTTATAGAAAAGTATCAGGAACCAAAAGATATAATAGTCTATTTGTTTGAAAATTTTATATCCAAGGAATCTAGAGAAAAAACACATATACCTACGGCAGTGGTGGTTACTAAAAGTGATATGCTTGAAAATTTAAATGATGAAGAATATATAAGTCAAAACAGTAATATGTTTAAAAATTACAATCACGAGGGTTTTTTTAATTTAAATGAGTTTGAAAATATTGATGGTGAAGTTAGAAAATTTTTATTAAAAGCTGATGCTCCATTTAAAGGTGCTGTGGATGCTTGTTTTGAGACTGCAGGTTATTTTGCAGTATCTTCTCTGGGTTCTAATTCCAATCATCTTGAAATAGATAGAAGCAGTATAAATCCTATTAGAGTGGATGAGCCTTTTTTGTGGCTGCTTTATAAAATGAATTATCTGGATGGGGGCAGGGAATAGATATGATAGAGCAGCAGTATTATACTAGAGAAAAAAGAGGAATATTTAGTAGTACTCCAGGTTATGATACTATTGCAAAAAGCAGGGGACTTGAAGATGAATTTATAAAGAATACTATTCACAGTTTATGTTTTTATGTTGCTCCTGCATTTTTAGCTGGGGAAAAAGACTTAAGTAAATATCCTAAGGCACTTTTTTATGCAAGTACTGGGGAAGGCAGAATTGTAATAGGGCAATCAGTTTTTGCAGGTAAGGATTATACATTAAAAAGAGATAGGTATTTTACTCACTGTTATGTAGTACCTGAAAATGAGAAAAAGATATACATAGAAAATCCTGAAAAAATAATATATTCTTCAGGATTTGCAGAAAATTATGATATGGAGAAGGGAACTTTCATAGAAAGTTTGAGAGAAATAAAAATTGATAGTACTTATGATGTTTTTAACTCTATAGAAGACTTGTTTTTAGCTGCTTCTATGGATAAAAATATATTTATAAATATGGTAAAAGCTTGTTTTGATGCAGCTGCGTTCAATAAAAAGATATATATTGTACTTGGCCGTGATAAAAATGTAGATAAAGTTATAAAAGGAATTTTAAAATATTTGTATAGGGCACTTCCCTTTGCAGTAAGGAGTAAGGTTGGCTTTATAACTTATGTGAAGCAGCCCGAAATAAAGGAGTTTATAAATATTGAATTTCTCCTTGGAGGAAGTATAAAAAGGCTTACTCAAGATGTAAAAGCAGGATATGTTTTTGATATAGCAGATAACAGTTTCTATCTTGATGGAATTGATGAAAGGCAGCATGTTTTTATAGATTTTGTTATGAATAATATAGAAGATAGAAAAGTCTTAAATGAATTCTTTATACAGGCAGATAATGTTTGTCTTGAAGAAAAATTTACAATTGATATATATGATAATATTTTATGTCCATCTTTTCAAAGTGAGGGAGTTGAGAAAAGTGGTTCATGTAAGAATGACAGCAAACAAGTTGAAGTTAAACATAGCCTAAAGTATTTTTTTAAGAAGCTATTTTTAAATTTTTTTAACAAAGATTAGAGGTGACAAGTAAATGCCTAAATGTAGAAAATGTGGTACGGAGCTGGGTGAAAATGATAAATTTTGTGTATACTGCGGTGCAAAACAGGAAAAGGGGCATGTAAGCGAAGAGAGTAAAGATGATAGCACAAGGCACTATGATGAAGATAAAAAACATGAGGATAGTTTAAAGGACAGCCATACCTTTGATTTTGGCTCATATCATGAAGCAAAGGCAACAGGCAAAAAAGATAGAGGGGAATTTACCCGCAAGTTAAAAGATGCTCCGCTTAAGGATAAGCCGCCATTTAATTTTAAAAATTTAAAAAAGGCAGGTATAGCTATTTTAACTATAATTGTATTTGTTGCTGCCATTAAAACCATATCCTCTCTTACAAATAAAAATCCTGGTAAAAATGTTTCAAATATAGAATCTAAACAAAACGCTTCTCCTAGTTTAAATGACAGCAGTGGAAATTATACAAATAATAATTCAGGTGAATATATACTGCCCTATAGTAATAAGAGGACTCTTACAAGTGAGGATCTTAAAGGTTTGAGCAAGAATCAGCTTGCACTTGCCAGAAATGAGATATTTGCAAGGCATGGATATACATTTCCCACAGAACCTTATAAGAGCTATTTTGCAAGTAAATCCTGGTATAAGCCTAATCCTAAGTATACAAATGACGGTAAGGAACTTTCTGCCCTTGAGAGACATAATGTAAAGGTCATATTAATAGCAGAAGGTCGTGGAAAATATGTATCACCAGGATATGATGCAGATTATTACAAAAAATGATGAATCTTATCTAAGGGTTCTACCGACGCAGTATGATAAAAAATAGGCTAGCATACTGACTAGTTATTTCTTTGAAAATGCCTAGGTATAAGAAAATGAAATTTGATATAAAATAGGAGAAATGATATACTTATTTTATAATTTAATATTGAATTTTAGGTACTTAATTTTTAAGTTTAAAAGGGAAATAAGTGAAGAGCTTATGCGGTCCCGCCACTGTAATGAGGAGTATATTTATAATTTGCCACTTGGAAACAGGGAAGGTATAGATATACAATGAATCAAAGCCAGGAGACCTGCCTAAAATTTACTGATAGCTTACGTGGATGGGCTTTGAAGTAAATTAATTTACTTGAAAACTGTTATCTGTGGGTAATAGTTTTTTATTTTTCATGCTAATAGGAGGAGTTAATTTATGTTTAAAACTAATAAAAAGTATATTTTACTGATTACGATTGTGATTACCATATTTTTAGCTGGATGTGGAGCATCTAATACAGGCACTTCTAATACAGGCAATAATGGAAAAAATGAGTCTCTTAAAAATACAACTTATCCGCTAAAATTAAAGGATTCAACTAATAAAGAGGTCACAATTCAAAGTGAGCCTAAGAGAGTTGTATCTTTGTCTCCTAATTTTACAGAAACAATTTTTGATTTGAATAAACAAAATATACTGGTAGGTAGAACTGATTTTTGTAATTATCCTAAAGAAGTTTCAAAAGTACAATCTATAGGAACTATAACTGATCCAAATGTTGAAAAAATTGTCCAGCTTAAGCCTGATTTAGTAATAGCATCTAATTTGACTAAACCTAACAATTTAAAAAAATTGGAGCAGCTTAATATAAAAGTTTTGACTATTTCAAAAAGGGAGAGTTTTGAAAATACTTACAGCAACATAGAGGATATAGGTAAAGTGTTAAATGCCAATGAAAAAGCACGCAGTATAGTTTCAAATATGAAAGAAAAAGTTAAAAGCGTACAAGAAAAAGTGAAAGACAAAAAATCTCCAACAGTATATTATGTAGTGAGCTATGGAACAAGTGGTGATTTTACTGCGGGAAAAGACACTTTTATAGGTAAAATGATTGAAATGGCAGGAGGCAAAAATGCTGCTTCCGATGTTACAGGATGGAACTATAGTCTTGAAAAACTAATTGAGAAAAATCCTGATGTACTTATATGTTTTAATAAATTTAATTCTAAAAATGGAATTAAATCTACAAAGGGTTACAAGGATTTGGATGCGGTAAAGAAAAATAAACTTTTTGAAATTGATGAAGATATTATAAGTAGGCAGGGTCCAAGACTTGCAGATGGATTGGAAACTTTAGCAAAGATAATTCATCCTGAAGCATTTTAGATATATGAGAGAGGAATTTACTTATGAAATTTTACCGGAGAAAACATTTAAAGTTAATTTTTTACATTTGCATGGCATTACTATTTTTTTTAGGGGTAATATCTATTACTTTAGGCTCTGCAAATATATCTTTTAAGGAAACGTTGTGTGTAATATTAAGTAAAATTCCTGTTGTAAAAAGTGTTGTTCCAACAGCTTGTATATCACAAAATCATGAACTTATAATATTACAAATACGTTTGCCTAGGATGATAGCTTCAGCATTAGTTGGAATAGGGTTGTCAGTAGTAGGTGCTTCATTTCAAGCAATATTCAAAAATCCAATGGCAGACCCTTATGTCCTTGGGGTATCTTCTGGGGCTGCTCTCGGAGCTGCAATTGGATTTATGCTGCAGCTGGATACTTTGGCTTTAGGATCTATGGTTATTACTATGATGGCTTTTATAGGCTCTATTGCAACTACGACTTTAGTTTATAACATAGCTAGGGTAAAAAATAGGATATCTCCTACTACCTTGCTTTTAGCTGGTGTGTCTGTGAGTTTTCTTTTATCTTCAATAATATCTATAATAATGGTATTTAACAGGCAGCAGGTTGAAAAAATTGTTTTTTGGACAATGGGAAGTGTTTCTGCAGTTACTTACAATCAAATATTTACCCTGATACCTTTTATATTTATTGGCACAGCTATAATACTTTTATTTTCAAGAGATTTAAATATAATGCTTACAGGCGATGATACTGCTAAAAGTTTGGGTGTAGAAGTTGAAAATGTAAAAAAAGTAATATTAGCGGTTTCTTCTATAATTGTTGCAGCTTGTGTATCAATAAGCGGTGTAATAGGATTTGTAGGATTGATTGTTCCCCATGCGGTGCGTATGGTATTTGGACCTGACCATAGGGTGCTTTTACCTTTTTCACTTATAATTGGAGCTGTGTTTATGATTATTTGTGATACAGCTTCACGGACTGTAGCAGGATCTGCTGAAATACCTGTAGGTGCTGTAACTGCGTTGTTTGGATCTCCATACTTTATTTATCTTTTAATAAAATCTAAAAAGAGGGGGATATAATGAGCAATTCAAATTTATTTGCAGTTAAAGTTAAAAATTTAAACTATAGCTTTGAGAAAAAGAATGTATTACATGATATAAATATAGATTTTAAAGAAAATAAATTTTATTCAATCATAGGGCCTAATGGTTCCGGTAAAACTACTTTACTTAAAAATATTGCTAAAACTTTAAAACCTTGTAAAAATACTGTTTTTGTAGGTGACAATGACATATTAGATTTCAAAAATAAAGTTCTGGCAAGAAAACTTGCAGTAGTTCCTCAAAATAGTAATTTGGATATGGATTTTTCCGTACAGGATATAGTTTTAATGGGAAGGGCTCCTTATTTTTCGAAACTTCAAAGTGAATCAGAAAGTGATTATGCCATTGCTAAACAGGCCATGGAGGTGACCAATACCTGGAAGTTCCATGACAAATTTATAAATCAGCTAAGCGGTGGTGAAAAACAGAGAGTTATTATAGCACGGGCACTCACTCAAGATACGGATATAATACTGCTGGATGAGCCCATATCCCAGCTTGACATACACCACCAGATTGAGATTTTGGACACTATTAAATCATTGAGTAATAAAATAACTGTTATAGTGGTACTTCATGATTTAAATTTTGCAGCACAGTACAGTGATCATATAATACTTGTAAATAACGGAAGAGTTGTAGTGCAGGGCAATCCTAGCGAGGTGCTCACAGAAGAAAACATAAAAAATGTGTATAAAATAAATGTATGCATGATAAAAAATCCAGTGACGGGGAAACCCTATATAATACCAGTAGGACAAGAATAACCTTACATATATAAAGTGAAAATCTAGTTAATTAGTTCATATATACCTAAAATTATAATAGTAATGCCGGATACAAAAGGGGCATATTTCCCCAAAAATTTTGATAAATAGCTGCTGCCTATAACACATCCTGCAAGTAAGCCTGTTGTACTGAGAATGAAGGTGAATACAGTGGCAAGTAATATGTTGATGCCGGTTATGCTAGCACCTATGCCTACTCCAACATTATTTATTGTGAGGGCAAGGGCTAGAAATATAGACTCTTTAACATCTATATAGCCTGAATTATCAACATCAGCTATTTCAGGATTGTCCAAAAGATTTTTATAAGGTAAAAGGTTATTTTCAGCACTACACAGTTTTTCATTTTTTTTGCAATGCTCTTTTATAATAGCATCGATTATAAACCATATGCCCATTAATATCAAAAAACCGCTGCCAATGATATTGGCCATATTTTCGGACATAAACTTAATCAGGAATTTACCTAGAATCATAGATAGAAATGTTCCTGCGGTAGCAATTAATGCTATTAGAATAGTGCTTAATGGACTAATTTTCATTTTTTTAATACCATAGGATATTCCTACAGTGAAACTGTCTATATTTGCAGATAGCGCAAATAAAAATGAAGGTAATAAGTTCATTATTTTCCTCCTATAGTATAGCTACTCCTATAGTATATTCATGACAAAATCCAATGCTACTACTATTTGTTTTTCCGTTGAAAATGTGATTAATTATATATTAAAAGTAAAAATATGGAATAAAGAGTATCATATACATTAGTCACCTATTGTTGATTTTAAGAAAATAATATGGTAATATACTGGTATGTTAAAAGTCAATAGTAATTTACGAAAAATGGAAAAATTTTTAGTTTACATGAAAGGAGAGAAAAAATTGATTAAAATTTTAAAGAATGTTTTATTATTTGCATCAATTGTTATAATGTATCAGCTAAACCCCTGTAATGTTGTACTAGCTAGTGATAGTTCTAATACAACTCAACCCCAAACCCAAGTAGTATCGGATAAAGACAATTCAAAAACTCAAACACTACAAGGCACATCCAAAATTTTAGCATCACAAGAGCAATCTAAATACATGTCAGAAAATACTTCTAATTCTTCAGCAAGTGAAAGTGATGGTAATCTTTTGCCAGCAAATGCGGATAATGTGGACAACGTTCCCGTAGATAAAAGTTGGATAATCCACTTTAATCAACCTATAGATTTGTCCTCAGCTAAAGAAAACGTAAAAATTATAAACAAAACAACTAATGAAGAAGTGCCTATAAATATATCTTTGAGCAATTGCGATAGTTATATGACCATATCTACAGTTTCATCTTATGATCCTGGAAGTTATTATATATTGAAAATAGGTAATTTAATGAGTAGATATAATAAAGTTTTAAAAACTTCTCTTGTTATGAATTTTAAAACTGCTGCAAAAATAGAGAGCATAGATAGTATCAATGTGTCAATAAATCAAGGAGATAGTTATAAGTTGCCTGATGAAGTGACTGCAATTATGTCTGATGGAGACGAAAAGCAGGTAGGAGTTGTATGGAACAAGCAAGTCAATACTTTAGCTTCACCGGGTAGCTATGATTATGAAGGAACGATAGAAGGATATGGTAAGAAAGTGGATTTAACGTTAACTATAAATGCTTCTACAAACACTTCTACTAGAGATGTTGAAAGTGTAGCTTCTACTTCTATGTGGATATGGGAGCTTCAAAATCAAGTGGATGCGTATGGAGGCATAAATAACTTAATACAAAAATTGAAATCCATGGGAATAAATAATGTGTGTATTAAATACAATGAAGGTTCCAAACCATCAGGTGGAGGTACCAATTTTAGAGATGATTTTTTAAAGTATGTGGGATATTTCAAAGAAGCAGGATTTAAAGTAGGAACATGGGGTTACAATCATTTTGACGATGTTCAAGGTGAAGGTAATTTAATAATAGAAGCGTTAAATAACAGCGACTACTATGTCTTTGATGCAGAAGATGCTGTAGAAAATAAAACGGAGCAGACAGAAGAAATATGTGAGCTTATAAGAAGTCAGTGCCCTAACGCAATAATTGGGTATACATCTTTTCCAATAGCTAGTTATCACCAAGACATAGCTTATTCAATTTTTAATAAGTACTGTGATTTTTCAGCACCTCAATGTTATTGGGGAGAAATGAAGTGGTCTGTAACTGCATGTTTGGACAAGATGGCTGCAGATTATAAATCTTACGGATTGGACAAGCCATTGTATCCTATAATACAAACTTACAGCATAAATTATGAAGATTATACAGCGTACAGTAACTATAATTTTAAAGCTACAGGACTTTGGTCATTAGATGATATGGGGGAAACTTTTGCCCAATTTGTGAATGATATGGGCAGCAAATTTAGTAATTAATAATTAAAAATGAATAGTGAATGAAGATTTTCTGAAGTGTTAACGGAAGAAAATCATCCATAACTCTTAACTCTTAATTTTTAATTATATTTTATTAATTAACAGCAAAATATGCTTGCGTATAAGTTTATTTTTGTTTATAGAAATTTTATAAAATGTAGACAGAAAGTAAGATTATGCTTTCTGGTTTTATTTTAATAAAAATATAGAAAATTGAAAAAATAAGAATTATAATATAATTAAGCTAATTAAAACTAAGAAGGTGAGAATATGCTTGTTACTTGCGATAAATTATTGAAGGAATATGTTAATAAAAAATCAGAAAAAGTAGCCGAGAGGGTTAAATTTATAGGTATACTTAACAAGGATGTTTATAATATAACGGCTCCTTTTTTAAGCAACGGTAGAACAGTAATAGCTGGGAGGGTTGAATCAAAGAGAAGTAACGATTCGATGGTTCTTTTTTTTGAAAAATACGAAGATGTATGGTGTCATATAATAGAATCACCTGTTATGAATCTCGAAGACCCATTTTTCACAAAAATAGGTAATGAGATGGTAGTGGGTGGAGTTGAGGTATTTAATGATATAAATGACCCCAATAATCTTATATGGAGAACTATACTGTATAAAGGTAAGGACATTTTTCACTTGAAACTTTTCTTTGTAGGACCTGAAGGAATGAAGGATTTACGTATAACTGAACTAAAAGATGGTACTATAGGTGTTTTAACTCGCCCTCAAGGAGCTAAGGGTGGAAAAGGAAAGATAGGATTTGCAAAGATCAAAAGATTAAATGATTTGAGTATGGGAGTTATTGAAGATGCTCCTATTTTAAACGACTTTTTTAATGATGATGAATGGGGGGGGATTAATAGCATATATCCTATTGATCAAAATAATATAGGACTTTTAGGGCATATAGCAAAAATAGATGAAAGGGGAATGAAGCACTATTATTCCATGACTTTTGTGCTAGACATAAACTCTATGGCATATAAAGATGTGCAGATAATTGCAAGCAGGAAGGATTTTTTGCCAGGACCTAGTAAAAATGAGACACTTTATGATGTAGTCTTTAGTGGTGGACTCACATTTAAGGGTAAGAAAGCCACTTTATATGCAGGTATAAGTGACATTGAAGCACAGACACTTGAAATAGATAATCCATTTTATGATTATATGAATAAAAATCCAGAATTGTACTTCAATAATTTGTAGGGGGAAAAATGGATATAGAAAGATATAAATTTAATCCTATTATAACCTGCATTGATATAAACCCTTCCACTAAAGATTTTCAGGTTGTGGGAGTGTTTAATCCAGGGGCAGTTGAGTGTAATGGAGAAGTAGTTCTAGCTATGAGAATAGCTGAAAGAGTTAAGCAGGAAAACGAAGATTATATGAGGATACCACTTTTAGATGAGAATAATGAACTTAAACTGCTCACTATAAGTAAAAAAGATGCAAACTATGATTTTAGTGATTCAAGAGTTATAAAAAAAGTGGGAAGTAATGTTGACTTTGCCTACCTTACTTCCATGTCACATATAAGAATTGCAAGAAGCTGTGATGGCATAAATTTCAAAATAGACGAAGTTCCTTTTATTTTCCCAGAAAATAAGTATGAAAACTTTGGAATTGAAGATCCAAGAATAACTAAAATAGATGACAGTTACTATATTACTTATAGTGCAGTTTCTCAGTATGGAATTGTAGTGGAATTAGCTGTAACTAATGATTTTAAAAGTTATAAAAGATTAGGTAATATCTTTAATACTGAAAATAAAGATGCAGTAATTTTTCCAGAAAAAATAGGGGGAAAGTATTTTGCATTAAATAGGCCTGTATCAAAGAGTACCGGAAATCCTGCAATATGGATATCTGAATCAGATAACTTAATCAATTGGGGAAATCATAAAATAGTGGCATGTACTAGGGCAAATTGCTGGGATTCTGCAAAAATAGGGGCAGGAATACCTCCTATAAAAACAGATGAAGGATGGCTTGAATTATATCATGGGGTAGATGATATGGAACATTACTCTATGGGAGCACTTTTACTTGATATAAATGCTCCTGAAAAAGTTATTGGGCGGAGCAAAGAGCCTATTCTTAAACCCCAGGAGGATTATGAAAAATCGGGTTTTTTTTCAAATGTTATTTTCCCTTGTGGTGCTGTTTTACGGGGAGATGAAATATATATATATTATGGAATATGTGATAATTCCATTGGACTTGCCACCATAAAAATAAAAGATATTTTAAACACGCTAGATTAGCAAGGTATTTTACAAAAGTGAAACTTATCTGGGGGAAAGCTATGGTTGATAAAATTCCTAAGAAAAATTTAAAGTTAACTTACAGTATATTTATGGGAATTATGTCTTTAGCTATTATAATTATGCTTATATGTGAAGATTCAAACAGCCTTTCAGCTAAAGAGTTGTATATGATTAATAAAATAGACAATATAATATGGGCAATTTTTGTAGTTGATTATTTTACATGACTTATAATCTCTAAAAATAAAAAAAGTTTTATAAAGAAAAATATCATAGACTTAATTGCCATAATACCATTTAATATGATATTTCAGACTTTAAGAATACTGGAAACTACAAAATTGTTTGAAGCTGTAAGGCTGATGAGCTTTTTAAGATCTTTACGGGCTTTGATATTCTTTTTTAAGTTCCAAAAGTATGTAAATGAATTTATGAAAACTAACAAATTTAATTATATACTTCAGTTTACCCTAGTTACTATACTTATTGGAGGAGTCGGAATACATTTTGCAGAAGGAAGGACAATTGGAGACTCAGTTTGGCTGAGTTTTGTAACCACAACTACAGTAGGATATGGTGATATTTCCCCTTCCACTACAGCAGGAAGGATAATAGCAGCTATTTTAATGCTCATTGGTATAGGATTTATAAGTACGCTTACCAGTACTATTTCTTCATATTTTATAGATAGGAGATCTAAAAAGGTATATAAAAGCTTTAAATATAAAGTCTTAAATACTATTAAGGAGCAATTGGATGATTTTGATAATTTGTCTAGTGAAGATGTAGATAACATCTGCAAAACATTGATAAGCTTGAAAAATAAATAGAAATTAAAAAACAAAGTTTTTATTGTAAAAGAATAAAGGGGATATTGTCTCCCCTTTTTTAATTTACTATAGTACCTGGGTTTAAAATTCCATTAGGATCAAATGTCTTCTTAATTCCTTCCATGATTTGAATTTCTCTTTTGGTAAATTGAAGAGACATACATCCTTTTCTGGTCTTTCCAGTTCCATGTTCTGCAGTTATTGTTCCGCCGTATTTTAATGCAATTTTGTACATTTCTCGTTTAAATTCTTCATAGTAAGAGGGCAATTTACCATTGTCACTTAATATGAAATTATGAATATTTCCATCACCTATATGGCCGACTGCTGGAATTTTAGTATGATATTTTTCAGATAAAGCTGATATATCATCGAAAAAATCAGGTACTGATGATGGCGGAACTGCCATGTCAAGTCCGTCGGCTACATGGTCTTTAAAAGGAGTGTAGACATTGCTCCTTATGTCTAGAATTTCCTTCTGATCTTTTGAAGTTTCAGCTATAATACTGTCTACTGCATTATGTTCTTCACATATTCCTACAATTTGTTCACTAGTATCATAAAGTTCATCTTCAGTTTTACCATCTACCATGAACATTAAATCTACAGAACCTTTGGTTGCGGGCCATTTAGTTCCAAGGTGTTCTGCAGCTTTTTCTGAAATAGGTCTATCCATGTATTCAATGGCTAAAGGTGTAATTCCTTCTTGAAGTATTTTAGGTACACAGTCGCAGGCATCTCTTCTTGAATTAAAGGAAATTACGAGTGTACCTGTATATTTATTTTGTGCATATAATTTTAAAGTTACTTTTGTAATAACACCAAGAGTTCCCTCGCTTCCAATCATCATTTGAAGCAAGTCATAACCCATGTTGTTTTTTATCAATTTTCCACCTAAAGTGACTATTTCTCCTGTAGGAAGAACTACTTCCAGAGCTTTAACGTGATTTCTCATGATTCCATGTTTTACAGCTTTTGTACCTCCTGCATTTGTTGCTACCATTCCTCCAATTTGTGCACCTTCATCTCCGGGATGTACTGGGAAGAATAATTTGTCTTGCTTATTTAATTCTTCAAGTAAATTTGCTAAAGTTACTCCAGACTCCACTGTAATCATTAGATTTTTTTCATCAAATTCCACAATCTTATTTAATCTCTCCAGAGATAATATTATACTTGGTTTTATAGGTACTGCTGCACCACATACACCTGTACCGCCGCCCCTAGCAATTACAGGTATCATGATTTGATTTGCATATGTTAGAATTTTGGATATTTCTTCTGGTGAACCGGGTTTAACTACCACACAATCTTTTGAGGATTCAACACGAATTAAAGCTTCTGTTTCATCTTGTAGATAACTTTGCATTTGGGATAGATCATTTGTAACCCAGTCTTCGCCAGTAATTTTTTTTAGATTTTCAATTATTTCTGAATTCAAAAGTATTGCCCCCTTTTTGATAATTTACTCAACTTTCGTAGCTTGAAAATAGTACGAAGCAAAGCTTTTGAAAATAACAAAGTTCAAATAACAAAGAACAGATGAAGATGATTTCCCTCGTACCTCAGGAAATCTATAATTTTAATATTTTCTGACGTTAGGAAGAAAATTATCCTTATTTGATATTTGAACTTTGTACTTTGTTCTTTAAAAAAATTACGTCGCAATTTTTTTATATTAAGTTAATTTCGTATGTGCGAAAGTTGATTAATTTATTGTGTTACTTTAGTTACATAGTCGCTGGCTTTTATATTAAAGTAGTCACATATATCATATATTTCTTTAAGAGTAGTGTCATTTACTGGAATTCCATTTTCCATCTTGTCTTTATAGGATTCTACTTCTTTTTCACCATGGGTATATATTCTTGTGGCACCTTTTGCTTTTTTAGAATTTCTAAGTTCGTTTAAGTACTCGGAAAAGCTTTCTTCAATGGATTTTTTATCCCCCAATATACCATAATCCATTGCAAAGAAAAAATGACATGTTCCAGATCCATTTTTTCTATCTAACTTAACATTGTTCCCAGTAAATCCTCCAGATAAAATAGCTGTAAACATTTCAACTGCAAGGGCTAATCCATAACCTTTATGTCCTCCCGTTGATTCTTTTGAACCGCCAAGAGGAACTAGACCGCCTCCAAGATTTTTTCGTACATTATCCAGTAAATCTAGGGGATTTGTAGTATCCTCACCATCACTATTTATAGCAAGACCAATGGGAAGAGGTTCATGTCTTTTATTATAAAGTTCAATTTTTCCCCTGGTAACTACACTAGTAGCCATGTCCATTAAAAATGGATAGGGTTTAGCTGGAAAAGATATGGCAATAGGATTTGTACCAAGCATGGCATCTTTTCCAAAGGTTGGTACTATTACAGCTGGAGAATTGGTCATTGATATTCCAAGAAGTCCTTCCTCCTCAGCCATTTTAGCGTAGTAACCTGCAATACCGTAATGATTTGAGTTTCTAACTACTACCATGCCCATTCCTGAAGTTTTAGCTTTTTTAATTGCCAAATTCATAGCTTTTTTACCAATTAGCTGTCCCATACCTGCCATGCCATCTATGGTAGCTGATATAGCCGTTTCCTTCACTATTTTCATTTTAGAGTTAATATTTATAAGGCCACTTTTTATTTCACTGTAGTATTTTACTAGCCTTTGGATACCATGGGATTCAATTCCATATAGGTCTGACAAAAGTAAAACGCTAGATATGGTTTCACTATCTTCCTGGTTGAATCCAAATTTCTCAAAAACTAAATTACACAGCTTTTTTATATCTTTATACTTAACTTTTGTGTATGACATAGTATTTCCTCCATTCAGCAAATTTACTTTACACATATACTTTAACACATAATAGTTTTACTATAGTAAATTATACCTTATTTAAAGATAAAATAGAAGGTGCTTGTTACCTAAACTGCAATTCGTAATATACAATTTATGCATTAAATATTCAAAGTTTTTGTATA
>ENA-UOOE01001066-UOOE01001066.1-fermentation-metagenome-genome-assembly--contig:-NODE-1066-length-24266-cov-9.428772_pt1 | contig 24266 bp, 21 predicted proteins | sample MGYA00245776_ERZ724021 | MGnify/ENA primary metagenome ERZ724021 (study PRJEB28704, sample SAMN03018321) | fermentation metagenome | biome: anthropogenic terrestrial biome; feature: soil; material... | reverse complement strand
ATACAGGAATAACCCTAATGCCAATCCTTCCTTTCATAAATGACAATGTTGAGAATATAAAATCAATAATTCATAAAGCAAAAGACTCTGGAGCCTCATATATTCTTCCTGCATTTGGACTTACACTAAGAAAAGGTTCAAGGGAGTATTTTTATACGGAGTTAGACCGGAGTTATATTGGACTTAGAGCGAAGTATGAGTCTTGTTTTCAAGAAAAATATATTTGTTCCTCTCCCAACTACCAAAAACTACAAGAAGTTTTTGAAAACGAAACTCAGAAGTTGAATATAAAATCTCAAATGGAATTTTATAAACCAAAAGAAGAAAATCAACTAAAAATGTTCTAAAAAATAATCCCTCAAAATAAATCTTATTTCAAGAGATTAAATTTTTATTCTATTGGAATATATACTTCCGTTTTTAATTTATGCTCAGGAGTATTACTTGGATTGTTCAAATACTTTTCAAGCCAAGGCGCATTTCTAAACTTATAACTCTTGTCTTTTAAATATTCATTATAAATTATATCATAGACCTTATTAAAATCATTATAAGAACCGATATAAAGAAACTTCAAATATCTACCCCCTTCAATTTCCTTAATCTTGACTTCGTCAGTTTCAGGAGCATCACGTGTAATTGTAATACAAGCATCAAACAAGCATTCTTCCCTTGGAGTTGATGTTGGATCAGAAAGATAAACACCTAAAAACTCCATTCTCATATTAAAAAGCTTATTTTCCTTAATAAACGGCCATAGTTTGCTCCATAAAGAGGAGTAATCAATCTTTGAATAATCTCCCTTAGCACTTACAACCGCAACTTTTCTATTTGTTCTTTCAATAAGCTTGGGTTCTCTTAAATTAATTTCACTACTTATTCTTTTTCCTTTTAACAACATAATATTCTAATATTTAATTAATGATAATAACACAGCAATTACAGAAACAATAAAGAAATAACCAACGTCAATCGATGCTAAAGTAATGTATCGTTTCCAATTACTTATTTGAAATTTTAAAGTTGATTTCATCCAAGCACAAACAGAAACTACAACAATAACTGATAGACAAATTGAAATTGGAGTTAAAATAAAATACATTAACACAACAAAAGCTGTTGAAATTAATTGAATTAACATTGTTGGGAAAACTGACTTTTTCTTACAAGTACATTTTTCTCCATTTACAACATCAGCACCACAAGCACATTCATACCTTACGGCTTTCATCCATGTCTTTGGGAATAAAAACCCATACCATATAGCACCTACTAAAAAAGATACCACTACAGCCACACAATACCAAAGCCATGATATTGCTTCAAAAGGACATTCGTTTGTAATACATGTTTCCATATTAAAATTGTTTTTGAAATTATGTATGCAAAAGTAATATATTTTTATTCAAATTACTAATCATTAAAGATTAATATTTAAATACAGATATAAACTTATTAAAAGAAAAGCATTAGTCTTATTGTTTTTGACTTTAATTAAGTGATAATTTTTCAATAGATTTGATAACTCAAAATAATATAATCTTTTGTCCCGATTTTGTCCCAGTTCTAAAAAAATAAGGGATTAAGTTTTTGTATCTTAATCCCTTATAAAGTTTTGGCGGAAAGTGAGGGATTCGAACCCCCGGACCTGTTACAGTCAACAGTTTTCAAGACTGCCGCAATCGACCACTCTGCCAACTTTCCGAGTGCAAAGGTACTACTTTTTCTTTAACTGCAAAGTTTTTGCTCAATTTTTTTATAAGTTTTTTTTCTAAACGAAAAACAATAATATCTAATTCAAATAATTATCCTATATTTGCAAACTGAATTTAAATAGAAACAAGTAATACAAACAATATTAAATTTAATTTAACCCATGAAAAAGAAAGATTTACTTAAGGATATTGTTAAGCATGTAGATATTAAAAAAATCAATTCAACTGATTTGATTAATGCTATGAGAGATATGTCCTTCTCTTCTCGTGATACTGCAACTGCAGCTGATATTTACGATAGAATGATTAATGATAAAGAATGTTCAATTATTCTTACCCTTGCAGGTAGTACTTCAGCTGGAGGTTGTATGCAAGTTTATGTTGATATGGTAAAGAACAAAATGATTGACTGTGTTGTTTCAACTGGAGCATCAATTATTGATATGGATTTCTTTGAAGCATTAGGATTTAAACACTATAAAGGAACTCCATTTATTGATGATAAATATCTTCGTTCAAACTACATTGATAGAATTTATGACACATATATTGATGAAGAAGAACTTCAAAACTGTGATTCAACAATTAAACTTATTGCTGATAAATTAGAAAAGAGACCTTATTCATCAAGAGAATTTATTTGGGAAATGGGTAAATGGCTTTCTGAAGGAAATGCAAAAAAGACTGATTCATTAATTCAAGCTTGTTATGAAAATAATGTGCCTATCTTCTGCCCTGCTTTCACTGATTCATCTGCTGGATTTGGTTTAGTTATGCATCAAGTTGAAAACCCAACTAATCATTTAAGCATAGACTCTGTTAAAGATTTCTTAGAACTTACAAACATTAAGATTGCAGCTAAAACCACTGGATTATTTATGGTAGGTGGTGGTGTTCCTAAGAACTTTACACAAGATACTGTTGTATGTGCTGAAGTTTTAGGACATGATGTTGAAATGCATAAATATGCAATTCAAATTACAGTTGCTGATGTTAGAGATGGAGCTTGCTCTTCTTCAACACTTAAAGAAGCATCATCATGGGGAAAAGTTGACACAACTTTTGAACAAATGGTTTATGCTGAAGCAACAACAGTTGTGCCTTTGATTGGTTCTTACCTTTACCACAAAGGTGATTGGAAAAACAGAACACCAAAAAACTTTGCTAAACTATTTCAAAAATAAGAGATATTAAATTTAACTCAATATAGCCCACTTAGTATTTATTTATTAAGTGGGTTTTTCTTTATATGCTCTATCAATCAACGTTTTTCAAAAGATATACGATTCAATTATTTACCTTTAAATTTGCTTTTAAATTTTAAAGTTGTATTTTTGCATCTGACAATAGTGTCAAACTAAATTGTTGAAAGCTTTTAATGAACAGATTTAGAGTTGGTTTAGACGTTGGTTCTACAACTGCAAAGATTGTTGCAATAGATAATAAAGGAGAAATTAAATTCTCAAAATATATAAGACATTGTGCTGATGTATCTCAATCAGTAATATCACTTTTTGAGGAACTTAAAAATGAATTAAAGGATTGTGTAATTGAACTATCCATAACAGGTTCTGTTGGTATGGGTATTGCAGAAAGATATTCATTATCATTTATTCAAGAAGTTACTGCAACCGTTGAAGTTGTTAAGAGTAAATTTCCTGACATTTCAACCATAATTGATATTGGTGGAGAAGATTCAAAGATAGTTTATCTTCAAAGGGATGGGAATATTGATTTGAGGATGAATGGTAATTGTGCAGGTGGAACAGGTTCTTTTATTGATCAAATGGCAACTTTATTAAATGTTTCTATTGAAGAACTAAATACTTTGGCACAAAACTCAAAAAGAATTCATCCCATTGCATCACGTTGTGGTGTGTTTTCTAAAACAGACATTCAAAACCTAATAAGTAAGAATGTAGACAGAGAAGATATAGCAATGTCAGTTTTTCATGCTGTTGCTGTTCAAACAATAGTAACACTTTCACATGGATTTGAAATTGAGCCAAAGATTCTCTTTTGTGGTGGTCCACTTAACTTTATTCCTTCTCTTAGAAAAGCTTTTGTTAATTATTTAAAGATAAACGAAGAAGAAACCATAACTCCACAACATGCCAATCTGTTTCCTGCATGGGGAGCCGCAATATATAATGAAAACAAATCCATTTTCAATATTGATGACCTGTTAAATCTTTTCAAAAACGATAAGGGAGAAAACCTAAAAACCACCGAAAGGCTACAACCACTTTTTGAAAATAAAGAGCAATATACAATTTGGAAAGAGGAAAAAGAAAAGCATAGAATTGAAAAAACTGATATAAAAAACTATAATGGTGACATCTGGCTTGGAATTGACTCTGGCTCAACCACAACAAAGATAGTTGCAATTGACAATAATGAAAAAGTGCTTTACTCCTACTACACTCCAAATAATGGAAATCCAATTGAAGCAGTAAAAAAAGGTTTAGAAAGATTTATTGAAAAGAGTGGAAACAATTCTTTGAATATTAAAGCAAGTTGTTCAACTGGATATGGAGAAGACTTAATTAAAGCTGCCTTTAACTTGAATTGTGGAATAATTGAAACAATTGCTCACTATTCTGCTGCCAAAAAGATTTCTCCTGATGTTTCTTTTGTCTTGGATATTGGTGGACAAGATATGAAAGCTATGTTTGTTGAAAATGGCACACTCAACAGAATGGAGATAAATGAAGCATGTTCTTCTGGATGTGGCTCATTCTTAGAAACTTTTTCAAAATCTCTTGGTTATGATATAGGAAATTTTGCTCAAAAAGCTACTGAGTCAAAAGAACCTTGCGATTTGGGAACTCGTTGCACAGTATTTATGAACTCCAAAATCAAACAAGTACTTCGTGAGGGTGCTTCCGTTGAAGATATTTCATCAGGCTTGTCCTATTCCGTTATAAAAAACTGTCTCTATAAGGTTTTAAAAATTAAGAATACTGAAGAATTGGGTAAGAATATTGTTCTGCAAGGAGGAACAATGAAAAACGATTCAGTTGTTAGAGCCTTTGAATTACTGACAAACACAAATGTATTCAGAAGCAATATATCAGAACTTATGGGTGCTTATGGTTGTGCAATCTATGCAAAAAACTCTGTTTTAAGCCAACCTTCACTACTTGAAGAACTAATTTCAAGTGCTTCCTATTCTACACAAGAATTGCAATGTAGAGGATGCGAGAACCATTGCATAATCAACAAATACACTTTCTCCAACCAAAACACTTTCTATTCAGGCAATAAATGTGAAAAGATTTTCACCAATGCAGGAGAACAAAGACAAAAGGGAAAGAATATATATTCAGAAAAATACAATCTGATTTTTGATAGAAAGGTAAAAACCAAAGAAACTAAAAACAACCTGAAAATTGGCATTCCTCGAGCATTAAACACATACGAAAACTATCCTTTCTGGCATACTTTATTTGAAAGTTGTGAGATTAGAACAATTCTTTCCGAAACATCGGTCTATAAGCAATATGAACAAGGAATTCATTCCGTTATGAGCGACAATATATGTTTTCCTGCAAAATTGATGCATAGCCATATATATAATTTAATTGAAAAAAAGGCAGACAGAATATTTATTCCTTATGTTATTTTTGAGAAAAAAGAAAACAAAGACTCAGTAAACAGTTATAATTGCCCAATTGTTTCTGGTTATTCCGATGTAATAAAAAGTTCCATTAATCCTTCAATACCCATTGACTCTCCTACCTTCAACTTTAAAGAAAAGAACCTTCTTAAAAAATGCTGCAATCAATATTTACAATCCTTAGGCATAAGCAAAGAAAGGATTAATATTGCAATAGATGAAGCAATTAAAGCTCAAGAAAAATATGGCAAAGAAATTGAAGAAAAGAACAAAACAATTTATAACTCCAATAAAAAGAACAATAAACTAACCATTCTATTAGCAGGAAGACCCTACCACACTGATCCGCTTGTTCAACATAAACTATCCGAAATGATTTCAGATATGGGAGCAGATGTTATTTCAGAAGATATTGTTAGAAGCATGGAAGACATTAATTTTGAAGACAATCACTATGTTTCACAATGGGCTTACATAAACAGAATACTAAAAGCTGCTCATTGGGTTGCTCAAGGAGATAATAACATTCACTTTGTTCAAATGACTTCCTTTGGATGTGGACCCGATGCTTTCTTGTTAGATGAGGTTAAGGCAGTGTTGAAAAGAGGAGGGAAAAGCCTTACCATACTTAAAATTGATGATGTAAATAATATAGGTTCATTAAAACTAAGGGTACGTTCTTTAATTGAAAGTCTTAACTATGAAACCAACAGAGAAAGAAAACAATTACCATTTGTTTCAACCCTAACCTTTACTAAAAAAGAAAAGAGAAGAAAGATAATTGCACCATATTTCACCGATTTTGTTTCTCCCATTATGTCCTCATTCTTTAAGCTAACTGGTTATGACTTTGAAGTGTTGCCATTAAGCAATACTGAATCTGCAAATGAAGGATTGAAATACGCCAATAACGAAGTATGCTATCCAGCAACATTAATAATTGGAGATATAATTAAAGCATTGAAATCGGGCAAGTATGATTTGGAAACAACAGCCATTGCCATGACTCAAACAGGAGGACAATGTAGAGCATCCAACTATTTGGCAATGATTAAGAGTGCTATGGTTGAATCGGGATTTGAACAAGTGCCAGTTATATCAGTAGCCTTTGGTGATGATATGAGTAATAAGCAATCTGGATTTAAAATCAACTGGATAAGATATGTCAAAATGGCAATCCATGCAATATTGTTTGGAGATTGTCTTTCAAAATTCTATCATGCAGCTATAGTGAGAGAAAAGAATGTTGGAGATGCTCAAAGACTAAAAGACTACTATTTGGAAGTAGCAAATAAAATAATACTCAAAAACAACTCCAAAGAACTAACCCAACTTTTAAAACAGGCAGCAGAAGATTTCAATTCAATTGTTAAAGAAAGTAATTTGCCAAAGATTGGAGTTGTGGGAGAAATATTCCTTAAGTTCAATTCCTTTGCACATAAAGATATTCTAACATGGCTAACCGATAGAAAACTTGAAGTTGTTCCACCAATGCTATCAGATTTCTTCTTCCAGTCATTTGTAAATAGTAAAATAAGAAAAGAAGAGCATTTGGAGAACTCTTCAATACCACAATTTGTTATGGACAAAGCCTATTTGATGTTAAAGAAAATCATAAACAAATTCAACACCATTGGTTCCAACTTCAAATACTACACCCCACTAAATGATGTCTTCGAAACTTCCAATAATGCAAAAGAAGTAATATCTCTAACAGCACAATTTGGAGAAGGCTGGTTACTGCCTGGAGAAGTGGTTAGCTTTGCAAAACATGGAGTGAATAATGTAATAAGCCTTCAACCTTTTGGTTGCATTGCCAATCATATAATTGCAAGAGGAGTTGAAAAGAAAATCAAAACTCTTTACCCACAAATGAATTTGCTTGCATTGGACTTCGACAGTGGAGTTAGCGATGTGAATATAATCAACAGACTTCACCTTATGACCGATAACATTAAACATTAAAAGGAAAGAACGACGAAAACAATGGAAGAAAAGATAATAGAATCAGCAAGGCAAATGTTTTTAGAATATGGCTATAAGAACACCAATATGAGTCTTATTGCACAAAAGGCAGGAATCAATCGCACCACACTACACTACTACTATAACACCAAAGAAAAGATGTTTCATGCAGTTTTTGGACAAATTGTAGAAACCTTCCTACCACAAATACAAGACATATTAAAACAAGACATTGAGTTCTTTCAAAAATGTGAAGCAGTAATAGATATATACTTTCAAATATTTATTCATAACCCAAGCCTGCCTAAATTCATAATAGATGAAATAAACAGAGATGTTGAAAACATTACAACTGTAGCCTATAGCATAGGATTTGAAACTTATATAGACACAATTATTGAAATCATAGACAAAGAAGTTGAAAAAGGAACAATAAAACAAGTACCAATTTACTATCTTATTATGACCTTTATCTCTCAAATAACCTTTCCTTTTATGGCAAAAAACATAATAGAAGACATTCTTATAAAAGATAATAAAACCCTAAATGATATTCTTGATGGCTGGAAGAAAATCATAATTTTACAATTGAAGACTTTACTGGAAAAATAACTTAATTTCAACAGTCTGTAATAGATTGAAAAACAAACAACTCTTTATTTAAAAAGTAGTATAATGCCATTATAATCTTCATATAATGCCATTATAGTTTAAGTTTAATGGCATTATACCACTGGTTTAATGGCATTATACTGAGAATATAATACCATTATATTGTGATTTAAATAAGGTTTAATTTTTTCTTTTTGAGATTTTAGTACTTTAATCCTTTATCTATTCAGTTTTAAACTTAGTATTTTATTTACGTTGTGAGGGAATTCTTTGCTGTGCAAGCGGTAAACCGATTTCTTTGCTTTGCAAAGCGACAAAGTCGATAAGTAATCAAAATTAATTTGTATATTTGTCAGCAAATAAAGTAAATAATGAATAAGAAAATCATACTTTTTACATTATCTTTGATAATGTTCTCTTGTGCCATTGCTTCAAACCCTATTACTCTAAATAAACAAGGAAATAAAGACACATTAAATATTCCTCATGACGCAATTCCTTTTAACTATATACGTAATCACATAAGTTTAATAAGTAAGGTTGACTCTATAACTGGGAATATTATATTTGATTCAGGAGCAGATGGATTATATTTAGACAGTATTTTTTTTAAGAATAACCCTTTTGGTCAATTTAAATACATATCTGCAATATTACCAGGGATTGGTTCTTCTGGAGGACAAAAAGTAGAAGTAATAACTGACAAACTTAATTTTTCTGTTCCTAATTTAGCTAAGACCTTTTTTTCTGTTCCTGTCATTAAACTTAAACCTATCTTGGGCGATTTTGCAGATGGTTTAATAGGAATAAATGCCTTTGCAAAAAGTATTTTAGAAATAAACTACAAAGATGAATATCTAAGAATTCATAAAGATTTTAAAGATATCGATAAAACGACATACTCAAGAATAAGAATGATTAAGAAGAGAAATCGTCTCCATGTACCTGTTACTATTAAAATCAAACCAGATTTAATAATTAAAGATTATTTGTTATTGGATATTGGTTCAGGAGGAAGTGTAGATATAATAAATGAAACATCAGTAAAATATAATTTTAAAGATGAAATTACTGATAAAATAAAATACTTTACAAAGTATGGTGGAGTAAGTGGAAATTCTACTTCTTACAACTTTAGGGCAAATTCATTTGAAATTGGGAACTTTAAATTAGACAGTGTTATTATGGATTATTCCATAGATGAGAGTGGTTATTTATCAAAACAAGATCATAATATAGGATTATTAGGTAATGATATACTTGATCGTTTTGATGTAATAATAGATTTTATTAATAACGATTTATATCTAAGACCTAATTCAGATTACAATTATCCTTTTAAACCAAATAAACATGGATTTAACTATGTTGACAGAAGTGAAACTATGAATTCTTGGATTGTAACAGGCTTTTATGAAAACAGCAATGCTCAAAAATCAGGATTACAAATTGACGATAAGATAATATCTGTAAATGGCAAGGATATACACAAAATCTCTTATAAAGAACAGGAAGAACTTTGGGATAAAATAGATAATATTGTTTTAATAGTTATCAGAAATAACAAAGAAGAAAAAATAGAATTCAAATTATAATTTTCTGTCGTGAGAAATTACAAATCCCGTACGACTGAGAGTTTACTTAAGTTTGATATTATAGTCTATATTTAAATGGTTGAAAGAAATTGAATTTACTAAAAATGAAAAAAATTGCTTTTATTATTGATGACTGTACAATTGAATTACTAAAAAAAAGAATAGATGTATGGGCAGATCATATTTTTAAATCTAAACTTAGTAATGAAGTACATTTCTTATTATTTGAAATAGGAGATAGTAAATGCTTTTTGGTTTCAGAAGATTTTTTTGATGATCCTCTAATAGTTAATTTAGCGAACTGGTTAAAATATTTTAATGGTTATGGTAAGGTATTGAATATAAAAGGTTTTTTAATAAATTCCTATTCTACATTAGATAATAATATTGACAAAGGAAATAAAGTTGTTGATACGCTTAAATTAGTGAATAATTCTGATTCAACAAAAAACTGTAAGAGTTTATTATTAAAGTATTGTGAGGAAAAATTCAAGAAAATTGATACTGATTCATTATTAATTAATGAAATAGATTTAGAAAGTATATTTAATAGAATCAATGATTATGATAAAGAAATTTCTAATAAGAAGAGTGTAAAGAATTTTAAAATTTATTCTTTAATAATAATTCTAATTTTGATTTGTGAATACTTTATTAATTATAATTTTTATAATTACTTTTTGATAGCACATTTAATATCTACTTCAATAATTATTACTTTCTTTTATTCAGATTATAAGCTTTTAAGAAATAATGTTTTGTATATTTATTCACTATTATTTGCTTTGATTGTCTTTTTAGTGCCTTTGTATTTTAGACAATATTCTACTTATTTTTGGATTAGTAATTTTGAGTTATATATATCATTTTATCCTCTTTGTTTTCTATTAGTACAAAAACCTATTAGGCTATTATTTATTAAGCATTATAAAAGAGAACCAATAGTGGACAGAAATGTTTTTGATATAAATAATAGCTTATATTCATTTTTAATAGTAATTATTCCAATTATTATTATAATTTTTATTTCACTAATTAATTAACTAATAAGATATTGTTTAATTAGTTTTAGTTGAGGTTGATTATTCCGTTGTGTGGGATTTGAAATCCCTCACTTCTTTATTAATAGGATTTTCAATCCGACACTTATTCATAAATATTATTTTATTACTTCAACATCCAAATTTGATACACTACCTTTAATTCTTTTCCCAATCTTTTCTCCAATTTTTTTGTATGAAATCACCTTTATTACAAATCAAGTATGTTGAATCGTTCTTTAGTTCAATTTTATAAATATTATTCTTTGCTTCACCATATCCTTTTTCATCAATAAAGAAACGAATTGCATATTTACCATGCAAAGGATTATTAGGAACATTGAAAAATACTGAATCTGGATTAGTACTTATGATTTCCCAAGTGCCTATGGCATCTTGTTGCATTTTTTCAAAATAAATTTTATTTTTTTGTATTTGGGCATCGGAAATACTATCTCCAAATATCAAATTATTCTCATAGACTCTAGGTAATTTTACTTTTGTTTTATTTTCTATATAAATAATAGTACCTATATCATAGTCATAACTCCTCTGCCAATAAGAATTACTTGTTTCTATATTCCAAAAACCTATTAATTTTCTTTCTGTTGGAGATTGATATGTTTTGAAGATTGAAAAAATAAAAAAACCTAAAAAGATTATTAAAAGTAATGATAGCAATAGTATTATTATCTTCTTCTTGAGTGAAAACTTTATTTTATTTTGTCTTTTCATTATTTACTTTATTTGTGGACAAATATACAATTTCTTCTTAAACTGGGTTATTATGTATATAATTTCCAAGTCCAAAGTTAAAGGTTTTATTTTGAATAGAAGTAATATTTTCTACTTAATATTCAAATATAAAATAAAGTGTAAACCTATTTCAGGGATAAGCAAATTAAACAACTCTAAAAATTAATAATCAAAAGTCTTTTTTCAATCTAATTATTCATTAGTTATACCCAAATAATCTTTATATAATTCTGTTTAAATGAGACTTCTATCTAATCAAAGCTTATTTAGAAAAATTTAAACTTCTTTTCAATGTCAAAACAATGCGGTTGTTTACTCAAAACAATGCGGTTGTTTTACTAAAACAATGCCATTGTTTGCCCAAAACAATGCGGTTGTTTTGACAAAACAATGGCATTGTTTTGAGTTCTAAATAAGACATAATTTCTTCTTTATTGGATTTTAGTACTTTAATCCTTTATCAATTCAGTTCTAAACTTAGTATTTTTATTTGTAAATACTACCTTTCACTTTTAATTTTTCATTTCTCACTTTTCATTTTTCACTTCTTACCTCTTACCTCTTCCCTTTTACTTTTTACATTTTATTATATATCGAATTAGAGAATAGTTGTATCTTTGTAGTATGAATTTACGTTTGAGAGCTGTTGAAATTAGTGATGCTGACTTAATTTACAAGTGGGAAAACTCCTATTCGCTTTGGGGGGTTAGTTCCACAAGGGCTCCTTTTTCTCATTATGCAATAGAACAATATGTGAAAAGTACTCAGAATGAAGATATTTATTCTGTTAAACAAATTCGTTTTATGATTGATGTGGAAGATGATGGAGTTGTGAAGACTGTTGGTTGTGTGGATTTGTATGATTTGGATCCACAACATTCAAGGACTGGAGTAGGAATATTTGTTGAGGAAGGTGATTATAGAAGAAAGCATATTGCTCTTAATTCTTTGCTTTGGATTGAGAATTATGCTTTTGAAATTCTTAATCTTCATCAACTTTTTGCTCATATTTCGCAAGATAATTCTTCAAGCATAAATCTTTTCAATAAAGCATCTTACACTCAAACTTCTGTTTTGAAAGATTGGATTAGAAAAGAAAATCAGTTCTTAGATGTTCTGGTATTTCAAAAGTTTTTAAGCTCTAATCGTTAATAATTAAACTTACCTCTAATTTATGAATTATTTTCAAAAGAATATTGGATGGATTATTCCTGTTTTAATTGTTGTTACTTTTATTGTATTCTTCAGTATTTACTTCTTTAGTGCCAAGGTTGATGTGCTTGGAGAAAAAACTTATATTTATGTTTATCCAAACTCAACGAAAGAAGAAGTTATTGAAAATATTAAGAAACAGGATATAGTATTTAATTCTTTTGTTTTTAAAGCCTATTCTGTTCTACTAAATTATGACAGAGCACATACTGGACGCTATGAAATTAAAAATGGTATGAGTGTTGGGCGAATGGTTAATATGCTTGCCAAAGGAAGACAAACTCCTTTAAGGCTTGTTATTGGTAAGTCGAGAACTAAGGATGAGTTTGTAGCTAAGATTGATCCTGAATTGGCTTTTTCTAAAGAACAACTTATGGCAAAGCTTAATGATAATGCCTTTCTTAAACAATTTGGACTGGACTCTTCAACTTCTTTAACCCTATTTATTCCTAACACTTATGAAGTTTATTGGGATATTAGCGTTGAAGATTTTTTCAAAAGGATGAATAAGGAGCAGGATATTTTTTGGAATAAGCGTCTCGCTAAACTTAATCAGACTGGATTTAGTAAGATTCAAGTTTTGACAATTGCAAGTATTGTGGAGGAAGAAACTAATCAAGATGCAGAGAAACCAATTATTGCTGGAGTTTATATTAACAGGTTAAAAATAAATATGCCACTTCAAGCTGACCCAACAATAAAGTATGCATTAAATGATTTTACAATAAAGAGAATTACAGGAAATATGCTTGGTGTTGATTCTCCTTTTAATACTTATAGAAATACAGGACTTCCACCCTATCCAATTTGCATTCCAAGTATAAGTTCAATTGATGCTGTTCTCAATTATTCAAAGCATAACTATCTTTTCTTTTGTGCTAAGGAAGACTTTTCTGGCAATCATAACTTTACAGCTGACATAAACGAACACTACAACAACGCTCGCAAATATCAAAAAGCATTAGACGAAAATGATATTTATTAGCCTAAAATGAAAGGCTTAATATTATATTGGAGAATAAGTTTTAACCTAAAAAGAGTATTCCTTTAGTGAAAGAAGAATTATTTGGCTAAGGATATCAATATTTATATCACTAAGTTTTTTAATATAAACACAACCTTTACCCAATTTGACCTTGCCCAATTGTTCAATTAAACTTTGAGCCTCGTTTCCATACATCATCATACTAAAGTAAAGTGATATATTGTTTTTTCTTGGAGCAAAACCAACCTTGAACCATTCAACACTACGTTTTGGAGGTGATGTAATAACATATTTCTTAAACCCAATAATACTATCTCCCCACATTTTCCCTTCTTCTTCAGCAATTTTGGACATTAGTTTGTAAATTGCAATAGAATCCTTTTTCTTTTGCTCATCTTCCAAACTATTGAAATACTCCATAACAGAAGCTTCATTCTCTTTAGTTTTAATTTCAGCAAGTTTTGCCATAAAATTATTGGTTTGAAATTATCTTTTTATTTCTATTTTGCAGCAAAAATAGAGAATTTTGGAAATAAAAAAGAAATATTAGTTTGCGTTTTTGATTTTTCTTTCAATATTGCTTGTTGAATAACCATCTAAGAATTCAATTGTAACAACATCCCCTCCTCTTGCACTTACAATATCATAACCAACAATATCTTCTTTTTTATAGTCAGCTCCCTTAACCAAAATATCTGGTTGAATTTCTTTAATCAGGGAATATGGAGTTGAGTCAGAGAAAAGGACAATGGCATCAACAAATTGCATGGCAGCTAAAATAATGGCTCTTGATTTTTCATCTTGAATTGGGCGAGTATTTCCTTTAATATTTCTAACAGACAGGTCGGTGTTAAGTCCAATAATAAGTTTATCGCCTAAGTCTTTGGCTTTAGAAAGATAGTCAATATGTCCTCTATGAATTATATCAAAACAGCCATTAGTGAAAACTATTTTTTTGTTTTCATCTCTCCATTTTGACACTTTGTGTTTTATATCTTCAATGGAGAATATCTTATTATTTATCTTTTCCAATTCTTTCATTTTCTTTTTTGTCTTTAGAGAAATACACAAAACCTGTTAATCCAAAAATAAGTATTCCTATTTGAGAAACTATCCAAAGTAACCATCCTGCGGCATAGCCAACGGGACGAGAAATTGCATACATAAGTAATGTTTCTGCAATAATTGCTGGGAATAAACCAATTCCTCCCGGTGTTACAGCTGGTCCAATGGCTCCTAACATAGTGGCAACAAATGCAATTTTAAAAGCAAGATGAGATGTTTGATCAAAGCAAAGGAAAATTACATAAGTTCCAAGTATCCAAAGAAACCATATAAAAAGTGAGTTGAAAATAAAAAGCCACGGATTTTTAAGCTTAAAGATAGATTTTATCCCTTCCATAAATCCAGATAGAAATTCTAATATCTTCTTATAGAATTTCATTTGTTTTAATCTCTTTCTAAAGATGAAAAGAATAGAACAAAGAATAATGAGAGCTATAAATCCATAAATAAGAAAAACCTTTAGTGAAGAAAAGTTGATAATATTATTGAAATTGTTGTATATGTAATCTTTTATATAGTTAAACTCTATCATCAGAGCTATAAAAAAGAATAATGCAAAGCATATTGTATCAACTGTTCTTTCAACAATTACTGTTCCTACAGTTTTTTCAAAAGGAATTTTTTGATTTTTACCCAATAGTCCACAACGAACAATTTCTCCCAAACGAGGAACTGCCAAATTGGTTAAATAGCCCGACATAACAGCTAAGAATGTAGGCATTAGTTTAGGGTTATAGCCCATTGGCCTGATAAGTTGTTGCCAGCGAAAGGCTCTTATAACTGCACTAAAAACATTTACTAATAATGCAACAAAGAACCAAAAGTAATTGGCATGAGTGAAAGATTCAAATAATTGTTTTATTTCTTCATGTGACAGTTTAGATATAAACCACCAAATAAAACCTAAACCAATTAAAAGAAAGATTATTAGTCTTAATGTCTTTTTCATATACTATTTAAAACTAATAATCATATTTCTTCAACTTAACAGTTAATCCAATAAAGTTCGTTCTCTTAAGATAGTTTATTCTCTTGAGGAAAAACAACTATTGGTTTATGGGTTTTTGCTTCTTCAAAATCCATTGAAGCATAAGAAACAATTATTACCAAGTCTCCTAATTGAACTTTTCTTGCTGCTGCTCCATTAATTCCAATTTCTCCAGAACCTCTTTCTCCTTTAATAACATAAGTGTCAAAACGCTCTCCGTTATTAATATCAAATATATACACCCTTTCGTTTTCAATCAAATTAGCAGCATCCATCAAATCTTCATCAATAGTTATGCTTCCAATATAGTGAAGATTCGCACGAGTTACTACTGCACGATGTATCTTCGACTTTAAAACTTCAATATTCATTAATTATTTTTTTCTTTATAAATTCACACCTGGTACTGCAACATTTGGTTGCCCTTGTTGTTGAGTTTGCATTTGAGCTTGTTGCTGACGTGCATACTCTTCAATAACTTTTTTGAAAGTTTGATTAGACATTATTTTATCTTCAACAGGTTTTAGCTGATAGTTCATTACATTGGAATAAATAAACATTAACAATTCAGCTCCACGACTAAATAATTCCTCAGATTGTGTTTGTAATATCTTTTCTAAAGGAACTAAAATTTCAAGGAATTGAGCATTTGCTGCTTCTTTATTTCCTGCACGTGCAATTTGTGCAGCAGAATTAACCTTTGAAATTAAATCATTATAATCCTTTTGCATTTCTTGAAGTCCTAAGAATGATTGGATTTCAGGAATTGATTTTATTTTATTTAATACATTTGTAAGATTATATGTTTCTGCCAAAGAATAAGTCATTGCAAGATATTGTAAAGCTTCATTTTTAACTGATGCTACATTTCTTGCTTTAGAGCCTGTAAATCGATTATAATATTTAATATCGTTAATATATAAATCAACAATTTGATTAAACATATCTTCTCCTTTTTTCATTTGTCCATTTGCACAGTATTGTTCTGCAAATTGTAAATCATATCTGTCAAAATAAATTTTTGATGAAGGGAATTCTTGTAGTGCTTTATCCAATATTTTAATTGCTTTATCCTTTTGTCCTCTTGCAGAATAATTTCTTGCAATAAACATATGTTGTTGACGCATGTTTCTTGAATTATTAATTGTTACAGCATCTTCCAAATATGTTTTTGGATCTTTAATTCCTCCCCATTGGAACTTATTTAAGAATAGATTATTGGTTTTTTCTAATGCAATATTTCCAGATTGAGGTTTAGGAGTTATTCTATATACCAAACCTTCTTGTTGAACATATTCATTGATGTTTGGAATTAATTTTGTAAAATATGAAGGACTCATAGTATAGATTGGACGTTTGAAAGCATTTGTTGCCAAAATATCCAATAGCATCAAATCATTACGAGCAATTTGTCTCCCTTGTTTTGAATCAACAGGAATAGAGAAAGTCATAGTATCTTTATCAGTAGAAATTCTGAAATTGTTATATAGAAGAACCTTTACTGAATCTCCATTTTGAATGAACATTGTTGTATTAGGATCAGTAGTAAAACTTTTTAAAGCATCTCTAAGTTCAACTGTTTGATCAGTACTTGGATAAACTAATGAAGCATTTAGTCCCATTCTGTAATATTCTTTTGGTAAAGTAAAAGGTAATTTCTCAGAATCATAAAGCTTATTATAAAGTTGCTCTACATACCAATGCATTCCAGAAAGAGTAAAGTTAAGTATTCTAACATCAGGACGTACTCTTTCAACTTCTTGTATGTACCAAAGAGGGAAAGTATCATTGTCTCCAAATGTTATTAAAATAGCATCTTTCTCACAACTTTCTAAATAGTTTCTTGCAAATTCTCTTGCCATATATCTTCCACTTCTGTCGTGGTCATCCCATTCTTGAAATGCCATTAACACTGGAACAGCAACAAGACAAATAACTGATACGGAAATTGCTTTAATGTTTTCAGGTAATTTTACTTTCTTTAACCAATCATATAATCCATAAACTCCCAAGCCAATCCAAATTGCAAAAGCATAGAATGAACCTGCATAAGCATAATCTCTTTCTCTTGGTTGAGTTGGATGTTGATTTAGATATAGAACAATTGCCAATCCTGTCATAAAGAATAGTAGAAATACAACAAAAGCATCTTTCTTGTCTTTCTTGAATTGATATATTAATCCTGCAATACCTAATAATAGAGGTAAGAAGAATAATGTATTTCTACCTGGATTATTTGCCATTTCTTTTGGCAAATTGCTTTGAGGTCCAAGACGCATTTCGTCAATAAACTTTATTCCAGAAATCCAGTTACCATTTATAAGGTCTTTTGTTCCATTAGATTCAGGATCAATATTAGAATGATTTACACCAAAGCTTTGAATATCGTTTTGTCTTCCTGCAAAGTTCCACATAAAATATCTCCAATACATATGATTGACTTGATAGCGGAAGAAGTAAGTAAGATTTTCTGCAAAGGTAGGTTTTCTATCTCCGTTTATACCTGCCCAATACTTATAAAATACAATATGTTTTTCTTCTTGTGCTGAATACATTCTTGGAAAAACTGTATTATCTTCTGGAGCATAAGTATATTCTAAACCTGCACTTTCTTTAATGTATTTTTTACTTGCTTTATCTTTAGTATATTTTGAAGAAGTTTTAGATCCATTTGGTTGTGCTGTATAATATGTACCATAAAATACAGGTGTAGAACCATATTGTTCACGATTAAGATAAGTTAAAAGCGCAACTGCATCTTTAGGCGCATTTTCATTAATTGGTGTATTTGAATTTGCACGAATAACTAAAATAAAGAATGTTGAATATCCAATTAAAAGGAAAAGGAATGAAAGAATAATTGTATTAAGTAGAGGTTTTACTTTATCTTTAGAATATTTTAATCCCCATACAATTAGTCCAATTATTATGATAAAGTAAATTATTGTTCCTGAATTGAAAGGTAATCCGATTGAATTAACGAAGAATATTTCAAACTTTCCTGCCAAAGAAACTATCATTGGTATAATAAAATACATAATAACAGCAACCAATAATACTGATAATATTCCTGCCCAAATAAATCCTTTCTTTGTTGTGTTTGGATATTTCTTGAAATAAAAAACATAAACCATTGCTGGAATAGCAAGTAAGTTTAGTAAGTGGACTCCAATTGAAATTCCAATAAGGAAAGTAATTAAGATAATCCAACGCAAATTATGTTTATCATCTGCTTGACTTTCCCATTTAAGAATAACCCAAAAAACTAAGGCTGTGAAGAAAGAACTCATTGCATAAACTTCACCTTCAACAGCTGAATACCAAAAAGTATCTGAAAAAGCATATGCTAAAGCTCCAACAACACCACTTCCAAAGATAGCAATCATTTGAGAAGTTGTAATTTCTTGAGTTTTTGCAATAAGTTTCTTTGCAAGCATTGTAATTGTCCAAAATAGCATAAGAATAGTTAATCCACTGCAAATTGCACTCATTGCATTAACCATATAAGCTACCTTTGTAACATCCCCACCAGCAAAAAGAGAGAATATTCTACCAAAAAGCTGGAATGTTGGTGCTCCAGGAGGGTGACCAACTTGTAATTTGTATGCAGTTGCAATATATTCTCCACAATCCCACCATGAAGCAGAAGGTTCAGCAGTAACCAAATATACTACACTTGCAATAAGGAAGACTACCCAGCCTAAGACATTATTAATTAAAGAATACTTTTTCATCTATTCTACTTTTAAATATATAATTAATTTCTTTATTTTTATGTTTCAATTCTACCAATTAACTTTTGAACGTTTGATTGGCATAGTCATACATCTTGCTCCTCCTCCTCCTCGAGGTAATTCTGCAGCATCAATTGTAACAACAAAACGATTATAATCATTCATATTAATTTTGTCATTACAAATATCTTCTGCATTAAGAACTGCAAAACCAGCTTTATTTAACGTATTAATTGTATTTGTGTTTCTTGAATATCCAATTATTTTACCTTCTCCCATACAGAAGAAATTTGCTCCTGAATGCCATTGTTCTCTGTCTTGATATAATTTATTATCTCCTCCACAGCTAATTGGCTCAAGGCTAAATCCCAAATCCTTCAATCCTTTCATAAAATTAGGTTTTTCATGATAAGCAACCTTTCCATTGTCAATTTCAATGTGTGTTACTTCAAAACCATCATTATTATTTACAATTAAAGGCTCATATACCATACATTTATCCTTATCTAAGAATGTAAAGACCATATCTAAATGAATAAATGATTCAGGGGAATGAGGAAGATTTTGAATTAATATATTGAATTTTGGTTTTATTTTGGAATAATGCTCAACTAAATAATCTATTCCTTTTTTATTGCTTCTCATTCCATGACCTAAAAGAAGAGTGTTTTCATTAGCAATTAAAATATCTCCTCCTTCTGTATTTGCTTTTGGAGAATAGTTACTTGTACTTAATGTTTCTGCCTTAAAATAATATTCAAAAATATAATCCATAATAATGCTTTCCCTGACTCTTACATCAAACTGCATCGAATGAATTAAAACCTTATCATAAATTGTTGAAGAAGCATCACGAGTAAAGAAAAAATTATATAAAGGAGAAAGTTCATCTTTCCATCCTTCAACAAGTACTCTTGCTAATTCTTTTGATTCTAAACTAAGGAGTTCTTCTGCTAAATGGTTCTTTTCTTCCCTTTCTAAAATCTCATTAACCAACTTGAGTTTTACATTTTGGTCTTTAAGAATCTCTGTAAGAAGATCCATTATTTGATAAGTCTTAGTCCATTTAGATAATACTTTTTCAAAATAAAAGTATTCTTTTTTTGCTATGTTAAGGTTTAAAAGGTCACTATACAAACATTCTTCAATTGTATTAGGTACCATTTTTTCAATTTCTATTCCGGGTCTATGAAGTATAACCCCCTCTAAATGTCCAATTTCTGAGCTAACGTCAATCGTCATAAATAAAAGTATTCGTTCAACATAACCCTAAAATTTATTAATTATAGGGCATTTGTAAGGTGCAAATATATGAAATTTCTTTTATTTAGTGTATAAAACTAATATTTATCTTGATCTGTATCTAATTTACTCCCTAATCACTAACTAAGTCTTATTCGTAAAAAGAAAAAGAGAAGTCCAAAAACTAACTGAACTTCTCTTTTAAGTTTAATTCTTAATCAATTTCTTTCTCGAATATCCCTTATCAGTATTTACTACAATTACATAAACTCCCTTTGAAAAAGAATTAACATCAATAGTTTTTCCCTTTGCTTTTAAATTAGTTTGATAAACCTTTTGCCCAAGAGAATTAAATAATTCAATAGAATTAATAATATTCTCAGAACTTATATTTACTTCTTTGTTTGTTGGGTTAGGATAAAGAGTTATTGAATTATCTTCTGTTAATATATTAGGTAGTCCAACATAAGGATTACTGCAATTTGTTATATCATTTGACATATATTGCAAATCTCCATTATGTTCATAGCAGAATAGTTTTCCACTTCCTCCTCCTGTAATAAAACTCATTATGTTGTCAAATAATAACCCTAAGTTATTACCTATTCCCTCTATAAATTTAAAAGCTTCTTGACTTTCTTCAAAGTTCCCTCCGATTAATATTTCTCTTCTTAAGATATTATTTATTTCCACAGTATCAATAGCAAGAACTTTCACATAATAATCGGCATAAGGGTTGACTTTAAAGGTATCTCCAACTGAAAGAGAAAAGTCGCAAATCAATCCATTAATCCAACCTTCATTATCATAACCACTTTTACCTTTATAAAAGACTTGCTTTTGAGCGTTTTCTCTTAATCCTCCAATACACTCTGCAGTCAAAGGATTAAAAATAGAATCTTGAAACCAATAGAGCTTCTTATAGTTGTCTCCTTCTATTATTGTATCCTCTTCGGTTAGTGCAAACCTGTTATAATGTCTATATCCTTCAGTTGCTGCTGTAGTTGTCCAAATCTGAATGCCAGGTTTAACTAATGGAATATACTGATAATCTTGTGCATTAAGATTTAATGCAAATAGGGTAAAGAATACCCCTAATACTAATTTATAAACAAGTGTTTTCATCGCTATTATTTATTTTAATTTCAAAACTTGCTCCGCTTACAACTTCAAAATCAGATTGAATAATTACATCTTCAACTGGTTTTAATAATATATTTGCAGGAGCGTTAATAATTACATTCCTAAAAGGCATAGTGTTGGTTACATTTGAACCAATAAAGAATCTATTTGCAGAAAGAACGCTTTCAAAAAGTTTGGAGGGTTTTTGAGTTATTATAGTCTTTGCCCAAGAAAATATGTGTAACAACGATTATTCAGGATGAATTGCTATTTGAAAGGTTTACATGCTAAAGATTTTCAAATATATCTTTTAACAATCCAATAATTGTAATTTACTATTTCTCCTGATAATTTTCTAAGAGTAAGTTCTACAATAAATTGTCCATAATCTTTGGGGTTTAGAGCATTATGATTAACCCCTGTTTGTGCATTCCATAGAATTACTACACCATTTTTATTTATAATTTGATTATTTTGGTATATTATTGTCATGTTATTACCTATAAATTGATACACTTTTATATCAAAAGAGGCAAAACCTACTAAGTTTAAGAAATATGGTTGATTTAAATCAAAATATTCTATTAATGAAACATCACATTTTAAACTTTTGTCTCTCGTTGTTTTTAAAATATTATTAGTAGTTTTTGCTTCTATTTGTGCGTTTGTTTGAACCTCGAATCCATTTCCAAAAGTAATATCATCCACTGATAAAAATTGGACATTTCTTCCTGCAAAAACAACTGCATTTTGTACAATGATATTTTGTGTAGCATAATTATTATCTTTTATATCATTACTATTTGATATGATATTATTTTGAGGAGCATCATCACATGGAGGGCAAGAACCTCCGCAATCAATAGATATTTCATCGGCATCTTTCACACAATTCCTACAATGTTCAGGAATAGAGTTCTTAATATGAAAATAATAAAAATATTTAATCATAGATCCCCAATATGATTTTGGCTGTTGGTATACATTATTTGAATGTGCATTGTATAACCTTGTTCTATCCGTTCCTGTTTCTTTAACACAAAATAAAGAATGTGTGTATATACTATAATCGGAAGATCCATAAAACACAGGATCTCCTGGAACAACAAACTCAGGTTCTTTATTATTCCCTGTTTGGAATGCATCAGTTGTTGAAATAAAGTCAACATCTTGATATGTTTTTAGATGATATACTAATTGTTCTACTCCTGCTATAACTCCATCTGGCTTTACGTATGCACCACTTCCGTTAGTTCCTTCACTTAAATCAAGGCCACCAGCAATTAAACATTGCGAAACAAAAGCGGCACAATCAAAGCCGCCATAATCTGTATACAAAGGATTCCTTTTGTTCCACCAAGTATTTGCATAATCAATTGCTTTTGAAGGATCATACACTTGAGCAAAAACATTAATATGTAAAATATAAATTAAACATACTAATAAAGCTATTTTGTTCATTATTTTATTCATTTTATATTTTTTAATATTTTCTTAGCATAATCTTTATTAGTTTCGTTCTTATCGTTAAGAGTTTTTTTAATTAGCTGTATACTTTTATCATCACCTATTGCTTTCAATATCCTCATTATTCCTCCTTTTATGGAGTTTTCATCATTCATTATCTTTTCCATAACAGGATAAGCTGTTTCAATATCTCCAAGTTCTGCTAATTTTTGAACGGCTATATTTACATTAATATCGTCTTTCGAATTATTAATCAAATAACGATAATAGTTGATTGCAGAGGTATTACCAAGCATATAGTAAGACCAAATACATTTATAACATAGCATTGAATCATTAGAGTAGCAATAATTATTTAATAATGTTTCTCCATTAACTGTATCTTGAAGCAAGATAAGCCCTGATGCAATGATTACTTTTTCATAATCAGAAACATTATCATCTTCTGTCCTCCCCAAAAGAAAAGGAATACTTTCAGTAGAACCAATAAACGCTAATGAGTTTATTGCAGATATGCGAAGTTCTTCTGATGACTCATTTTGGACAATATCTTCTAAAAAATCAATTGATTCTTGTGAGTATAATTTAATAAACTGCAAGAAAAATTGTTTCTTCTTAATATTAGTTTCATTATTATAGTAGAAAATTATAGTATCTAACGAAGCCTTTGTGTTTTCGTTATAAGGTATTTGTTTATTTTCTTCAACAAAACCTCGCATAGTATTCACATAATCTTGTTGCCATTCTCTACCAATTATCTTAAAGTCTTTCATCTCTTGTTGAGAAAAAGAAGACATACTTATTAATAATAAGCATATTAACATTAACTTATTCATAATCATCTTTATTTAGTAAGTATCATTCGTTTTGTTTCTGCTTCTTGTCCATTAATTACCAAAGAATATACATACATTCCTGCATTTAATGAAGAACCATTAATTTCTACTGAACCAAAACCATTATCATTAAGATTATATGTTAATAATAAATTTCCTTGAAGGTTAAATACATAAATATAAGCATTTGTACTTCCTTCTGGTAAGAAGTATTTTATTTCTGTTGTGGTACTAAATGGGTTAGGTGTGTTTTGATACAAGAATGCATTTGCTAAAATAGAATTTATTGTATCTGTTGTTGTATTTGTATCTG
>ENA-UOOE01001065-UOOE01001065.1-fermentation-metagenome-genome-assembly--contig:-NODE-1065-length-24278-cov-116.235272_pt1 | contig 24278 bp, 34 predicted proteins | sample MGYA00245776_ERZ724021 | MGnify/ENA primary metagenome ERZ724021 (study PRJEB28704, sample SAMN03018321) | fermentation metagenome | biome: anthropogenic terrestrial biome; feature: soil... | reverse complement strand
GTTTGTTTTTCTGTGTTATTTGTTACTGTTTCCTTGTTTTCCTTACTTTTTTCAGTTTGTTTTTCTGTGTTATTTGTTACTGTTTCCTTGTTTTCCTTACTTTTTTCTGTTTGTTTTTCTGTGTTATTTGTTACTGTTTCCTTGTTTTTGCTTTCCCCGAATTCTTGTTCCAGATTTTCGGCGTCATTTTCTGTACCGTACCACCAGTAATCTTCAGTTTCATTTTCTTTGTCACTCTCTATATGGTACGACCAGTCATTTTCTGTCTCGTTACTTACTACTGTATTTGACTCATTTACTACTCTGTCGTTTTCTTGGTTTTCAGTGTTGCTTTCTGCCACTGTAACTGACACTGAAATTATTGAAAAAATAAGAATCAGAGCAATCCCGGTTAATTTCCACTTCCTACCACATATTACCTTATAAGTCCCTGTTTTTTTCTTCAATTACTACACTCCTTAATATACTCTCTCTTCTGCTTAAGTTTGGTTTTATGTTCCCTTTATTCATTATTCTATGCTGGTTGAAATCCAGATAACATAAATTTTGACTACTTAACGCTTTTATAAGCAATTTTCGGTTTTAATTTAGCGCGCTTTGGTATCTATATATTTGTTAAAATAAATATTTTTATCAATTAGATTCTAAGGAAAATTTAAAAATCATCTAAATATTTTTAAGGCAATTTATCCTGTAAAAGCTTTTTCATTTTTCAAAACTCTTTCTCTTTAAATAAAGTAGTAGTATTAATATTAAAATCCAAAATCCTTAATGTATATACTCAGACTAATAATTACTTATCTTGTCTATTATAGATAAATATCCTTTAGTAGATTTCCATTAAGGTTATAATTTGGTCTAACAGATATTTTGCTCATAAACCCAGACTCTATATATCTATAACTAGACTGCTAGATAATATCTCTAATAACCCAATTCTCTATTGATAATTTCACAGTTACTGGGCTACTATTTCATGAAAGGATAATATGTATGGAATTTCTGGAAGACAGGACAGGAACTTAATGCTTATTACATCAAAAGTGTAGAGGGTAACAAATACTTCGTCCTGTACAGAATATTCGAAATCCAATTTTTAAGTAAAAAATGACAAAAAGAGCATTTAAATTGAAAGAACACAAATTTTACTTATTAATAAATTTTACTTATTATTTATATTATTGGATTGCCTTTTTTGGATATGGTAGCTGCATTCAGTTTGACTCTCTCGCATCCTTGTAGTCTGTGAAGAATTCTCTTATTATGACTGGCTCTTTTATTCGGATGTAAGAAAACTATACTTTTTTAACACTACTTCTTTAACCCTTTTAATTTTCCTTTTTAATTTTTCTTTAACTTTTCTTTAACTTTTCTTTTATTCCTTCTTGAGTATAATATAACACAAGAATTATATAATATCATATTTTGTACTTACAAGCTGTTATATGTTAATATTATATTCCTAGGTTGTACTTCTAAGCCGATCTATAAGCTCCTGTTTGTCAGTAAGTAAAGCTGGTATGCTTTTAACTATGATTCAGCGTTCAATTCTTTTTATAAGAAAAACAGAAATTTTAACTCCTTGATTTATTTAGCATTTCCTCCTCTGTAATTGATTCTTCTTTCTGAATTATCTTCCTGCTCTGCAAAGGCTTTATATATTAGATGTGCCTTGTAAAGGCAAAGTACATCAAAGATGGAAGTTTCATGCATTTTAATGTTTGAAATTCTCTAATCAGATCAATGTGATGCTTAATGCTAACTTCCTGGAAGTCCGGGAGATAGGATTTTCTACCGTGCTTTACGGGAGATTTCCTGCATTGAAGATCAATCCAGTGAGAAACGTCGGATCAACATGAGTGTCAAAGGGCCAATGCTTTGAAACGCCCGCTTTTGGCGTTGTAATAACGCCTAAAATCGCACGAAGCTGTTCAGGTTTTCGATGAGTCGCGGTTGCAGTCACTGAATAATGAAGTTTCAAATCAGGGAACTGAATTTAAAATCAGGTTACCATATACTGAAGTTTCAAATCAGACTAGTAAATGTTTCAAACCAGGGCCGATTGCCTGGATTTGGGTCTGCCAGGATCGTAAATCGATCCTTTAAGAGTATGCTCCTGCTAGACAAGCTGGGAAGAGGATCGGATATTTGCAGATGCCTGAAGGAATTAGGGTACCGGGAGCAATAAAGCTCTGGTCTGCTCGAGGCATATCTGCCAGGCAGGTCTGAAAGATGTCCCTCCCCACCTGGTAGCGTTCGGGGAATCCAGTGCATTTTTCTTTTGCCACTCACATTGAGCCGACCGGAGGGGCTGGTATTTCAACTGAAATTTACGGAGTAGAAATATGGCAAGCATACACCGACCAAAACGAGGTTCCCTCGCATTTAGTCCGCGCAAGAGGGCAAAGAGCCACATTCCACGGTTCAGGTCCTGGCCGGAGGCTACAGGTGAACCAAAGCTACAGAGTTTTGCAGGGTACAAGGTGGGCATGACCCACGTGATCATGATTGATGACACAAAGAATAGCCTTACCCAGGGTATGGAAATCTCCGTACCTGTAACTGTCATCGAAACTCCTGCAATCAGGGTCGCAGCCATCCGGGCTTATGCAGAAGACAGCACCGGAGAAAAAGCAATTGCTGAGGTATGGGCAGCAGATCTTGATCCTGAACTCAAGCGCAGGATCCCTATACCGGCAGCCGAAAACATGGCCGAAAACCTTGAAAATATTGGAAAAATGATTGAAGAAGGCAAGGTAAGTGACATCAAGGCAGTTATCTACACCCTGCCAAAGAGCCTTACCGGGGTTCCCAAAAAGACGCCCGACATCATGGAATCCGGAATCAGTGCCAGGGATCTCAGTACTAAATTTGAGTACGCAAAGTCAATCCTCGGCACTCTTGTAAGCGTCACCGACGTTTTCAAGACCGGGATACTTGTTGACACTGCTGCAATAACTATCGGAAAGGGTACTCAGGGTCCTGTCAAACGCTGGGGTATCCAGCTTATGAAAGGCAAGCACTCCAGGCAGGGTAGTCTCAGACAGATCGGTACTCTTGGGGGCTTCGGTCTTCGCCGCGTCTCTTGGAGAGTCCCGCAGCTGGGTCAGACCGGATACCACCAGAGAACTGAGTTCAACAAGCGTATCCTCAAGATCGGGTCCGATGGGGAAGAAGTCACTCCAGAGGGCGGCTTTATAAATTACGGCCTTGTCCGTGGGGATTATGTGCTGATCAAAGGCAGCGTTCCCGGACCATCAAAGAGGCTTATCAGACTCAGAGATCCGATCAGGGCAAAGAAAGCCGACCTCGGCGAACCGAATATCCTTCACATAAGCAGGGAATCCAAGCAGGGGTGAAGTGAAATGGCTACAGCAAAAACAATAGACCTTACAGGAAGGGTTGTCAGGGAGATTGAGCTTCCCGACGTGTTTGATGTGGATTACCGCCCTGACCTGATTAAAAAGGCAGTGCTTGCGGCACAGGCAAACAGGCTTCAGCCCTATGGTCCCCGTCTTTACGCAGGCATGGAAACTTCCGCAAGAGGCTGGGGTTCAGGGCGAGGCGTATCTCATATTCCGAGACTCGTAAACAGCAGCAGAGCTGCAAGAGTTCCTCACGCAAGAGGCGGAAGAAGAGCCCACCCACCAAAACCGGAAGCTGACAGGAGCGAGAAAGTCAACACTAAGGAACGCCGCTATGCAATCCGCTCTGCAATTGCAGCAACCAGAGATCCGACTCTCGTAAGCCTGAGAGGCCATATCTTTGAAGCCGAACTTCCTATTGTTACGGAAAACGCTCTTGAAGACCTGGATAGGACAAAGCAGGTAATTGAATTCCTGCAGGCTATCGGAGTCTATGAGGACGTACTCAGGGCAAAATACGGAAGACATATCAGGGCCGGCCGTGGAAAGCTCAGAGGTAGGAAATACAAGCACAAAAAGAGTATCCTTATTGTTGCAGGAGAAAATGCTCCTATCATGAAGGCTGCAAGAAACCTCTCAGGGGTAGACGTTGCAACAGTAGATTCACTGAATGCCGAGCTGCTCGCACCTGGCACTCATGCAGGGCGCCTTACTATCTGGACAGAATCCGCAGTTGAGAAACTGGAGGGTGCATTCCAATGAGTTCCATTAATTATCCTTTTGTTACTGAAAAAGCGATGATGCTGCTTGATGAAAACAAGCTCCAATTTATCGTGGATACCAGGTCAAACAAAAAGCAGATCGTAGAAGATGTTGAAAAACTGTACGGATTCAAAGTAAAGTCCGTGCGGACCATGACTACCATGAAGGGTACGAAAAAAGCAATCCTGACATTCGAAGATCCTGAATCGGCACACGAGATTGCAACCCGGATAGGACTGATGTGAGGTGTGATGTATGGGTAAAAGACTAATATCACAAAACAGGGGTAGAGGTACTCCTACCTACAGAGCTCCTTCTCACAAGTACAAGGCAGAACTGAGGCATCCGCGTGTTGATGAAAATACGTCGATTCAGGGGAAAATCATTGATCTCGAGCACGATCCTGCTCGCTCAGCCCCGATTGCAAAAGTTGCCTTTGAAAATGGGGAAGAACTTCTCCTGCTTGCCTCAGAGGGAGTTGCAGTAGGTAACACAATCGAGTGCGGAGACGATGCTGATGTCAGGCCAGGAAATATAGTTCCTATAGGAAAAGTGCCTGAAGGTTTCTTTATCTGCAACATCGAGTCAAAGCCAAATGATGGCGGCAAATTCGTGCGCTCTTCCGGAGTATACGCAACTGTCGTAACCCATGAGCCTAACAGGACTGCAGTGGCAATGCCCTCAGGGACCATTAAATGGCTTAACCCTAAGTGCAGGGCAGTTGTCGGTATTGTTGCAGGCGGAGGCAGAGTTGACAGGCCATGGCTCAAAGCCGGGAAAAAGTACCACAAAATGAAAACAAGAGCTGCAAAGTATCCCAGGGTTTCAGGAATTGCCATGAACCCGCGTGACCACCCATTCGGTGGAGGTGCCTGGAAGCATCCGGGTAAGCCCACAACGGTTAGCAGAAACGCTCCGCCCGGAAGAAAGGTCGGACTGATTGCAGCTAGAAGGACCGGAATGAAGCGCTGATGAGGGGTATTCGTTATGGCTAAAAAATTATCATCAAGATTACCAAAGAGAAAGGGTGAGTATACCTACCGCGGGAAAACCGTCTCAGAACTTCAGGAATTGAGTCTTGAAGAGTTTGCAGAACTCCTACCTTCAAGAGAACGCAGGAGCATCAAACGCGGATTCACGGACGGACAGAAAAAAGTCCTGCACGAGTTCAAGGAAGGAAAGAAGATCAAGACTCATCACAGAGATCTTATCATCCTTCCGGAAATGATCGGACAGACAATTGAAATCCACAATGGGAAAGGCTTTGTGAGTGTGGATCTTCAGCCTGAAATGATCGGGCACCGTTTCGGAGAATTCGCACCCACAAGAGGAAGGGTTTCACACGGCAGTGCTGGTGTGGGAGCAACCCGTTCAAGTAAGTTCGTGCCACTGAAATGAGGTGAAAGGGAATGGCAAAAATTGATTATTCAGTTAAGGGAAACCCTGAGACTACCTCTAAGGCTATGGGTTCTGAACTCCATATTTCCCCTAAAAAGTCCCGTGAAGTCTGCTGCAAAATTAAGGGCATGAAGGTTGCTGAAGCAAGAAAGTTTTTGGAAGACGTAATTGCTTTAAAACAGGCAGTCCCCTTCAAAAGGCACCACGACGGAACAGGACACCGAAAAGGTCCAATGGCTGCAGGCAGGTACCCTGTTAATGCTTCAAAAGAGATCCTCAAGATCTTGAAGAATGCAGAAAGCAATGCCGAATACAAGGGACTTGAACCCGCAAACATGTATATCAGCCACGCTGCAATTCAGCGCGGAAGGGTAATTCATGGGTTTATGCCGAGAGCCAGAGGACGGGCCACTCCCAAAGACACAGACACTGTAAATATAGAGATGATTCTTTCCGAGGTGCGCTAAATGGCAATAGAAAGAAAATTCGTCAATGACGGGTATGTTAAAGCCTCCATGGACGAGTATTTCGCAGAACAGCTGAACAGAGCTGGATACGGCGGTATGGAGCTTAACAGGACCCCAATGGGCACCCAGATTGTTATTTATTCTGAAAAGCCTGGAATGGTAATAGGGAAAGCCGGAAAGGTCATCAGAAAGCTTACAAGGGATGTAGCAACCAAGTACAATCTCGAAAACCCGCAGATTGATGCTCAGGAAGTTAAGAAACCTGAACTTAACGCTCAGATGATGGCATCAAGGCTTGCAGCCTCAATTGAGAGAGGCTGGTACTTCAGGAAAGCCGGACACAACACAATTAGGGCAGTCATGAATGCAGGCGCCCTCGGGTGTGAAGTCGTAATCTCAGGAAAGCTTACGGGTTCCAGGTCAAGAGTTGAAAAATTCGTTGACGGGTACATAAAGCACTCCGGAAATCCTGTGCAGGAAGTAGTAGACGAAGGGTTTGCAGTAGCAGTCAAAAAGCTCGGAACCCTTGGCTGTAAAGTCAGGATCATTCAGCCAGATGTTGTCCTGCCTGATTCGTACAGGGTTAAGGAAGCAAGTGAGATTGTAACTGAACCGGTTGAAAAGCCTGCCGAAAAACCGGCTGCAAAACCGGCCGAGAAACCTGCTGAAGCCCCTAAGAAGGAAAGCGCGGCAAAACCAAAAACTCCTGCAGCAGCACCTGCGAAACCAGTAGAAGCAGCTGAAGTCGCAGAGCCTGAAGAAGCCGAGGAAGAACCTCAGGCTGAGGCAGCAGAAGAATTTGAAGAGGCTGAAGTCATTCAGGTTGAAGGCTCAGAAGAACTTCGAAGACAAGTCAATGGAGTCTGGCAGCACAAGCACGAGGGTTATGACTATTGGCATCCCATGGCCCGGGTTCACAAGGAGGCTAAGGAATAATGGCAATCCTCAGAACCAGCGAAATCCGGAACATGTCACTTGAGGAACGGGCTGATGAACTCGAGACCCTGAGCAATGAGCTTGTCAGGGAACGTGCCCTTACTTCCGCAGGCGGAGCTCCTGAAAACCCGGGACGAATCGGAGAAATAAAGAGAACGATTGCCCGGATAAAGACAATTCAACATGAGCTAAATGAAATCTAAGGTGGAAATTCTACCTTCGACCCTTATCTACCATGAACTGATAGGGCTCGAGATTCAGGTAATTCACTCCACTAATCCAGCATTGGCTGGAATCCGCGGCAGGGTAATCGACGAGACAAAAAATATGCTAATCGTAGAAAACTCAAAGTCGCGGGAACTGAAGATTCCAAAGGCGGATTCGGAATTTCTCTTCCGAATCCCTGCCGAGCTCTCAGAAAAAGGCCGCAGATCCGATACATTAGTTAAAACTCAGGGAAACCTGCTGCTCTCACAACCCGAAAATCGGATCAAGAACATCAAAAAGTTACGCAAATGGGGCTAAACTCATGGCAAGAGATATTGGATTGAACATACCGGCGCCATCAGAAGAATGTGATGATTCAGACTGTCCCTTCCACGGAACACTTCCTGTAAGAGGTCAAATCCTTGTGGGCACCGTGGTCAGCAGCAAGATGGACAATACGGTAGTTATTGAAAGGCAATACATGAAATTGGTGCCAAAATACCAGAGATACGAGAAGAGACGCTCGAAACTTCACGCACACAACCCACCTTGCATTTCAGCAAAAGTCGGGGATATCGTTACGATCGCGGAATGCAGGCGTATAAGCAAAACGAAGTCCTATGTGGTAGTTAAAGCGGAGGTGCCTAAATGAAAGGCATACGCTCCAACATCCCAAGGGCTCTCAATGCAGGCGCCAAGGTTTCCTGTGTGGACAACACCGGAGCCAAGGTCGTTGAGATTATTTCTGTCAAGAAGTACAGAGGGGTTAAGAACAGAATGCCCTGCGCAGGAATTGGGGACATGTGCGTCGTTTCAGTAAAAAAAGGCACACCCGAAATGAGGAAGCAGGTTCTTCTTGCAGTAGTGGTTCGCCAGAAACAGGAGTTCCGCCGTCCGGATGGGCTGCGTGTATCCTTTGAGGATAATGCTATGGTAATCACGGACGAAGATGGGATTCCCAAAGGGACGGACATAAAAGGTCCTGTAGCAAGAGAAGTAGCTGAAAGGTATCCCAAGATTGGAACCACAGCATCTATTATTGTCTGAGGTGGCAAAAATGGTATCCAAACAGCCGAGAAAGCAGAGAAAGGCAAGATACAATGCGCCTCTGCATATCAGACAGAAATTCATGGGCGCAAGGCTCAGTGAAGCCCTCTCCAAGGAGTACGGCACAAGAAGCGCCGCAGTTATCGCGGGAGACACCGTGAAGGTCATGCGCGGAGACTATAAGGGTACTGAAGGAAAGGTCCAGACCGTTTCTCTTCAGGACGGCACTATTGCTATTGACGGAGTCATTTCCACCAAGGTGGATGGCACCGAAGTCCCAAGGCCTATATACCCCTCCAATGTTATGATCACAAAACTGGAACTGAAGGACGGGCGCAGAGCATCAAGCATTAAGAAGTGAGGCAGGTGATTTTGTGACACACCAGAAAAGATTATCAATCCCAAGAAGCTGGAAGGCCGGAAAAAAAGGTTATAAGTGGGTCTCCACCACCCGCCCGGGGCCTCACAGTCAGGCACGCAGTCTTCCGCTAGGAATCATAATTCGCGATATTCTCAAGCTTGTAGATAACAGCAGGGAAGGTAAGAAGATTCTTTCGGAAGGCAAAGTTCTTGTAGATGGAATCCCAAGGAAAGACCTCAGGTTCCCGGTTGGGCTTTTTGACGTAATTACACTCCCACTCATAAATGAAACATACAGAATGTTCCAGGATGAAAAGGGACGTCTGGTCCTTCACAAGCTGAACGGGACAAACATCCACAAATTGTGCAGGATCAACAACAAGATGACTCTCAAAGGAGGCAAGGTACAGCTTAACCTGAATGACGGAACCAACATTCTGGGTACTAACGAGTACGGCACAAAGGACTCTCTGATTCTCTCAGTGCCTGACAAGCAGATAGTAAAGCACCTGCAGTTCAAGGTTGGCAACCTGGCAATGGTAATAGGTGGCCAGCACTCTGGAGAAATCGGAAAGATCACGGAAATCAGGGAAGTTAAGAGTTCCAGACATAATACAGTCTCAATTTCCGGTGAAACTGATTTCGAAACGATTGAAGATTACGTGATTGTCATTGGCGAGGACAAGCCTGAGATTCTGCTCGGTGGTGAGGTAATTGAGTAATGTTATGCGCACTCCCGTTGTTGAGAAGGTAATTGTCCACATGGGTGTTGGAGAAAGTGGCCAGCATCTAGTAAACGCCGAAGAAATCCTCAGGACTATTACAGGGCAGGAAATTGTCAGGTGCTTTGCCAAAAGGACTCTCCCGACTTTTTCGATCAAGAAGAACGAACCTATAGGCTGCAAAGTGACCCTTAGAGGCCAGAGAGCCAAGGAGTTCCTCGAGACCGCTCTAAATATCATCGATAAAACTTTGGTTAGATCCCAGTTTGACTCCCTTGGAAACGTCTCTTTCGGAATTGAAGAACACACTGATTTTCCGGGCATGAAATATGACCCGAACATCGGAGTTTTCGGAATGGACGTAACAGTCGTTATCAAGCGCCCCGGAGAAAGAATCTGCAAGAGAAGGATAGCAGCAAGGAAGATCCCGGTTAACCACAAGGTTACAGTCGAGGATGCAGTTGCTTTCCTTAACGAAAGCTATGGCGTGGAGGTCATGTAAATGGCAGAGACTATAAATAAGTCCGGAAAAGGGGTAAACGTATGTAAACGGTGCGGGAGAAAGCAGGGTCTTGTCCGCAAATATGATATTTACCTCTGCAGGCACTGTTTCAGGGAGATTGCCCACGAGATGGGTTTTGAGAAGTATTCGTAAGGTGATTAAAATGGTATTACTTGATCCTCTTGCAAATGCCCTTTCCACAATTAAGAATGCCGAAGTTATTGGGAAAAGTTCCTGTATTATCAGGCCTGCCTCAAAAAACATTGGCAACGTGCTGAAGGTTATGCAAGATCTCGGCTACATTGGAGAATTCGAGCTTATCGATGACGGAAAAGCTGGAGTCTACAGTGTTACCCTTGTGGGAAGAATCAATAAGTGCGGCGCAATCAAGCCGCGGTATTCCGTAGGAACTGACAGCTTTGAACGCTGGGAAAAGCAGTTCCTGCCGGCAAAGAACTTCGGCGCCCTTATAATAACTACTTCAAGCGGGGTTATGTCCCAGTACGAAGCCCGTGAGAAGAAGGTCGGTGGACAGCTTCTTGCTTATGTGTACTGAGCTGGAGGGAACAGGAAATGGTTAAGGAAATTGCAAGAACAATAGAAATTCCTGAAGGAATTTCCGTCTCTTTCTCTCAGGATGTATTTACAGCCAAGGGTCCCCTGGGGACTGTAGAAAGAAAGTTGTGGTACCCTGGAATCAAGATCGATGTCAGGGAAGGCGAAGTAGTGGTAGATTCACACTCTTCCAGGAAAGAACAGAAAGCCATGGTAGGCACTTTTACTTCCCACATCAAAAACCTGATGAAAGGCGTAAATGAAGGCTTTGAGTGCAAGATGACTATCCTGTACTCTCACTTCCCTATGCAGGTAAAAGTTGATGGTAAGACCCTCATAATCGGAAACTTCCTTGGAGAAAAGAAGCCAAGAATTGCAAAAATCCTTGGTGAGACAAAGGTTAAAGTTACTGGAAATGATGTGACGATTACCGGAATCAACAAGGAAGACGTCGGGCAGACTGCCGCAAACATTGAACAAAAGACCAAGATCAAGAGATTCGATCCGAGGATTTTCCAGGACGGAATCTATATCGTGCAGAAGGCCTGAGGTGGTTATGATGGCAGAAGAATTCAAATCAGAAAGTACTTCAGTTTCCCCCCTTGATATGGACTCTGAATCCAGGCGATTATTCAATGTGAGAAAAGTCCAGAAGGGAAAGAAGCCCCAGTTCAAGAGAGCGGCCTGTCATAAGTTCAAGAGGCTTGACAGCAACTGGAGGCGTCCGAGAGGTACTCAGGGTAAACAGCGCAGGAAGTATGTCTCAAAAGGTGCTCATGCCCAGATAGGATACGGAAGTCCTGCTGCAGTAAAAGGCCTGCACCCATCCGGTTACTCTGATGTACTTGTCTCCAGTGTTGCTGAGCTTGAGCTTGTTGATTCATCTTTTGAGGCAATCAGAATAGCCTCTACAGTAGGTGCAAGAAAGAAAGCTGTTATTATTGCAAAAGCTGGAGAACTCGGTATTAAAGTGCTGAACCCTGGAAGGAGTGAATAAAAATGTCAGATCTGGCCAATCAAAGAAGGTTAGCCTCCAAAATTCTCGAATGCGGACTTGACAGGGTATGGCTTAATCCGGAAGCCTCTGAAGAGATCGCATCGGCAATTACCAGGGAAGATATTCGAGGACTCATTGAGAAAGGCACTATTAAAGCCAAGCCGGTCAAAGGAGTCAGCAGAGGCCGAGCCAGAGCTCTTGCTGCCAAGCGCAAGTATGGGCACTGCAAAGGGCATGGTTCAAGAAAAGGTAAGAAAGGAGCCCGCACTCCAAAGAAGGAGCAGTGGATCAAAAAGATCCGGGCGCTTAGAAGAAGGCTCAAGGAACTGCGTGCAGATGGAACACTTGATAAGTCCACGTACTGCAGACTTTACAGAAAAGCAAAAGGCGGCGAATACAGAAGCGTTTCCCACCTGAATACCCACCTTGGGTCTGAAAAAATGTTAAAGAAATAACCTGGAGGAGCTAAATATGGCAACAGGACCAAGATATAAGGTTCCTTTTAGAAGACGAAGAGAAGGACGCACTAATTACCACCTGCGGCTCAAGTTACTGCTCTCAAGGCAGGACCGTGTGGTTGTCAGGAAGAGTGCAAGAAATGTTCAGATCCAGTTAATAGCTCCCACCCCAGAAGGGGATATTACTTATTCCTCAGCCGTTTCGAGTGAGCTTGCTAAGTACGGTTACACAGGATCTACCGGAAACACAACGGCTGCATACCTTACAGGGCTCTTGTTCGGGCTGAAAAGCTTGAAGAAGGGATATGAAGGAGGAATTCTGGATCTCGGACTTCAGGCTTCCTCTGCAGGCTCCAGGGTCTATGCTGCGCTTAAAGGCATGGTAGACTCGGGTTTCGAAGTTCCCTGCAGCCCTGAAGTTTTCCCTTCGGACGAGAGAATCCGGGGAGAGCACATTGCTGAATACAGAGAAGAGAGCTCAGACCTGCCAGAGCAGTTTGAAGCAACCAAAGAGAAAATCTTTGCTGAATTTAGTTAAGGTGATTAAATGGCATTCGATGAAGATTGGGTTCCGAAAACTAGGCTTGGAAAATTAGTCATGGAAGGACAGGTTGCTTCCATGGAAGAAGCAATCAAATCAGGCCTGCCTATCAGGGAGCCCCAGATAATTGATATGCTGCTTCCTGACCTGGAAGACGAGGTACTCGATATTAACATGGTTCAGAGGATGACTGACTCTGGACGTCGTGTGAAATTCAGAGCAACCGTAATCGTAGGGAACAGGAATGGCTATGTAGGGCTCGGACAGGCAAAGGACGTGCAGGTAGGGCCTGCTATCCGTAAGGCAATTGATGCTGCAAAGCTCGATATCACTTATATCCGCAGAGGTTGTGGATCCTGGGAATGTGCTTGCGGACTGCCTCACACTGTTCCTTATGAAGTTACAGGAAAGGCAGGCAGTGTAAGCGTAACTCTTATTCCGGCACCAAGAGGCCTTGGAATTGCTGCAGGAAATACTGCAACCAAAGTGCTGGAAAAAGCCGGAATTAAAGATGTATGGACCAAGACTTTCGGAACTACCCGGTCTACCCTCAACTTCGCAAAGGCAACCTTCGATGCTCTTAACCAGGTCAACGTTATGAGGCTGCCAGTGTACTGTAAGGAGGAAGCCTGATATGTATGTCATTGTAAGATTGAGAGGTCAGGTTAATGTCCGGTACACGATTGAAGATACCATGAAGATGCTTCGCCTGCACAAGGTCAACCACTGTGTAATTGTGCCCGAGAATCCTCATTTCAAAGGTATGGTTCAGAAGGTTAAGGACTACGTTGCCTTTGGGAAAATTGACGCTAAAACCCTTGGAGAGATCCTCGAAAACCGTGGAAGACTTGAAGGGGACACCCGTCTGACCGAGGAATATATCCGGGAAAACACAGCCTATGATTCAATACAGGCTTTTGCTGAAGCTGTTGTTAACGGAGAAACTACCCTTAAGGAAGTTCCTAAATTGAAGCCGGTTTTCAGGCTTCACCCCCCAAGAAAAGGGCATGCAGGGATTAAAAGGACCGTACAGCAGGGTGGCGAGCTCGGAGACCACGGCGAAGGTATCAATGTACTCCTGCACAAAATGAGATAAGGTGGTTGGAATGGATACAAAGAAATTCAGAGGATCCAGAACCTGCGGAGGCGGGACTCATAAAAACAGGCGTGGAGCCGGAAACCGCGGAGGTCGTGGAAAAGCCGGAGGCTGTAAACACCACTTTGTAAGGGCTATGTTCAGGGGATACAGCTACGGAAAGCATGGCTTCAAGCGCCCTGCTGAGATTTCCAAAGATATTTCCATAGTAAATGTGGGAGAACTTGACGAGCTTGCTTCTTATCTTGTTGAAGAAGGGCTTGCCGAAATCAAGGACGAAGCATACCACATTAACCTTGAGAATCTAGGAATCGAAAAAGTACTAGGAAGCGGACGTGTTACGAAGAACCTTGTGGTTACTTCGGAAGAATTTTCGGCATCTGCCCGTGAAAAAATTGAGGCCGCTGGCGGAAGTTGCATCGATGCCGAATAAGTAATGCCACCTGGCATTACTTATTTTAATTCTTTTGGTAACTTTTTCATATTAGATGTACTATATTTACCAATGTCTTATGGTAAAATGTGATCTAGCATCTTAAATATTGTAATAAACTATATTTTGAATGGTGTAATCGATGACTCTCAGGGATACGTTAGAATCGTTTTTTAACAAGTTACCTGCAGTAGCAAGTCCGGAAAAACACGTCCATTTTAAGGATAAGCTCTGGTGGACTCTGGGAGTCCTTTTGCTGTACTTTGCTCTGGCAAATGTACCGCTTTTTGGGATGTCCCAGGATTCGGTTGACCTTTTTGGATCTTACCGTGCCTTCTTTGCAGGCGCTTCTGGATCTCTAATTCTCCTAGGTATCGGGCCTATTGTTACAGCTTCGATTGTCCTACAGCTTCTTGTCGGAGCAGAAATTATAAAATTGGACCTTTCGGATCCCAAAGATCAGGCATTCTTTCAGGGAGCCCAGAAATTCCTTGTGTTTATTATGATCATACTGGAGGCTCTACCGCAGCTACTTGGTGGATATATCCAGCCGGATCCAGGGCTTGCTTCTGCTCTTGGTGTAGGCCTGGGAGTAATTACCTTCCTGCTCCTTATCCAGATCTTTGTTGGAGGCGCACTGATTCTTTTCATGGATGAAGTAGTTTCCAAGTGGGGTATCGGATCAGGAGTCGGGCTTTTCATTGTTGCGGGAATTTCCCAGCAGATTGTTACAGGGATCTTTAACTGGCAGCCTGACACGACAGGAATTCCTATCGGGCTGATTCCGAAATGGATTTATATTGCGCAGAATGTCGGGGCAGATTACCTCTTTTCAGGAGAAGGCGTGATGTTCATGCTGGTCAGAGGAGGGATTCTGGCATTGCTGAGTACTGTCATTATCTTCCTGCTTGTGGTATATGTGGAAAGTACGAGGATTGAAATCCCTCTAGCTCACAGTGCAGTAAGAGGAGCCAGGGGCCGCTTCCCTGTCAAGCTCATATATTCCTCAGTGTTGCCAATGATTCTTGTCAGGGCTCTGCAGGCTAACATCCAGATGGTTGGGATTATTCTCTCCGGCCGGGGAATCACATTCCTTGGAGAGTTCCAGGGATCCACGCCGTTAAACGGAATCATGTACTATCTGTCTGCCATAAACAGTCCATATGACTGGGTTCCATCTCTCGTGCGGGAATCTTTTGCAAGCTACGGAGCGACTGCTCCTGCTACCTGGCAGATTGCGCTTCACGTCTTCACAGATGCGACCATGCTTATTGTAGGTGGAATAATCTTTTCCCTCTTCTGGATAGAAACCACAGGTATGGGAGCAAAACCCACAGCCCAGAAGATTTTCAACTCCGGCATGCAGATTCCAGGTTTCAGGCGGAATATTAGCAGTATTGAGAAAGTTACGCAGCGGTATATCCCAAAAGTTACCGTAATTGGTGGGGCTTTCATAGGAGCACTTACTTTGGTTGCGAGCCTGCTTGGTACCCTTGGAAGTGCTGGAGGTACAGGGCTGCTGCTTACTGTGAGTATTGTGTACCGGCTGTACGAGGATATTGCATCTGAACAGATGATGGAGATGCACCCGATGATACGTTCCTTCTTCGGGGAGCAGTAATGATCCGTTTCGGACTGCGAAAGGAATAGAACTTAGAGTAATGTAAACAAATAAAACACAGGGATCTTCGAATGAATATAATACTCTTCGGGCCCCCGGGTGCCGGAAAAGGTACCCAGGCCAAAAAAATGGTTGACTACTATGGAATACCGCAGATATCTACAGGAGATATCCTGCGGGCAAATGTCAGGGAAGGAACCGAACTAGGGCTTGCAGCCAAGGAATATATGGACAAAGGAGAGCTTGTTCCTGATGAGGTGCTTATAGGGATTATTAAGAACCGTCTGAATGAGCAGGACTGTGAAAAGGGTTTCATCCTTGATGGGTATCCAAGGACAGTACCTCAAGCTGATGCTCTTGCGGTCATCCTTGATGAGATCAATAAACCCATAGATGTTGTTCTCAACCTCGAAGTGCCTGATGAAGAACTGGTCGAAAGAATAAGCGGCCGTCTTATGTGCAACTGCGGCGCAAGCTACCATAGGACTTTTAACCCACCAAAAAAGGATGGGATCTGTGACATTTGTGGTGGCGAGGTTTTCCAGCGTGCAGATGACAAAGAAGAGGCAGTCCAGAATCGCCTCAATGTCTATAAAAAACAGACAGAACCCCTTATTGACTATTACTCAAAACAGGGTATTCTGGTAACTCTTGACGGCACAAAAGATATAAATGAGGTTTTTGAAGATATAAAGGCAATTCTTGTGAAATTTGCCTAAATTCTTCATTTCCTTTTCTCTTTGTTCTACTTCATCCTTTACTTCTCTATTTTTTTCCTTAGCTATGAAATTAAATAAAGAGTCTCTGCTTCTTTAGCCTTTCTTTGATTCAAACAATTAATACTTAAATAATATGTAGCTATTTATGTCAACAAGAACTACACGACGGAGAAGCTGAAAGGATATGACTGAAAACTCAATCGACGAACTGGTTAACTGGGTTATCAGCGTTGACCGCCGTTTGATTCTTATGGGTTCCATGAAAAAGCACACCTCTGTCCGGGCCTCGGATATTGCCCATGAAGCAAGTCGATCTACACAAAACATCAGCCACGCTTTAAAGGAGCTTGAGAACAAAGGCTTAATCCAATGCCTGACTCCTGAGAAAGCCACATGGAAAAAATACGTCCTGACAGATTCAGGAAAAAAAGTTCTGGAAAAGCTGGATGGAATTTATCTTTAATTTGCTTAAATCAAACAATTACTTAAATCAAACAATTACTTAAATCAAACAATTACTTAAATCAAACAATTTGTTATTCTTAATTTCCAAAGCTTTGGGTTTCTTTGGTCCCGCTTTCCTGTAATATACTCAAATGTTCAGTTTCGTCCTCAAGATTCAGAGCTTTATACCCGTTTACTAGCTCGAGATTTCCTCTGACAACCGATTTTTTAAACTCTGCAAAGTCTGTCGTGATATCTTCAAGCAGGCTTGCGTTTTTCTGGTCTGTGATAACCGTTCCGTCAGGTACTACTTTATGTGGAAGTATTTCGACTCCACGAACGACGGCCCTATGGAGAACCAGAGTGTCTTCTCCGAGGTCGCAGTCAAATACTACAGCTCCGAATCCAACAAAGCAATTTTCTCCTATTTTACAGGGTCCATGCACTATGCACCCGTGAGCAAGAGAAGTGTTGTTGCCTATCTTTACTTCTGAATTGGAAAGGGAATGAATTACAACGTTGTCCTGGACGTTGCAATTTCTCTGAATTATTACTGAAGAGCCGGGTTCATCTGCCCTGATCACGGCATTTGGTCCGACAAATACATTTTCTTCAATAATTACATTTCCTATGATGAGCGCAGTATCGAATATCCAGGCTTTATTGCTTATTTTTGGGAGTTGCCCATTGGGGTTTGGAAGCTACATTTTTTAATTCCTCCTTGAGCTTGCAGTATAAGTTCGTTTTTTGGTTTTCCAAGCGGCTATGAATATTTATGATAACTTATGAGAACTTATTTAAAGATACTTCTTTCCACTAGGATCAACAGGGATGCAAATCTACAGTGTACTGTCCGTTTTGATAATTTCATTCGCTGAAGTGGATTAGTTATGGAAGAAATTGAACTGCGCTCAAGAGAGCTAACCTATAAAGTTATAAATGCTCCCTGACTGCGGGGTTTTACAAGATTTTAAACTTAGGATGATGTTAGAAAATTTTGTTTCCAGATATAGAATCTTTATAAAAATGTGACCACATGATGCGAGTAGAAAATTAACACTTTTACAATAAAGGCTTAAACTAAAGGTTCTGCTGGAGCGTGTACGATAGGTACACACTTTTCCTGTATATGATTTTAGTGTTGTTTCTGGGAGGACTTAAGCTGAATTTCATAGAATAGTATAACTTATATATACATCGACACTTATTAACCAGAACAACCTGCGTAGCATTTAATTCAGCTCAGTAATCGAGCTGACTTATCAAGACTTTATAATGCTTTAAGTTTGTCAAGCTTCTATCATCGGAAATCTTCTGTGTTTGAAGATTTCAGAATAATTATTGAATCTGAATGGTGAGGACAACTTGGTTTCAGAGACATTAAAACAGCAAATAGACCGGTTCCTGCTGGCTCTCGGTTTTTCCCTTATGATAGGGATAATGGTTCTTGGGCAGGGTTTCAGGGATGCTGTCGGGAAAGCCGTCGGGATTTTAATGAATCCCATACTTGCTCTGGTCGGGCAGGAGAATTTCCATCTAATCCTTTTGGTAATGGCAATTATTACTGCTATTTATGCATCCGTTATCCAGAAATACACAATTGACTGGGACCTTATGAAGAATACTCAGGAACGCATGAAGGTTTTCCAGAAGGAGTTTCGGGAGGCGCAGCTTTCCCAGAATACTTATATGCTGAAAAAACTTGAAGAGCAGCGCCAGGAGATGATGGAAGACCAGATGAAGATGTCCAAGCAGCAGTTCAAGCCCATGGCTTACATCAGTATTATTTCCATCCCTCTCTTCATGTGGGCTTATTATTACATTAGTGGGCACGGGAATGCTACTATGGTCTTTCCTTTCTGGGGTGAACAGTTGCTTATTTCTCAGGCTATTTGGTTCTTCCAGCACTGGTTATATTGGTACTTCATCTCTTCTCTCGGAATTAGCCAGCTTATCAGAAAGGCATTGAATATCGGTGGGGTCTGATGAGGATAACAGTAAGCGGGCTTCCCGGGAGTGGAACGACAACAGTCTCAAAACTTCTTGCGGAATACTATGAACTTGAACTGACCTCATCGGGTGAAATCTTCAGGAGGATAGCCAAGGAGAAGGGAATGAGCCTGGCAGAATTCGGGGCTATGGCTGAAAAAGATCCTTCAATTGATCTGGCTATCGATAAAAATCAGAGAGCAGTTATTAACAGTCATGAAAAGTTGATCCTCGAAAGCAGGCTTGCAGGGCATATGGCTAAAGATGTCCCGAATGTGCTTAAAATCTGGATAAAGGCTCCGTTACCTGTCCGTGTAAAACGAATCCTGAGACGGGAAAAATCCATATCTTTTGAAGAAGAGCTTGAAAGAACAATCCAAAGGGAAAAATCTGAAGCTCTCCGCTACATGAATTATTACAATATCGATATTTCTGACCTCTCGATTTACGATATAGTTATTGATTCTGATAGATGGAACCAGTACCAGATTCTTGACATTCTGAGGGTTGCTATCGATTCTCTTGTAGGGCCGGAGTAATTTCGCATTTCTGCTAAAGGCTGGTTTTTTATACAAAGCGCAGAGTTTTATTTGCCGGAACATGATATTACTGATACACTAAAGCAATCATGAGTCTTCGGCATACAATCTCTCTTAAATAATAATGCGGAGTTTCCTTCTTATATACATTAAGGAAATTTCCTTAACTCCACATATAAATCCAAGATTTATAATTCTCAAGTTTGTAAATCTCAGGTTTATTTTCACTCAGGTTTATACCTATTATACATGTGTTATTAATTACTGATACATGTGTTATTAATTACTGATACATGTGTTATTAATTACTGATACATGTGTTATTAATTACTGCATATCTATCTGATTTACGTCTATAAATTCAATTCAGGAGTTTTTGAAAAACTATGTCACCTGCTGGCAAATTGCCATCCGAAGCTGAAAGAACTCTGGTCCGGAAATCCAGTGCTTGGACGAATCCTTCTTATGGTTCTTATCCAGAAAAGCGCCCTATCCTTGAGTATATTGAGAAAGGAGTTATAAACATTGACAAACCTAAGGGACCGACAAGCCACGAGGTTGCAGCCTGGGTAAAGGCCATTCTTGGTGTAAGTACTGCAGGGCATGCAGGTTCGCTTGACCCCAAGGTTACAGGTCTTTTGCCCACTTTACTTGGAAAGGCTACAAAGGCTGTCCCTGCTCTCCGCCTCTCTGGAAAGGAATATATCTGCCTATTAAAGCTTCATAAGGAAATGCCTCAAAAACTGGTAAGGAAGGTCTGTGAGGAATTTACAGGCCCTATCTACCAGATGCCTCCTATCAAATCGGCTGTCAAACGCGTTATTAGGATAAGGACGATCTATTACCTTGAAGTGCTTGAAATTGAAGGCAGTTTTGTGCTCTTTCGCGTAGGATGCGAAGCCGGGACTTATATCAGGAAACTCTGCCACGATATCGGGCTTGCCCTTGGTTGCGGTGGACATATGCAGGAACTCAGGAGGACAAAAGCAGGCCCGTTTACCGAGGAGACGCTTGTCACCCTTCAGGATCTGAAAGATGCATATGTACTCTGGAAGGAAGAAGGGGATGAGTCCGAAATTCGGCGTGTAGTCATGCCAATGGAAACGGCCGTATCCCACCTTCCCAGAATTATCCTGCGAGACAGTGCAGTGGATGCGGTCTGTTCAGGGGCTACTCTGGCAGTTCCGGGTATTACAAGCCTGGATGCAAACCTTAAGAAAGGAGAGCTTATAGCGCTGTTTACCCTTAAAGGTGAACTTATTGCCCTTGCAAAGGCTGAAATGGGTACAGAAGAGCTCCTTAAAGCCTCAACAGGGCTTGCAGCGACTCCGGTTCGGATTATGATGGAGGCAGGAACCTATCCAAGAGGTTGGACTAAAAAAGAGTATAGTGTTAAACCATAACCTACAAAACTCTTTTAGAAACATCCTCTTTTAGAATAAAGTTTATATATCACTATTCCGTTATGGTATAAGTCGTGCCACAAGCCTTTTCAAAAAAGGCTTGAGCGAAAAATTCCTAGCAGTGGCATGGCCACAGCCTTTCTGAAAGAAAGCTTGACCAAAGTCCAGATCTAATCTATGCCATAATGTGCCGAGGTAGTCTAGTGGTAGGGCGCAAGCCTGGAAAGCTTGTGGGGCCTAGCCCCTCGGGAGTTCGAATCTCCCCCTCGGCGTAAACTTTTCCTAATAAGATAACCAGCAGTTATCAGTAATTTTTTGTATACGTTTACGTTTTTTATGAATATTGTCTGTAAATTATTTCCTTTTACTTGGCAGGAGACTCATATTCATTAATGAATTAGATGCAGATATCCTTATATACTGGTAATTGCATGTAAATGAATTCATCAGTATGTGCTGTAAAGAAGCTCCATTTGAGAGCTGCTCCTGACTTTTCGCGTATTCTTTAAGGGTATTCGATCAGGGGCTACAGGATGCTGTATGCATTCCCCTGGAGGGAGTATATGGTAGAAGAACAGAATAATGAAGAATTAAGGCATCTTGTTCGGATTATGAATACCGACCTGCAGGGGGCAAAACCCGTACAGTACGCCCTTACAGGTCTCCCGGGAATAGGGAGGCGCACCGCTATCCTTATTGCAAAGGACGCAGGGGTAGACCCTACTGCTACACTTGGATACCTGCCAGATGAAGAAGTGGCAAAACTCGACAGCGCAATCGGGAAATTTGAGGAAATTGTTCCATCTTGGATGCTGAACAGGCAGAAAGATCTGGCAACAGGACAGGACAAGCACCTTCTGGGAACGGATATTGTACTGACTTTCAGGGAAGATATTAACAACCTGAAGAAGGTCCGCGCCTACAGAGGACTCAGGCACGAAAGAGGCCTTAAGGTCAGAGGACAGAGGACGAAATCTACAGGCCGCCGCGGATCAACTGTTGGTGTCAGCAGGAAGAAGTGATTTTCCGGTAGGTGATTTTAAATGGCATATCCAGGTAAAAAAAATAAAAGTTTCGAGACTCCAAGGCATCCCTGGCAGGAAGCTAGGATGGCATCCGAAGTCCAGTTAGTAAAGGCATACGGTCTCAGAAATAAGAGCGAGGTTTGGAAGGCAGCCAGTATGCTCAGGATGTACAGGTCCGAGGCCCGGAGATTACTTGCAAGCGCTGCAAACTCTCAGGAAAGAGGACTTGAAGGACATCAGAAAATGCAATCTGAAGAAATTCTTTCAAAGCTTATCCGCTATGGTATGATCAAGTCGGACGCTGATATTGACGACATTCTCTCTTTAAAAACTGAAAATATTCTCGAAAGGAGACTACAGACTCAGGTTCTCCGTCTCGGGCTTGCCAGGACAGTCATCCAGGCTCGCCAGTTTATCACTCACGGGCATATCGCAATAAATGGTAGAAAGGCTACAATTCCGGGAATGCTCGTCTCCAAGGAAGATGAAATGCATATCGGGTACTATGCAACCTCTCCGCTTGTTAGCGAATCTCACCCCGAAAGACCTGTCCAGGTGGCATCTGTGCTTGCAGACAGCACAACTACTTTAAGGGCTGTTGCAGAAGCAAAACAGGCTAAAGAGAAAGCTCCTGAAAGAGGCGGCGGAAGGAAGAAGAGAGGGAGGAGATAATCATGGCAGACATGAAATGGGCCGTAGCTCACATCAAATCTTCGTTTAACAACACAATTATCACTGTAACCGATATCACAGGGGCTGAAACCATTGCAAAGTCTTCCGGTGGTATGGTTGTAAAAGCTGCAAGAGACGAGAGTTCTCCTTATACTGCCATGCAGATGGCAGGCCAGCTTGCTGACCAGCTTAGGGATAAGGGCATCCACGGCATCCATATCAGGGTAAGAGCACCTGGCGGAAACAAGCAGAGAAGCCCGGGCCCTGGCGCTCAGGCTGCAATCAGGGCTTTTGCAAGAGCAGGAATCCGGATTGGCAGGATTGAAGATGTTACTCCGGTCCCGCACGATGGTACTCGTCCTAAAGGCGGAAGGCGTGTATAAGAGAATTCTTCAGAGAATTTCTTTTAAGGAATTCTTCTAAATTCTCTTTTTGAATATATTAAAAATATAAGGGAAATTAAGGAATATGACGATGGAAGTAGACATTCTGGAGTTATCGGATAGATCTGCAAAATTCGTGCTTTCCAAAGTTAGCACATCTTTTGCCAACGGCATTCGGCGCGCCATGATCGCAGATGTACCTACGCTTGCGATCGAGTATGTGAACCTTTATGACAACACCTCGGTACTCTATGATGAGCAGCTGGCTCTACGTCTGTCCTTAATCCCGCTTGTTACGGATGCAGAGACGTATGTGCCACAGGCAGAATGTGATGTCTGCAGAGGGGAGGGCTGTCCTGCCTGCGAGGTTTCTTTAACTCTCAGTGCAGAAGGTCCGGGCACAGTTTATTCACGGGATCTTATCTCCTCTGATCCGAAAATACAGCCGGCTGACCTGAATATACCGATTGTTGAGCTGAAAAAAGGGCAGAAACTTGTTCTTGAGGCTATCGCTCATATGGGCTATGGCAGGGACAGTGTTAAATGGCAGGCAGGAATCGCTTGCGGCTACAAAAATGTGCCTATTATAACCATTGAAAACTGCGATGCATGTGGGCACTGTGCAGCTGAATGTCCTAAAAGCATTATAAAGTTTGAAGAGTCTGGAGCTAAAGTTTCTGAGGAAGATATTCTAAAATGCTCGCTCTGCAGGCTCTGCGAACAGGTTTGTGATATCCACGCGATAAACATTAGCTTCGATGAGAATGCTTTTGTGTTCACAATGGAATCCGATGGTTCTTATACAGCCAAAGACCTTGCCCTTAATGCTTCAAACGTGATCAAAGGCAAAGCTGAAGAAATCTTGAGCATTCTGGACCAGTTCTGAGTCGTAGCTCGGATACAGGCCCAAACCCAATTTTTTGAGATTAAGAGCTGTAGAGTCCTGAATATTTCAATGAGTGGATATTTCTCTGGACTTATCAAGCCTGATCCATATTATTTCTGCTTGAATACTGTGGGATACGTTCTGTCGAATTGGTGCTCTTCCAAAACTTATTCCCGGTGACTCTCATGACTCGAAATGTTTATATATTATCCATGATATTGTGAGGGAGTGCAAGGTGTAAAGCGCGCCAGATAATTAAAATGAATTAGTAATAAATACAGGATTAAATCGAAATGCGAGGGTTGCCCAGCCAGGTCAAAGGCGCTAGGTTGAGGGCCTAGTTTCGTAGGAATTCGTGGGTTCGAATCCCATCCCTCGCACTAAATTTCTTAGCCTGTCAAATTCAAATACTTAACTTTAACAACTTTAAATTCTCATACATTTCTAAAAGTTATTTTTGTAAAGAATTTTAAATTCTTTATTTATAAGATATCGCTATGCGAGGGTTGCCCAGCCAGGTCAAAGGCGCTAGGTTGAGGGCCTAGTTTCGTAGGAATTCGTGGGTTCGAATCCCATCCCTCGCACTTTTTAAAATTTTTTCCCTATAATTTGGTAAATTTAGACCTCTTTTATCAGGATATTTTACTCAGAAGGATATTTTACTCAGAATAACTACTTCTTCCAATATCTTTTTTCGGTCGTGTACTTGAGTTATTGACTTATTTTTATATATTTTAAAATTCTATTGTTC
>ENA-UOOE01001064-UOOE01001064.1-fermentation-metagenome-genome-assembly--contig:-NODE-1064-length-24295-cov-6.411964_pt1 | contig 24295 bp, 24 predicted proteins | sample MGYA00245776_ERZ724021 | MGnify/ENA primary metagenome ERZ724021 (study PRJEB28704, sample SAMN03018321) | fermentation metagenome | biome: anthropogenic terrestrial biome; feature: soil; material... | reverse complement strand
AATAGGTATATAGTTATAGAAGTAAATCCTAGAGTGAGCAGATCCAGTGCACTGGCTTCAAAAGCAGCAGGATATCCTATAGCTAAAATTGCAGCCAAAATTGCTCTTGGATATACGTTAGATGAGCTTAAAAATTACGTTACTGGAAACTCAAGTGCACTATTTGAGCCAGCACTAGATTACTGCGTAGTTAAAATGCCTAAATGGCCTTTTGATAAATTTAAAACCGCAAACAGGACATTAAAAACTCAGATGAAAGCTACGGGAGAGGTTATGGCTATAGATAGGAGTTTTGAAAGTGCTCTTTTGAAAGCAGTTATAAGTCTAGAAGGAAAGATAATAGGACTAAAGCTTGATAAACTTGAAAATATGAACAAAGATCAAATAATAGAAAAGATAAATAATCAAGATGATGAAAGACTTTTTGCTCTAGCAGAAGCCCTTAGAAAGGGAATGAGCATAGATGAGCTTTATGAATTAACTAAAATAGATAAATGGTTCTTAGACGGAATAAACAATATAGTAAATATGGAAAATGAATTGATAAGCAATGTGCCAAATATTGAAACTATTCAAAAAGCCGAAATCATGGGATTTACAGATGAATATATTTGTAAACTAATAGGCATGAAATTAGAAGATTTAAAGAAGCTTAGAGAAGTAAATGGTATAAAGTGCGTTTATAAAATGGTAGATACCTGCAGTGGAGAATTTGAAGCAAAAACTTCTTACTATTATTCCTGTTATGATTTAGAAAGTGACAATGTTATTTCAAATAATAAGAAGATACTTGTAATAGGTTCAGGACCTATTAGAATAGGGCAGGGAATAGAGTTTGATTACTGCTGTGTTAATGGTGTTTGGGCCATAAAAAAAGCAGGATATGAAGCTATTATAATAAATAATAATCCAGAAACAGTAAGTACTGATTTTGATATTTCAGATAAGCTGTATTTCGAGCCGCTTTATATAGATGATGTTATGAACGTAATAAATGAAGAAAAGATAGATGGAGTTATAGTACAATTTGGAGGACAGACTGCACTTAACCTATCCAAAAAGTTAAATGACAGAGGTGTAAATTTACTTGGAACATCTTTTGAATCTATAGATTTGGCAGAAGATAGGGAAAAATTTAGAGTCCTTCTTAAAGCACTTGATATAAATTCACCTGTAGGTGGATCTGTAACAAGCCTTGAAGAAGCAGATAAATTGGTGGCTCAAATAGGTTATCCTGTTATTGTTAGACCATCTTACGTAATAGGTGGTAGGGCAATGAAAGTTGTCTATAATTATGAAGAATTATGTAAGTATTTGAAGGATGCTGTAAATTTATCTAAGGAACATCCTGTGCTTGTAGACAAATATATAGTAGGAAGAGAAATAGAAGTAGATGCTATATCAGATGGACGGGATTTAATAATCCCAGGAATAATGGAGCATATAGAGAAAACAGGGGTACATTCTGGAGATAGTATAGCAGTATATCCGGCATCAGATTTACCAGAGAATGTACTTAACAAAATAGAAGATTATACAGTGAAGATTGCTAGAGAACTAAATGTTAAAGGACTTTTAAACGTTCAATATGCTTTTGATGGAGATAAGGTATATGTAATAGAAGTAAACCCAAGAGCATCGAGAACTGTACCTATTTTGAGTAAAGTTACTAATATTCCAATGGTGGAAATAGCTGTAGAAGTTATGTTAGGTAAGAAAATAAAAGATTTCCACTATAAACAAGACATGTATAAGTATAGTAATATTTACGCAGTTAAAATGCCTATATTCTCCAATAAAAAATTATCTGGTATAGATGTGGCACTAGGTCCTGAGATGAAATCCACAGGAGAAGTTTTAGGAGTGGATTTTGATAAGGACAAAGCCCTATATAAAGCTTTTAAAGCTTCAGGAGTTAAGATATTACAAAATGGAAATCTTTATATTTCTGTAAATGATATAGATAAAAAGGACTCTCTACATGTGATCAAAAAGTATGAAGAACTTAATTTTAACATAAGTGCATCCAGCGGAACTTATAAATTTTTAAATGAAAATGGAGTAAAATGCAGTGAACTTAGTTTAGATGCTGCAGTGGAATATATAAAGGATAAGAAAATAGATATAGTTATAAATACAGCTACTCAAGGATATAACAGTGAAAGGCAAGGTTTTATGCTCAGGCATACGGCTTTAGCTCATGATAAAATAGTATTTACATGTTTAGATACGGCAAATGCTTATATTGATGCTATTTTAACAGAGAAAAATGGAGAAAATATAGAGTATAGAACTATGGGTGAATACCTGGGCGCTTAGAAGTTAAAAATTGATAGTTGAGAATTAATAGTTATGGATGATTTTCTTTCGTTAAAACTTCAGAAAATCTAAAATATAGCACCATTGAAGATTTGCTTCAATGGTGCTATATTAGGTAAAAGAACTGAATTTTATTATAGTAGAAAATTAAAATTTATGATATTGTTATAAGTAGGTAGTTTTATATTTTGAAGGAGGAATTTTTAATGGAATCAGAACCTGATCCTGCATCTGATACTGATAGCATATCCAATAAATTTTTAGTATTTTTAAAACGTATAGTACTGAAAAAATTAAAAGATATTGTAATGTTTTCACTAGTACATGTTCTCTATGTATCTAAAGTAACAACTTTTTTTGTAAAGTTATTTTCAGCATCTAAAAAAACAGATGTGATGACTTGGAAAGTGAGCTACTAATATATGATTATTTTAATAAATATTATTATAGTATTTTTACTTGTATTTATGAATGGTTTTTTTGTTGCCACAGAATTTGCCATGGTAAAAGTTAGAAAGTCTAGGATACAAACATTAGTATTTGAAGGAAATAGAAATGCAAAACATATTTTAAAGGTTGTTAAAGATTTGAACTCATATTTATCTGCATGTCAGTTAGGAATAACCTTAGCGTCTTTAGGCTTAGGATGGGTTGGAGAGCCTGCTGTTTCGGATATGTTAATGCCACTGTTTAATCTATTTTATATGCCAGAAAGTGCGATACACTCAATTTCATTTATTTTAGCATTTTCAATTATAACGGGATTTCATATTGTACTTGGGGAGTTAGTTCCTAAATCATTAGCAATTATAAATACAGAAAAGATAGCCATGTATACAGCTCTACCACTCATAATGTTTTATAAATTAACTTATCCAATAATGTGGGCTTTTAATAGTAGTACTAAGTTAGTTTTAAATATATTTGGAATTTCACAAGTAGAGGAACATGAAGCAGCTCATACAGATGAAGAAATAAAGTTATTAGTTGAAGATAGCTATAAGCATGGGTTAATAGATAAAACTGAATTAACTTTTGTTGATAATATATTTGATTTTTCTGAGAAAGCTGTAAGAGAAGTAATGATGCCCCGTACTGATATGGCGTGTGTTTTTATTGAAGATTCTTTTGATGATATTATAGCATTTACCTTAAAAGAGCATCTGACTAGATATCCAGTATGTAAGGACAGCAAAGATAATGTTCTTGGTTTTATACATATTAAGGATTTATATAAACAGAAAATTGAGGGTAATAATCAAAATATAGAAGGCATTATTCGTGAGATTAAATTTGTTCCAGAATCACTGTCAATAAGTGAATTATTTAAGGTGTTTCAGAAAGAAAAAGCACAAATTGCTATAATTATTGATGAATATGGAGGAACCTCTGGATTAATAACTATTGAAGATATTTTAGAAGAAATTGTTGGTGAAATTCAAGATGAGTTTGATGAAGAAGATAGCGAAATTACTAAAACTGAAGATGATAATTACATTGTAGATGGAAAACTTATTCTTGAAGATATAAATGAATTACTAAAAACTAATATTGAATCAGAAAACGTTGATACCATTGGAGGGTGGGTTTATTCACAGTTAACGTCATATCCACAAGTTAATGATAAAGTTACTTATGATAATTATGAGTTTATAGTATTGAAATGTAATAGAAAGAGAATAAGCAAAGTACTAATTAAAAAATCGACTAAAGAATAGTTAAGTGTATATTTAAAGTATAATTATTTACAAATGAAATTGTAATAGGTAGGAAAGGATGGCTTTTATACAAATTGTGGATATAGTTTCTAACTTAAAAATAAACTTATACGGAGTATAAGTTTATTTTTTTGTTTAGAATCCATATGGTAATGAAATTTGTCAGCATCATTTCCCTTCAAAGGTGCTTTTAATCTGCCTTAGAAGTACTCTGATTGGAAGATGCTGAGGGCAATTCTCCTCGCATTTTCCACAGGATATGCAGGAAGACGCTTTTGACTTTTTAGGCATATTATTATACTTATTAAATATGGAATCCTTATTATTGTACATAAAATAATTATTGTACATGGAAAAAATATGTGGAATATCTAAATCTACTTTGCAAGGAGAACAATATCCACAGCGGGTGCATTTTATTTTCATAAGGGCATTGAATTTTCCTTTTGCCTGTTCTATTAAATCCATGTCTTCCTCAGAAATTGAATTAGGGAGAGCTTTTGATGCTATATATATATTTTCATCTACCTGTTCTAAAGAGTTCATTCCACTTAGTACTACTGATACTTCAGGATGATTTAACACCCAGCTTAAAGCCCAGTTAGCCGGACTTTTTTTTACCTTTGATTTATTAAATATGTTATTTATATCTTCTGGAAGATTGCCCGATAAAAGTCCTCCTTTTAAGGGTTCCATTATAACTACTGATAATCCTTTATCAGCTGCATATTCTAGGCCATCTATACCTGCTTGATAATCCTCATCTAAATAATTAAATTGTATCTGGCAGAATTCCCAGGGAAATAAATTTATTATATGTTTGAAGGCCATTAAATTGTCGTGAAAGGAAAAACCTATGTGCTTGATTTTGCCATCTTCTAAGGCTTTATTCAAGAACTTAAAAACACCTAAGTTTTCCATCTTGTCCATCCTATCTTTAGTCATGGCATGGAGTAGATAATAATCAATATAGTCTACGTCAAGTCTTTTTAACTGCTCATTTAAATACTTATCAAAATCCTCATATTTTTCTACTAACCATACAGGCATTTTAGTTGCAATTCTAACTTTTTCTCTGTAACCATCTTTAAGTACTTTACCTACTAAAAGTTCACTATTTCCTCTGTGATATGGATATGCTGTGTCTAAATAATTTACACCATTATCAATTGCATGTCTTATAATTTTCATTGCTTCTTTTTCATTGATTTTGGATGAATCGTTATTTATTATTGGAAGTCTCATACATCCAAAACCTAAAGTAGATACTTTAAAATCATCTTTGCAAAATTTTCTATATTGCATAAAATATCCTCCTTTAAAATACATTAGCCTATAAGTTGAATTTCTATATCTTAATAAGTATACTACAGTTACTAATCATTTCTGTCAACGCAGTTCATTGGATAACTGCAATTCGTAATATACAATTTATGCATTAAATATTCAAAGTTTTTGTATAAATATTAGCCTTTGAAATCCCCTAAAGCCTCATTGCTTCGTTAAGAAATTTTTTATTTAACTTCAAATTACGAATTGCAGATTGGATAATACCTTATAACAAGTATTATCCAATTAGTAATTTAAGAATCCAGTGTTGTAAAGTTTTTAAAAAGTTTAAAGTTTAAATATCAAAGTCCGAATAATGATGACTTCCTTCATACCTCATGAAATCTATAATTTTTTAAATAAATACATAATCTCAATACATGTACACAAAATATAAGTAGAGAACCCAAATCTTTGATTTGGTGTGAATCACTTATTCATTCGACTGAAAGGAGAAGGAGTTACCTAGATTAGAACCCAAATCTTTGATTTGGTGTGAATCACTTATTGATTTGACAAGGAGTCTTATATTATGAAAAAAAAGATAATAATTATAGTGGCGTTATTGATTTCCATATTTGTAAGCCCTGTAAAAGCACTGACAGATGATTACTATACCACAATGAAACAGGATATTTTGTGTCTTATGATGGCTTATCCAGAATATATTACAGATGTAGAAAAAAGTAATGATGGAAAGGTATACGTAGTTACAAAGTCTGGTAAAAAGATTTTATATGATGATAAGAATAGTAAAAGCTTCCAGCAAAAAATGTATGATACAGATCTGCAGGATATGCTGGAACAACCCTATCCTATAGGTATCATAAATGGAGTAATGGAAAAAGATTTTGACCCGGGAAGAATTAGGTCATATTCACTTTTAAAAGAAGTTTATGGAGGAGATAGAAAGTCTATAGAATCTAACCTTAAAATGGCCAATTTAGCATATAGAAGATTTCAATTTAATGGAAATAACAATGCCTCTAAATCTCTTGAAAACGCTGTAAAAGAATTAATGCCTATTTCTCAGAAAAATCCAAACGTTTCCAAGGCTTTATTTCCTAGTAGTGGTACATTTAATTACAGGTGTATTTCAGGAACTAGTTTGCTAAGTCCCCATTCCTTTGGAATAGCTATTGATCTTGCTAGGGATAGAAGAGATTATTGGAAATGGGTGTCTAAAGAAGAAGGAGATAAGAGAATACAGGAATACCCCAAAGAAATTATAGATACATTTGAAAAAAATGGTTTTGTGTGGGGTGGAAAGTGGAGCCATTTTGATATTTTACATTTTGAATACAGGCCAGAAATAATTTTAAAATCCAGATATTTTGGACAAAAAAATAGTAATGATAAATTTTGGTATTCACAAGCACTCTACAATGATAAATTGATAAAGGGATATATTCAAAAGATAGATGAAAAATTACAGTAGTCATAAATATGAAATCTTGGACGAAATTCACAGAGTGATTATTATTTTAATTGGGAATAATAACTATGCAAAGTATATAATAAATTCTATGTAGTTACTAAATTAATTATATGAGGAGTATGGTTATGAAAATTTCTCTAAGAAAAAGGTTTCTCCAAGTCGTGGTGATCACTTTATTTATATTTTTAATATGCCCGTTTTGTAAAGCTAAAGGTGAAGAAATTACCTCAAAAGAAGAAGTTGCAAATTCTATACAAAATATATTCCAAAATAGGAATAAAGCTATATTAAATGGAGATTTAAAATTAATAGAATGTAATTATGATAGAAGTACAAAATATGGGAAATGGGCCTATGAGCACGAAGAACAGAAGATGAAATATCTTAAAAATTGGGGAGAAAAGCAAGGAGTAAAGTTTACTGAAATTATGCCAGAGTTAATGATTAAGAGAATTAGAGGTAAGGATGATAAGTATTCTGTAAACTTAATATGTTCCACAAAATACAGTTATATATATAAAGATGATCCAATAATAGTTAACAGTTGTAAAATTGGGACTTCTCATGTTTTAAATATTTCAAAAAAAGGTGACAATTGGGTAATAACCAAGGAGTGGTATAAAGATCCTTTTGCTGATTCTCTAAATTTGGAAAATTTAAAAGTTGATGCTATAAATCAATATATAAAATCTCAACAAGCAAGAGATTTTTCTAATATAGGGAATAGGAGAAAAGGAGCAGTAGAATATGCAGATAAATATTGCGGAATAGCATCAGAAAAAGAGTATGGATATAGCTACAATAGAAAGTATAGAGATTATAATTCTCAGGGAGGAGATTGTGCAAATTTTGCATCTCAAATACTTCATGAAGGCGGTAAATTCAGAAAAAATTCTGGCTGGAGCTATGATAGTTCTGGAGCCACCAGAGCCTGGTTAAATGCAGACGGATTTAAGAATTATATGATGTACAGTGGAAGAGCCTCTGTAGTAGCCCATGGAAGTTATGAAAAAGTATATAAAGCTTCTTATAAACTTTTGCCTGGAGATTTTGTAGCTTATGAAAAAAAAGGAGACATAACTCATATTTCAGTAGTAACAGGGGAGGATTCTAAAGGATATTCTCTTGTAACCTGCCATAATACAGATAGAAACAGAGTCCCATGGGATCTTGGATGGAGTGATAAAGATATAAAGTTTTGGCTTGTGAGGGTACATTATTAAAAAAGCTGCTGTATAGTGAATAAATATTCATTATATAGCAGTTTTTTTATAAAATAAATATTTTTACAAAGCTTCTACCTACAGTTTTGCTGACAGACAAAGATTCTGGTTTTGTATTTGCAGTTATATATAATAATTTTTTCAACTTATATACCTCCCCACTAAAAATATTTTAAATTTTGTGTATCTTTATTATATTTTTAACCTAATATCTTAATTTATGCTAGATGATAGAAGTGTATAAACTAATAAAATAAGGGAAATGATATAAAAAGAATATATTTTACTATTTAAAAGAAAGATATACATGGAAGTGGGGAAAATGTATGTTGTTTAAATTAAGTAAAACTCAACAGATAACCGGTAATATATACGTGGTGAGGTCACTCATTTCTAATTTTTTTATATATTCTGATGTCAGAACAACTATATGTTTTGATACAGGATTTATACCTTCCGTTGTGAATCGGGAATTAAAGAAAATAAATATTGAGCCTAAGTCCGTATCCCATGTATTTTTAACTTATCCTAGCTTTTATCATGCAGGATGTATACAATTGTTTAAAAATGCTGACATCTATTTTTCTGATGAAATCCCTTTAAAAAAATCAGGAAAGATAATGTTTTCTTGTAAAAGTGAAAAGAATGAGAAATACAAAAAACTTAAAGATGGTGACGTAGTGGATATAGGTGGGATAAAAATAAAATCAATTGTATTTCCTAAACATAAATTAGGATCCATGTCATATATGGTTAATGATGATATTCTCTTTATATAAAATATTGTGTATAAGTGTGCTTTTTAAAAATTAAATATTAGATTAAAAACATCCCTAAAGTATTTGTATTAGTGAAAAAAACTTAGGGATTATTTTAGTTATTTAAGGCATATTTAAAAAATAACTAGTCAGTATGCTAGCCTATTTTGCGTCATACTGCGTCAGCAGGTTCCGCTGATAGCACAACTATGAGCGGAACCTATGTCCTTGTCTGACACAAAATATCCTTCGCATCTTTGGCTTGTTATTTTTTTCATATACTAAATAAAAATATTGACTCCAATACTAAATTAGTGTATTATTATATCAGCACACTAAATAAGTTACTTACGGAGGTGATAAGATGAATGTTGAATTTGACGCGAATACACCAATATACATGCAAATAATAGATATTATAAAGAGAAAAATAGTAAAAGAAGAGTTGAAGCCAGGAGATAAACTTCTTTCTGTAAGAGAAATGTCCTCAAAGCTTAAAGTAAATCCCAATACTATTCAAAGGGCTTATCAAGAATTAGAGAGAAATGATATTACCTATAAGCAAAGAGGAATGGGTACTTTTGTAAAGGAGGATATATCTATGGTAAAAAAATTAAAAGAAGAAATGGCTCAGAATATTATATATAGTTTTATAATGGGAATGAAAGAATTAGGCTTTTCTTCAGATGAGATAATAAAGATTGTAGAAGAAAAAGTACAGGAGGGTAAATAGATATGGAAGCGCTGCTTAAAAGCACGGATTTAAAAAAATTTTATTTTAGAAAACAAGCTTTAGACGGGGTGAATTTAGAAATTCAAAAGGGAAGAATAATAGGACTTTTGGGTCCAAATGGAAGCGGTAAAACTACTTTTTTAAAGATTGCAGCAGGAATACTCAAACAGAGTTCAGGTGAAATACTTATAGATGGAAATAAGCCTGGTACAAAGACAAAAGCTGAAGTATCCTATTTGCCAGACAAGGATTATCTTTTTAAATGGATGAGAATACAAGATGCAATCGATTTTTTTAAAGATATGTATGAGGATTTTGATGAAGATAAAGCACAGGATATGTTAAAATTTATGAATCTGGACTCAGATAGTAAAATTAAGACTTTATCAAAGGGAATGAGTGAAAAATTATATTTAAGTTTAGTACTTTCAAGAAAGGCAAAACTTTATATATTAGATGAACCTTTAGGGGGAGTGGATCCTACAACCAGGGAAAAAATACTTGATGCAATACTTCAAAATTATACGGAAAACAGTTCTGTACTTATAACCACACATCTTGTTAGTGATATTGAGAGATTGTTTGATGATGTGGCTTTTATATCTGAAGGAAAAATAGTACTGTTTGGAAATGCAGAAGAACTTAGAAATGAGAAAAAAATGTCAATAGATGAGATATACAGGGAGGTTTTTAAATAATGTTTAAATTGGCGAAATATGATCTTCAAGGATATTTTAAAGATTTTTTGATTATGATATCTGCTATAGTAATTTTAAATCTAGCACTATTTACCAGAGTGAATATTTGGAATTCAGCATCAATATTAGCTTTAAATATGGCCATAGGGTTTGCGGCAGAAATTATAGTTGTCATATGGAATATAAGATTATTTAGCCGGGATATATATGAAGATACATCCATTTTACTTTTTACTACTCCTAAGAGTGGAAAAAATATATTGATGAATAAAATTGCAGCAGCTCTTGTACAAATGGCCATAGTACAACTTGTTATATTTAGTTTCACAGGCATATGGATACAAATACTAAAAATTGTTCAAGGTGGAATAGTTGATATGAGAATGACTTTTTCACAATTATTAAAAATTATGAATGTTAAATTTATTTTATTTACAGTTGCAGCAGTTTTAGTTATATATGTTACTTTCTTATTAACTGTATATATTTCTATTACATTAAGTAAAGTGGCAATAAAGAATAGAAAATTTGGGAAACTTGGGTCTTTTATTATATTTATAATTTTATGTATAGTTCAGGGAAAAATAGATGAATTCTTTTCTAGTATATTTCCCCAGAGTTTTAAATTAAATTTGTTGAATTTAGATATACCTTCTGTTAATCCAAATAATATTGTAGCAAATGGTATTGACATTAATATAGCCTCTATTTTTGTATGTATAGCGGTACTTATATTGCTATTCTATGCTATAGCATACCTTATAGAAAACAAATTGGATTTATAATTATTGAAAATGTGAAAATAGCTAGAGTTAACTATTTTAAAGAAGTATAAATATTTAAAGTTTATGCTTCTTTTTTAATATCCTTAAATATATTGTTGTGCAAATTCACATATAGAATTATATTATAAATATGTGTGTAAGTTTTAAAGTTTAATAATAAGTATGAATAAAAAATAATGTATTTAGGAGATATTTAAATGAATAAGACTATTTTAATGGTAGATGATGAAGAAAGAATGAGATTTCTCATAGAAGCTTATTTAAAAAGTGAAGGATTAAACGTAATTTTAGCAGGAAATGGCCAGGAAGCACTGGAAAAATTCAAAAAAAATCATGTGGATTTAGTAGTACTGGATATAATGATGCCTATAATGGATGGATGGACGGCATGCAAAGAACTTAGAAAGATTTCCGATGTGCCTATAATTATGCTTACAGCTAAGGCTGAGGATGAGGAACAGCTTTTAGGATTTCAACTTGGGACAGATAGTTATGTAACTAAGCCAGTGAGTCCAAAAGTATTGGTAGCTAAAATAAAGGCACTTTTAAAGAGAAGTTACCCCGATAAAGAAAGCCAGGATAAGCAGAATAACTACAATGGACTGTACATAAATAGGGAGGGTCATGAGGTTAAAGTAGATGATGAAAATGTATATCTTTCTCCAAAAGAATTTGAATTACTTTGTTATTTAATAAAAAATAAGGATATAGTTTTGAGTAGAGAAAAAATTTTAGATGCAATTTGGGGAATAGACTACTATGGAGATCTTAGAACAGTAGATACTCATGTAAAAAGGTTGAGAGAAAAATTGGGAGTTAAATCTTATTTAATAGCTACCGTTAGAGGAGTGGGGTATAAATTTGAGGTAAAAAAGCAATGAAAATAAGCAATATCATAACTGAAAACAAGCTTGTCACCAAAATAAGGAAAAATATAACGTGGAAATTGTTTGTAATAACGGCTCTGGTGTTTATAATTTTTATAAGCAGCACATTAACATTCCAAACTTTATTTTTTGGTAGATTTTATATAAACAAAAAAGAAAGTGACATGCTAAATCAGGTTGAAAAATTTAGAATACTTTATAATAAGACAAATGATGAAGATAAGTTAACCAGTTTAATTAGAAAATTTGAACAAGAAAATAATGCTAAAATAGTTATAATGGATAGAAACGCAAAAATAAAATTTATAACAAAACCGGACAGCGAAAGTTATGATGCAGTTAGAATAAAAGCTATAAATGATATCATAATAAATTGGACTATGGATTCTGATTTATTAGAGCAAGTAAAAAGAAATAACAAGCCTGTAACTGTAATTACTGAAAAAAAGATTAATGGTACGAGAAATATATTGACAGTTGTACCTAACAAAAAAAATATGGAGATAATATTTTCAATCACATCTCTCCAGCCTGTAGATGAAGCATCTTCTGTAATAAAGGAATTTTACTTTTACTTTTATATAGGTGCAGTAGTTTTAATTTTGATACTATGTTTAATGTATACCAATATGGTTTCAAAACCGCTTGTAAAGTTAAATGATACTGCAAAAAAAATGGCAGCACTTGATTTCTCTAAAAAATGCAATATTAAAAATGAAGATGAAATAGGAAATTTAGCAAGTACTTTAAATTTTTTATCATATAATTTAGATAAAGCACTAACTTCACTTAAAGCAGCTAATGAGAAGCTGGAAAAGGATATAGAAAAAGAAAGAAATATAGATAAGGCTAGGAAAGAATTTATAGCTGCAGTTTCACATGAACTTAAAACTCCAATAAATTTAATAGGAGGATATGCAGAAGGGTTAAAAGATGGAATATTTAAAGAAAATGAAAAAGATCAGTACATTGATGTCATAATAGATGAGAGCAGTAAAATGGCAAATTTAGTATCAGATATGTTAAACTTATCCCATCTTGAATCTGGAACCATGAAACTTTCTAAAGAGGAGTTTTTTATAGATGACCTTATAGAATCTGTAATAAAGAGATTTTATAAAGTCATAAAAGATAAGGGTATAACTATAAATTACAAAATTATAACAAAAACTAAAGTCTATGCAGATTGGGATAAAATGGAGCAAGTAGTAACCAATTTTACAACTAATGCAATGAAAAATACTTATGAGCGAGGAATTATAACTTTTGCTATTGAAGAAGAACCTAATAAAACTATTGTATCTGTAGAAAATACAGGGAAGGGTATACCAGAAGAAGAATTGGATAAAATATGGGGTAACTTCTACAAGTTAGATAAATCAAGAAATAGAAAGTTAGGTGGCACGGGAATAGGCCTTGCTATAGTAAAAAATATATTGATACTTCATGGATATAAATATGGTGTTAAAAACACAGACAATGGTATAAAATTCTATTTTATTATAGAGAAAGATAAGACTTAGAACTCTGTTTATCCGATGGCTACATATGGTAATACTTCCACGATATTATAAGGCCGTTAACACATTATTAATAATTTCTTAACAACCTTGCCATGCAAGTGTCACTTATGTAATGTAAAATTCTCATTATAATTTGCAAATACTTGATTATGAAGAGGAGAGAAAATGAGGATTAGAGATATAAAAAATAGCGAACTATTTAACATTTCAATTAATTTATTAAATGATAATGCAGACATAATTTTATTTTTTATTATAATTTTCTGGAAGTTACTGTCTTATGAAAAGAATATATCATCTAACTTTGTGACAGTGTCTGTAAAACTTGCAATAGCTGCTTCCATATTGATATTGGTAAGTTTCTCACTGATTCTCAAAAAGAAGAAGAGAATAAGTTTTTTATATACAGTAGATATAATAATAAGTTTAATACTTATAACAGATTTAATGTACTATAGATATTTTAAGGATATTACTACAGTGGCAGCTATAAAAAATGCTAAGATGTTAAAGGGAGTATCTGCAAGTGTAACTAGCGTAGCTAGTGTAAAAGATTTGTGGTATTTACTGGACATAGTTATTTTATTCCCTTTAAAGAATAAGTATAAAGAAAGAGAGTCCAGTATAGTGCCTATAAGAAGAAGGTTGGTGAGCTTTATAGTAATACTAGCACTAGGAGTAGGTGTTAATGCAAAGACTTTTTATAGAGTATCCAAAGAACAACCTACGCTTTTAACTGCCATGAGTAATAGAATATACTTAACTACAATGATAGGAAATATAAATTTTCATATGGTAGATTCATACAACTATATAAGTAACAGCGTTAAAAATTCAAAAAAATTGTCTACGGATGAAGAAAATAAGATAAAGGCTTTTTTACAAAGCAATAATAATACTACAGGAGAAACTAATTTTAAAGGTCAGGGTGAAGGAAAAAATTTAATAGTAATTCAAGTTGAAGCACTTCAGGGATTTGTTATAAATCAGAAGATAAATGGACAGGAGATAACTCCAAATTTAAATAAATGGGTAAACAAGTGTATGTATTTTGACAATTACTATTATCAAGTTGCAGGGGGAAACACCTCTGATGCAGAGCTTATGTCAAATAATTCACTGTATCCTGCACAGTCAGGAGCAGCTTACTATACTTATAGTGGAAATAAATATGACTCTATAGCAAGTGAATTAAAAGATAAAAATTATTATACTGCAGCACTTCATGGTAATACTGAAGGATTCTGGAATAGAAATGTTATGAACAAAGCTCAAGATTTTGATGACTTTTTTGGAGAGCACAGCTTTGATGCAAGTGAACAGATAGGACTTGGAATTAGTGATAAGTCGTTTTTAAATCAGTCTCTTGAAAAGATGAAGACTTTTAAACAGCCGTATTATTCTTTCTTAGTGACACTTACAAGTCATTATCCTTATGAGGCCGTGGACAAGTATGGAGATTTTGATGTAGGTCAATATAAAGGTACTCTTATTGGAAATTACTTACAAGCAATACACTATACAGATGCACAGCTTGGAGAATTTTTAGATAATCTAGAAAAAGAAGGAATAATGAAAAATTCTATTGTAGCACTATATGGAGATCACTTTGCTATACCGAAGGATAATGCAAGCCAGCTTTTCAGTTTTGAGAATGAAAGTAAAAATGATGATTATACTTGGTTTAAATATCAAAAAGTGCCTCTTTTGATTCATTTTCCAGAAGACAAGTATGCAGGAGTTAATCATAAGTACACCTGTCAGATGGATTTATACCCTACTTTGGCAAATCTATATAATTTACCTAAAAACTACATGTTTGGTAAGGACATGTTAAATGGAGACAGCCAAAAAGTTATTTTTAGAAATGGTTCATTTATAGATGGAAAAAATTTATATGTATCTTGGACAAATACTTACTATGACGTGACAACAGGAGATAAAGTTTCAGAAACTGATGTACTTAAAAAGGAAAAAGAAGAATATACTAAGGAATTAGAATACTGTGATGAACTGCAAAATCACAATTTAATAAAAACTTTTGATCAGGAAAAAACAAATTAACTAAAATTATTTAGTATATGAAACAAACTTTAGGCATAGTATTTATAGATATAATAATTTAAAGTGAAAATTAATATATGATAATTAAAAGTATATTACAGTTTATTTTTACTATATGTATATTTATTATACCTATAAGTTTAGTGGTTTTGGTATATGTTGACTTGAAGGAATTAGTTTATGAAATAAAAAATATTCACAGAAAATAGTAATTTATAGGAGGATAATATGGCACATGGAGACTTTTTCACCTTTAGCGAGTACATGAAAAAGGAGTATGATGTTTTAACTCCATCTATGGAAGATTATCTTGAGATGACGTATAGATTATGTTGCGGAGAAGGGTTTACAAGGATTCATGAATTGGCAAAAGCTTTAAATGTGCAGTCTCCCTCAGCTACAAAAATGGTACAAAAATTAGCTGAATTGAAATTTATAAATTATGAAAAGTATGGAATGATAATTCTCACAAAAGAAGGAGAAAAAATGGGGCAGTACCTCTTAAAAAGGCATAATATTGTTGAAAAATTTTTAAATGTACTTGGAATACGGGAAAATGTATTAGAACAAACGGAAAAATTAGAGCATACTATAAGCGATGATACAGTTCAATACTTGGAGGATTTTATAGATTTTGCAGAACTTAGGTCAGATGTTATAGAAGATTTTAAAACTTTTAGGGAAACTAAAATTAATAAAAAAAAAAATAAAAAGTTTAAAGGAAAACATAGTTAAAAAATAATTTATTGAAATTATTTTTTGCTATTTTAAATTATATGCTATAATATGATTTATACTAATAAATGAGGGAAGAGAGGAAGTAATATGGATTTTGTAAATAAAAGTTTTCCAATAATTTGGAAAATATTATTGATATTGGTAGCAGCTTTTATTTTAGTAAGAATAGTACCTTTTATTGTGGTAGCGGGAACTGTATTATTTGCATTTGTAAAAGTAAAAAAATATTTAAGAAGTAAGAAAAATACCTCATCTAAAATGGAAAATATAAATAATATAGTTGATGATAAAGAGGAGCCATATAATTTTTCTAATAAAAAAATTATAGATGTAGAATATCATGAAGTTAAAAAGTAAAATATATTAAAGACTGCACTATGAGTTTTTAATGAAAGGAGTTGAAAACCTTTTAAAGGTTAGCATATGATAAATACAGCAGTAATTACAATAAGTGATAAGGGATCCCAAGGTAAGCGAGAAGATAAAACAGGGCCTGCTATAGAAAATATGTTAGATAAGTCCCAATATAAGGTAGAATATTATAAAGTTGTACCAGATGAAGTGGAAGATATAAAAAAACAATTGTGTTATATCTGTGATGACTTGAAATTAAATTTAATTCTTACTAATGGGGGAACTGGTTTTTCTATGAGAGATGTAACACCAGAGGCAACTTTAGAAGTTATAGATAAAAACGTGCCAGGAATTGCTGAGGCAATGAGAATGAAGTCATTAAGTGTAACTCCAAAGGCAATGCTGTCTAGAGCAGTTAGTGGAATAAGAAAGAAAACTTTAATTGTAAATCTTCCAGGAAGCCCAAAGGGAGCTGTAGAAAATCTCCAGTTTATATTACCAGCACTTCCACATGGAATTGATATACTCATGGGTTGGGATTCTGAATGTGCTAGATAACTTAAACAAAGGAGGATATATTTATGGAACTTACTCATATAAACAATCAGGGTAGGGCTAGAATGGTAGATGTAAGTGAAAAAGATAATACTGAAAGGAAAGCAGTGGCTGCAGCTTCCATATACATGAAAAGGGAAACTCTAGATATCATTGCACAGGGAAAGGCAAAAAAGGGAGATGTGCTTTCTGTAGCTCAGGTAGCAGGAATAATGGCTGCAAAAAATACTTCAAATTTAATTCCCATGTGTCATCCCTTGAGTATATCTGGATGTGATATAAAGTTTGTACTGGACTTTGAAAAAAATAAAATTGATATTGAAGCTTCTACGAAAATTGTAGGAAATACTGGAGTGGAGATGGAGGCATTAACGGCAGTTAGTACGGCAGCTCTTACTATATATGATATGTGCAAGGCTGTTGACAGGGGAATGATAATATCTGATATTATGCTTCTTGAAAAAAGTGGAGGGAAATCCGGTGTATTTAAGAGAAAATTTTAATTGCTTTTTATAGTTAGGAGGTAAACTATGGCTAAGGTTATTTCAGTAAACATAAGTGAAAAAAAAGGCGAAATAAAAAAGCCTATAGGTAGAGGATTCTTTAAAGAAGATAATGGACTTGAAAACGATGCTCATGCAGGAAAATGGCATAGGCAAGTTAGTTTGCTTGCACAAGAAAGTATTGATAAAATGAAAGCACAGGGAGTAGAAAATTTATCTAGTGGTAAATTTGCAGAAAATATTACTACGGAAGGTATTGTGCTTTATGAGCTTCCTGTAGGTACCAGACTTAAAATAGGTGAAGTACTTATGGAAGTAACACAAATAGGCAAGGAATGTCATAAAGGATGTGCTATACGAGCCCAGGTAGGAGATTGTATTATGCCAAGGGAAGGTATATTTACAAGAGTTATTGAAGAGGGATGGATATCCGAGGGAGATAGCATAACTTTAGTTTAGATAGATATAATTAAAAATTAAGAGTTAAGAGTTAATAATTATGGATGATTTTCTTACGGTAAAATTTTAGAAAGTTTAAAATATGGTGTTATTTAAGATTTGATTCAATAAGCTTTAAATTAAAATCAACTTATACGCAGGCATATTTTTACAATAATGAAGCTCATTTAAATATTTTGTATAGTATATAAGTCTTAGAAAAAAATTTTTTGTAAATTTTCTGCTTAGACTTATCAAAATATTTAACGAACTCGTGTTTGTAAAAAATATCCCGAGTATAAGTTGATTTTTTTACTTTGAAGCTGTATTTTATTAATCATGAATTTTTACATCTAAAATGTCAAGCACGAACATAAAAAGTGGAATACCTATGAGAAATCCCCAGGCACCCATGATGCGTTCGGAAACAATTAGTACTATAAATGTAAAGAATATAGGAAGTTTTACTTTTGAAGACATTAATTTTGGATTTAAAATATAACTTTCAATAGCATGAATTAAAGCAACCATAATTAGTACATATATAACTTTTGTAATTCCACCTATGCTGAAGGCAATTATGGAAAGTGGGATAAGTGATATTATAACTCCTGCTACAGGAATTAAGCTAAGTATGAATATCATAAATCCAATAGTAACTAATTGTGGGAAATCCATAATGGAAAGCATTATAACAGATATAACGGTATTGAATGATGCTATGACAATCTGAGCCTGCATTACCTTTCCAAAAGAATTTAAAAAGTTTTTACCGAAAAAACACAAGTAGTTATAAAATCCTGATACTTTGCTGTCTTTGAATTTTTTCAAGAATTCAATAATATTATGTTTTCCAAGCATAAAAAATAAACTTAACATTATAGAAATAAATATGTTTACGCTCCATTTTCCTATGTTTGTTGCCAATTGAAGGGATATATTAAAACCAGATTGCAAGTAACTTTTTATATCTATTTGTCCTAGAATACTTACAACATATTTTTGAAATATGTCTGCATGTGAAGCAGTAGGATGTATTTCAAATTGTGAAGCTTTATTTATCAAATATTTTGTTTGATTTATTAGCTGTGGTATATAATTTACAACTAACAATATAATAAGTAAAAACAACAGGGAATATAAAATAATTGTTGTAATTTTTTCTTTTGTCGCAGTAACGTTTTTAAAGTGCTTTAATAGAAAATTCTGAAGACTGTTCATTATATAGGAAAATAAAAAAGTTAGCAGAAATAAATCAAGTATAGGTTTAGACCAATAAACTACTAGTATTATACAAATGAAAAAAAGTACTCGTTTTGTGGATTCCTTTGAAAAAAGTTCTTTGAAAAAAGACATCTAATCTCTCCTTAAATTTATTGTAAGTTAAGTATATATATATTATATATTATAAAAATTATTTTACCTAAAATTCAAGTAGAATTTGATATAAAAACAAGTAATTTTGATAATAATTCTTTAATTTTATATTAATATAGGTATTAAATTTAGAATATAAAATATAATTATAGTAAATAATATTTCATACACAAACACATGTTCGATATAATAATTTTATCACAACACAATGATAGCAACTATTTTTATTCTCTAATTTTTTAATAGCACTATTGCATAATTATAATATTAAATGTATAATTATAAAAATAAAGGGGGTAAAAATATGAAAAAAATAGGTATGATAATGTTAAGTGTAATTATGGTATTTACACTTTTTACAGGATGTGGTACTACTGCAGGGCAGCAGGATAATTCTCTTAAGAGAGTTAAGGATGCAGGAAAATTAACTATAGGATTGGATGATTCTTATCCACCTATGGAATTTAGAAATGACAAGAACAAATTGTCGGGGTTTGATATAGATTTAGGTAATGAACTTGCTAAAAAATTAGGGGTAAAGTTAAACATAGTAGTTACAGACTTTAATGGAATAGTTTTGGCACTTCAGTCAGGGAAATTTGATGTTATACTAGCTTCCATGAGCATAACTGAAGAGAGAAAGAAGAAAATAGATTTCGTAGGACCATACATTGATGGTGGACAAATAATGATAACTAAAGCTGGAAATAATTCTATAAAAACTAAAAATGATTTAAAAGGTAAGATAGTAGGCGTACAACTTGGAAGTACAGGAGAACAGGCAGCTGCAAAAATAAGTGGAATAAAAGAAATTAAAAAATATGATAAAATAACAGAAGCTTTACATGAGGTTAACATAGGCAGAATTGATGCGGCAATATGTGATGCACAAGTTGGACAGTACTACATTTCTAAAGATAAGAAGGATTATACTATTTTGAAGGATAAGCTTACAAAAGAACCTATAGGAATAGGTATAAACAAAAAGGATAAAAAATTGGAGGAAGCTTTGAATAAGGCATTAGAGGATCTTAAAAAAGATGGAACTATGTCTAAAATATCTACTAAATGGTTTGGGTATGATATATACAAATAATATTGACAGCAGGTTTCATATTTAAAAATATAGCACCATTGTAATAAATCTACAATGGTGCTATATTTTTGATATTTTTACAATAGATTAAATGTATATTAAGTCAATATATAGTGCAAGTTATTATCAATAGAGATATGTATCAATAGAGATATATATCTCTATTGATAATAACTACACACGTGATATAATTATTGTGACAAAAATTAATAGATAAGGAGGAACAAATTTTGGAAAAAATAGCATTAATAACAGATAGTACTAGTGATTTGAGCAATAATACAATAGAAAGATATAATATAAAAGTACTTCATTATAGGATAATATATAAAGACAAAGAATATATAGATAAGGTAACTATAGCTCCGGAATATGTATATGATAATTTTGATAGCGAAATACCTACATCATCTATGCCTCCTATGAGTGAAATGGAAAATTTATTTATAAACTTAGAAAAAGAAAATTACACACATGCTATAGTTGTAACTCTTTCTGCAGGATTAACTGGTTTTTATAACGGAATAAAATTGGTAAGTGAAAACCATCCTAAAATTAAGACGTATATATTTGACTCTAAATCAATCTCTCTTGGGGAGGGATTAATAGTAGTTAATTGTGCAAAGCTCATAGAAAAAGGAGTAAGTTTTGATGAGATAGTTAGGACAATGCCAATTGTAAGAAGTAGGATTGATTTATTTTTTGTAGTTGGGACTTTAGAATATTTAAGAAAAGGTGGTAGAATAGGTAAGGTAGCAGGTACCATTGGGGAACTTTTAAATATAAAGCCAATTGTATCAATTGATAATAATGATGGAAAATACTATACTTATGATAAGGTAAGGGGAAGAAAGAAATCTTTAAGCAGGTTGGTTGAAATTGCAAAGGGAATTCTTGACACAAAGAAATGTAAACTTTGTGTTGTGCATGGTCATGCACTGGAGGATTCAAAAAAAATATTTAATTCAGTAAAGGATCATAAAAACGTAACTTCTGCAATTTTTGGGGGAGCATTAAGCCCTGTAGGAGGAGTACATAGCGGACCTGGTTTAGTTGGATTAGTATTATTCGAGGAAGAATAAATTCTATGAGTAAATTTGATTTTAAAGGAAATACAAAGGAAGAAGAAAAATTTCTTTATGAAGAATATAAAAAGAAACTGGCAGAATTAAAAAAGGTAAAGAAGGAACAAGAAGCTGTAGGACAGGTCTTCACAAAAGGACTTCTTCCCATATATGTGCTTTATATTTTAAGCATAAGTCCTACTAATGGGAATGATATATCCCACAAAATAGGAGAAAGAACGGGGGAAAGGTGGATTCCAAGTACAGGTGGAATTTACCCAATCCTAAGAAAATTGGAAAAAAGTAAGTTGGTAATTGGAAAATGGGATGATTCTAAAAATAAAATGCAGAAAATATATACTCTTACAGATTTAGGAGTATGTGAACTGAAGAATAGAAAAAGTCTTCTAAGAGATAAAATAGAAGATTCCCTAGAAGTATTTAAAATTGTATATAAAGATTTATATGATGAATCAGAAGAAAATAAAGATTTATAAAACATGCTGCTTAATTAGGTGTGGATGTTAGTTGAACTTATCCCATAACTTATTCTCTAAATGATTAGAGAATAAGTTATGGGATAAGACACCAGTTAAGAGCATGTTTTATTATATTAACTATTACTTTTAAAATAATCTTCTCTAAATTTTTTAAATGAATAACTTACAGGCTTGTTTACTCTATATAATCCATATAGCAGTACTATAATTGCAGAGCCAAAGGATATCACAGTTGTTAACGTAGGAGATATGAAACCTGCTAATAGTTTATCTTCTAGCATCATCTTGAAAGATGTGTGAGCGAGTACAGCACCTCCTAAGTATATTACCATAGGATGTTTACTCATAAGTTTTGCTACAAATTGACTACCGAAAAATATTATAGGAATATTCAATGCCAGTCCAAATATTATACTTGGTATATTTCCATTGGCAGCAGCAGCTATTGCAAGTACATTGTCCAGACTCATGGTAGCATCAGCTATTACTATGCTTGAGATTGCGCGGAAATATTTATTTGAAGGACTGATTTTTAAATTTTCCTTCTCAGATTTAGGACTTATGAAATTCCATGTTATTTTTATAAGTAAAATTCCACCTATTAATTTTATAGGAAGCCATTCTATTAACATTATGTAAGTAATGAGACAAGCAAATATTATTCTTAGAAAAATCGCAACAAATACTCCAATTATAGAAGCAGATTTTGCATGATTCTTTGGTAAATCTTTAGTTGCTAGGGCGATAACTCCTATATTATCACCACTTAATACTATATCTAATAAAGTAATTTGCAGAACTCCTAACAAAAAAGTAGTTAAATTATCCATGCCATTTACTCCTTTTATCCTAATTTTTAAATTAAGTTAGTATTGTACAAAGTAATATATTCATTAAATATAATAAATATTACTTATATAGTGTTCCTGTAACTTATAGTAACACATAAATTATATAATATAAAGTACATAAAGCAAAATTATTTATGATATAATATAGTTAATATAAATTAAAATATAATTTTAGTTTATATATAATAAGGTTTTTATATCTACATAATTTTGAATAATAATCAAAATCTTATAATGAGTATATAAAATCCTGGCTTCTTGCTTTATTTAATTTCTATATGTGATAAAATTAAATTTGAACAGATGTTTATATAAAATTAAAACTATTGCAAATAGGAGGAAATTAAATGAAAAACTGTACGAGTTTATTTAGAATTAAGTTAAACGATAAATGGGGTTATATAGATAATACTGGACAAGTTATCATAGAACCTGTATTTCAATATGCATGGGACTTTTGGGACAATTTAGCTGCTGCTAAGCTGAATAACAAATGGGGATATATAGACTGTAATGGAAAAACAGTTATAGACTATAAATATACACAGTCATGGAATTTCTCCGATGGATTTGCTCCTGTAAAAATAAAGGGAAAATGGGGAATTATAGACCATAGTGATAATATGGTTATAGAACCAAGTTTTAATTTTATTGATGAGTTTTCAAATGGAATGGCATTGGTAAACAAAAATAGAAAGTATGGTTTTTTAGACAAAACAGGAAAATACTCCATAGCATTAAAATATGAAAATGCCTTTAGTTTTTCAGAAGAGCTTGCTAGAGTAAATAATGATGATAAGTGGAAATATATTGATAACAAAGGAAATGAAGTAATAAATTGTGATTTTGATTGTGTTTTTGATTTTCATGAAGGACTAGCTCAGGTTATGAAAAATTTTAAATATGGATTTATTGATAAGTCAGGTGATTTGGTTATAGAACTTAAATATGATAGTACAGATGGTTTTTATGAAGATATGGCTAATGTAAAACTAGGTGAAAAATGTGGATACATAAATAAAAAAGATGAATTTGTAATAGATCCTATTTTTGATGAGGCTCTTAATTTTAGTGAAGGGCGCGCTTTTGTAAAGGTAAAGGATGAATGGGGATGTATTGACAAAACCGGGAAATTTGTATTAAAACCTCAATTTGATGATGTAAATAATTTTTGTAATGGAGCAGCCATGGTAATATTGGATGATAAGTATGTATATATTGACAGAGAGGGAAAAAGGATTTGGGAAGAGCAGTAGATGCAATTAAAAATTAAGAATTATGGAGATGAGTGATTATTACGCTCCATTAGAACCGTAGGTTCATATTATTGAAACTATCGGTTCA
>ENA-UOOE01001061-UOOE01001061.1-fermentation-metagenome-genome-assembly--contig:-NODE-1061-length-24332-cov-67.642666_pt1 | contig 24332 bp, 23 predicted proteins | sample MGYA00245776_ERZ724021 | MGnify/ENA primary metagenome ERZ724021 (study PRJEB28704, sample SAMN03018321) | fermentation metagenome | biome: anthropogenic terrestrial biome; feature: soil... | reverse complement strand
TTTAAAAATCTTATTTCCTTTAAAAATCTTATTTCCTTTAAAAATCTTATTTCCTTTAAAAATCTTATTTCCTATTTTTTCAAAATTTAATTCTATTCTAAGAAATTTTATCTAAAATCAATCTATAATTTATTGATCTGAAACTAAAAATCTAGAAAATCAAGGAAAAACTAAAAGATGATTCAAAAAAATGAATTTAAGGCTTTAAAACAGCTGTTGCATGTCTTGCAGCCCAGCATTGAATGCAGACCCCCATTGGAAGTCCTGCTGTGTGGGTGTCTGCAAGTTCGATCTTCACGTCAAGGGCTGTTGTCTTACCTCCCAGGCCCATGGGGCCAATGCCAGTGTTGTTTACAAGTTCAAGAAGTTCTTCTTCAAGTTCTGCAAGCCTCTCATCTGGATTTCTCTCACCAACAGGCTTTAAAAGTGCCTTTTTTGCAAGTTTCATCACCATGTCCGAGGATCCACCTATGCCCACACCAACCACTGTTGGGGGGCAGGGTTTTCCACCGGCTTTGAGCACTGTTTCAAGCACGAATTTCTTCAAGCCTTCAACACCCTCACCTGGAAGAGCCATTTTGAGGGCGTTGTTGTTCTCTGAGCCAAATCCCTTTGGAAAAACTGTTAACTCAAGGATGTCTTCATCAACCAGTTCCATGTTTATCTGAGGTATGTCTTTGCCCAGGTTGTTTCCTGTGTTCTCCCGGGTCAGGGGATCCACAACGTTGGGGCGGAGAGGAACCTCCCTGGTTGCGCGGGCCACACCCTGCCTTATTCCTTCATAGAGGTTTTCAACTTCAACGTTTCCAAGCTTCACAAAGACTATTGGAAGGCCAGTGTCCTGACACATTGGAATACCACTCTTTGAAGCCGTTTCAATGTTTTCAAGCACTGTTTCAAGATTTAAGCGTGCAGTTTTATCTTCTTCCCTTTCATATGCAGTTTTTAAGGCATTTTTCACATCTTCTGGAAGGTTTATAACAGCTTCCCTGTAGATCTGACATACAGTTTCCTCAACCTTTTTCTGGGTAATCATTTTGAATCATCTTTTTTAGTTTTAGGGTTTAACCATTCTATTTTGAGATAAAATTAATGTAATTTAGATAATTTGATCTTTAATTTTCGGATTTTTATAGTTTTCACCTGTTCTAAAATCTCCAGCTGAAAAAAATGTATCCCTAGAAAACCACCATTTCCATCAAAGAATAATTCATGAAGTGCTAACACTTTAATGTCATATTCACTACCACTTTTTATGCCATAATTATTTAAAAAGTAATATAAAATTTTGAGATTATTTATAAAAAAATGTTCCACAAATTTTACATTTCTATCTTTATAAAACAGTTAAGATCAAATTTTATGTGCTCATTTGTTCAATATTTTATTTTAAGTGCTTTTTTTGAGGTGTCTTAACTGTTAATGTGTATTGGAAGAATTTAGTGTAATTGGTTATGATTTTTCTTTGATATTCCTTTGAATAGTGTAAAAAAAGGTTTAAGAATGTAAAGTGTGGTTTTCTCCTTCTGTATATCTTCATGTGAGTGATTGATTCTGGTGGTGTTTTTTAACTATTTTATGTGATTTTTGGTTCTTATATATAAAAAAAATCTGTAAAGGTGTTATAGATCCCTGCTTTGAATTAAAGATGAATTCTACGAAGCTATGCTTACATTTTGGACCAACTAAAAAAAGGTAAATTATTTTGACCTGTAAAATAATGCCATTGCTCTATGAAGGTAAATGAAAAGAAATGGAGTTATAATTAGCAAGGATAATAATTCTAAAATGATGTTAATTTTTATTCCAAAGTAATGATAACTAAAAAATCCAAATGATTTCAACACAAACATTCCGACAACGTATATCAACAAATAGATAAAGCCAGTTACAACGTACCACACAATGAAATTTTTCCATCCAATACTACCGATTTTATTTAATATCTCATGAAATCTAAAAGCTGCACCAAATTTACCCCCATTATATGCCATGTTAACTACTGCCATCTGAAGAATAGGCAATATTATGACCATATACAAAATCGATAAACCAAATTCCAGATTTAAGATAAAACAAACTCATAAAAAGTACATTAACAATATTCAATGGATAAAACTCAAGGAATTTAAAGATTACCCCACTATTTGATGATAACAACACCAAAAAAATCAGAATAATCAGAATAATAGGCATAAAATAAACAACATTAACCAAAAAAACTTTGACACCATCTACAAACATATTAAACCATGAATTAAAAGCAGGAAGTCTCACAGCGTCACCCAAAGACTTCACAATTCTAAACAAATATCCCACAATTAAAAGCCCTAAAACACATTTAATCAAAATCAAACTACCAATTAAAACATTTTCAATTAAAGATACACCCTTCAAACAATAAAATATACATTCAAACTAGCAATAACCAAAAATAATCCCAACATCAAAAACTTTTTCCAGTCAGAAAATGGATACCTCAACGAATCTCGCACTATCTCCTTAATATCCAGGATAAATTCCCTTTCTTAATCATCAATGTGTCACATTCATCTTTTTATAAATAATATAAAGTTCATCTGGACATAAACAATTTCTATCCCTTTCTTCAAGATATTTTATAAATTCTTCTCTTATAAATTTTTTTAGACTTTCATCATACACACTATTCCAATTAGATAACAGAATGTCTAATCCTCCATATAAATCCACTTAAATTAAAATCTTTTAAATTTTGAGTTCTCTATAAAAATTATTTGAATTAAGACATTTCCAACTGACTTTGACGTTAACTTGGTACTTCCCTCCGATGATCCTTTGATCGTTTAATAAAGAACCCAGTAACACCACCAAGTGCACCAATGATACCATCAATTATTGCTCCAAGCAATAACATCAGCATTAATGCAAATGCAAATGCAAATCCAACTCCTCCTGCAAGTACTCCTGTATGAATCCAGAGTAATATACCATCAAATACTGAGACAACAATACTCACAATGGCACCCTGAATTGCACCATTCTTGTAACCTTCACCAGCTACGTAACCTACATACACTGTCGCTAAAAAAATCCCGATGAAACCTCCCAAAGATCCTAAAATCATCGAAAATATAAATTCAAGTATTAAAGCCATCACTATTAAACCAATTAATCTAATCCTCCAATTTACGTTCATAATACCTCCATCCTAAAAAATTAATATATAAGTTTTTTAAAACAGCACAGAGTGTTTATTTTAAAGTCTTAGCAAGTCCCATTAATAAACACTGGCATATTTTTTAATTTTGCGCAAGCATCCTGATAATTATTATTGTCTTCCTCAAGAGAGTTCAATGCATCTACTTTCTCCCATAAAGGCATAACATTTACAGTTCCACCTTCAACTAAGCTTTTTTCGTTAAAAAGAGAACCGATATCTACGGACAATTTAACATAACAAAATGCAGCAACAGCCCACTGTTTAAAGTATTCCCTGTTGATCTGTTTTCTTCCACCAAGGAGATCACTGATAAAGTCTGGAAGTGAAAGTATGTTGGGAAGTTGAGTACCTCCCATTAGGTATAAAGATAAAGCACTGCATCCTATCTTAGAGGGGTATAAATTTTTAACAGATATTTGGACAACATTTGGCATGACATTGTTTGTTGCTTCATCTTTTGTTAAAAGATTTGTGATAGAGACGCCGGGGCCTGAATATATGCCACCATAATATAAAGTTTCAGTTCCGTTAGGTCCAGTTATAATTAATTCATCATCAGCCCATATGGAATTATCTCCATTGGAGAGTATAACATCTCCTATACCATCCCACCAGAAAGTAGCTGATCCTACACCCCTTACATCATTTACTGTATTGTCATTTTCTAGAAATCCTACACTAACCTGATATATAGATTGAACATTAGAAGATTGATCCCAAACACCACAAAGATTATTAACTGTGTTGATATCCCTCACAATACCTGTTCTTAAGTCTGTTACTATGAAATTATCATTACTAAGCACAGACTTTTCTATAATAAAATCATTCTGCTCAAACATTTCCACAGACGTACTACTAAATAAGTAAGCTTTAACTAAATATAAAGCCACAGAATCAATGTTAGAATTGTTAGATGCATTACTCATTATAGTGTATTCAATAGATGAAATTGCAGAGGAACATTCATAATTAAATCCGATTATATTTTCGGGTATGCCTACAACAGTCATCCCCATACTATGATCACATTCTAAAGTTAAATAAGTCTCATATGTATCTTCACATGCCGAAACTACAATAGGACTGGTACGACTCCAATTAACATTATACGTGGTTGTGATATTATCTGCAATTTGATCATGAATATATTCCACCATTAAAGCTGTCACGAAAGTAGTATAAGCAGCATTCATAGCATCAGTTTGGTAACTGGAGCGTTGATTCCACCAATACTGTAAGATATTGTTGGTTACATCTGTTGTTGCTATCGCAAAACTCTTAACACCTTCATATATGGAACCACAATACACAATTTGACTTGTCCTTTGAATAACATTTCCAGGGAAATTTAAATTGATCACATTACCATTTTTGGGATCGGTTACAGTCATATTTAAACCCTGAACACCCGAATAAATCATGTTAAACGTCAAATTGTCCATGAAAATTTGCCTATTATTCTGGATAAATGTTAATTCGGTACTTGTCAGGTTATATGTTGTTGTAAGGTTATTCCAGAATGTTGTTAATGCTGTTGAACTAACAAACGGTAAATTTTGATTAACATACACAATTGCATTGAACACTGCTGAGGAATAAGTGTCCTTCCATGTTGTGTAAGCCATATTATAAAGATATCTATCTTGCATTACAGTTCCATCTACTATTATTTGTAATTCTTCAACAAACATGCCCCTATTAATCCAAAGAACACTGAGCCATGTTACAGATTCATTTAGTGGGATATTGTAGGTTATGTTTAATGGTTGACCTGTAGAATCATCTATACATGTACCTGTAATGGTTATTATTGCTGTTCCTGTGGTTATGAGTCCTGTTGTGTTGATTGTTTGGTTGTCGAGGTTTGCTGTTGCTTGTCCTATTGATTCTTGTCTTAACTTATTGGATCTTAAGGTGGGTACTTAAAGATTGTCACTTTTCGTCCTACTTAGATCTTTTTTACCTGGTAAATGTAACAAAGTGTAACAGTAAGTTAGAAGTGCTAACACTTTAATGTCATATTTATTATCAATTTTTATGCAATAATTACCTAAAGAGTAATATCAATTCTGTTAAATCTTTTATATATGAAAAGAGTTTTTATGAGTTTTTCATCAAATTTCTATGTTTCAGAAATTTTTTAATATAACTAGTTTAAAACATCTTTACGTTCAAATAATCTTTCACAATGATTAATATAACGTGAAAATAAATAAAAAACATCCATACTTTAGGTTAAATTGTATAGCACTTTCAAAGATTTTTTTATATTTTCAACAAGACTCAATAAAATAAATTATCTTAATTTGAGAAAAAGATAAGGATTATAATTAAGAACGTAAGTTACCAAACTTTTAAAATCAGGTACCACACAGATGACCTTTGATCAAATTCAGAAACTAATTTTCCATGATTTTGGAAAAAATTAATATAAAACCTTTGGTAATTAACTACAATTTACTTATCTGGTTCATTTGGCCTTATACAACTATCATAGTTTATAACAAAATTAGTTAGATCTCCTAATTCATAAAAATTTGAAATAAGTTCATCTGCTTCATCAATTAACTTTTTACATTTTGAATAGTTAAATTCTCCAATTCCTGGTTGTCCTCTGTTTAAGTCATGATTTTTATTTAAACAATAGTCTAGTTTATTTTTTAAAAAATTAATTTCATCTGCCTTCTCATGAAGTTCTTCAATTGGGGGACAAGGAAATTTTTCAAATAGTGAAACAGACAAATCTCTTAGATTTCCGTATGTAGACCAGAATAAGTAGAATAATGAAGAATTAATTAGAAGAAGAGCAAAATCACGTTCAACTTCATTCAAAAAGTATATTCTTTTAATTTTACTATTTTGATAAGGAAATTCTACAAGAGCTATCAACCAGTACCGTCCTGTTTTCCTTATATCAAGACTATAATTTCCATTACCGATAATATCCCCAAAAGTTATATTAGATTTCTGTTTAAGTTTTTCTAATATTTTTCTGATTTCAACATGACCTACTTTGGGCAAAGCAGTATCCTTACCATCACCAATTTTTCTTTTACCTAATTCTAGACCTTTAGTGGATTCAAATTTAATTAAACTTTGGAAATTTTCCTTAGTTTTGGGAGTTAATTTAATTGCATCAGTTGTAAAAATTTCACCACTTTTTCCACATTTTTGAGCAATCATTATCATTACTCTAATCTCTGCATCTTCAAAAATTTTCACTGGACGAGTATTAAAAAGTGCCAAATTCGTTTTTATAAAATTTTTTCTAATTAAATCTCTACATCTAAATGTAGATTTATTTATTGCAAGAGCATTAGTTATTATCTGTCCAAAATACGAGTTATTATTCAAAAGAGCCATGCATCTTTCTACAAAATTTGCAGCTATTTCATTGCATTTAATTGTTTCATAAAAATCCATTATTTCTTTCTCTTCACTTTTCAACAAGTTTCCGTATGGAGGATTCCCAACAATAACATCAAACCCTGATTTAGGTTCCTTAAATACCTCTGAAAACTCTAAAATCCAATGAAAAGGATTATATTTCTGTTCAAATTCTTTTAAGTAAATATATTTCGCTGATGTATCATTTCCATCTAAGTTAAATTGAAGACTTTTTTCCACTTTAACTATTTTAATTCCTTTACGGTTTAATTCTTTAATGTATAACTTATTTAGCTCATTTCTCAATGAATCTAACTTTTCTTCAATTACTTCTTTAATTGTATCACTTGTATCAATATGGGACCTTTTATATTCTCTTTTTATTTCTTCAAATTTGGATATAGTTTCCCTTAACTCTTTGTTTCTAAGTGTTTGTTTAACTTTTGATTCAACTCCTAACAAACTATTTCCGCACATAATATTATATTCTATGTTAGGTAAAGGTTCCATTTCTTTATCCGGTTTGTAATGGGCAATAAGCCATAACCATAACCTTAACCTAGAAATTTCAACAGCTCCCGATAAAATATCTACCCCATAAATATTTTCAGTGATTATATGCAATTTTAAATCATATAAATCAACTTTAGACCCCAAAGAGTAATATAATCTTCTCTCCAAATTAAAAAGTAGTTCTGCAGCTTTTGTTAAGAAGGCTCCAGAACCACATGCAGGATCTAAAATTTTAATTTCATTTAATATATTTATGGCCTTTTTTTTAGATTTTTTATCCTTTGATTCAATTAACTCATTAAAAGAGTTATATTTATTCCCTAATTTATCCAGTAAGTAAGGTATAATTGTATTTTGAGTTATGTAATCCGTTATTGATTCAGGGGTGTAATATACTCCTTTCTTTTTCCTTTCAGAAACTTTTTCAACTGCTTCCCCTACAACTTCCTCAAAACCTTTTATCTCCCATTCAACTACACTTCTTTCATAAACATGACCCAAAATATCAGGTGTTAATATTTTATCTACATCTTCATCGGGTTTATCTACATTCTCTTCAGTAAATCTAATATCTTCAATAATCCAATGATAACTATTCAAAAATTCAAATATTTCTTTCCATTGGCTTTTATCAATTGAAATATTTAATTCATATTCCAAATTTTCAAGTTTAAATAGACCACCATTAAGATAAGGAATTATTAACTTATAATCTCCAATCTCAAGAAGATCTTCATCTTTGGTATTAAACAAAGTAAATAACTGTTTAAGATTGTCAAGAAAATTTCCATGTTCTAATAATATTCTACTGAATAAATTCTTACCTGAAATTTCCCGTCCATCCTCAAATCTAATAATATTTTTATGACAAAGGAAATAAATGAAAAACACTCTATCAAAAATCTTTTGCGAAAGAAGAAATTTTTTAGTATCACTGATATCATTCTTAATATTATTAACCAAAAGATTTCTTTTAGTTTTAAAAGACTCATAAAATTTTTTAGAGATATCTTTAGACTGAAATAACAAATCTATAGAGTCTCCAATTTTCTTTAATTTATCAACCTTAGATTCATTGTCTTTAGTAGTTTCAGAATAAATAAAATGTTTATTCTCTCCAAAATTTCTAGAAAAAATTAATTTATTATTGATACGGATGATACAATAACTTAAACCTTTATCAATGTGAAAATGATCCTTAATTTCCTTTATCTTTTTTTCTTCACTTGCTTCATAAACAACCAAAATTTTTCTATCACTAATCTGAAAATAGGTTCCATAAATGTAATCTTTGTCATTGTACTCTATTTCTTTAAAATTCTTCGATTTTAAAAATTCTATTAAATTTTCTTTACTTTTTAAAATATCTTGAACTTCCATTTTAATCATCAACAAAACCTATTACAAATAATGACTTATTATTAAGTAATTTTTTTTGAATACCCACCTTGGTAAAACTCTTTTTTAGTCCTTTATTTAACTTATCAATTTTATTTAAAGAGGGTGAAGATCTTATTTCACGTTTTATTGTCTTCAATTGAGATTCAGTAGTATTTCCACATTTATCACGAACTTTTTCAAGATTATCTACAAGTTCAGGGATATTGTCATATAACTCTTCAAGATGGTTTGAATTAATATAATCTAATATATTATCCACCAATTGATCTATATTATCATTAAAATATTTCATTTGATTAATATCATTTTCTCTTGTCTTTTTAAGCCTTTTAACATCTTTTAATTCATTTTGGTATAATTTTTCAAACGAATTAATTTTTATTTCAGTAATAGTTTTACCAATTAACTGTTCTTCATTATAAATATGAGCGTCTTCATCTACAACAACAATTCCTCTTTTACCTTTTAAAGTCGTGTAACTATTTCCTGGAGGAATTTTTAAGGTTTTTAGTTCATCTTTTTTAATTTCATATTTGTTAATAGCATCTTGTAAATAAACTAAAATAGGTTTTGAGTAATTTAAAGGAATTTCCAGTTTATCAAAATCTCCTTCCCTTAAATTCTTTCTAATTTTTTCTAATATATCTAAGTAAATCTTTTTATCAAATTCTCTCCTTTTAGCAAGAAGTTCTTTTTCAGCTTCAAACCAGATACGATATTCAACTCCAATAAACCTAATAATATCCTTTATTCTTAATTCCAATGTCTTAACTAACTTAAGTTCAATATCAATTTTATCTGCAGGTCTAAAATTTAAAACTTCAATTTTTTTAGGAGTATCTAATCTTGTAGCTCTACCTATTCTTTGTATTAACCTTACAGGGTTATAGGGAATATCAAAATTTATTACTATATCTGCACCACTAATGTTAAATCCTTCGGATAAGGTATCCGTAGTTACAATAATCCTCAATTTATCATTAGGATCATTAAAATTTTCAATTATTTTCTCTTTGTTTCTGACATTTGAATCAACAAATTTAATTTCATCAGAGCTAAAAGAATCTCCTAAAAATTCTTTAATAGCCCGAATGGTATCTGTATATTGAGTAAAAATAAGAATATTTTTTTTATTATTATATTCAATTATAGAGTTCAATTGATGAATTTTTTGATCTTTTTCAAATAAGATCTTAGAGCCTTTTTTAAGATATGGCTTAATTTTATTGATTTCAATTTTAATTAATTCTGTATCTTTCTTTAGATCATCTAAGACATTTAAATAATCTTTACCATTTCCTAATTTAATTATATCAATAATCTGGGTTAACTTTTCTTTATAATTAATTTGAAATGTTATTTCTTCATCATCCTCATTTCCATCCTCATTTTCTAGGAATTTAATGTCCTGTTTTTCAACAGATTTTATTATCATTGAATTTTTTTTGTATAATCGTGTTAATGTTAAATAATATGATGTGATATCACTTTCAAATCGTTTATATAATAACCATTTAAAGATGCCGCCTAAACGAATACCTTTATCAGGGTCTAATAATCGTAAATGAGCTGCAGATAAACCAGTTATAAATGTAACTATTCCCTCAATAATTTTTTCATAACTTGAATCTAATATGTATTTTATTTCTTTTACTTGAGGATCAGGAATATTCTTAATATCAATTCCAGTAAAAGATTTTAATTCTTTAATATACTCTTCAGAAGTTTTTATGGTTGCACCTGTAGATTTAACAAAAATTTCCTTTTCAATCTCTTCTTGTACCTCAAATAGTCTCTTTTTATCATTATCAGTCAATTCTTCATATTCCGAATTTTCCAATTTTTTAATAGCCCTACTTAAATCTCTTATTAACTTGTCGAACAATAAATTTTGCCCTTTTCTGTAAAATAATTTAATTAAATTAATTAAATCATCAATTTTAGTGTTGATAGGTGTAGCAGTTAAAAATAAACATTTAGAATTTCCATTTTGATCTATTATATCCTTTAAATTTTTGCTTCGATAAGAATTAATATTTCGATAGTTATGTGCTTCATCAACAATGATTAATCCGTAATCCATTGAATACTTATTTAAATCAAATTCAGATGGATTTTTTTGCAGTTTACCCATAGATTCTAGGTTTACATCATTATATATTCCAAATTCCTTAAGATATCTTTGCCAATGATCTTTATTTTTTACCAGTCCTGCGGGAGCAATGACTAAAACCTTCTCACCATTATGAATAAAATATTTAGCGACTTGAGCGGCAACATAAGATTTACCTAGTCCCACTGAAGAAGTAAGGAAACAACCTCTATAACCTTTACTGTTAAAATTATTCAAAACTCTAATAAAATCAACATATTGGAATTTAAATAAATTAGAGTCTTTATATTCTTCAAAGAGGTAATCTGCTCCCAAATACTTAATTAATATCTTGAAGAATTTTTTAGGCTCAATATAATGAAAACTATCCTCAAGTTCTTCAACTTCTTTTTTAAATTTAGATTTCTCAATAGATATTCGTAATGCATCAGAAATTTTTAATTTTTCAAAATCTTCAGTTCCCTTATCCCATAAATTATCAAACCACGATTCTAAAACCTCTAAATCTGTTCCATTTGTGATTATTGTATTTAATTCTGTGTTACCTACTAATCCGCTGGGTGTTAAATTCGAGGAACCTATGATTCCTGCAGTGTATCTTTTTAGCAAATCACCGGTTGAAGGATCGTTTATAAATAAATAAGATTTACTATGTAGTCTTTCAGGTTTATTTTCACCGAAATAAACTCTTATTTTTAAGTTTTTGTATTCTTTCACGAGTTGGTAAAAGAGCTTCATAGATGATTTTGTTTGTTCATCTAATTTTAATCTATCAAAATTTTCTTTAAAAGCTTTAATTAATTCCTCTTTCGTTGGTTTGTTTGTTTCATAACCCATTAAAATCTTTATTTCTTCAAGATCTTTTAAAGAATCAATAATTCCAATCAATCCACTTATATAAAAGTACCCAACTGAACATTTAAAGCTTTTAGAATTTTTAGCAAGTGTATTCAAAGCATCTTTCATATTTAATGATTTTGTACGTTTGTTATCAATGATATTGCCATCTTTAAGGATTTCATTAAGATTATCCAAGATTAGTTCCCCCATATCATCTAATCACATTGAATTTCCCTTTTTTTTATTACACGTAGCACAGAGCAATTGACCATTACCCACGGTAGTTTGTCCTCCCTTACTCCAAGGTAATATATGATCAAACTCGGCTTCATCAAAGTTTAAATGGACCTTACAAATTTTACATTCCCCTTTATCCTTTTGGTAAATTGCCAATTTTTGACCATAGTCAAATAAACGTTTTGGATCTTTTAATTTGAGATTAGGATTAAATTCTAAATATTTTGTTAACATTATTTTGAATCTAGGAATCAATGATCTTGAAGATAATGCTCCACTACTTCTTAGTTCTTTAAATTCACGATAAGGTAATAATTCTGGATCTTGAATTGATTCATGAGCCTTCATTGATTCAACTTTTTTAAGGAAATCTTGTAAAAAATCCACTATATCTGTAAATATGTCTTCTGAAACATATTTTTTATCAAGATAGGATATTACAAGGTATAAAGGTATAAAATCGCCTCTTCGATTAATTAATGATGCATTTTTTTTAAAAGATTTATTTAAGAAATTTAAATTACGTTTCATATTTGATATTATGTTATAAGGTGGTTTCTTAATAGAATATTGCTCATACATTTCTGTTAATTCCTTAGATTTAACATCAGGAAAATTCATTGTATCAAAGTTTGAATTCATCTCAAGACAAAATAATTGAGCTGCTAATAATCTATGAGCAAATCTAGTATCCTTGATACTTGTATTTTTGATAAAAGGATGTTTAGAAAGTTCTAATATTTGATCTCTCATCTTTCCTCTTTTTGCATTAAGTTTTTCAGGAGTATTAAGGGGAATTCCTTCTTGGAGTCTAAGGAATATATCCGTTGTCGTTTCTTCATCTGCATTTTCAAGAAATGCTATATCTATTTGAAACGCTATAAAACGAGCAAATCTTTTTGCATCTTTACTAAGATCATCAAAATAAATATCTCCAGCTTCTGGTGTTAATTCATTTGAAGTTGAATAATGATTTTCCATATACTGGAAAATAGATTTAAGTCGTTGTTGACCATCTAAAACTTCATAATTACCATCCAATTCACGTAAAAAAACCATTCCTACATGATATTCTTTAATAATTGAATCTATAAGTCGTTGTTTTTTATTTATGGGCCAAATTTCTGAACGTTGATATTCTGTGTTAAAAATTAGTTTATTTTTTTTGTAATAGTCTTCATAAAATTCATTTATAGTCCATTTTCCAGTATGTACATGAGCTTTTCCCATAGTAATCACTTTAATTATTATAATAAACAATTAAAATAAAAACATATGTATTTTTCTCTGTTTTAAGTTAAAAAACATTTTTAGCAGTCAAGAAATAAGTAACCTAATCCTTCTTACAACATAAAAACGAATAACTAATAAGATCATATCTTTAATTGGAATTATTATGAAAATTAAAAACAATATTTTTCTTTGATTTATTGAGTAAATATGTACGAAAGAAATATAATTTAAATGGATAGGATTAAGGAATTTAGTTACAAGGGGTATTTAATGGATATTTCTAAGATTTTAAAAGATGGAGAATCTAGCACTGTTGAATTTAAAGAGTCTATGAATAAAAATGCCTACAAAACTTTATCTGCATTTTCAAATACTGAAGGAGGTACATTAATTTGTGGAATTTCTGATTCTGGGGACGTTACTGGCTTTGATTGTTCAGATGAATCTGTTAGAACCATAGCTAACAAAATAGTTAATCAAATGGGCATTTCACCTTCTTTAAATTGTGTTGAAATAGACGGAAAAAAGATTTTAGTGATAAAACTTGAAAAAAGTAGTAATCCTATCTCATATGATGGCCGTTATTATAGAAGAGCTGGAACCATGACCCATGAACTAAATGAGGTGGGATTAAGAGATTTCTTTTTAAGAGGGACTAACTGGGATGCTATAACAGGGGATTATAGTTTTGATGAAATAGATAATGAAACTTTGTTTTCTTTTGTTAACAGTGCTGTAAAAGAAGGAAGGTTATTAAATGATGGAACAAAAGACGACCCTAAAATAGTTCTCAAAAGGTTAAATCTTGTAATTAATGATAAACTTACAAATGCAGCCATGATCCTCTTTGGAAAAAATCCACAACAATATTTTACCAATGCAACTATTAGGATAGTTACATTTAAAGGGGATGTTAGTACTTCAGATAGAATTATCGATGGAAATCTATTTAAACAGATAAAAGAAGCTGAAAAAGCAATAAAAAATTCTTTAAATGTAAAATATGAAATAAAAGGTAAGTTACCACGGGATGAAATTTGGGATTATCCCATTGAAGCTATAAGAGAAGCTCTTTTGAATTGTATTATACATAGAGACTACTTCAAGTTTGGGATAGAAACTCAAATCAAGATATCAGAGAGAGATATTTGGTTTTTTAATCCTGGTGGCCTATTTGGGGGGATGACAATTGAAAAACTTAAATTCCCACATCCATCGTTACCTCGAAATCCTCTGATCGTTAACATCTTTTTCAGAGCAGGTTTAGTTGAAAAATATGGATCAGGCATAAACAGAATTTTAACATCTTTAGAAGCTTATAAACTCCCAGAACCTCAGTTTAAAGAAGAGTTTGGTGGCTTATCTCTTTATATGGGAAAAGATAGGTTTACAGAAGGCACTTTGAAAGATTTTGGTCTTAATGAGTATCAAGTTAAGGCTGTACTTTATGTTAAGGAGCATGGAAGCTTGAGAATGGCTGAGTATTCCAAACTTATTCCAGAAGTTAAAGAAAGAACTCTTAGAAGATATTTATCCGAATTGGTTGATGAGGGCATTTTAATAGCTGTTGGTGAGAAAAAGGGTAGGAAATACTTACTTTCAAGATAATGTTTTTCGGACATAACGGCATTTTTCGGACATTTTTCGGACATAACGGCCAGGTTTTAACTTCCACTATTTTTTATTTTAATAACTCAGAATATTTGATGCATAAATCCCCTACTGCTATTCGGATAAGGTCTGCTATGGAAACCCCTCCTAGCTCATGGGATAATGTTTCAAGTTGTTTAGTCTGTTTTTCTGTTAGCTTTAAATTAATCTGCTTTACTTTCTCCATTTTCTTCATGTTTTACCACCATCCAATGTATACTTATTGATATATAAACTATGTTTTAACTACATTTTGTTGACTTTCATATATAAAGTTTATACCCATAAAGTATATTTTGTTCGTCATATCTACATATTACGAAGTTTACCCTAAAAGTAAAAACGGATTTAAAATCCACCAAATAACAGAATACGGCTCTATGCCCATAATCCAAGATCCTGTATAAACTTCAAGAAAATATAATGCGAAGTTCAAGGACCTGAAATAAAAAAATCAATTTAAAAACAAAAAACAGTTTAAAATCTTAAAATGGGGGAATAGAGCTGTTATGGCCATTATGAGATGCCGGTTTAACCAGAATCTAACATTCAATAAATTGAATTTTATAAACTTATGCGAAGTTGTTATAATTTTTTGGATTACCAGATATTGCAGTCTGAAATTTAAAATTTTTTAAGAAATAATAAGACTTAATTAACCTTCAACGACCCTCTCAATGTTCTGTCACGTTTTAAAGGGATAAGAACATTATGGCCCGATCCCATGATACGGCCCTGTTGTTAGATCTGGCAGCTCCCATGAAACCTGGGATCTGGCTGTATTCGAGATCCTTCTTTTTTCTGTCTATTTTTGTGAACCTTTTGTGATCAAAAATGTCATTCTATATGTTACTTTTGAAAAGCATTATTTTTACTTTAAATGGTTTTTTAAGTTCAAATAATAGGTTTTAGTAAAGTTTTTCTGGATGAAATGACCTTTCTTTTTTGGCTATTTTGTGTCACTTTTGTGAGATGGCTGTGTTTATTAAAACTCCGTTAAATGGATTTATTAAAAGTCCACTTAATGGACTTTTCACTTTGAGGATTAATTGTCCCATCTAGAAATAATAATTCAAACCGGGTCCGGAATTTACACTCCGAAGTTAACTTAAAAAATTTTATCTATGAAATGCATTGCCACCCTTGCCACCCTGGGAAGATGGCCTTTTTTTATGGACTCCAAAAATTTTAGAATTGAAAATAGATTAACCTACCCAAAAGTTGGTTAAACATTATTAAAATGGGCCGTTAAGTATATACCAAATGGTACATTTATGATAGTTTTTAATAAAAATTATTATCTGTTAATTCCTTAAAGTCCAGAATTTTAGACTTTAAAATAAAGATGTGAATGTAAAGGTTGTCCAGGTTTTTGTAAAGGTTGTAAAGTTTCAACTATAACAGAATTGTAATGAAATGTAACGAAATAGAAAGTGTAAAATAATGTAAAACAAAACCCTTATAGGAATTGTCAAGAAATGTCAAGATAATATGACCATAAAATTCAACGAAAATTCCCGAAAAATTCCCGAATTAAGGAAATTTCTAGAAACAATAAATATGAAAAACGCATGAAACATTCTTCTTTAAATCTGATAAGGCCATTGATGGAGTTTAAAATTCTATAAAAATTCCCGAAAAATTAGACGGAAATTAGACGAAATTCAAAAAAATCAGTTTATCAAAGAGGGGAAAAATTAGTCTTCAGGTTTGACAGGACCGTTATTGGTTCTAATGTTACACATGTAATCTAGGAATTTTCTCCAAGATAAATCCTTGTAGCCTAAAGTGTCTACATCTTGGAAGTAGTTGTTTTTCTTGAAGACTTCATCAGTTTCTACCTGTTGTTCTATTTGTGGAATAGTTTCATCATATTCCTTAATAGTGGTTTCATCACGTTCTTTAATTGTTTTCACAACTTTAAGGGCATTTTCTATTGAGAAATCAAAACCTAATACTTTATAGTTCTCCAGAAGATAGTTTAAGGTGTCCATTACCTTTAATTCATGCTTATATATTTCTCGTTCTCTGTTTGCACCAGCTAGTAGTTGTTGGTAGCCTCGGAAGTGTGTATAATCAGTGCTCCAGTTCAGGTATTTGTGGTGTGCTCTGTGAAATCTGTAATAGTCCTCTCCTATTGCGTTTTCATCGTAGAATTCATCACATTTTCTGATAGCTTCCTGGAATTTCTTTTGTTCCCCTTGCATTCCAAGTTTTAAGCTGTGTTTTCGTTTTTCAAAATAGAGCTCTGCCTTGTTTTCAGGGGGTAAAGTGGAAACTGCCTTTTTAACATTGTTTCTTAGTTTATTTAATCCTGCTTTCATGGACTTATTCCTCCATCTGGCCGTTATTAACCTGTTTTATCTGCTTTTTAAGTGTCTCTATTTCTTCTCGGAGTTCATCCATTTCCACATCTCTTTGTATCTGGTTGTATATGCTGCAGGTGTATGCGAATGTTTTAAACCATTGTATCCTCACCTTTTCATTTTCTGGTTTGGTGATCCGGCCGTTCATGGCCTTATGATGCATGCAATCTATGGCATCATGTAGCTGGCTTAAAACTAATTGTCTACTATCATAACGTGGTAAGCTAATATTGTTTTCATCTTCCTTTATTTTAAGTGATGTGTTATTTTCTGTCATTTATATTATTCCTCCTTTTATTATTTTATGAGTGTGTGGGGGTCTCTATATTTCGGCCTTTCTGGTTGTTTCTTTCATTTCTTAACTGCACTTTAACCCGGGGATATTTGGCTTTAGGTGCATCTTGTTGGCATTTTATTTTTTTTAAATTTTTTAAATATTCTTTAACTTGCCTATTGGTCCAGTGGTTGTAATCTTTAAGGAATTGAAAGTAATTACCATGTTTATGGCAACCATAACAGTAATATCCTGTTTTATGCACCCTGAAACTTGGATTATGGTCCTTATGGTCCTTGAAAGGACAATTATACATCACATACTCCTTATCTGGATAGCTCCTTTCAGGTTCTCCCAATATGGCCCTAAAGAATGTTCTGTGATCTTCCACATTATGGCTGGCCCTACTGTGAGGATTTAGTTTTAATTTCTGTCTTCTTTCAGCTTCATGGATCTTCCGTTGTTCTTTAAGGATGCTGTCAATCTTTTGGAGATGTTCATCGAAACTGGAGAAATGGTTAAATTGGTCAAATGGCCTTACTGTTGGTTTAAATGCTTTTCTCATTATGTCCTTGTAATTATCCTCCAGGGTGAATGGTACCACGGCCAGATCCGTTAATTGGTGTTTGCTGTAGGGTACTCTTGATAGGCGGCTTGTTGCATCTTTAACTACGGCCAGATCCAGGGTTTTATAGTTATTCTTCTGTTGTTCTGTAAACCATGAGAGGGCCGTATCAAGGTTATAGTACTTTGAAGGGTTAAAGAAGGTGTAGGCATGGCATCCTTTACATCCACTGAAGAATAGGGCCGGTGCAGATCCAAAGGCTTCCTTAAATTCTCTGGAGAACATTTTAGCTTCTGTTATGGCCGGTTCTGCAACTTTTCCATCAATTATGAGATCCTGAAGTTGTTGTTTAAGTTCAGCCTGTAAATCCACCTTGTAATAAGGGCCATATTCTCTTAGTGGGATGAGCTGTTTTTTTAGATGTTTGACTTCCGGGTTCTCTACATCAAAATCAAAGAAGGCCCTATCATACCACATTAAAGTATGGTCATGGCCATTTAGATTATCGTAGCTTCCATGATCATATACGTGTATCATACAGGCATGATGTCCACTATTCCTATGTACCTGCAGATACAACTGTTTGGGATCTTTAACCGTGAACTGTCTTCTTACCTTATCATTTTTGAAATCATATAACCTTCTGAAATGTCTGAAGAAGTTAAAACCGTAAAAATCACCATAAAAACTTGTAAGGGAATATCTCATAGGTCTAATCCCTCCCAGTGATTAAATTCCAGTTGATATCTAGATATACGGGGTTTTGGTTGGATGGTTTTGCAAGGATAACATCATACCTAAAAAGTATTCCAATCCTATACTTAACCACCTGCTCGCTGTAACCTATGTTCTGGGAGATGACTCTTCTTGTAGTATCTGGAACATTGGCCCGTTCCTTCAAGTCTCTGATAGTTTCAAGTATTTCAAGGTCCATCTCACCAAGATCCTTATTCATAATGGTGAACTTTCTAAGCAGCTTATATTCAGGGTCTAAGGTGTTTGGTGGGTAGAATGATGATACCTTACGTTCATAACCATCCTTAAAGAGCTGGAAGAACACTTGCCTAATCTCCTCGCCACTTAAAAATTCATTCTCCTCCTGTAAATGGTACTTGAGATTACCAGTATACATTCCAGGATGTTCATTGATTAATTGTTTGGCCCTGTTGACTATGGCCATCTTAGGGTGGAACTTGCTCTGGACATGGTTGAGGGACATCATTGTTCCACCTCTCCTTGTCTCCTTTCAAATTCACTTAATGCCTTTTTATCACCAATTCCCGTTAAATCTAAAAGTTGATCTGTACTCATTTTTCCATAATTCGGTTCAGAGTTAGCAGATTTTAGGTGAAGTTTTGACTCCTCTGGCAATTCCGCATTAGATAGAACATTACAAGCTTTCCATTCATTTGCAGCATCTTTTACCATTTTTTCATTTTGGAATTGTTCCTGTGCCAACTTCTCACTTGCATCTAAGGATCCTGGATTTTCAGGATTGGCAGCTGCATCCTTAAGATCTTCAAGGTGATCCATCTCATCACTGTTGAGGGTTGCAAGGGTGGCAGTGCACTCGGGAATACTTTTTTTAATTTTATCCAGATAGAATTTTTCAAAGTCTTGTGGTTGCATTGCCATGCTTGCCACCCTGGTTTTTGGTTTGAATCTGATCCATACTTTAGAATCATGTTGTTCCTGTTTTGATTTAATCCACTCTTTTTCTTCATGTTTTTGTTTAATATTTCTTGCTTGTCTCTCTTTAACTTGGAATACATCCATGATTTTATCAATGTAATCTTTAATGGATGTTTCACTTGTTTCAAAAGATTCAGCTCCTTTATTTTTAAGCCATCTTAGAACTTCTTTATCCTTATCTTTTGCACCAGCCCAAGCTTCTCCATAATCAAGGCTCCCAAAGATTTTAGTATCTACAAAAAGGTAAAGGTGTTCTAGAAATTCAAATAAATCTATAAATGCTCTTTCAATATGTTGGGTTGTTATTTCATCTTGTCCTTCCTGTAAAGCCTGAACATGAGATAATTTGAGTAAAATATCTTGTATTGTGAAATCATAGAGATCTACAAAGTTCCTGATCTTTGATTCATGGTTTAAACCCCTTTGAATTAACATCATTGAACATTCAACGAATTCAGGAATTGCGGAAGGCTTGACAGTATAATGTTTAAAATCAGGAAGATTGTTCACAAAGTTTTTGAATTTGTCCTTTGATCCATCACTATCAGTAGTATCTAGTATCCTATCTTTATAGGCTTTTAATCTGTCTATCCCGGCCATGTTCACATAGGGTACAAGGAAACGTCTTAAGTCTCCATCTGTTGCAAAATCTTCCTCCATATAATAGGGTTGGGTGAAGATGCAACATCCAAAGTAAGGAGTATATTTTAATGCAGCTTCAAAGGTGACATCCACTGATTTCTTCTCTATTTGATTTGTTGGATAAGGGTCCAATGCAAGTCTTAGATAGCGTCTAGATTCAGTGTAATTAGGCTCTTTTGAAGTAAGGAGTGTTCTACCTTCATCAATAATTAAATACTTCTGGGAAAAGTATCCTTCTATATTTTCAGTGAAAGGATTCCCTTTTTTACTGTATGTTTTTGTTTTACCAACAAGCTGCTCAGGATGAAGGGATGTTGGTTCTTTCACACCATCCCCTAAAACTTCTTTAATTATCCTTTTTAACTCTTTTTTACCCTTACCTGAACGTAACGGGATTAATAAATGGATCCGGCCATCAGTATGTATCTGATTTAGTTCTAATTCTACATTTTCATTCTTTAGAGACAAAATACTATACCAGATCGCTTTAAGAATTAAGGTGTACTCTTTACCATATAGTCGACTAGCCTGTTTTAATTCTTTAAAACCTTTTAAATGATGTGTAGGATATTTTAAGTTAACTTTGTAATCATCCCATTCTTTAATATCCCCTTCATCATTGTTAATGGGTAAAATATCCATTTGGGATGTATCCATGATTACACACCTTCCCTGCAGCATGTTCTTACAGTTTCACATAGTGCAAGATTTAATGCCTTACCAGCTATATCTACCAAGGATTTATGAACTCCCACATCCTCTTTAAGTCCATTCTGTATTCTGATTAATTGTTGTAACTGTCTCTCTGAGATCTGCAGGTGTAAACTGAATGGTTTCTTCTCATCTTTCATAGAAAAGTTTATATGTTGACAGTGCCAATCCTTATATAACAAGTTTTGTTCTGTCTGGGGGTTTGTGCGGCCCCTATTTTCTGTTTTACTCATTTGTATCAACTCCTTTCTTGTCTTGTTCTTCGGTTTCTACTTCAATCCCATCCAGAGATAAGAGTTCTTTAACTTCCTTGATTGGTATTGGTGAATCTGGTTCGTCTTTGAAACGGTTATAAACCTCTATTAATAATTTATTAAAGCTCTCACTCATGTTTAGTCCCTTTCTAGTTCGTTTTTAATTGCTTTCTGTACAAATTCACTCACATTTACTGCTTTACCATCCTTTATTTCCTCATCAATTTTTACAAGGTCATTAATCTCAATTGATACAGATTTGGACACATACATGGGGGTTTCCTCCTTAATACTATTACAAAATTATTTATAATGATGAACAGACTTAAAGCTAAACGATTGGCACAAACATGTTAATATCCTGTCTAATTCTTTGCTCATGTTTGGGCACCTATTGACTCTTTTTTAAGGTGTATTGTTTTAAGATCGCCTTCCTCAATGCTCCAGGTTACTTTATCCCCCTTTTTAAGACCCATTTCACTGGCCCAAATTTTAGGTATGTACACAATGCAAGACCCTTTACAATCCTGTACTTTCATGGTTTTTAATTTCATATCTTTTGCCTCCTTGAGCTTCTTAATTTCTTTCTAATGATAAAATAGGTTATAATTATATTTAAAGATTTTTTAACAACTATTATTCAAAAATGAAAATATTTACAGGTGTTTCATATTTATGTAAATATTAACATGGGGTGTAAATATTTAAATATTACAAAATTCTAATGAAATACCATGAGATTAAGAACAAATACAAATCAAAAAGAGAAAACTGTTGCTGTTCTAACAATTTTGTTATTATTGAAAGATAAAGAACTTAACCAAACGGAAATAAAAGGTCAAATTAACAAATTAAGTGAAAAAAGAAGAGTTCTAATTGAAAACTTGGAAAATGAAAAACTTAAACCAAGAATGCTCGCAAGTGATTATGGAACAGAAATGATTAAAATTGTAAACGAAGCAAATTCAAATGTAATCCCATCCATACTTTTTAATCCTAAAAATATTGACTTTGGTACTATGAATGAGTTTGGTAGTTTACTTTTTTATGAATGGGGGCTTAGAGAAGTTAATGATACACTTATTTCAAGGGTTAATAAATCATTGGAAAATGCTCAAATCATTAAAAGAGAACGTCAAGATGGTAAAAGGGGGGCTTCACAAAAAGTATGTTCCTTAAAAAGGGATCCAATTGCGTTCCTTAATATTCTACTATTAATAAACCAATTATCATGGGGGAAATTAAGAACGCCTTCACGTATCAAAAAATATTTCATTGATTCTGATTATGGAAAAAGTATAGTTAATACTAAATCTATTGAAAATTGGTTTGAATATATGGATATGCGTTTTAGTAAAAATGAAAAGTCACATGTAATAGGAATCTTAAAAATTTTTCCTACAGCATTGGAGACATTTTTAAGAGAAGTAAAGCAGAAAAAAGATATATTAACCTGGCAGGGAGAGACTCCATTAGATGATACCCCCTATTTTGAAAGAGGTATAGATATTCCGGGATTTGAAGGGTTCCATGATCCGGATATGTTTTTTGATGATCAAAAAGTTGGTAAAATATGGATAAACAATAAAAAACAATTTTTTGGAAAGTTACTTCTTGATGCGGGAAAAGATATAAGGACTCTTTATTCGTATCCAACTTATGATGATATTCTTAATGATGAGTGTGATCTAAGGAATTTTTACCCAAAAAACCCGCCATGTTCTTATAAAATTGTTATTGATTGGTCTGATAAATCTAAAAAAGACAAAAGAGAGTATGATATCAGTCCTGATAAAATTGAAGTTTCATTTTAATTTTATTTTATTAAAATTTGTTTTTTTTGTTTCAGAGGGGTAATGATGAAGTTTAAGATGGACATTTTTAAGACACATTTATAAATCTTTATTTTTGTATTAAAGCTGTTAAATTCCTTATTTTTCAGAGTGGCAAGAGGGGTAATGCACTCCTAAAGAATTATATTTTTCTTCATTTCTTAGATCCATCATTTAACTGGTTTTTCATCATTTTCTTTATCATTTCTTCCATTACGGCCTGTTTTTTCTCCATCTCTTTTAGTCGTTTATCCTTCTCATTTAATTCATTAACAATGTTTTTCACTTCTTTTGATTCAATACGGCGTACTTTAACGGATTCAATACTTAGATCATCAAGACATCTCATATACTCTCTTTTAAGTGATTTGATGGTTGGTTTGATATAAGCGTCTGATATTTTATCAACTTGGTGTCCCATCATGAAGTCATAGTTTAATCTCTGGATCCCTTTCCTTTGCAGGGTGGAGCCGAAAAACTTCCTAAGAGCGTGGCTATGAAAGAATACAGAATATTCTAGTTCGGGAAATCCTGCTTTTTCATTCAAACGTTGAAAATATATTGAAAAAGTGTTAGGTCTCATCTTACGCCCATCCGAGATGAAAATAAAATCATCAAGGGATTTAAATGGATAGCCAACTTTCATTCGCCACCCCATATAAGTAAGTATGGCTTCCGCGGCTTCAGGAGTGCAGAATGTTATGTAAGGCATACCTGTTTTATATCGATTTATCTTCCAAACTGGCATTATATTACTCTTTTTTGTCAGATTTTCACTTATTAATTCTATATCAAACTGTTCACTTTTAGAAGGTTTGAAGTACTCTTTTATAGCTTCTAAAAAATCTTTATAGGTTAAATTTCTTATTTCAGATGATCCCATCCCACTACTTGCCATTAACAGGATAATTGCCCTGTATTTCAAATTTGCATAAGATAATGCCTTTTTAATGTCTTCTTTTGTGGGGATCTTCTCAAATAATTTGTTTTTACGTTTTGAAGGCGTTTTTGTAAATTGTGGGAGCTCTATTTCAAAGGATCTGTAAAAAGTTTTCACAGATGTTAAGTTCGAGTTTATTGTATTCTGGGCATAACCATTTTTCTGCATTTCATCAAACCATGAAAGAAGATATTTTCTTATTTTTCTTTTTCTCATCCTTATTCGATCTTCCTCCTCACTTTCAGCTTCTTCGATCATTTCTGCTGGTTTTTTCTCTATAAAGCTACAATACCTCCTTAATCTCAACACATAATGCTTTTTTGTGGATTCTCTTATATTCTTTGTTAGGAAAAACTCTTTAACAAGTTCATCATTACTTATATCTACGAGAGAAAACTCTTTCATAGTTTTTAATTGTAATTTCAAAATATTTAAATGTTAGTAAATGTTACATTTTGGTGATAGCATGTTAGAAAT
>ENA-UOOE01001059-UOOE01001059.1-fermentation-metagenome-genome-assembly--contig:-NODE-1059-length-24347-cov-3.753417_pt1 | contig 24347 bp, 17 predicted proteins | sample MGYA00245776_ERZ724021 | MGnify/ENA primary metagenome ERZ724021 (study PRJEB28704, sample SAMN03018321) | fermentation metagenome | biome: anthropogenic terrestrial biome; feature: soil; material... | reverse complement strand
TAAGAAAGGAAAAGTATAATGAATTTTTACTATATGTTCATTATACAAGGTGATTTCGTTGAAAAAAATGAAAAGGATGATCTGTTATATTATATTTTCAGTAGTTTTAAGTAACATTTTACTTCCTCTTAAGTATGTTCATGCTTATGGTGGAATGGAAAACAATGATCTTATGGAAGAATTAAATTTTAAGAAAGATCCCAATAATATAGAAAAAAGATTAGTTGTAAATGCTAGAGCATATGTAGCTTTAGATGCTAACTCAAAAATAGTATTAACAGAAAAAAACTCAGATGTTATTATGCCTATGGCTAGTACCACAAAGATAATAACAGCCCTAGTAGCGTTGAAATATGGCAGATTAGATCAAGAGGTTGAGATTTCCCAAAGAGCAGCAGCCATACATGGATCTACTGTAGGATATAAAAAAGGAGAAAAGATAACTATAAAGGAACTATTATTTGGGCTTATGCTTCGTTCAGGTAATGATGCAGCAATAGCTATTGCAGAGGGAGTAAGTGGCAGCGTGGAGGAATTTGTTAAACTCATGAATGAATATGCTGCAGGGTTAGGATTAATAGATTCACATTTTCACACTCCTCATGGATTAGATAATCCAGACCATTATTCTACTGCATATGACTTAGCGGTAGTTACAGCAGAAAGTAAAAATCATCCCTTATTTGATGAGATAGTTAGTGCTAAAGATGTAGATGGTAAAGAATATGGATTTACTAGAGATTACCATAATATTAATAAAATATTATGGCAGATACCTGAAGCTAATGGTGTAAAAACAGGATATACTGGAGGAGCGGGTAAATGCTTGGTAACTTCAGTAGATATTCAGGGAAATGATGTAATTATAGTGGTTTTAAATGCACCGGGAAGATGGAATGAGACTATAAAGATCAATGAGTATGTGAAGAAAAATTATGAGTATAAAACATTTTATTCTAAAGGAGAAATAATAGGAGAAGCGCCTGTGGATAAAAAAAATATAAAATTAACTTGTGAAAAGGATATAACTTTACCAGTTAAAAAACAGAGTAATTATGAAGTAGTGGTTAAGGCACCTAAAGAAATAAAACATGATGTACTTAAGGGAGAAAAAATAGGAAATGTATATGTATTTGAAGGAGATAGATTAATTTATAGAAACAATTTAATCGCTGCTAATGATTATAAACTAGGCATACTTAGAAAAAAAATACATTTGCCTAATATTATTAATAAAAATAATTAAACATAGTAAAGTTTTTATGCAGAAGACAACTTCTGCATTTTTCATTGCAATAATTTGATATAATATATATAGTTTTAAAATCATAAGTATAGGGAGAGATAAATATGGAAAATAATAATGAAGAAATTTCAATGAAGGAAATTATGGGAGAAATAGAAAAATCCATGAAAAGGATACATGAAGGAGATGTAGCGAAAGGAACAGTTATTTCAGTTTCTTCAGATGAAGTTTTAGTTAATATAGGTTATATGGCAGATGGAATCATTTCTAGCAATGAATTAAGCCCAGAGGATATATTAAACCCTGGTGATGAAATATATGTTTATATACTTAAAATAAATGATGGAGAAGGAAATGTAGCCCTTTCCAAAAAGAAAGCTGATGAAATAAAGACTTGGGATGATCTTCAGGAAGACTTTAATTCAGCCACTATATTTAAAGTTAAAGTCAACCAAATTGTAAGAGGTGGAGCTATAGCTTATATAAATGGAATAAGGGCTTTTATACCTGCTTCACACATATCTTATTCCTATGTAAAAGATTTGAATTCATTTATAAACAAGGAGATTAATGTAAAAATAATAGAGTTTGATAAGTATAAAGGAAAAGTTGTACTATCAGCTAAGGAAGTAGAAAAAGAAGAAGTGGAAAAAATTAAAGAAAAACTATGGGAATCCCTTCAAAAGGGAGAAAAGAGAATGGGTACAGTAACTAGAATTGTGAAATTTGGTGCCTTTGTAGATTTAGGAGGAGTAGAAGGTTTAATACACTTAAATGATTTATCCTGGAAAAGAGTGAATAATCCATCAGAAGTAGTATCTGTAGGAGATAAGGTTTCTGTATATGTATTGGACTTTGATAAAGAAAAAAATAGAATATCATTAGGGTTAAAAGATGTGGCAGAAGACCCTTGGAAGTTAGCAATTTCAAAGTATAAGGTTGGAGAAATAGTAGAAGGTAAAGTAGTAAAACTTTTAGATTTTGGAGCCTTTGTAGAGTTAGAGGATGGACTAGAGGGACTTGTACATATAACAGAAATTAGTGATGATAGAATATTAAAGCCCTCTGATGTTTTAAACATAGGAGATAGAGTAAAGGTTAAAATATTAGAAATAGATGAAGAAGCTAAAAAAATGTCTTTAAGTATAAAGGCTGGAAATAGCGCATCATCAGAGGAAATTTCAAAATATAACGATAATGATGGTGGAGTAACCTTAGGGGATTTGTTAAAGGATAAATTTAAAGATTTTAATTTTGAGAAATAAACAAGGTTTATAATGAATAATAAATTTTAAATAATAAAGAATAAATAATGGATTATATATTTAATCATTATTTATTCTTTATTATTAACTATTCATACTAAAATGCTATGTGTTTTGAAAAAAATTATATTAAAAACATAGCAAATATGGTGGTCACAATAAGACCAATAGCTACAGGTTTTAAATTTCTTTTAGCTAGTTCAAATGGATCAACTTTGCAGATTGCTGCAACAGGAATTAGGGCCCAAGGAATTATAGTTCCTCCTCCAACCCATATAGCGGATATCTGTCCTAAAGCAGTTAGAGTAGCAGTGCCTCTTTGGAGTGCAGTACCAAATATTTTTGCTACAGAACCGGCTAGTGATATACCAGAAAATCCGGAACCATCAAGGCCAGTTATAATACCTACTGTAGTAAGGGTAGTAGCTCCTATTGGAGCATTAATTGGGACAGTACTTGCAAGAGCTAGACCTAAATCATTTACAAGGCCTGTAGAGCCTTTAGGAAGCACTTCGCCAAATACCTTTATAAAACCTAAGTCACCTAGATAGAAAAATGCGGCTATAGGAATAACTGGACCAAATACTTTAAAACCAAATACAAAACCATCCACAATATATGAAATTATTAAAGAAGAAGCTTCTTTTTTCTTTACATACATTGTTATTATAACCAATATTACTAAAGCAGTTCCACCTATTAGAGCAGTAGCATCTCCACCTTGAAGATTGAGTTTGTACATAAGGTATATATCAAAAGCAAACATTAGCATAATTATTAAAGCGAACATATTTTTAGCCTTTTCTGAAAGCAAATCTTTAAATTCATGAGTATCTTCATCATCAAATTTTAAATCCTTCTTGTCTATAGACAATTTTCCAGAACTCATATCCTTTTTTATCATAATAAATGCTACTACAGTAGTAACAATGCTCATAACAGCTACTAATGGAATAGATGCAGAAACAACCTTACCGACTGGTATACCTGCAGCATCAGCAGTAAGTTTCGGGGCTCCTTGAATAACAAAATCTCCTGATAGGGCAATGCCATGACCAAATAAATTCATTGCAACTGCAGCACCCAAGGCTGGCAAGCCAGCTTCTAAAGCAGCTGGTACCAACATAGCTCCAATTAGAGCGACAGCTGGGGATGGCCAGAAGAATAACGATATTATCATCATAAATATACCAATGATCCAATATGCTAAAGTAGGAGTTTTAATGAACTTTGTAAAGGGTTGCACCATAGCTTTATTTATACCAGTTTTATTTAGAATAACTCCCATGGCAGTAATCACAGATACAATAAGAATAGTGCCAAGCAACTCGTTTATGGCTAATATGAAACTATTAAATACACCAGTAATTGCAGTAGGTATAGAACCTGTAGCAGTAAGCCCTAAAATAAAAATACCCAGCATGCATAGCACTGTAATATCTTTTTTTAGAACCATGAATATAAATATTATAATAATTAGAAGTAAGTAGATGTAATGAAGAGAACATAACTGAATTGCCATAAATAGCCTCCTAAAATAAATTACTAATACTAAAAAATATGATAGAAATCGTTAAAATGTTACAGCCAAAAAAGTTAAGAATAAACTTATATTGTTTAGGAGAAAATAAACATGAATTTTAATATGGTAATGATAGGCATATGCCTTTATATTTTTGTGACATGGTAACCATAGTTACTGAATATTGGAATAAAACGTATTATATTAAAACTAATAAGAAAAATATCAATAGATTAGTAAAACTCGTAATTTTATTTTAAGGAGGAAAAATTATGGATAAGCACTTTATTAAGAATATTGATTTTGAAGTACCTTTAAATATGGAAGGATTGGTAGATTATCAAGAAGGCAAGGTAATTAGCAGAACCCTTGCACAAGGAAAAAATTTAAGTTTAACATTATTTTCATTTGATAAGGGAGAAGAAATAAGTTCTCATTCTTCAGGAGGGGATGCACTAGTTTATATAATCGATGGTGAAGCTGAAATAACAATAGGAGAAAATAAATTCAATGTAAAAAAAGGTGAAACCATTGCAATGCCAGCAGGAATTTCTCATGCATTGTTAGCCAGTGAAAGATTTAAAATGCTTTTAATTGTTGTGTTCAATGCTTAAAGTTAAATATGATTAATTAAAAAGCATGTGTTTACTTGATGTAAACACATGCTTTTTAATATGTTTATGCTTTTGCAGTAGTTTTTTTATCCACCTTAGTAGAAGATTTTTCTTGAATAGTATCAACAATCATTGCAACAGCTTGGTCTCCTGAAACATTGCAAGCTGTTCCGAAACTATCTTGAGCTATATATAGTGCAATCATTAGTGAAAGCATTGGCTTACTGAAGCCTAAAATTGATTCCAAAACTCCTAATGAAGCCATAATTGCACCACCTGGTACACCAGGAGCAGCAACTATTGAAACCCCTAACATTGCTATAAATCCGGCAAAAGTGCTTAAGGTTACAGGCATGCTATTAAGCATCATGACTGCCATAGCACAGGTAGTTATAGTAATTGTACTGCCTGACATATGTGTGGTAGCACAAAGAGGTATAACAAATTCCCTTATTCCTTTAGAAATCCCCATGCTTTCTGAACACTTTAAATTAACAGGGATAGTTGCAGCTGAGGATTGAGTTCCTAAAGCAGTTAAATATCCAGGTATTTGTGATTTCAAACAACTAAATAAATTCTTTTTGCTTACGGAGCAGCCAATTGCAAATTGAAATAATATTATAATTAGATGACAACAAATTATTATTATAAATGCTTTCCAGAATACTGAAAATACAGTGGCAACTTGTCCAGTATATGTCATGTTGCCAAATATACCTATTATATGAATAGGAAGTAAAGGTATAATAACATTTTCAATTACTTTGGTAATAATTGCTTGAAAATCTTCAGCTATTTTTCTAAGAGGATCACTATCAATTGCTGCAATACCTAAACCTAATAAAAAAGCTAATATAAGAGCTGTCATAACTCCCATAATAGGTGGCATGTCTATTGTAAAAAAAGGTTTCAAATCCTTTGCAGCAGAAGCTATATTTCTAGCACTATCAGCAGTGACTATGGATGGTAATAATGTTTTTCCCACACCATATGCAAAAAAACCTGAAATCAATGTAAATCCATAGGCTATACCTACAGTTATACCTAAAAGTTTACCAGCACCAGTACCAAGTTCAGCAATACCAGCTGTTACAAAGCCTACTATAAGAAGTGGAATTACAAATCCTAAGAAGTTACCAAATATGGAGCTAAATGTAACAAAGATTCTTGTGAACCAGACTGGACAGAAACTACCGATTATTACACCAATTATGATACCGATTACTATTTTTGGAATTAAGCCTAACTTGAATTTTTTACTACTCATAAATATTACCCCCAGTATAATTTTTAATTACTTGAAACAACAGTATACATTAATGGATTAATCATTTAAAAATTATTGATATTTTGTATGAATTAATTAATACAAAGTTCTATTTAAATAAAATATATCACATCAAATTTTAAAATACAACCATAAATGGGCCACAATATAAAAGTTTTACAATTATGTAATATGGAGTATTATAGTGGCGAACAATTGTATGCTCAATGGATAATTGTACTATAATTGATATACATCTGTTAAAAATATGATGACAAAGTATAAATTTGATATATAATAAAATTATATATAATATATAGGCTTATTCAAATGAATTGATATGTGCATAATAATATGCTTAAATTTATTATTGTGGAGGGAAAATATGAAGGAATTTGGTGTATTTGATATAGTTGGTCCTATAATGATAGGACCATCCAGCTCTCATACAGCTGGAGCTGCCAGATTGGCAAAAGTAGCCAGCATAATTGCAGGGGGCGGAATAAAAAAAGTAGAATTTTTACTTCATGGTTCTTTTGCTAAAACTTATAAAGGGCATGGAACAGATAAAGCTTTGGTAGCTGGTATACTTGGAATGGACCCTTGGGATGAAAATTTAAAAAAATCTTTTGAAATAGCAGAGGAACAAGGAATAGATTTAGTATTTACAGAGACAGATTTAGGAGATGTACATCCTAATACAGTAAAATTTATAATAACAAAAGAAGATGGACAGGTATCTGTAATAGCTGGTTCATCTATTGGAGGAGGCAACATAGTTATTTTTGACATAGACGGACAGGAAGTAGAGTTTACAGGGGACTATCCAACACTAATAACTAAGCATAGAGATACTCCGGGTGTAATAGCAAAAATAACTTCAATTTTATATGAGGAAAAAATGAACATAGCAAATATGAGAGTTTATAGGAATAGTAAAGGTAGAGACGCTACTATGGCACTGGAAACTGATAACTTAATACCTCGTGAAATAATTGATAAAATAAAGGTTATTCCAGAAATTGAAAACGTAAAATTTATAAATCCAATTGTAGAAGGAGATATTTAATATGTTTGTTTCAAAGGGCAAGGAATTAATTGAAGTATGTAATAAAAAAAATATAACTATATGGGAATATACACTAGGAGAAGAGATTGAAAAAAGTGGGCTAAGCAGAGAAAAAGTAATAGAAAAGATGAGACAAAATTTAAATGTTATGATAAGCTCTTCAAGTTATGCACAAGAAAATAATGTAAAGTCTGTAAGTGGGCTGATAGGTGGAGATGCATTAAAGCTTAAAAAATATGCTCAAAGTGGTAATACACTAACAGGAGAATTTATGGTAAGTGCCATGGCAAGAGCCATATCATCTTCAGAAGTTAATGCTGCTATGGGAAAAATAGTTGCTTGTCCAACAGCTGGTTCTTGTGGAATTTTACCAGCAGCAATTTTATCAGCAGGAGAAAAATTAAATAAATCAGAAGATGAATTAGTACAGGCTTTATTTACTGCTGCAGGAGTTGGAATAATTATAGCTAAAAATGCTACTATGGCAGGAGCAGAAGGCGGATGCCAAGCTGAGTGCGGCTCAGCTGCTGCTATGGCATCAGCTGCAGTAGTGGAGATGATGGGAGGTACTGTAGAACAAGCATTAGATGCAGCTGCTATAGTAATAAAAAATATTTTAGGACTTGTTTGTGATCCAGTGGCAGGACTTGTTGAAGTACCATGTGCTAAAAGAAATATAGCAGGAACGGTAAGTGCTTTGACTACTGCGGATTTAGCAATATGTGGTGTTAAAAGTAAAATACCATTTGATGAAGTAGTTTGGGCAATGTATAAGGTTGGGAAACAGTTGCCATCGGAACTTAAGGAAACTGCATTGGGAGGAATAGCTATTACCCCCACAGGCTTAAGATTAAAAAAAGAAATATTTAAATAGTGGAAAAACTAGCTCTTAATATTTATGAGCTAGTTTTTTGTTACATAAAAAATAAATATTAATCCAATAATAAACTATATGTATTGTTATTTTACATAAGGAGGTTGGATTATGAAAAAAGTAATGAAGACAATGGATGGAAATGGAGCAGCGGCATATGCTTCCTATGCTTTTACAGAAGTTGCAGCTATATTTCCTATTACACCATCTACCCCAATGGCAGAAGGCGTAGATGAATGGTCAGCTCATGGGAAAAAGAATATATTTGGGCAAAGGGTAAAGGTAGCAGAAATGCAATCTGAAGCAGGAGCTGCAGGATCAGTTCATGGATCTTTGGCAGCGGGGGCTTTGACTACTACTTATACTGCTTCTCAAGGACTTTTACTTATGATACCTAACATGTACAAAATAGCAGGAGAACTATTACCAGGTGTTTTCCATGTAAGTGCTCGTGCTATTGCAGCTCATGCTCTGTCTATTTTTGGTGATCATCAAGACGTAATGGCCTGCAGACAAACAGGGTTTGCAATGCTGGCTTCTTCAAGTGTTCAAGAGGCAATGGATTTAGGGTTTGTTTCTCATTTATCAGCAATAAAATCTAGAGTACCATTTTTACATTTTTTTGATGGATTTAGAACATCTCATGAATATCAAAAAGTGGAGATAATTCCATATGAAGATATAGCAAAGATTGTTGATTATAAAGCTATAGATGAGTTTAGAAAGAGAGCATTAAACCCAGAGCATCCTATTCTTAGAGGAACTGCTCAAAATCCCGATATATATTTCCAAGGAAGGGAAATGTCCAATAAGTTTTATGATGCAGTACCTGATATAGTGGAAAATTATATGAAAGAAATTAAGAATATAACAGGAAGGGAATATCATCCATTTGATTACTATGGAGCACCAGATGCAAAATATATAGTAGTTGCCATGGGATCTGTATGCGATACCTTAGAGGAAACTATTGACTATATGTTAACCCAGGGAGAAAAGGTAGGATTTATAAAAGTGCACTTATATAGACCTTTCTCCGAAAAATACTTCTCTAATATTCTGCCAAAAACCGTAGAAAGAATGGCAGTACTAGATAGAACAAAGGAACCTGGTTCCTTAGGAGAACCATTGTACTTAGATATAGCAAAATTGTTCTATGAAAAAGAAAATAAACCTATAATAGTTGGCGGAAGATATGGATTAGGTTCAAAGGACACAATACCTTCAGAATTGATTGCTGTATATAGAAATCTGCAGAATAATACTCCAAAGGATCATTTTACTATAGGAATAATAGATGATGTAACTAATACTTCTATTGCTGCAGAAGGCATGGTAAATACTACACCAGAAGGAACTATAAGCTGTAAATTCTGGGGACTTGGATCTGATGGAACTGTAGGAGCAAATAAAACTGCAGTTAAGATAATAGGTGACAAAACAGATTTATATGCTCAAGCATACTTCTCCTATGATAGTAAAAAGTCTGGGGGCACCACAGTTTCTCATTTAAGATTTGGCAAAAAACCTATAAGGTCAGCTTATTTAGTATCAACTTCAGATTATATAGCTTGCCATAATAAATCTTTCTTATATAATTATGATTTATTAAAAGGACTAAAGAAAGGTGGAACCTTCGTATTAAACTGTCCATGGAAAGAAAAAGAATTGGATGAAAGGTTACCAAGTTCTCTAAAAAGATATATTGCCGAAAATGATATTAATTTCTATGTAATAGATGCTATAAGTATTGCTAGAAATATTGGCCTTGGCGGAAGAATAAATATGGTAATGCAGTCTGCTTTCTTTAAATTAGCAAATATAATACCTATAGAAGATGCAGCTAAGTATTTAAAAGATTCCATTCAAACTACCTATGGTAAAAAAGGCGAAAAAATTGTTGAGATGAACAAGAAGGCAGTTGATGAAGGAATAAACGGACTAATAAAAATAAATGTTCCAGAATCATGGAAAAATGCTGTGGAGGAAAAGGTTGTAGAAAGAAACATTCCAGACTTTGTAAGAAACATTCAAATACCTATGGCAAGACTTGAAGGAGATGAATTACCTGTAAGTGCTTTTCTTGGAAGGGAAGATGGTTCATTCCCATTAGGTACTGCTGCTTATGAAAAGAGAGGAATAGCAGTACTTGTACCAGAATGGCAAATTGATAGGTGTATTCAATGCAACCAATGTTCATACATTTGCCCACATGCTACTATAAGACCTTATTTACTCACAGATGAGGATTTGAGGAAAGCACCAGACACATTTAAAACTAAGCAGGCAACAGGTAAGGGGCTTGAAAATTATCAATATAGAATTCAAGTTAGTCCATTAGATTGTACTGGCTGCGGTAACTGTGCTGACATATGTCCAGCTCCAGGAAAAGCACTAATTATGAAACCAGCAGAAGAAGAAATAGAAATGGAAGATGCTAATTGGGATTTTGCAGTAACTATTGAGAATCAAAAGCCTCCTATGGATGTATACACTGTTAAGGGCAGCCAGTTTAGGAAGCCATTGCTTGAGTTTAATGGAGCTTGCCCAGGTTGTGGAGAGACTGCTTATGTTAAACTTATAACTCAGTTATATGGAGATAGAATGATGGTTGCTAATGCTACAGGATGTTCATCTATTTGGGCAGGTAGTGCTCCATCTGCTCCATATACTACAAACAGCAAAGGTGAAGGACCTGCTTGGGGTAACTCCTTATTTGAAGATAACGCAGAATATGGATATGGAATGTATTTAGCTACAAAGCATATTAGAGAAAGATTGGAAGAATTGATTAGAGAAGCTCTAAATACAAATAATTATAAAGAAGAAATTAAAGCAGCATTTACGCAGTGGTTGGATTCAACAGAGGATGGAGAAAAATCTAAGTGTGCTTCAGAAAATGTTATAGAAATATTGAAAAAAGAAGATTATGCTAAGGATCCAATATTAAAAGAAATAATGGATAAGAAAGATTATCTTGCTAAGAAATCTATATGGATAGTAGGTGGAGATGGTTGGGCTTATGATATTGGTTTTGGTGGATTGGATCATGTATTAGCATCAGGAGATGATATAAATATACTTGTATTAGATACAGAAGTTTACTCTAATACTGGTGGACAGATGTCGAAATCCACACCTACTGCAGCTGTAGCCAAATTCGCCGCAGCAGGAAAGAGAATAAGAAAGAAGGATTTAGGTCTTATGGCTATGAGTTATGGATATGTATATGTAGCTCAAATAGCTATAGGAGCTAATATGAATCAAACAATAAAGGCAATAAGAGAAGCGGAGGAACATAAGGGACCATCTTTAATAATTGCCTATGCGCCTTGTATAAATCATGGTATAAAATCTGGTATGGGAAGCAGTGTAGCAGAAGAGAAGAAAGCTGTAGCAGCGGGGTACTGGCACCTATATAGATACAATCCAATGCTAAAGGAAGAAGGAAAGAATGCATTTATGCTTGAATCTAAAGAACCGGAAGCATCTTTCCAGGATTTCATCAGAGGGGAAATAAGATACACTTCATTAGCTACTGTATTCCCAGAAGTTGCAGAAGAAATGTTTACTGCAGCAGAAAAGCATGCTAAGGAAAGATATGTTACCTATAAAAAAATGTCTGAAAATTTCTAAATAATATAAAAAGCACCCGATTCAGGGTGCTTTTTATATTAGGGTATTTTAGCGAATATATATTTTATTTTTGATTAGAATCTACCCATTCCTTAGCATTAAAAGTTTCCATTTCACTAGGTACAGTAACCTGAGATATAGGTTTCATAGATTCTATGTTTGCCCAAGCAGCAGTGTTGTGTTGCTCTATTGGAATTTTTTTAGTTGTTGTATTTACCTTTATTGTATTATTAACCATAGTAACCCTCCTGTAATAAAATAATTGTTCAAAATTATTATTCTACAGGGAGTGAAAAGTTATACTATATTATATATTACATTTTTGACTGTTCTATTTTTTCAGCTAGTTCACTGAGATATGCCCATCTATCCATCTTTTCCTCAAGAAGTTTTTCTAATTTTTTCTTTTTTTCTAAGGATTCCTCCAGCTTTTTAAAATCAGAACTATACTGCTCTATATCTTTTTCTACTGCACATAATTCTTCTTCCAGCTTTTCAATAACGCTTTCTATTTCTTCATATTCTAATTTTTCTTTATATGAAAACTTTAAAGGCTTTTCCTTCTTCTTTTCTTCAGTATCCTTATTTTTTATATTGCTTTTTTCTATGTTCAATTTTTCTTCATTATTTTTAAAATTTTTATCTCTTATCTTTTCCCAACACTCTGTATAGTTTCCTGTATATTCTCTAATTACTCCTTGACCTTCAAAAACAAAGATCTTATCTACTACTTTATCTAAGAAGTATCTATCATGAGAAACAGTAATCACTGCACCATTAAAGCTTTCAAGGTAATCTTCTAAAATAGTTAAAGTTTCAGTATCTAAATCGTTGGTAGGTTCATCTAGTAGCAATACATTTGGAGATTCCATTAATACTTTCAAAAGATAAAGCCTTCTTTTCTCTCCGCCAGAAAGTTTATTTATAGGGGTCCACTGTATTTCTGGAGTGAACAAGAATTTTTCAAGCATCTGAGAAGCAGATATTTTTGTTCCATCAGATGTAGTTATGAATTCCGCAGATTCCCTAATGTATTCAATAACTCTTAACTCTTCATTTATAGGCTTCCACTCTTGAGAGAAGTAACCAATTTTTACTGTTTCGCCTACATCTATAGTCCCTTTATCTGGTTCTAAATTTCCAACTAGAATATTAATAAGAGTAGATTTTCCTATTCCATTAGGGCCAACTATTCCTATTCTGTCATCAGGTAAAACTATATAACTAAAATCTTTAATTAATACATTGTTTGAAAAACATTTACTTATATTTTTAAGTTCTATAACCTTCTTACCAAGTCTTGTATAAGAAGTGGATATTTCTAATTTATCATTATTTAGATCAACTTTTTCTTCAGAAAGCTTATTAAATCTATCAATTCTAGCCTTTTGTTTTGTTGATCTAGCTTTAGCACCTCTTTTTATCCACTCTAGTTCTCTTCTTAGGAGATTTTGACGTTTTGATTCAGAAGCTTGTTCTAACTCTTCCCTTTCTAATCTTTTTTCTAAGAATACACTATAATTTCCAGTATAGCTGTAAAGATTACCTTTGCTTATTTCAAATATTTTATTGGTTACTCTATCTAGGAAATATCTATCATGGGTAATCATAAGCAAGGCACCTTTTCTTTTATTTAAATATTCCTCTAACCAGCTTATAATTTCATTATCCATATGGTTAGTAGGTTCATCTAAAATTAAAAGATCACTAGGATTTACTAAAGAGGAACAAAGAGCAATTCTCTTTTTCTGACCTCCAGACAGATTCTTAATCTTTTCAAAAAAATTTGTAATCCCAAAGGTAGTTAATATGGCTTTTGCTTCACTTTCTATTTGCCAAAGATTTAGACCATCCATTTTTGAAGTTAAATTCATAAGTCTCTTTTGCAAAATTTCCTCATGAGGATTTAATTCCACTTCTTTTAAACATTCTTCATAATCCCTTATGGTTTCCATTAAAGGAGATGTACCCTTAAAAACCTGTTGAATTACATTAGCTTCTTCATCAAAAAAAGGATTTTGGGGAAGATATTCTATAACCATATTATTTTTCCGAATAATATTACCGGTATCATAGTTTTCTATACCTGCAATTATTTTAAGTAGAGTAGACTTACCAGTACCATTTATTCCTATAATACCTATTTTATCTCCTTCATCTATGCCAAAACTAATATTATTAAGTAAAGTTTTTTCTCCATAACTTTTACTTAAATTTTCTACAGATATTAAGTTCATTTTATTACCGCCTTTATTATAGATTTATCATTATGTACTTGATAACATTGAATTTAGTCATTAGAATTATATCATGAGGGAACATAAATCTCAAAATATTTATATGTAGGGGGAAAATACATGAAGAATATATTAAATAGAAAGAGTATAAGAAGGTATACTAATAGACCTGTGGAGGATGAATTAATTAAACAATTATTAAGGGCTGCTATGGCAGCACCTTCTGCTGTGAATGAACAGTCATGGGAGTTTGTGGTGGTTAAGGACAAAAAAATTCTAAATAGTATTACAGAAATACACCCTTATGCCCAGATGTTAAAGGAAGCCAGTGTGGCAATAATAGTGTGTGGAGATGAAAATAAGGAAGTATTTAAGGGCTTTTGGGTTGAGGATTGCTCCGCAGCAGCAGAAAATATTTTAATAGCAGCAGAGTCTTTGGGATTGGGTGCTGTATGGGTAGGAGTTTATCCTATTGAAGAAAGAGTAAAGGCTTTACAAAATATCTTATTGCTGCCTGAAAATATAAAGCCATTATGCATAGTTCCTGTAGGATATCCAGGAGAAGAAAAGCAGCCTGTTAATAGATATGATGAAGAAAAAATACACATAAATAAATGGTAATATGTGTTATAATTATATACAAGTTTTTAACATAATAGAGGTGGATATACATGACAAAGGCTTATAAAACAGATATTAAACAATTAGAGAAAGAATTTAGTGAACTTTTATTGAGAAAAATAGAAGGGGTAGATGAATTAGAGAATTGGTTAGAGGATAGGAGCAAGCTTTTTGATAAAGTAAAAGAAAATACAGGAAGAAATTATTTTGCATTTAATGGAGATAACAATAATGAAGAATTGAAAAAGGCTTATGATTATGATGAAGAAGTAGTAATGCCATTGGTAAAAAAATACTCAGCAGAATTAGACAAATGCTTTTATGAAAATAAATTTAGAGATAAATTGCCCTCAAAATATGATTTATTAATAAAGAAATGTGTAAATTCTATTGAGCTGTTTAGAGAAGAAAATATTCCCCTAGAAATAGAAGAATCTAAATTATCTACTGAATACTATAGCATAACAGGAAACATGACAGTAAATTGGGAAGGTGGAGAAAAAACTCTACAGCAAATGAACAAATATTTAAAAGATCCAGATAGAGCTATTCGTGAAAAAGCTTGGACTTTAGTTCAAAAAAGAAGGCTTCAAGATAAGGAAAAGCTAGATGAAATAATGGATAAGCTTATAAAAATTAGAGATAAAAAAGCTAAAAATGCAAACTGTAAAGACTTTAGAGAATATATGTTTAAAAAGTTAGAGAGATTCTCATATACTCCAGAGGATTGCTTGAATTTCCATAATTCTGTATTAAAATACGTAGTTCCGGTGGCTTCAGAAATACGTAATAATCACAAGAATGAATTAAAGGTAGATAATTATAGACCTTGGGATTTAGAAGGAATAAACATAGGGGAAAAACCATTAAAACCATATCATGATATAGAGAAGCTTGTAGATGGTGTAATAAGCATTTTCGAAGAAAAGGATGAAGTTTTCAAAAATACATTAGTTAAAATGAAGAAGGAAGGAACACTTGATTTAGAAAGCAGAAGGGGAAAATCACCAGGGGGATTTTGTGATTATTTTCCTGTAAGCAAAGTTTCTTGTATTTTTATGAGTGGAGCAGAGTCACATGACGATTTAGTAACCCTTGCCCATGAAGGAGGACATTCCGTACACAACACATTAACATCAAATATAAAATTATATGAATATAGGGATATGCCTAGTGAAACTGCAGAACTTGCCAGCATGAGCATGGAACTTATTACTATGGATAGATGGAATATATTCTATAAAAACGAAGAAGAATTAAAGAGAGCAAAAAGAGAACAGCTAGAAGGTATAATAACATTTTTACCTTGGGGTATATTAGTGGACAGATTCCAGCACTTTTTATACTTAAATCCTCAGTGCACTGCTGAAGAAAGAAATAATAAGTTTTTAGAAATGGCTAAAGAATTTCAATTTCCTACAGTAGATTTTACTGGATTTGAGGAGGAATTGAAACATTACTGGAAAAAACAACTTCACATTTATGAAGTGCCATTTTATTATATAGAATACGCTATGGCACAGCTTGGAGCATTGCAAATATGGAGAAACTATAATGCAAATCCTAAAAAAACCATAGAAGATTATAAAAAAGCACTTTCACTTGGAAGTTCTGTAGAGATTAATGAGGTATATAAAGCAGCGGGAATTAAATTCGATTTCTCAGAAGAGATGATAAAAGAACTTATGAGTTTTGTTAAAGAAGAATTGAATAAATTAAGATAACAATAAAGCCTAGGAAGATTTGATTCCTAGGCTTTTTGTCATGTTGAGTGGGACATTCCCATAGGTATCCTATGTGGCATAGTTAGCAGTTAAGGCCAATTTCGTTACCACTCCAGATAGCATCCATTATATTAGCAGCTTGGTATGCATCGCCAATTATATACAAATCAGCAATTTTCCCATGAAGCTTGTTGTATAATTCCCTATCAGATTTAAAACCAACAGCTATTGCAACAGTATCAGCGGATACATTCTGCTTTTTAAATTCATTGCTAATAAGTACAGCACCATCATCGGTTACTTCAAGTAAAGAGTTATTTGTAATAGTTTTTACATTATATTTCTTAAGGAGATCTATAAGCATAATTTTATTCATATGTGGAATTGGTTTTCCAGCACTCAGTATGTTGTCCTTTGATTCAACAATTGTAACTTTCTTACCCTGTTTTGCAAGGTAAAGAGCTGTTTCACATCCAACAAGTCCGCCGCCTACCATAAGTATATTTTCGCCAGCTTTCTTTTTGCCATTTAAAAGTTCAACTGCTGTTGCAACTTTATCTTTTTCCATACCCGGTAAGCTTAACCTAATTTCTTTTGCACCTGTTGCAATAATGACAATATCGGGTTTTTCCTTTTCTACAAGCTCCTCTGTTACTTTTGTATTTAAAACTACTTCAATTTTATGTTCTTTAATTTCATTTTTGTACCAAGCGATTAATCTTCTATCATCTACTTTAAAATCAGGTACTGAACCTGGAATGACTTCACCGCCTAGTTCATTTGTGCCTTCATAAATTGTAACTTTATGACCTCTCATTGTGGCAGTTATAGCAGCTTCCATTCCTGCAACTCCTCCACCGACTACCATTACTTTCTTTGATTCAAGAACAGGTTTTATTTCATAATATCTTTCTCTTCCAGCAGCAGGGTTTACTGCACAGCTTAAAGGTTTTCCTTCGAATCCTCTTCCAAGGCATCCAGTATGGCAGCCAATGCATGGGCGAATTCTTTCGGGATGATCGGTAAGAACTTTTTTAGGCCAGTATGGATCTGAAAGAAGTGGTCTTCCAAGTCCGATCATATCGGCAGCTTCATCATCAAGGGCTCTTTCAGCATCTTCAGGTATGCCAAGTTTTCCTGCAACTATAACAGGTATATTTACAACTTTCTTCAATTCTTTAGTATATGGAAGATATAATCCATTTTTTTGATAAACAGGTGGATGAGACCAGTACCATGCATCATATGTTCCTACATCTGTATTAAGTTCATCATATCCTGCTTCTTCAAGAATTTTTGCAGCTTCAAGTCCTTCTTTTAAATCACGGCCTTTTTCAACATAATCTTCATCTGGAAGCCCACCTTGTCTCCAGTCTTTTATACAACTTTTAACACTATATCTTAAGCCAACAGGGAAATCTTCCCCTACTGCAGCCTTGATTCCTTGTACTATTTCTATAGGGAGTTCAAGTCTTCCTCGTAAATCTCCACCATATTTATCTGTCCTTCTATTGAATATTGAAAGTGTAAATTGGTCAAGTAGGTATCCTTCATGTACTGCATGTATTTCTACACCATCAAATCCAGCTTTTTTTGCAATAATGGCACTTTCAATAAATTTTTGAACTACCCATTCTACTTCTGAAGTTGTAAGTGCTCTACAGGTAACAGTTGGATCCCAATAATTTGGAATATCTGAAGCAGAAACAGGCTGAGATGTTAAAAGTGTTCCAGGTGCACCACTTCGTCCAAAACCCATTGTTAACTGTAAAAATATTTTTGAACCATAAGCATGAACTCGTTCTGTCATTTCTGTAGAAGTCATTAAAAATCTTCCAGGGTTTATTGAGACAGTTGGGATTATGCCAGGTACAACTTTGTCCAGTTCGTTCTCAACTTTTGTAATACTCGTTATAATAAGACCTGTACCACCTTTGGCTCTCTCTACATAATAGTCAATAGCTCTTTGATTATAGCATCCTTCATTATCAACAAGTCCAAAAGCTCCCATAGGTGCCATTGAGATCTTGTTTTTTACTTCTACTTTACCTATTTTAATAGGTTTAAACAAAGAATTGTTTTTCATACTACTTACCCCCTCATATATTTTTAAATTTAAGAATTAGGTTTTTATATTTTACTTTACTAACATATGAATGATTACATTATGCAAAACAAAAATACATCAGCAAAGTTAATATCATATTTTAAACAAATATAAATTAAAGGAAAATAAAAATTCCAAAATAATAAAAATTAAAAAGAAGTAGCTATTAACTAAATAATACTACTTAAAACAACATAATGTTAATAGCACATAAATGCCATATCTTAATGAATTATACAATTTAAAGCTAAATAGTTGCAATTTATAAGCAAACTATATAAAGTAAACGATTTTTCAAGATATTACTTAATTATATGAGCTTTTAAAAATTAATTAGCATAATAAGGATCACTTTGTAATAATACACTAATAAAATATGAATTAATAAAAAATACATTGGTACATTTAATTCCATACGGATTGAATTCTTATGTTGTCAAAAACTATAGAAAACATAAAAAAATATGGTTATAATATAATTGCATTAATATAGGCTGATGCAATTATATTTTATATCTTGGAGGCAACTAATGATAACAGGTGAATTAAAAAGTAAAATAGATAGAATATGGGAAACATTTTGGACTGGTGGTATCACCAATCCATTAGAAGTTATAGAGCAATTTACATATTTTTTATTTATAAAAGATTTAGATGATAATGAGACATTAAGAGAAAGCGATGCAGAGCTGCTTGGAATACCTTTTGAAGGAATGTTTCCAAGTGATAAGCAATATTTGAGATGGAGTAAATTCAAAAATGAAGAAGCAGGGGAAATGTATAGAATTGTATCGGAGGAAGTTTTCCCTTTCATAAAGAATATTCATAATGATAAACAATCTGCATACTCAAAATATATGTCAGATGCCATGTTTAAAATACCCACTCCGCTTATGCTATCTAAAATAGTTGATGCAATAGATAAACTTGAAATAGAGAATGAAGATACTAAAGGAGATCTTTATGAATACCTTTTATCTAAGGTAGCAACAGCAGGTACAAATGGTCAATTTAGAACTCCAAGACACATAATAAAAATGATGGCTGAATTAATGAAGCCAACACCGGAAGATATTATAGTGGATCCAGCTATGGGAACAGCAGGATTTTTGGTAGGAGCTGAAAAATATTTAAGAGAAAAGCATAGTGATCTATTCTTAGTTCAAGGCTTAAAAGAACATTTTAACAATAAAATGTTTAATGGCTTTGATATGGATAGAACTATGCTTAGAATTGGTGCTATGAACATGATGCTTCATGGAGTGGACAATCCTAATATTGAGTATAGGGATTCACTTTCAGAAACCAATAAGGATAGTGAAAAATATACATTGGTATTGGCCAACCCTCCATTTAAAGGCAGCTTAGATTATGAAGCGGTATCCGCTGACCTTTTAAAAGTTAGTAAAACAAAGAAAACAGAGCTGTTATTTTTAGCATTATTTTTAAGGATATTAAAAACAGGTGGAAGATGTGCTTCAATAGTTCCAGATGGAGTATTATTTGGCTCAACAAAAGGACATAAGGATATAAGACGTGAAATAGTTGATAACAACAAACTTGAAGCTATAATATCCATGCCAAGTGGCGTATTTAAACCATACGCAGGAGTATCTACCGCAATTATGATATTCACTAAAACAGGTACCGGTGGAACAGATAAAGTTTGGTTCTATGATATGAAAGCAGATGGATATTCTTTAGATGATAAAAGAAATCCTATAGAAGATAACGATATACCAGATATAATAGAAAGATTTAATAATTTGGACAAAGAAGAACATAGAAAGAGAACAGAACAAAGTTTTTTTGTACCAGTGGAAGAAATAAGAGAAAATGGATATGACCTTTCTATTAATAAATATAAGGAAATAGAGTACGAGGAAGTACATTATGATGAACCCAAGGTTATTTTGGAGAGAGTTAAAAAACTTGAAAAAGAAATAACTGATGGAATAGATGAATTAGAAAGAATGATTGAGGGTTAAGTAAGTCGAGTTTCATTTAGAAGAAGATGAGGTATATAAAATGAAGTATAAATTAGCGGATATATTTGAAAAACCTATAAGTGGAGAATGGGGAGAAGAATTAAGGGAAGGAGAAAAAGGTACTAAGGTTATTAGAACAACTAATTTTACCAATCTAGGAAGATTAGATTTAAACAATATTGTTGAGAGAAAAATAGATTTAGAAAAATTTCAAAATAAAGTGCTAAAATTAGGAGATATAATAATTGAAAAATCAGGTGGAAGTCCTACTCAACCAGTTGGCAGAACTGTAATATTTGATGTAGATAGTAATGAAAAATATATATGTAACAATTTCACAGCAATTTTAAGACCCATAAACAATGTATATCCAAAGTATGTGTTATATTTATTAAAGGATTTATATAATAGAAAACAAGTAATAAAGTTTCAAAATAAAACTACTGGAATAATAAATTTGAAGTTAAATGATTATTTATTAAATACTGAAATAACTTTACCAAAATTAGAAATACAAAAAAAAATAGCAAACTTATTAGACAAATCTCAAGAATTAATAGACAAAAGAAAAGCCCAAATAGATGTTTTGGATGTGTTAGTTAAATCGAGATTTATCGAGATGTTTGGAGATCCAGTTTCAAATCCTATGAATTGGGAAAAGAAAAAGTTATCTGATGAATGTAATATTATTACTGGAAACACACCATCAAGAAAAGTTAGTGAATATTATGGCGATTACATAGAGTGGATTAAATCAGATAATATAAATACACCTAATAGATATTTAACAGTAGCAGAAGAATATTTATCAGAAAAAGGACTACAGGTAGGTAGATCTGTTGAGAAAAATAGCATATTAATGACCTGTATTGCTGGTAGTATTAAATGCATTGGAAATGTTGCAATTGCAGATAGAAAGGTAGCTTTTAATCAACAAATAAATGCTATTGAACCAGTAAATAATAATGTGTTATTTATGTTTGAACAATTTGGATTATCACAAAGATATATTCAAAGCACAATAAATATGCCTTTGAAAGGTATATTAAGTAAAGGACAGTTATCAGAACTAGAATTTATTTTTCCACCACTAGATCTCCAAAACCAATTTGCCGCCTTCGTCAATCAAGTCGACAAATTGAAATTTGAAATGGAGAAAAGCTTAAAAGAATTGGAGGACAACTTTAATTCATTGATGCAAAAAGCATTTAATGGAGAATTATTTAATTAAAATAGAGGCTTATTCAGTATTTGTTTGGAAATTAAATGCTTATAGGTGTCAATAATACTACAATCTAAAACTTTTTTAAGAAAGGAAGATTGTAATGGAAAAACTTATTATTGAAATTGAACAGGGAATGATTAATTTACTTAATAATATGCAAATGGAAGAGCTTCATAAGGTATTGCTTAAAAAATTGCAAGGGTTAACTTTTATAGATGAAGCCAATAATAAAAATTTAGAGAATAAAGAAGTAGATTATTGTAACATATTTATTTGTGCAAAGCAGGTAGAGGGCTGCTCAGAAAAGTCCATTAAATATTATAAATCAACCATAGAAAATATGTTAAAAACATTAGATAAGCCAGTTAAACATATTACAACAGAGGATTTAAGAGGATACTTAGCAGAATATTATAAAAAAAGAAATTGCAGCAAGGTTAGTATTGATAATATTAGGCGAATTCTTTCAACATTTTTCTCATGGCTTGAAGATGAAAATTATATTTTAAAAAATCCGGTAAGACGTATTCATAAAATAAGAGCTGGAAAGATTGTAAAAGAAACATATACAGATGAGCATTTAGAAATAATGCGTGATAATTGCAAAGAAATACGTGATCTTGCTATTATAGACTTATTAAACTCTACTGGAATACGTGTTGGAGAATTGGTGAAATTAAATATTGGCGACATAGATTTTAACGAGAGAGAATGTATTGTTGAAGGAAAAGGTGATAAGCAAAGAAGAGTTTATTTTGATGCAAAAACTAAAATACATTTACAAAATTATCTTAATAGTAGGGTTGATGACAACAAGGCACTTTTTGTTTCATTAATAAAGCCATATAATAGGTTAAACATTAGTGGAGTTGAAATTAGGATGAGAGCTTTGGGAAGAAAGCTTAATATTAATAAGGTACATCCACATAAATTTAGAAGAACACTTGCCACAAGAGCTATTGACAAGGGAATGCCTATAGAGCAGGTACAGCAGCTTTTAGGACATCAGAAGATAGATACGACCCTTCAATATGCAATGGTAAATCAAAATAATGTTAAGATTGCACATAGAAAGTATATCGGGTAAGGAAATATTCTGATAAAATATAAAAATAAGTAAATCGAGATTTATAGGGATGTTTGGAGAATGGCTATCGAAAAAGAAGGATTTGTATATGCTTTCAGAAATGTGTAACTTTATTGATTATAGAGGGAAAACACCAGAAAAATCTGATGAAGGAATACCACTCATAACAGCAAAAAATGTAAAAAATCATTCATTTTCATTTGAACCTAGAGAGTATATTCCAAGTGAAAATTATGATGATGTAATGACTAGAGGAATTCCAAAGGCAAATGACATTCTATTTACAACAGAGGCACCATTAGGCAATGTATGTAGAATACCAGAAATAATAGGAAAATTTTGTGTAGGGCAAAGATTGATTACAATGCAGACTTTGGAAAATATTGTTCCTGAATACTTAGAATACGCATTATTATCCAATGAATTTCAAAATGAAATGTGGAAGAAATCATCAGGTAGTACAGTAAAAGGAATTAGAAGTAAGGAGCTTGTTAAGTTATCTATTCCTGTTCCACCACTAGATCTCCAAAACCAATTTGCCGCCTTCGTCAATCAAGTCGACAAATTGAAATTTGAAATAGAGAATACCATAAAAGTCTTGGAGAAATCCAAGATTCTTTATGTCAAAAATTGTTTCAATATGGTAATATATTCATAGGAAGCAGTATATGACATTAAAAGGGGGATGAAACCTTTGTGTACTAACTTTGAATTTTTAAAGCTTAAAAAGGAATTTAGCAGTTTTTCAAATGCCTGTATTGAAGCAGAAAAAAGTATATTAGTAAGTCCAGCAACCACTGCTATTTTAAGCAGACGTGCATTAGAACTTGCTGTTAAATGGGTATATAGTTTTGACGAAGATTTAAAGTTGCCCTATCAGGACAATATAAGCAGTTTAATTCATAATAATAGCTTTTTAGAACTTATTGATAGCGGAATGCTGCCTTTACTTAAATTTGTTATTAGCTTAGGTAATGTGGCAGTTCACACTAATAAAAATATAACAAGAGAAGAGGCAATTCTTTCATTGCATAATTTGTACCAGTTTGTTAACTGGATTGATTATTGCTATGGTGATGACTATAAGGAAAAACAGTTTGACGAAAATTCTCTTCCAAAAGGAGAAGAAAAAAAAGTAAGACCAGAGGAGCTTAAAGATTTATACGAAAAATTAAGCTCAAAGGATAAAAAGCTTGAAGATATTATAAAAGAAAATGAAGAGCTTAGAAAAGAAATAACTCAAAAAAGAAAAGATAACACTGAAAATTATAAATTTAATATAGATGAAATAAGCGAGTTTAAAACAAGAAAGATTTATATAGATGTAGAACTTAAACTTGCTGGATGGGATTTTAATAAAGATATTGGAGAAGAAATAGAGATTTTTGGAATGCCTAATAATAAAGAAAAAGGCTATGCTGATTATGTTTTGTATGGTGATAATGGAAAACCTCTTGCAGTGGTTGAAGCAAAGAGAAGCAGTAAAGATCCTAAGGTTGGACAACAGCAAGCTAAATTATATGCTGATTGTTTAGAAAATCAATATAATGTAAGGCCAGTTATTTTCTTTACCAATGGATTTGAAACTTATATTTGGGATGATTACAACGGTTATTCTGAAAGAAGGATTTATGGCTTCTTTAAAAAAGATGAATTGCAGCTTATGATTGACAGAAGAACTCAAAAAAAAAGTTTAAGAAATATTAATATGAAAGATGAAATAACCAATAGATATTATCAAAAGGAAGCTATAACTGCATGCTGTGAGGAATTAGAAAGAAGAAAAAGAAAACTTCTATTAGTTATGGCAACAGGGGAACGTGTCATAATAGTGATGGGTGCAATAAATGCTTTGAAATCAAGGA
>ENA-UOOE01001058-UOOE01001058.1-fermentation-metagenome-genome-assembly--contig:-NODE-1058-length-24348-cov-30.210760_pt1 | contig 24348 bp, 25 predicted proteins | sample MGYA00245776_ERZ724021 | MGnify/ENA primary metagenome ERZ724021 (study PRJEB28704, sample SAMN03018321) | fermentation metagenome | biome: anthropogenic terrestrial biome; feature: soil... | reverse complement strand
TCCATTGACATTTGTTCTTTATATTTAATGGTAATCAAGACAGTTCCATCAAGGGCATCTATTACCGATAAAAAATAAGCCAACAAAGAAATTATTCTCTACCGGCTTATTTTTTTAATAGTTCTTGAAGAAGAACAATTTTCAGCTTATTTTTTTACTTTTCATACGGAGTAACCACCCATTTTATACATCCATCTTCAGCCCCAGCCGTCGCTTTCTAACCTGGTACGGTTCAATATTTTTTATCCATGGAATATATGAATGCCAGTATTTCTGCAATAACTGCATAAAGCTGGGGCGGGATTTCTTCATATAAATCAAGGGCCATGAGGTATTCTACCAGTTGCCGGTCTTCTTTTAAAGGCACTCCGCTATCACGGGCCACCTCTTTTATCCGTTCGGCGATGTAGCCGCGCCCCTGGGCCACCACTGCCGGCGCCCGGTTTTTCTCCGGGTCATAGCGCAAGGCTACCGCTTTTGGCATTTCATCCTTTTCGTAAGCATTTGCCATATTTTACTCCTACACTGTTACGTCTATGGAGAAAGGACGGAGCTTCACCGCCGCTTCTTCCATCTGCGGCTTCAGCTTATCGGCCGTTTCATCCTTCCGGGCTACTCTGACTCCCAGGTTGATGACGCTGTAGCCCAGTTGTCCAAGGCTGTCGACTAACTGCCCCATATTCCGGTTCAGATGCTCCATCACATTTTCCCCTTCAACTACCCCCTGCACTGTCAAGGTATGATTACGGTTCCAGTTCACATGGAAGAGCACCATGCCCATTTGGGCGGTATCCAGGGATACGATAAATTTAATATTGTCCTGGTCTTTAAGCAGATTTTTGCCTGCGTCCCGATTGACCCGCAGCTGACATAGACGGTATTCATCATTGATCTTGACCGGAAAGGAGAAGTAGTAATAATTGAAGTTGGAATCCGGCAGGCGGCTGAGATAATTAAATATCCGCTGCCCGCTGATTTCTTTTTCCATGCCTTCTATTCTGCCCAGCAGTTCCGTTGCCAGCGGCGATTTGGATCCGGCGTCGGCACTTTTTATTATATCTTCCAGCAGGATCAGGCTTCGTATGACTTCTTTTTCGGACTGAAGCCAGTTCTGGATTTTCTCCGTCGTGACCGCCGGCTTATCTCCGGCCGGCTGCGGCAAAAGGTCCAAAAGGGGACGGAGAAGTTCCACCAGCTTAAGCACTTCACCTTCATTTTTAAGTCCGGTCAATATGGCGGCGCTTTTATCTCCTCCGGCTGGAGTCGGCGTTTCCGGATCCAGTTGGGGTAAAATCCTCCCCGCCATCGTTGGCTGGCTGTCTGCCTTCTCAGCGGCCGGCCGGTTGACCATGGCGGCCGCTGCCTCTTCTCCATCCGCCCGGGTTGAAGACAGAACCGGGGTTGGAGTGCGCTCAGCAGCACTTTGACCAGTTTTTTCAGCAGACGGACGGTTCATGCTATTGGAGGAAATCTCGTCTGCGTCCACAGGTATTGACACTGCTGAAGGGGGCGGGCTTTCCGGCCTGGCTTGCTGCCCGCCTTCTGCCCGCAACTGGGCTTGAGCGGCAGGCGGCATTTCCCGATTAGGCGCCGGTGGTTCGGGCGGCAGGACCATACTCTTGCTTTCCGCCGCCATCGGTTGAGCTGGCGTATTGGCTGCCGGCCTTGCCTGGTTCGCCGCCGGCTCGCTGTATTGCATGCCGGGAAACGGTTGAGCCGGGCCGCGGCCGGCCTTACTGCTTTCCGCAGCATTATTGCCATCCGTCTGCACGGTTTGAGGAGTGATCACTTCCGGAGATAAGCGCACCGCCGGTTGGGGAGGCTCGCCGACTGCCGGACGCGAAAGCTCACTCAGGCTGCGGGCAAGGCTCTGCAGCAGCTTGCCCAGATCACTGTCGGGAGCGGTAAACTGCAGCAGGGCACTTAATATGGGTTGATTCACCGGCAGATTACGGGACAGGGCAAAAGCGACCACTTCCAGACGGCGCTGGTCGGCTCCGCCCAGAAGGTTGATGCCTTTCGCCATTTCGCTCAGGTTATGGGGAGTAACCGGCAAATTATGCTGCAGCAGCTTGCGGGCCATTATAACCGTATCTTCCCGGGCAGGAATACCCAGGTTCTGCAGATTGGCTGACAGACTGGCATTCTCCACCTTTTCCATACGTTCCGGGCTGAGCACTTTTAAATAGGTTTTACCGTCCCTGAAATCGTCTACCATAAGAAAAAGCTGCTGCCCCGATTTGACCATCACTTCAGTAGCCGCTTCAATTAAGCGGCCTTTAAGCAGCATTGTCACCAGGCCGTCAGCTTTTACTTCCTGGACCGTTCCCTGCAAAATCTCGCCCCGGGAAAAGGAAATGGCCTGGTCGGATGGGGTGGCAATATTAAGCATCATTCTGGTCAAAGAGACCTGGTTGCCTTCCATAGACACCTCCTGCTAACAAGGATTTTACCGGTTCAAAGCTGCGCCGGTGTATATTACAGGGTCCTTTTGTCATCAATGCCTGTACATGTTGCCGGGTGGCATAGCCTTTGTGCTGACTGAAGCCATAGCCCGGATAAATAAGGTCCAGAGCCTCCATACTCGCATCCCGCTCCACTTTAGCCAGAATGGAAGCACAGGCAATGGAAAAGCTCAGACTGTCACCTTTAATCAGGGATTGCTGTTTAATATTTATATCGGGTAATTTAAGGGCATCAATAAGCAGAAAATCGGGTCGGGGATACAGTTCAGCCACAGCCGTATACATAGCTTCCCGGGTAGCGTTAAGGATATTGATTTCGTCCAGGTAAGGCGGATTTATGGCTGCAAGCGCCCAGGATAGAGCAGCCTCCTTAATTTGGGCGGCCAGTTTTGATCTTTTGCCCGGGCTCAGTTTTTTGGAATCATCTACCCCGGCAATAAAGGTTTGGCGGGGGAAAATTACGGCTGCCACCACCACCGGTCCGGCCAGCGGCCCTCGCCCTACTTCGTCAATACCAGCTATGTATTTGAACCCCTGTTGACAGGCTTCTTCTTCATATTTATGCAGGCTCCTGATTCTTTGCCGTTCTTTCCTTAAAGCATCGTCCATGATCTACCTCCGGTCTTTTAGCGGTTACGGTGAGCCAGCGTTGCCGCCAGCATTTCACCCTGCAATATCGCCTCTTTTATACCTTTAACCGCCCGGGCGTCTCCAATCATAAATACGCTGGGATGCAGGGTTAAAGCCTTAAAATATATTTCATTATCCGGCTCGTAGCCTATCGCCGCCACTATATAATCGGCCGGCAGGATTTCCTCCTGTTCATCCCTGCGGATGATCCGTAAACCTGGGGGAATTATTTCCATCGCTTTAGTGCCGGTCAAGGTTAAAACTCCGCCGTTCTTCAGGCGGTTGAGCAGATCCCGCCTATTTTTCTTTTCCATCGTCCGGGCCATAAACCCCGCTTGTTCAACAATAGTAATATCATTACCGGTCTCAAGCAGGCAAGCGGCAGTTTCACAGCCGTCACTTCCGCCCCCTATAATAACAACCTGCTGACCGCTAAGCTGATACCGGCCGCTTAATATATCCTCCACCTGCAGGCATTGCGGTCCCTTCCAGCCCGTGAAAGCCGGCTGCAACGGTTTTGATCCGGTGGCAATGATCAGGTGGGCGGGGCATTCCTGTTCCAGATATTCCGCTTTAAAAAGCTGATTAAGTTTTATCCCCACCGAACTCTTCTGTAGTTGCTTTATCAAATAATCCCTGAATAGAGCTATTCTCTCTTTATGGGGAGGCACTGCCGCCAGATTTAATAATCCCCCCAGCTTTTCCTCTTTTTCGAACAGGTTCACTTCAAATCCACGCTGAGAAATAGCCAGAGCCGCCTGCATCCCCGCCGGGCCCCCACCCACTACAACAACTCCGGGCCGTTTCTTAATATTGATGCTTTTCCCGGTTAAGCATTCCCGCTCTCTGCCCGCAGCCGGATTAACCGTACAACCGACATTTATATTCCCGAAACTGCTTTCGATACAATGATTGCACATTATACAGGGGCGAATATCCTCAAGCTCGCCCTTCTCAGCCTTGCAAGGCCAATCGCTGTCAGCCAGCAGGGCTCGTCCCAGGAAAACCAGATCGGTCTGCTGCTTGGCAATCATTTCTTCCGCCATCTGCGGGGTTCTGATAATACCGCCGCTGACCACCGGTATTGACACCGCCTGCTTTACCGCTGCCGCCATATAGCTGCGCCAGCCCTCGGGATAAGATGCCGGTTCAATACTGGTAAGTCCCGATTCATAAGTACCGCAGGAACAATTGATCAGCTCCGCTCCCGCTGCTTCCAACAGCCGGCAAATTGCCAGCGATTCGGTCATCTCCAGACCCCCGGGGACAAAATCGTCAATATTGAGGCGGACTCCCAGCACCAAGTCTGGAAAGCTTTGTTTTATCCCGGTCACTATTTCCAGCAGCAATCGGGCCCGGTTTTCAAGGCTTCCCCCATACTGGTCCGAGCGCTGGTTGGAATCCGGGGAAAGGAACTGGTTAATCAGGTAACCATGAGCAGCATGAAGCTCAACCCCGTCAAATCCAGCTGTATGCGCATAGCCGGCGGCAGCAATGAACTTATCCCGCAGGTTCTCTACCTCCTCCCCGGAAAGTTCCCGGGGAATCTCCCTGCTGTTCTTCACCGGCAGGGGGGAGGGAGCCACCGGCTGCATCCCGGTAATTATCTCGTGGGTCTGACGCCCGGCGTGGAATAGCTGTATGATTGCTCTGCTGCCGGCTGTCTTTACGGTCTCGGCCAAACGGCTTAAACCTCTTATGTAGCGGGGATGGTCAATCAATATCTGGCCAAAACCTTCTTTCCCTACAGGAGCATCGACACAGGCAGCTTCGACTATGATCAAGCCTGCCCCACCCCGGGCCCGGTCCTGATAATAGGCTATCTGCCGTTCACTCACCCCACCATCCAGATTGGCATATTTTAAGGCCATGGGGGCCATCACTACCCGGTTTTTGAGCATCACCCGGCCAACTTTAAACGGCGAAAAAAGCGCCGGAAATCCTTCCATCACTCCACCTCCACTGGCATAAATAAATTCTGCAAAATTGGTTTATGCACATTGACTAAGCGGTATCCGGTCGCTTGAGCCAAGCAGTGCAACCCTTTTGCGTATCACATTATCCCCCAATTTTTATGTTGAAACCGGAAAGGCGCCGACTGCTCACTTTAGTTACTGCGGTAATAAGGCTCTCCCAATTGACTGCGGGTGGATTCCAGAACCGCTTGCAGAGTGGAAAGATCGCTTTTACTCAGATAAGGCTCCTGGCCCTGGTTTATTTTTTCGATAGCCGCTTCTACCGGTATTACGCGGTATTTAAGTTTTCCGTTGTCATTATAAGGATGAGAATAGGTTGGGGTATAAGAAACCTCATCCAGCCAGGTTCGGCCATTCTCCATATTTTTGCTGAACTTCATTTTAAGGACGATGCCGCTGTTCCTCTCCCGGCCATGCTGAGCGCTGATGAAATTCCCCATGGAGTAGATAACAAATTTATCTTTATCTCCCTCTTTAACCATTTCCATAGTCTGAATCACATGGGGATGATTTCCCAATATAACATCGGCTCCGGTTTCCAGTAATTCGTGGGCCATCAATATTTGCTCCTGAGTAGGCCGGGGCGTATATTCCAGCCCCCAGTGCAGCACCAGAATCAATACATCCACCTGGGGGCGCAATGTCTTGATATCCGCTTCAATCTTGTCCTTATCCAGGAAGTTAAAAAACTCCGGATGCTCTTGGGGTAAAGGTATGCCATTGGTTCCATAACTGTAAGCCAGGTAGGCAACCTTAATCCCTCTGATATCCTTAATCAAAAAAGACCGGGCTTCCTCCTCATTACGATAGGTCCCCACCGTATCCAGGTCTGCACCCTGAAGCACATCCAGGGTACGCATAGCCCCCTTATAACCCCGGTCCAGGGAATGGTTATTGGCGGTAATGACCAAATCAAAACCCGCTTCTTTAAAAGCTGTTGCCACCGCATCAGGGCTGTTAAAAGTAGGGTAGCCGGTATATCCGCTTTCCGGACCGGCCAAGGCGGCTTCAAAATCAATGGAACTGTAATCCCCTTCGTTTATCAGTTCCTTTACTTCGGCAAAAAAATGGTCATAGCGATAGGTTCCGTCCGCCTGCAGCCCCGATCTTATCTGGGGGCCATGCATCAGACAGTCACCCGCCGCAGTAAGCGTAATGCTCTCTATTAGAGGAGCCTTTTTTACTTCTTCCGCGACTGCATCTTTATCCTCACCTTTTTTGCCGGCCTCAGCCTGCAAATCCTCATAAATCGTTACCGAAGCCAAACAGCCCAGACACACGAGCAATACCACAAGGCCAGCGCGTTTAAACAAAATAATCCTCCTTGGGTTTTATTTGCAAAAAGAATAAAGAGGAATTTCTACTTTATTCCTCTTTATTGTAACGTTTTATTCCTTTTTCGTCTCTTGTAAAACGGTGATATTTATTTGCGGATTTCCATTTCCCACAGATCCTTATTATCGACTTTTATATCTACGGCAAAGCCTTGTGACAAAGCCAGTTTACTTACATTCTCTTTTGAGGTCTGGCTGCTGCCCAGTATATGCAGTTCCCTGGCTCCTGCGTCAATCGCCTTTTTAGTCCGCAATACCGGAACCGGGCAACTCAGTCCGCGTACATCCAGTTTTTCCATTTTAACGAGCACCTCCTACTCTTCCCGGTAACTATATCCGATCCATCCCATTAATATGATACCGATAACACAAGCAATCTGGCCGTAATTTCCTACCCCTGCCGCTGAGCCTGCCAGCATGAAGTTATGACAGAAGGCAGCTCCTACAATCATTCCCACTACCACCGCCGCAGCATCCATATCCCCTTCACCGGATAGAATCAACTGCCGCAAGGGGCAGCCGCCAAGCAAGGTGGCAGTAAGACCAACCAGGAATAACCCCAAAAAGTTCCACAACTGCATAGTATGGGCAATAGGCTGATCAGCAAATCCGGGCTTGAAGAATCCGAATACCAGGTTCAAGACCAGAGCTCCGATAAATATGCCTATAAACCCTATCAGTAAATAATTGTCCTTTAACAGTATAAAATCCCTGATTCCCCCGCTGAGGCACATACGGGTGCGCTGGGCCAGAAATCCCACTAACAAACCGGCAATTAAAGATATGCCCAGGGGCGCTGCCATAGAGCCCGGCCCTTCTTTACTGAAGAACAGTGGACCTCCGGCTTCGGGATTGAAAAGGGTGCCTTTTAACAGCAGGAAAAGGAAAAAGGCAAAGATGATAGGCAGCAAGTAACCGCCGACATTGGAATGGCTGTATTCCGCCCGGCCCAAATTAAATCCTTTTTTCAGGAAGAATACCCCGGCGCCTACGCCGGCTATAAAGCCGATAAAACCTACGACCGCATTAAAATCTCCCCCAGCCATTCTCAGCACATCTCTTAAAGGACAGCCCAGAAAAACCAGGGCCCCAACCATCATAAATACGCCCATAATAAATCGTACCAGGGTAGCTGAACCTCCCCGGGCTTTAAACTCGCCGCTGAACATGGCGGTAAACATGGCTCCCAGTATAAGTCCTATTATCTCCGGGCGTACATACTGCACTACTCCTGCCCGGTGCAGGCCTAAGGCTCCGGCAATATCCCTTTCAAAACAGGCTATACAGAATCCCATGTTGCCCGGGTTACCCAGTTTGACCAGAATAGCGGCAAAGGCTCCTATAACCAGTCCGGTCAACAGAATAAACCATTTGTTTCTGCTCACTGTTACTAATCCTCCTTTGTGAATATAACTTTTAGTTATATTAAAACTGTTTTTATTTTATAGTCATATCTATTCTGCAAAGATTTGTTTAATCCTTCCTAAAATGCGCATAATTCATTTATTTTTTTACATAACTAATAAATAGAGTGCGAAGCCTCGCGGAATCTTTAGAGAACTACGGAGATTTTCAAGGCTTTTCCACGTGTTTCCCTGGCTTCCAGGTATTTTGCCACAAAAATCGAATACCCTAATTGGAACACAGGAAAACGCGGATTAACGCTGATAACCTTAAAGAGAGAAATCTGCGTAAATCCGTGTACAGAAGAAGAATATCACTTGATTACAGATTAAAAATACAACAACTCTGTTCGGATGCATGTTAGAGGAGCATAATAAAAACCGCCGTCGCAGGTTTACCCCATTAGGCTATCTGTCCCTATGACGGCTTCATGTTGGCAATAAATGTTTTTAATAGATAGAAACTTATAGTTCACACAATCCACTCTTTTTTCAGTCGCCACAACCCCGCCTGCACACTTTCTACGCCAGCGGTATCGCCCGCCTTTATCCTTTCATGATGGCGAAACAGTCGTTGCCAGCTAGCCTGCACTTGACGCTTTAAGTCAGGGTAAAAATTTGTGAGGATCACATCACTTTCTTTCCGAATCCCATAGTCAGCAAGCATTTGACGAAACCGTGCCTCATCAGTTTTCGTCTCGCCGATATATTGGAGGCAAAGTATCTTATTCCAGTCGTACATATCAAAAAATACCGCTTCATCTGTCGGAATACACAATTGCAGAATCCTGCTGTCGGTTGATGGTTCAACACTATGTAAATCTCTAAAAGCCCAATAAGGGTACTCAGCCCCCTCCGGCTTGGGCAGATATTTTTCCGCTTCTAGGGCAAACCAACCATATGCCGCTACAAAAATCGGAGCGCTTTCCCCATATTTTTTTACCACATATTCCCGTTTAGAAAAACAAATGTTATCCCGCCCCAGAAAGTTCACTACAGCCTCCGATTGGGAGGAATAGAGCATTACCGTATTATCTGTGTTACCCACTCTTTTTTCACCTCCCATATATTCCCGTACTTTTTATTGCTGCCCGGAATGATAGAGTCGTCAAACAATCGGCTCCAGCTCTCAATAATCTTTCTCTTTATCTGTGGATAAAACTGCGACATATATGCTTTAGTATCGCTTACACCATATTGCTCCAGCAATTGGCGGTGGTGTTCGGCATCTTGCACATCCGCCGGAATATAGGAATAATTGAGGATTATCCCCCACTTGTCGATATTTACCATCGTGATTAAGGACGGGTCTAATATAAGTTCCATTATGATAGTTCCCGAACCGGGCAGCATGGTCGCCTCCCGAGTGAAGGATATCCATATAGGATATTCCGCATCGTCCGGCTTTTGGGAAGCGCGGGGGCTATTTTTTACCAGCCAATCATACGCCTCTAACACTAAATGGGCGTGTTCATCTAAATCTCTGTAAATATATTCTTTTTTAGCTACATATCTGCCGGTTTCATCAAGTTCTTGGGCGACGTTTTCATTCTGTTTCGTCCAGACTGTAATGCTGCTCATCAGTTTTCCCTTCTTTCCTTCATAAAGCCCGTCAATATCCGAAAGCAGAATCAATTTATCAGCGCCGCACAAAAGGGCGACATGAGCCGACAAGGTATCATTATCTCCAAACAGCTTGTCGGCCGATTCGATTTCCTGATGGCTGACCGAGTCGTTTTCATTGACAATCGGGATGATACCATGCTCCAGCAAAGTCGAAAAAGTGCGGAACAGGTTGTAACGCCGCTTTTCACAGCGCATATCTTCTTCGTCTAATAAGATTTGAGCGGCGACCCTGCCATATTCATTGAACAGCTATCATGAATGCCAGGGCTTTTATTCCAGGCTTACCCGCCCTAATTTACCTTTGCGAAAATCCTGCAGCAGCACATTACAGGTTTTTTCCACATCCACTTCCCCGCCTTTAATAAGGTGCCCCTTGCTTCGGGCTATATCCGCCAGCAGTTCCTGCTCCGGCCGCTCCAGGGAGCCAAGTTTAAGCTTTTCCTGCAGCAGGTTCGGAGCTTTATCCTTTAATACCCGCAGCAAATAGAGGCATACATCATATTCCTGATAAGCCTTATCTCCTACTATATCAAGCAGAGCCAGTTTCAGGCCCTGCGCTTCGCTTTCGACTTTCGGCCACATCAAGCCGGGGGTATCCATAAACTCTATATCATCCCGTATTCGTACCCACTGTTTTCCTCGGGTCACACCAGGCCGGGCTCCGGTTACGGCTACCTTTTTCCCGGCCAGGCTGTTTAAAAAACTGGATTTGCCTACGTTAGGCACCCCTACTATCATCAACCGGGCCGGGCGGGCCCTTCTTCCCCTGTTTTTCAGATCTTGCAATACGGGGGCAAAGCTGGCGGCAATAAGCTGTAAAACTTCACGGGAGCCTTTACCCCGGCTGGAATCCATCGCCGCAGCCAGATGGCCTTCCTTGCGGATGATTTCCAGATGACGGCTGGTATCCGCCGCTGGGGCCAGATCCATCTTATTTAAGACGATAATGTTCTTTTTAGGGCTGATGAGTTTTTCCAGCTGCGGGTTGCGGCAGGAAAAAGGAGCCCGGGCATCTACCAGCATGGCAACTAAATCCACCAGCTTCAGATTCTCCTGTATCTCTCTCTGGGCTTTGACCATATGGCCTGGAAACCAGTTAATAGTCACGATCCGCCCTCCCGTTAACAGATTAAATGCGATAAAGAAAAGGAGAACACCCGACGGTATCCTCCTCTCTCACTGTCGCTTTATGTTTGGCTGAATTAAAATCTGCCTTTTTCCTTAACCCGGGCTTTCTTTCCGGTCAGGCTGCGCAGATAAAATAAACGCGCTCTGCGGACTTTGCCTCTGCGGGTAACTTCAATCCTGGCGATTTTAGGCGAATGAATCGGGAAGGTTCTCTCCACGGCTACACCGTAGGAGATTCTTCTGACTGTAAATGTCCGGGACAAGCCGCCGCCGCGAACTTTAATCACCGTGCCTTCGAAGATCTGAATTCTTTCCCTGGTGCCTTCGACCACCTTAACATGTACCTTCACATTATCTCCGGGAGCAAAATCCGGTATGTCTGGTTTAAAATATTCATTCTCAATTGATCTGATTATATCGCTCACTATTCCGACCTCCTTCCAGCAGGCGTTCATACATTGTGTCCCTAATGCAGCGGACCGCCTTCGTTACACAGAACATTGATATTATATCATAATCTTTATCTATAACTCAAGCAAAAACTGGCCTACTCAAACCAATATCCTCCCAACAGACGATCAAGAATGATTGAGACCGCACTGCGCACCGACAAATGATTGTAACTGGCATCCCCCTCTATCGGTTCCAATATATAGGTGCAGGAATCCATCAACCCTTTCTCTATTCCCCAACCGGTGCCAAAAAGGATTAAAAAAGGGTTGGCGCGGTTAAAAATCTCACCCTTCATCTGCTTGTAGGATATCGTATTAGGATATACTCTGGCATCGGTAGCTATAGTATCCGGCTGCAGTCCGGTTTCATCCTCAATAAAATCAAGCACTTCATCCAGATTATCAGCTATCTGTAAACGGCTGAAGGCCTCTTTTCTATCCGGGTTGTAGTTTCCCCCAAAGCCCTGCTGCCAATAGGAGACAATCTCTTCAATCAGGCGGTGCTGGCTGGGGGAAGGGTGAACCACAAAGAAACGCTCCACCTCGTAAGTTCGGGCTGCCCGGGAAATGTCATGCAGATCCAGGTTGGTAACTGAGGTGGTAATGGTATCCATCCGCTTATTGTACATAGGATAATGCAGAAGCGCTATATAAACTTTGCCCTTTCTCACCTTTTATAGCTCCCTATTAAATAGTATTTCCTGCAGCAGCAGCTTTTCTTCGCTGTCATATTCCCGGTTTAACAGCAGTTCCGGACGCTTGAGCAAGGTCGTCAGGAGACTTTGCTTTTTACGCCACAAACGTATTTTTTCATGATGCCCGGAAATTAAAACCTCCGGTACTTCTTTCCGGCGGAAAGTACGGGGACGGGTATAATGCGGGTATTCCAGCAGATCATGGGCAAAGGATTCCTCCCGGGCCGATTCCTCGTCCCCCAGTACTCCCGGTATCATCCGGGCAACAGCATCAACCAGAACCATAGCCGGCAATTCCCCACCGGTTAAAACATAGTCGCCAATGGATATCTCTTCATCAAGCATATCGCCAACCCGATGGTCAATACCTTCGTAATGCCCGCAAAGCAGTGTCAGATGACTCTTTTGTCCCAGTTCCGCCACCCTGGTCTGATTCAGGGGACGCCCCTGAGGGGAGAGATAAATCACCCAGGAATCGGCATCTTTGCAGCTTTCAAGGGCGGGAACCACCACATCAGCCTTCATCACCATGCCGGCGCCGCCGCCAAAGGGGTAATCATCCGCCTGCTGGTGTTTACCCGCGGCAAAATCCCGGATATTTATGAGATTAATTTCCAGCAGTTCCTTTTCCCGAGCCCTTTTGATAATGCTCTCATTAAACGGGGAAACAAACATCTCCGGGAAAAGACTTAATATATCGACCCTCATCCTAATCACCCGCTTAATCCCTAATTTCACCTCAAGTTCCGCAGATTTTATTATGGTTGCTTCCACTGCCAGAAACCTGTTTGGATGCATAAATATGCTGGAGCCTGAAGCGACGGAATATTTATGCATCCAAACTATCAAGTTATAACTAAGCAGAGGTTTCCAGCTACTATTCTATTGCTGCCTGCCTGTGCCCATAGGGTATGCCCTATGGGTATGGGCCGGTAATTCTTATATCAGCCCCGGCAGTAGTTTGACCAGCATCCTTTTTTCTTTCAGATCGACTTCCAGTATAACATCTTTGATAGCCGGCAGCAGAATTTCCCCATACTCCGCCGATTTAACCACATAGACATCATTGGCTCCGGTGGCGAGGATTTCCGTGAGTTCACCCAGGAAGCCCCTCTTTTCTTCATATACCGATAGCCCCTGAAGCTGGAAATGATAATAATAGCCTTCCGGCAATGGATAAATCTGGCTTGGTTCTATCTGCAGCAACGCATTCCGGTATTCCTGAGCATCTTCCCGGTTATCAATACCTTCCAGCTTCAGCAGGTAGCTTGAGCCATAGGGACGGGCATCCTCCACCAATACTTCCCGGGCGGCGCCGTTATGCGATATGATGACTTTTTTCAGTTTTCCGAATCTCTCCGGGAAATCAGTCAGAGGGGATATCCGTACCATCCCCCGGTAACCGTAGGTTCCCGCTATTTTCCCTATATTAATCAAGTCTTCCCTGTGCAAGCCGACACCTCTTAAACGGCAATAAATAATGAAAGGGCTAAAAATTAGCCCTATTTTAGTATCTCCACGACAACCCTTTTACCTTCTTTAGCTGCAGTGGCTTTGGTAATAGTTCGAATAGCCTTGGCTATTTTACCCTGCTTGCCAATTACCTTTCCCATATCATCGGGTGCAACTCTGAGCTCTAGAATGATTGATCTCTCACCCTCAATCTCAGTCACATCAACCGCATCCGGGTCATCAACCAGAGACCTGGCAATAAATTCAACTAGATCTTTCACTTATGTTCCACCCCCTGCTCGGATTAACTACTTGCGGCTTTCTGCAAATTTGGCCATAATACCCTGCTTCTGAAAAAGGGATTTGGTCGTATCAGAGGGTTTAGCTCCACTGCTCAGCCATTTCAGAGCCTTTTCCTCATCAATTTTGACCGTCGCCGGATCAGTTGAGGGGTCATAGTAACCAATTTCCTCAATAAATCTGCCGTCTCTGGGGGATCTGGCATCAGCCACAACAACTCTATAAAAAGGGTTCTTCTTGGCCCCCATTCTTTTCAGTCTGATTCTTGTTGCCATATGTTCACCTCCTTAATGCCTGGGCTGGTTTTCCTGGTTAAACTTAGCTGTATTTAAAAGGGAAATTTTAGAGGCGGCAAGCCGCCTTTTTTACCCTTACGGCTACCCATGTCGGCAAATTGCTTCATCAGTTTACGTGATTCTTCAAATTGTTTCAGCAAACGGTTTACTTCCTGGACTCTGGTTCCGCTGCCCCGGGCAATGCGCTTCTTGCGGCTGCCATTGATCAGTACGGGGTTGCGGCGTTCATCCGGAGTCATTGATTTGATAATTGCTTCCACATGGCCTAACTCTTTTTCATCAAAATCAGGTTTGACTCCTTTTAATTGCTTGCCCATGCCGGGAATCATGCCCAGTAAATCTTCCAGCGGGCCCATGGAGCGAACCTGCTGCATCTGCTCCAAAAAGTCCTCCAGGGTAAATTCCTGTTGTCTGATTTTGCGTTCCATCTCCCGGGCTTTTTTCTCATCGAAAGTGGCCTGGGCTTTTTCTACCAGACTCAGGACGTCTCCCATCCCCAGTATCCGGGAGGCCATGCGGTCAGGATAAAAAGCGTTCAGGGCATCCAGCTTTTCTCCCAAACCTACCAGTTTAATAGGGCAGCCGGTGACGGCTTTGACCGAAAGTGCGGCTCCGCCACGGGTATCCCCATCCAATTTAGTAAGTACGACACCGGTTACTCCCAGCTCGCGGTTAAAACTCTCGGCCACGTTGACGGCATCCTGCCCGGTCATGGCATCCACTACCAGCAGTATCTCATCAGGGGTCACATCTGCTTTAATCTCTTTCAGCTCATTCATCAGCTCTTCATTTATATGCAGCCTCCCGGCCGTATCCAGAATAACTATATCCCGGTTATGGCTGCGGGCATATTCCATTGCTCCCCGGGCAATATCTACCGGATTGGCTTGACCCATGGCGAAAACCGGTATCTGCACCTGTTCCCCCAGTACCTGCAATTGTTTTATGGCCGCCGGGCGGTAGACGTCACAAGCCGCAAAAAGGGGTCGCCGTCCTTGCTTTATAAGCTTCCTGCCTAACTTGGCCACCGTAGTGGTCTTGCCTGATCCCTGCAGGCCTACTGCCATAATTACGCTGGGGGTGCGGGAAGAAAAATCGAGTTTGCTTTCCGCTCCCCCCATCAATTCAGTCATTTCATCATATACTATTTTAATAATCTGCTGCCCCGGAGTCAGGCTCTGCAGAACTTCCTGTCCTATAGCGCGCTCCCGTACCCGGCCTACGAAATCTTTCACCACTTTAAAATTGACGTCCGCCTCCAGCAGAGCCAGGCGAATTTCCCGCATAGCGACTTTTACGTCTTCTTCGCTTATTTTGCCCTTACCCCGCAGTTTGCGGAATACTTCCTGCAGCCGGTCGGATAAACCTTCAAATGCCACGTTATCTCTCCTTTGGCTAAAGCATAGCGCTTATTTCCTCTAATATCTGCAAGGCTTTATATTTTTCCCTTCCCTCAGGCTGCTCCAGTATAATTTCATATACTTTCTGCAGGCGATGGCGGGTTTCCATAAACCGGCCCACCAGCCCGAGGCGGTCCTCATAGTCCTTAAGAGCGATTTCTGCTCTTTTGAGAATATCATGAACACCCTGCCGGGTAATCTTCATATGATCGGCAATCTCGGCCAGAGACCAGTCATTCTCATAATGAAGGTTCATAACATTCTGTTGTTTCTCGGTCAGCAACGGACCGTAGAAATCCTTCAGCAAAATTATTTGGCTTCGCTTCTCCAGCATGACTGCTTTCTCCATGTGTAAAGGTAATATACTTTACAGATAAATTTTAGCCGCAGCTGAACTTATTGTCAAGCTGCCGGCGCTTTAATTATTGCAGTACAGCTTTCAGGCCTTTTATTATTATAAACTTTCCCGGTTTTCAAAACCACGTGCTATAATTTAGTTTAGTCGGACCAGCTTATTACTTGTCAAATTGGAGGAGTTGAGGGATTGAAGGAAAAAATAGCCCTGATAGTCGATAGTATGTGTGACTTGCCCCATGAGCTCATAAGCCTTTTTGGAATTAAAGTCCTGCCTGCCAAAATTATTTACCCGGATAAGGAATACAATGACCGGGTGGATATTCAACCTGAAGACGTATATCAGCGGATGCCGGATGAAGTTCCTACAACTGCCATGCCTTGCCTGCATGATATAAGGCAAACGATTGAGGCCATTTGCAAAGAGGGATTTACTCATGTACTGGCCTTGCACATTTCCGGCGGCCTTTCCGGAACTGCCCAGACAGTAAAGATGGTGGCTCAGGATTTTGAAAAACGCCTCAAAATAAAGGTAGTTGACACTAAAACCCTTTCTATGGGAACCGGCTGGATAGTGCTGGATGCTGCCCGTAATATTGCGGGCGGCCTCTGCTTTGATAAGGTTACCGAAAGCCTGCATCACATTCAATCCCAGGTTGAGGTTTATTATATAATCGAAACCTTGGAATATCTGCGCCGGGGGGGACGGATTGGACGGGTTGCCAGCATGCTGGGAGAGTTCCTGCATCTGAAACCGATTATTTCAGTTGACCGGGAAGGAAACTATTTTACCTATTGCAAAGCCCGGGGGCGGATGAAATCAATAGATAAATTGGCTGAAATAGTAGAAAAAGCGGTCAAGGAAAAACAGATAAAACTGGCTGTCATGCATGGAGGCGCCGCCGCCGAATTCGAAAAGCTGGTGGAAAGACTGCGTAAACTGCCTAATATTAAAGAGATAATTACATCGGATATCAGCCCTGCCCTGGGCGTGCATACCGGCCCAGGCTTGCTGGGAATAAGTTTTTACGAAGTATAAAAATAAACTCCTATTGCGCTATTGACCGGCGTCAGCAGACAACTGTTGACGCCGTTTTTTCGCTCCCCTATTGTAATTTTTTCCCATTATATTATAATGTTAGTATTAACAGCTTATAGGAGAATTAATATTGTCATTCCCCAAGATTGTGATTCTTTCTTTAATATTTGTATCGTTCCAGCCGGCATGGGCTTTTCCCTCATACCTGCAGACCGGCTATGCTTCGCCTTCAATCGCTATGAGCGATGCCCGGCTGTCAGCGGAGGATCCAGCTCTGAACGCAATGGTTGACAGCTTCAAATTATACTATTCTTTTTTTAATGATTGCGACTATCAGCAGGGTTATCAGTTACCCCGGCACGGAATAAACCGGAAAACGGCTATTGAGTATCTGAGTGCTGGTTTCGAAACTGAGCTGGCCACAGCCATAGTAGATGAATATACTTGGATAATGCCGGAGCTTGATTGCCTGGCAATCAAGCCTGGTGACGGCCTGCCCATCATAAACGAAGAGGACCTTTCCCATCTTACCTGCAGCCGGATCAATGACAGCAAGATAGTTTTCTCCCGGGAATTTACCGGCTGCTACTCTCCCCATGATCGTTATATCTACCAGGTGGAAATGAGACTTTATGAAGACCAATGGAAAATATCAGCACTCAGCCTGGATCAGCAGTAAAATCTTTACTTTTATTGTAGGTTAGCAGGAAAAAAGGTATAAAATAACGAAATGGGTTTAATAATTGAGACATGGGAAGGGCGTGAAGGGTTTGAATAAATTTTATATAGCCGACCAAAACCACTATACCCGCTACTGGCCTATTCTAACATTATTGTTCATCGGCGCTATTCTGGCCTGGTGGCAGGTATCGTCATCTTTAGCTGCAGGCCTGGCCGCTGCCGGATTTCTGTTCATGTTTATTAATGACAGAAAGGGCAGGAACAAGGAAGGCAACTCCATAGAGGTTTTGGATAAGTGCATCATATTCAACGAAGGCGGGCAGAGCTCCAGTATTGCCTTCACTGATATTAAAAAGGTCAAATACACCAGTACTCTATCCCCGGGAAACCCGGCCATAGTTATCGAAACCGGGATAAATAAAAGGAACATACAGCCCTCTGATTATGATAATAGCGGGAAATTGCTGCAGCACCTGGAAGCTAAGTTCACTGCTTTTAACTGTCCGATAGTAAAATAGGACCGACTATACATGAGTCTGGCCGGATACCATCGCCTCGGGGCCAGCAATACGCGTGACCGCATAAAAAAAGGAAGGGTTATTTAGCTAACCCTTCCTTTGCTTTTTCTAGTAGCGATTGCGTTTAGCCTGATAGCAGTCCCTGCAATACACAGGGCGGTCTCCGCTGGGCTCAAATGGTACGGTTGTCTCCTGACCACAGGCAGCGCAAACCGTCGTAAATACCGGACGATCCTCTCTGGGGCGGGAATTGTAGCCATTGCGTTGCTGTTTGCGGTTCCTTCTACATGCCGGGCAGCGACCCGGTTCGTTCTGAAAACCTTTCTCCGCATAGAATTCCTGCTCTGATGCTGAGAACAAAAACTCGTTTCCGCAATCCTTGCACACTAGATACTTGTCTTCAAACATTAATTCATCTCCCTTCCGGGATTACTCTTGGACTTAGTTTTCCCCAAAAAGGAGATCCCTTCAAGAACAAGGCATTGAAATTATAGCCTAAAACTAAGCTAATTGTCAAATTTTTCAGTTTGGATGATTTTATTCTGGGGGTAATATCGCTTCCCTATTTTCTCAAAAAACAAAATCACTTTCTCCTGTGGAGCTGCTCCATGGATAGAAAGTGATTTTAAATCTGTATTCGGGTCTAAAGGATCAAGCACTTTTCATCTTAGCATCAATAATTTTAGCCCTTATAATCCCGAGATATAAACAATGGTGGGCGATGACAGGCTCGAACTGCCGACCCCCTGCTTGTAAGGCAGGTGCTCTCCCAACTGAGCTAATCGCCCTTGAATGGTGACCCCTGGGGGACTCGAACCCCCGTTACCGCCGTGAAAGGGCGGTGTCTTAGACCGCTTGACCAAGGGGCCATAAAAGAAGCCGGAAGTCGGACGACAGAGGCTGAATTAACTGCATTGTATAACCTCTACTCACCCGTCAGGGTTAGAAGATTCTGACATCCTACTTCTGACCTCTGACTTCTGCAATGGTGGGCCTACCAGGACTCGAACCTGGGACCAACCGGTTATGAGCCGGTAGCTCTACCAACTGAGCTATAGGCCCGGAATAGTGCGGAACCCCGCAAGAGTTAGTATACCAAAATTACATTTAAAAGGTCAATAGCCAAACTCTCTTATTTTCCGGGATTCTTTCAAACAAAAAGCGGTAACTTTTGCAGGGTTACCGCCGGGAATATTCATTGGCTCCCCGAGTAGGATTCGAACCTACAACCCTCCGGTTAACAGCCGGATGCTCTACCGTTGAGCTATCGAGGAATGCCCCAACGAGAAATATTATATCTTCCTACAAGTCGCTTGTCAACAACGTAATTACCCTTATTCAATATAATCCTTGAGCTTTTTGCTCCGGGAAGGATGCCTGAGTTTGCGCAAAGCCTTGGCTTCTATCTGCCTTATTCTTTCCCTGGTCACGCCAAATTCCTGACCTACCTCCTCCAGGGTACGAGGCCGGCCGTCATCAAGCCCGAACCTTAAACGGAGAACCTTCTCCTCCCTTTCGGTAAGAGTATTGAGGATACCATCCAGATGTTCGCGCAGAAGTACAAAAGAGGCTGACTCTTCTGGTGATTCCGCATCTTCATCAGTTATGAAGTCCCCCAGATGGCTATCATCTTCCTCCCCGATAGGGGTCTCCAGTGAAACCGGTTCCTGAGCTACTTTCATAATTTCTATAACCCTATCTACCGGAATGTCCATCTCCATTGCCACTTCAAAGGGAGTAGGTTCACGTCCCAGAGTCTGCAACAGGTTTCTCTGAACACGGGATAACTTGTTAATAGTCTCCACCATATGCACCGGAATCCGGATGGTACGAGCCTGATCAGCTATAGCACGAGTTATGGCCTGCCTGATCCACCAGGTGGCATAAGTGCTAAATTTAAACCCCTTACAATAATCAAATTTCTCTACTGCTTTCATAAGGCCTAAGTTCCCTTCCTGAATTAAATCCAGAAAGAGCATGCCTCTTCCCACATAGCGCTTGGCTATGCTGACAACCAGCCTCAGGTTAGCTTCTACCAGCTGCCTTTTGGCATCTTCATCACCTTTTTCTATCCTTTGAGCCAGATCTATCTCCTGATTCGCTGTAAGCAGGGGAACTCTTCCAATTTCTTTCAGATACATACGAACCGGATCGTCTATTTCAACGCCATCAGGAATGACTACTTCTTCTGTTTCCAGGCTTTCGTGATCTCCGGAATCATTTCCGTCGTCAGCTTCATTGCCCACGCTTATACCCAAGGATTGAAGGTGCTCCAGTATGTCCTCTATATTGTCCGGTCCCAGACTGAATTCATGCAGGTCTTCCATAATCTCTTCATAACTCAGATTTCTTTTGGATTTCCCCTTTTCAGCCAGGGCGCTAACCGTTTCCGCAAGCTTTCTATCCAGTTTCATTCTATCCCCCCTTCCCGGGTTTTGTTTAAAAAGATATCCAGGTTTAATATGAATTTGAGCAAATGATTAAAATCTCCTTCTGACCTGAGAAAAATAATCTGTTGATATATCTTCTGCCAGCGTGCTTCCATTTTTATTGCTTGCACCCGGCGGATAAATTCACTAATTTGGGCCTCATCTATATCTAAGTCTTCCATCAGGAAAATGATTCTGGCATAGCTGGCAGCCAATCCTTCCTGATTCATTATTTCCCCTAATTGTTGGAGTTTCTTTTCCCCGCTTCCTTCAAGCCGATTATAACAATTCACCATGGTTGCATATTCTGGGCGAGCAAAAAAGTTTAATCCCAGACTAGCCTTGATTCTGGCAAATATTTTCGGGCTTTTCAGCATGGCTGCCAATATTTTCTCATCTTTGCTATAATTGCCGTACTGTATATTATCCCTAGATATTTGCGTTTTATTCTTTTTCACCGGGTTAGGGCGATTATCTGCAGCCCTTAGTTCCCGATAGATTAAATTGGCTTCCAGCATCAACTTTTGGGCCAGGATTTTAACGTAATAGTCTTTTTCTATTTCACTGTTCAATCGGTTGATATCATTCCTTAAAGCCTTTACTATCTTGACCCTGGTCTCCAAATTAAGTGATTTTTCCTCTTTTAAATATCTATTAATTTTAAATTCCAGATGACTTATTTTATTATTCTGTATATATTGTAAAAATTCCTCTTTTCCATTAACTTCTAAAAATTCATCGGGGTCCTTAGCGCCAGGCAGGGTTACTACCTGCACTCTCAGACCTTCTGCAAATAATATATCAATAGCTCTTAAGGTTTCCCGCTGTCCGGCCTCATCGCCATCATAAAGGATTACGACGTTTTCCGTATAGCGATTCAGGAGGCCGGCCTGATCCTGGGTCAATGCAGTTCCCAGCGAAGCTACACAATTACGTAATCCTGCCTGCTGCAGTTTGATACAATCCATATAGCCTTCCAGCAGCAGAACCTGATTAGCGGCCCGAACGGCCTCCCGGGCTTGGAAGAGCCCGTAAAGGACCTTGCGTTTGGAATATATATCAGTTTCCGGGGTATTTATATATTTGGGCAGACTTTCATCAAGTACCCTGCCGCCAAACCCAACAATATCACCGTTATAATGAAATATAGGAAACATCAGGCGGCTGCGGAATAAGTCATAAAAAGTATGCTTGTTTTCATTACGTTTAATTAAGCCGGATGATTTCACCTGTTCCTGAGGAAAACCTTTTTTGAGCAGATATTCCTCCACCGCATTCCACTCACCGGGGGCATAGCCTAATTTATAAGCTATTACCGTTTCTTTTCTGATGCCGCGTTTATACAGATATTCCAGGGCCGGTTTTCCCTGGGGGCTTAATAATATATGATGATAAAATTCTGCTGCTGCCTGGTTTATTTCTATAACTTTTTTTCTGCGGTCTGAACCCTGTTTGCTCCCCGAAGCAGAAGCAAGTTTTACTCCCGCCCGGGCGGCCAGGAATTCCAAAGCTTCCCTGAAATCAATATTGTCACGTTTCATGACAAAAGAGAAAATGTCTCCCCCCGCATGGCAGCCAAAGCAATAAAACATATTACGATCCGGCGTTACGCTGAATGAGGGGGTTTTTTCCGCATGAAAAGGGCATAGGCCCCAATAGCGGTTGCCTTTTCGGGTTAGTTTAACGGTTTCCCCCACTATGTCTACTATATCAAGACGCTCGGAAATTTCCCGAACATCCCGGTCATCAAAAGCGGTCATTTTCCATCACCAATATTCTATATCTTTATTGCATATCCTCTTTTTGGTCGTTTTTTGTCTCTTTTTGGTACACAATTATTCTACTGTCTATCTATTCTACAGCCAGACTATTTCTCCTTTATCCCTGACAGATAAATTTATCTGACCAGAACCATGCAGAACCATAGCAAAATGTTTGGTATAATTAAAAATGCTGGACCTTTAAAGTTAAACGATCCAGCGACATGGGGGGTTATATATAAATAAGGTTAGGGACTCAGTGATTCACCTCGACCAGGTGGTTCCGCCCGGTATACAACAGAGGTTTTTTAATAAGGAGCAGACCTACTGCCATCATAACAAAGTTAAATGAGATTGATATCTTTATCTGTCTGCCCCACTCCTTAGTTATGCAATTCTTATGCCAAAAGTCCAGACTACTAACTAAAGTCCAGAAATTATTATTGATTGCCTTTATTCTACTGCTTTGATCAGGTTATGCTATAGGGTGAAAATTAATTGTAAGCTTTTGGCGATAATTTGTAATTACAATTAAATTCTTAAAAAGATAGATTATTTGATAATTTTTATCAAAATGTGAAATGAAAAAATTTGATAAATTGATTACTGACCATCTGCTGTATTATTCTTCTGAGCGCCGGGAACCAGGGATTGGGGTATATACAGATCCCGAAACAGGCTGATGCAATAGGCATCGCTCATACCGGATATATAGTCGGTTACTGCTCTTTCCAGCCCTTCTTGGTCAGCTATCTCCCGATAAACCTGGCTCATCTTCTCGGGGTGTCGGCGGTAATAGCTAAACAAGTGCTCCAGGACAAATGCCGCCCGGGTACGTTCCGCCTGACAAACCGGCCCGGTATATATGGCTTTGAACATAAACCCCCGCAGACCGATTAAGGCCTGTTCTACCGCTGCTCCCGGAGCTACTCGCACCGCTTTACCTTCTGCCATCAGTTTACGTGTTTCATAAATGGTATCACTTACCAGGGTGGCAATACGCTTACTGTGGGTATCGCCCAGAACCTCCAGATATACTGCCGGAATCTCCTTTATGGTCAGCAATCCGGCCCGGATTGAGTCGTCAATATCATGCTGGACATAGGCTATTTTATCACTCAAGCGAATTACCTGCCCCTCCAGGGTAGCAGCCCCGGAATCATCCCGGCTGTATCCGCTATGGTTAAGTACCCCATCAAGGACTTCCCGGCTTAAATTCAGGCCCTTCCGTCCTTTGTGCTGCTCCACCCGGGTCAATACTCTTATGCTGTTTTCATTGTGACGAAAACCCGTACTAAGCAGCCGGTTCAATACTTGTTCTCCGGCATGGGCGAAAGGAGTATGACCTACATCATGAGCCAGGGCAATGGCTTCAATCAGATCTAAATTAAGATTTAGTCCCGCCCCTATAGTGCGGGCAATCTGGTTAACTTCCAGGGTATGGGTAAGGCGAGTACGGTAATGATCGCCCGGCGGAGCAATGAATACCTGGGTCTTATGCTTTAAGCGCCGAAAAGATTTGGAGTGTATGATTCGATCCCGGTCAACCATAAAGCAAGTGCGAATGGGATCGGGTTCTTCATATAGCACCCGCCCAGTCGAATTTTTAGCCGCCAGGGCAAAGGGACTTAATGTATCTGCCTCGCGCTGCTCTATTTCTTCACGAATTAACATATTGCGCCCCCCTGGCCCCGAGGGCCAAAACTATAAAATATCACCTGAAGTTTTATCCTGTTTAGATTTATCTTTTTCTCAGCTTGCTGGTGGCTTGGGCTACTTCATATATCCTTTTGCCCAGGATCCGGCTGCGTTGAACAGCATTTTGGTCTTCCCGGGAGGGTTTCTGAGCAGCAACTCCCAGATGTCCACAGTCGTCTTCCCCATAACCGTCGCCTACGATTATCATTCCATGGACCAGCATCATATCCTGCATGGCCCTGATGGTGGTTTCCTGCCCCCCAAAACGGGATGCACCCGAAGTAATGGCGCCTCCAACCACATTCAGCAACTTTTTTTCCGACCGCAAAGCCCGGCTTTTATCAAAAAAAGCCTTCAGTTGCGCCGAAACGGTGCCAAAGTAAACCGGGCTACCCAGAATCAGGGCATCAGCCCGCCCAATTAAATCATAAGCCTTGGTCAGTTCTTTGTCTTTATAACATTTACCCGAACATGGGGAAGAACAGTCCATACAAAACGGATTTTTCTGGTCTTTCAAAACCTCCCGGCAAAATATGAATTCCGTATCTGCACCCCGGCCGGCACATTCTTGCATCGCCTGCTGCAATAAAAAAGATGTATTTCCATCCTGATTAGGACTTCCATTGACTGCCGCAACTAATAATTTAGGCATAATGCCACCTCCCTTAATAAACTCTGTTTTTCTTCCAAATACTCTTTGTGTCTCAGTATT
>ENA-UOOE01001055-UOOE01001055.1-fermentation-metagenome-genome-assembly--contig:-NODE-1055-length-24369-cov-4.269145_pt1 | contig 24369 bp, 21 predicted proteins | sample MGYA00245776_ERZ724021 | MGnify/ENA primary metagenome ERZ724021 (study PRJEB28704, sample SAMN03018321) | fermentation metagenome | biome: anthropogenic terrestrial biome; feature: soil; material... | reverse complement strand
CCGCATACACCGGCAAGTGCCCCGGCAGCCGGGCGTCCCGTGGAGCGCGTATCTTTTCCCCTGACAGTCGGGTTTACAATGGAAAGGTTCTTGACACTGGTGTTTACAAAACCAAAAAGGCCTGTAAAGCAGTCATCCCCATAAAGACTGGAAGCGCCGGTGTAGACTTTACTGCCGGAGGCCGCGGGAGAAGCTTTTCCGGTATCAATGTTGAGGTACCAGACTTTTTTCCCGTTGCCGTCAACTGTTGCACCTGCCGCGGCGGTATCCCGCAGCGTGTCGGCGCTGAATACCGCTCCGCCGAACAGGGCAGGGTTGGAAACCGGCACAAAATACGGCAGACAGCGGCCTGGCGCAGACACTGCGGAGTTTTTACCGCCTGTGCCATAGTACTGTACGGTATCGTTCCAGTAGATGTCGCGGTCGAAACGGACAGTTTCAACTTTTCCAGCAATGCCGGGGGAAAGGGCATTTAAATTCTGGAGCTGCCTGCCATTGGCAACATGGATAATATATTTTCCCGTTGCAGCGTCGGGCTCCAGTTTCTCAAACAGGCTGTTGGTCCCGGCTTCCAGTTCCGTGCTGTAAAGAGGCAAGGCAGGCTTGCCTTCCGGCTGAACCGCGCTGACCTCCGCCCGGATGGTCAGATTATCGCCCGGGAGAATCTGAAAGTTGCTTTCATCCTCGATTCCCGACATAGCGCGGGACGTGCTGCCATTTTTGTTGTTGCCTGCAAGCTCTGCAAACCCGCAGCTATCCCTGAGACTGTCCAGGGTGAAGGTGCAGACGAGATTTTGCCCGCTGAGCTTTTTCTGAAAATCCGGGCTGCCGCTCGTAACGGTGAATCCGCCGCCCAAACTGGAAAGCGTGCTGCCGTTCACAGTAGCGGAAATGGAGATTGTCTTCTGAAAAGTATCCCAGTCAGTCCGGTAAGCTTCCGGCACCGGCACGCAGACAGTAAAACTCAGCTCTTGGCCGTTGCTGACGCTGATGCTTGGGGACGCATCGCTTCCGGTGGCTTCCTCGCCGGAGGAAAGGGAGCCGCAGTAATAGCCGAGCCGAAGCCCGCGTCGCTTTTCCTCGTCACGGGAAAGAGAGCCATTTGTATAACCGAGGACGTTCTGCTCGCTGTAAAAAACGGAGTAGACATTTCCTGTCGTTGGGTTATATTCAATTAAAATATGTTTTTCCCTGAGGGTTTCGTCAACAGAGCCATACGGCAGCACAAGCCCAAAGGCAACCTGGTCGCACGCCTCGCTTGTTGTGTAACAGTACTGCCGGACACCGCCAGCGGGGAACCCTGCGCTTTGATCCGCAGGAATCGGATATGCGCCGTCGCCGCTTCCCTTTGCTTTCAAGGTGCCGATGGCGCCGGAGGAATGCAGCCTGCTCAGGTTATTCTGTGCAGCGAGAAAAATCTCTTTTGCATCGTTGTTTAGCTGTGTAAACTTAAGGTTCCTTTGCAGCATGGAAAAGGCGGGGATCACAAGCGCAAGCAGGACAGCCGTTATGCCGACAACGGTTAAAAGCTCCGCAAGGGTAAAGCCCTTTTTGCCCGGCCCTTTTCGATGCACCGGATGCCTCATGCTGTGCGCTCCTTTCAAACCAGAAGGTAATTAGTGGGATCCGCCGCTTTTCAGCAACATCGACTTGAATTATTCAGGAAAAAGATTATACTTTAATAATTATCTGACATCTGATCCTTATCATATCATTTTTTAAGGGCTTCAGCAATTCTTTAATCAGGCCGTTTTACAATATTTTTCCCAAAATTATTGCATAAAAAATAAATTTATAGTATAATATTTATGCACCATTTTTTCAATGTAGAAACTGGAGCTTATTGGCAGGGGGTGAAAGAATTGGCATACAGGCGTTTGGGCGATTACCTCGTTTCGAGCGGGGTCCTGACGGAAGAACATCTGGGGCAGGCGCTCCGCCTCCAGAAAAAAAGCGGGAAGCGCCTTGGCACTGTCCTGGTAGAAAATGGATTTGTGACGCAGAAGCAGATTATTTCCACCCTGGAACGCCAGCTCGGGGTTGATTATATTGACCTTGACACTGCTGCAATCCCGCCGGGAATGGCAAAGCTGCTGCCGCGCGCCATTGCAAAGCAATATGGCGTTGTTCCGGTACGCTCGGACGGAGATACGCTTTACATAGCCATGGATGATCCGCTGAACTTTATTGCCATTGAGGCCGCAGGGACGGCAGCAGGCCGCCATATTGTCCCAATGATTGCAACGGACGCGGGTATTACCCATGCGCTTGCAGCACTTTACGGGAGTGAGGACGCGAGGAAAGCCATCCGCGACCTGAAGGCTGAGACGTTCACCGGAGACGCGCAGGAAGCCGTTGCGGAAAATATAATCGGCGCAGACGACGAAAATGCTGCGCCGACGATCCGCCTTGTAAACAGTATCCTTGAGTATGCCATCAGCGAGGGCGCAAGCGATATCCACCTTGAACCCCGTGAAGGGGCAATGGCTGTCCGCATCCGCATAGACGGCATCCTGCACCGCGTTTTTACGGTACCGCGCTCTACACAGAATGCGGTCGTTTCCCGCATTAAGGTCATGGGGAACATGAATGTTGCAGAGCACAAGGTCCCGCTCGACGGCCGCTGCAATGTGATTATCGGGGGGCGCGACGTGGATCTCCGCATTTCCACACTGCCGACAATTAACGGGGAAAAAGTTGTCATCCGGCTCCTCAACAAAGCCTCCGGAATTTTCACGGAAAAAGGGATTGGCCTCACAGGGCGGAACCTGGAAAAATTTGATGCCTTGATGAAGAGCAAAAATGGGATTATCCTGATTGTCGGCCCCACAGGCAGTGGAAAGTCCAGTACCATGTATGCAATGATAAACCGCCTGAATACCGAAGAAGTAAATCTCGTGACTTTGGAGGACCCCGTTGAGTATAACATTGACGGCGTCAGCCAGGTTCAGATTAACGATAAAACCGGAATGACCTTTGCTAGCGGCCTGCGCAGTGCCCTCCGCCAGGACCCGGACATTATCTGCATCGGCGAAATCCGTGACGGTGAAACCGCCAGGATCGCGATGCGCGCCGCAGTAACAGGCCATCTGGTGCTTTCCACCATTCATACAAACGACGCGCCGGGCGCAATTGACCGCCTGCTGGATATCGGCGTGGAGCCTTACCTGGTTTCAAGCGCCCTCAAGGGCGTTATCAGTCAACGGCTGGTAAGGTGCATCTGCCCGAACTGCCGGGCCGAGTATCCCGCTTCTGCGGAGGAGCAGAAGATGCTCCGTCTCCCCGTAATGGAGGGACGCAAATTTTACCGCGGCACAGGCTGCCCTGCCTGCTTCGGCACAGGCTACCGTGGGCGCACTGGCGTATTTGAAATTCTCACAATGAATCAGGAGCTGGCACAGGCGGTCGAAAACGGCGCACGGCGCTTAGAACTTCTGTCGTTTCTCACTTCAGGCGGGAACTATGAGCCTCTTGCGGCGGACTGCGCACGCCTTGTGACCGAAGGTGTCACAACGTTTGAAGAAGCGTTCCGAACCATCCATTCGGCTGATTTCTGATTTTTAACTTTGAAAGCGGCGAGGATATGGAAAATTTACCGGTTTCGTCCATCGTAGAGAATGCAGTGGCAGCCCACGCGAGCGACGTCCTTTTTTCCGCAGGCGTTCCTGTCCGCATCCGCGTGGACGGCAGCCTGGCTGATTTTGGGGATCACCCGCTGGTGCCGGAGGAATGTGAGGGCTATGCACGAGCGCTGAGCCCGGATTACGGTAAAATTGCGGAGATCGGCGAACTGGATTTTGCCGTGGATTTTCCGGGCGGTATCCGCTGCCGCGTAAACCTATTCCGCCGGAGGGGCGGCGTTTCCACTGCCCTGCGGATTCTCGGCAGGCGCATCCCGGAGCTTTCGGAGCTGGGGCTTCCACCCGCCGTCATGCAGTTCCCGGAGCTTGGGCACGGCCTCGTCCTTGTTACGGGCGAGACAGGGAGCGGAAAATCTACAACCCTTGCCAGCATCCTCAACCGGATAAATCATACTCACCGGGAACATATCATCACCCTGGAAGACCCGGTCGAATATGTTTACAGGGCGGATAAATGCGTGATTGACCAGCGCGAAGTCGGCCGCGATACCCGAAGCTATGAGGACGGCCTTTCCGCTGCCCTCCGCGAAGACCCCGACGTCATCCTCATCGGGGAAATGCGCCACCTTTCGACGATTGAAGCGGCACTGACCGCAGCTGAGACAGGACACCTTGTCTTTGCAACACTGCACGCTGCCAGCGCACCGGATGCTGTGGACCGCATTGTCCTTGCATTTCCGGAGGGGCTGCAGGCGCAGGTCCGTTTGCAGCTCAGCATGATGCTGAAGGCTGTCCTCTGCCAGCAGCTCCTGCCGCGGTGTGGGGGCGGGCGTGTGCTTGCATGCGAAGTCATGATGGTCAATGGTGCAATCCGGAGCCTTATCCGCGAAGCAAAGACGCCGCAGATAGCAAATGCCGTTGCCACAGGGGCCCAGGAGGGGAGCATTTCAATGGACAATTCCATTATCCGCCTGCTGCATGAACAGCTTATTTCCCCGGAAACAGCCCGTTCTGCGGCCCGTAATCCGGATTATGTCTGTAAGCTTTCACGGTTTGCCTGACTTATTCCAATAAAAGGAGGCGGAGACACAATGGCAAGCTTCCGGTACCGGGGCGTTGCACCGGGCGGAGCGCCTGTTGAAGGCGTCGTTGAGGCGTCAGACCGGGAAGATGCCGCTGCCAAAGCGCATGAGTCCTGTGAAGTCGTCACCTCCGTTGAACGCCTGCGCGAAATGAAGTTCGGCGGAGTGCTGAACATGGATCTCGGTGACCTCAGCCACCGCCGCATGAAAGAGAAAGAGCTCAGCCTGCTTTGCAGCCAGCTGGCCATTGAGACGAAAGCCGGGCTGCCCATTGTCCGCAGCCTGGACCTTGTAGCAGAGAATACCGCAGACAGGCGGCTTCAGCGGATTATCAGGGAAACGTCCCGGGATGTGCAGGAAGGGCACGACCTTGCCGGAAGCCTGGAAAAGAACAGCAAGGGCGCGCTGCCGCCCACTTTTCTTGAGACGGTGCGTGCCGGCGAGGAAAGCGGCAGGCTGGACGAATGCTTTGACCGTCTCAAAAACTATTACCTCAATTCCGGCAATGTCCGCAGCAAGGCTGTTTCCGCGATGATTTATCCGGTTTTTCTTATCATAATTGCGGCCATTGTAATCATTATCATCATGGTAAAGGCTGTCCCGGTCTTTGCATCAACTTACAAGAGCATGGGGATTGAGCTCCCCGGCGTTACAAAGGCGCTGATTTCCGTTTCTGACTTTTTTTCCGCTTTCTGGATGCCACTTCTTGCCATAATCCTCGGTATTGTCGTGGCGGTAAAGCTGTTTGGCAGGACACAGACGGGAAAGAGGGCCTATGCGCACCTTGCGCTGAAGTTCCCTGGAACGGGCCGCGTCAACGTGATGAACGCCGCGTGCCAGTTCAGCAGCACCATGTCTGCCATGCTTGCGAGCGGCCTGCCAATGGTTCAGGCGGTGAACATCACTTCCCGTGTGATTGGAAATTATCTTGTCAGGCTGGACGTCCGCCGTGCGGCAGAAGAGGTCGTTGCAGGACGCCGCCTCTGTGATGGCCTGAAAAAAAGCCGGTGGCTTCCCAGTATGCTGCTTGAGATGACTGCCGTTGGCGAAGAGACCGGAAGCCTCGAAGAGACACTTCGCGTTGTCAGTGAGTATTACGCAAATGAAGTGGAAACTGCCGTTTCCAGGGCCCTTAGCATCCTTGAGCCGGTTATTATCATCATCATGGCCTTCCTCGTAACCTTTATTCTGCTTTCTGTTTATATCCCGCTCTTTAATATGTACAGCCATATTTAACATAAAAACAAGGCAACCCCTGCCGCACAACCCGCGGCGAAAAGATACAGCCCATTTTTGAGCCCACACCGTACATGCAGAAATTTATTGAAGGAGTGTTTCACAGAATGCTGAAGAAATTATACGCAGCGAAAGCCCGTCTCAGCAAAAAGAAAGGTTTTACCCTGATTGAGCTGCTCGTCGTGATTGCCATTATTGCAATTCTTGTCGCTATTATTGTCCCCACTGTTCAAAGTGCAACGAAAAAGGCGCAGGGAGCGACGGATGCTGCCAACCTCCGTTCCGTTCAGGCTGAGGCAGCCATTGCTTATGCAAACGGGAAAACGGGCGGCGACTTGTTAGGCGCAGTTCCAGACCTTACTACTCCGAGTAAAATGTTTTCAAATGCGACTATCAAAATTGCAGTTAAAGATGATAAAGTATTAGCCTACTATTATGTGAGTGATGTGAGTGGCGGCAAATATTACGGGGTGGATTACTTTGCTGCTATTGCTAACAGCGGAAGCGTATCTTCAAATCCTACAACTTCCCCGTCTTCATCTGATATTGTGACTTCTTCTGGTACGTAAATTCACCATTATGTCTTTCTTTCCGGGGCCGAAGGGTTGCGGCTTTGGAAGCCCGCCTCCGGGCGGGTTTTGGCCCGGTGTGCAGAGGGGGGGGACTCCCTGCACACGGGGCCAGAACCCGGAATTAAAATATTTTGGAAAAGGATTTTGTCCATGCAGTATGATCTACCAGCCCTTTCCGCTGCTGTCCTGTTTTTAGGCGCTGTGCTGGGCCTTGTGTTCGGCAGTGCGCTCGGCTGCCTTGTGCGGCGGATGGGGCGGCATGAAAGCTGGCTTCGGGGCCGAAGCCACTGTGATGCGTGCGGCCATACGCTCGCACCTAAAGACCTTGTGCCGGTTTTCAGTTACGTTGCCCTGCATGGCCGGTGCCGCTACTGCGGCGCACCAATCGGTGCCGAAGCGCCTGTTTCAGAAGGTGTGCTCGGGGCAGTGTTTGCGGCAGTTGTGTGGCGTTTTGGCCTGACGCTCGATACGCTGGAAGCCTTTGTGCTCTGCTGCTGCCTTTTCTGCATTTCCCTCTCAGACCTTGAGACGCGGGAAATCCCTGACCGGTTTCCTGTGATTGCAGGCATCTCCCGCGCAGGTTTTCTGCTGCTGGAGGGAGCCGGATGGCCCGGTCTCTGGCAAAGCCTCCGGAATGGCATCATCCTCGGAGGAACAGTTTTGCTTATCAGCCTTATTATGGATCAAATCCTGAAAAAGGAGAGCATGGGCGGCGGCGATATTAAGTTGCTGTTTGTTCTTGGGCTGTATTTCAGCCTTCCGGAGTGCCTGTTGCTGCTGATTCTCGCTTGTGTGTCCGGACTTCTTCTGGTGCCGGCCGTTCACAGGCACGGGGAAGTGCGGATTCCATTTGGCCCGGCGCTTTCGGCCGCGGCGGTGCTGACCATGCTTTTTGGACAGCAGGCAGTTACATGGTATCTTGGCCTGTTGTAAGGCTGTGCGGCTTTCCGCTGAAAAGCCTTTCGGGCATTTGGAGGGTTTTATGTTAAGAAAAATATCCGGTGTCGAGATTGGAAATTACTCGATTAAGCTTGCACTCTGTTCCAGAAATGGACTGCTTCGGGCCCAGTCTGCACCTCTTCCGGACAACGTTGTGAAAAGCGGCAGGATTACCGCGCCTGTGGCTGCGGGGGAGCAGCTCCGTGCTCTGCGCCGCAGCCTGCGGGGTGCCCCGCGGGCTGCAGCCCTGGTGCTTCCGCCGAGCCTTGTAGTTTCCCGCAGGGTAACCCTCCCTGCCATGACGGAGCAGGAAATTGCGCTGAACCTCCCCTATGAGTTCCGCGATTTTCTGAAAGGGCAAAATTCCGAATACTATTATGACTATATCGTGCAGGAGACCGTAAAGGACAGCTCCGGGAAGCCGGAAAAGCTGAAGCTTTTTGCCTCTGCCGTCCCAAGCAGGGCGATTGCCATGTATTTTTCCCTGTTTCGCTCGGCGGGCTTCCGCCTGAAGGCTGCCATTCCGCCGGAAGCAGCGCTGCAGAACCTTATCCGGGGACGCACGGACCTTCCGCAGGAACTTGCTGTGGCAGATATTGGCCATACGCTGACAAGCGTCTATTTTTTCTGCGGCGGCTCGTTCCGCGCCGTGAAGAGGATTGAGGCCGGGAGCAGCCTCGTGGATGAAGCGGTTGCCTACGAAAAAAATATGGATGTCCATATTGCGCGGAATTACAAGGAAAATGACCTTGAGCAGGTGCAGACACTGGAAACGTGCAAGAATGCCTACAATAACCTTGCTGTTGAAATCATGAAAGCCATCAATTTCTATTCCTATGAAAACCGCAGCGGTACTCTTAGGGATATTTACTGTATTGGAGGCGGTTCGGACCTTAAGCCCCTGTTGGAGGTAATCCGCCATACGACGGAAAAAACGCTTCATCCGGCTTCTGAGCTTGTGCCATGTGGTTCTCAGGGTTGCTTTTCTGCTCCAGACTGTGTGCTCGCCGCGGGTGCCGCCATGCAGGCGGTCCGGTGAAAAGGGAGGGGAACGGATATGATAAGTGGAAAAAGCCTTGGGGGCCGGTTCCAAAGGCTTCCGGAAAAGGCAACCATGAACCTTGCGCAGCGGAAAAAAAGGTTTCATCCGCACACCATGTTTCCACTGATTTTTGTTTTGGTTGCGGGTTCCCTCGCGGTTGCAAAGTTTGCGTTTCTCGATCCGCTTGGCAGGAAAACCGATGCCTACGACAGGCTGAGCCGGCAGCAGGAGCAGCTTGCTTCCGTCACCGCTTCCCTAAAGGACTATGATGAGGTTGCGGAAAAGTATGGCAAGTACAGCTATGGCTATATGACAGAGGATGAATCTGTGCTTGTTGACAGGATACAGGTGCTTGACCTGATAGAGGAAAAGCTTTCCGGTATGGCGACCGTAAAAGATTTCTCCATCAGCGGGAATACCCTCTCAGTTAATATCAGCAATGTAACGCTTGCAAAGACAGGTGTTATTGTAAAGGACCTTGAGTCCAGCAGCCTTGTTTCCAGTGTTTCTGTTTATACCGCCTCAACGGAAGGAAACAGCGGTTCCCAGTCCCAAAATTCTGCTCAGCCGGTCAGCGTCTCCATGACGGTTACGCTCACAAAATCAAAGGAGGCGTCAAAATGAGCGGCTCAAAAATGCGCGAAAACATCCTCCTTGTCGCCCTTTTGCTCCTCCTTTCCGGTGTAGCTTACTATGCTTTCTTTTATATGCCGCTTCAGACTGAGCTGCAAGGCGTTGAGACACAGGTCAGCGCACTGGAAAAGCAGAACGAAGCGGAAACAGCCAAAGCGGAAAAGCTTCGGCAGATGAAGAAGGAGTTGAACAGCCTCATTTCTTCCAAACAAGAAACAGAGGTCGCAAATTATGACAATTCCAAGGCAATCATGTCACAGCTTAATGGCATCCTTGCTTCCGCAGACAGCTATTCGCTTAGCTTTGGGACTCCGGCGTTCGGGAGCAACGGCGTAGTCCGTCGTCAGGTTGCCGTTTCCTTCACGGCGCCAAGCTACACCGTTGCAAAAGCAGTAATCCAGGAATTTGCACAGAGCCGGTGGCGCTGCCTTGTAAACAGCATTTCTTTTACTTCCGCCGGCGGCACTCCGGGCGTGGGCGCGAATATTATGTCGGGTGCAGTTTCCGTCAATGCCACGATTACCTATTTTGAACGTGCTTTGACTCCTTCTGCCGTCTCTGGCACAAGTACAAAATAGCAGAGAAAGTCCCCGGAAATGCCGCAGAACGGCCCGTCCGGGGACTTTCTTAATTTTGAAAGCTGTTTTCCCATGCTGTCAAGGGATTCCTTCCGGTTTCGGTCCGGCTAAGGGGTATAAGACCGTTCTGCCGTTCCCCGGAGCACACCCTGCACAACCCACCTTACGGAATTGTCGGAACCAATGCAGGTGGAAAGTGTCAGGATTTTATCGTTCACCGAAGGAGTAACGCCGGTCTTGTAAGATGTTTGATGGGTACAGAAGCTGATAAAATCCTGCTTCGCCGTATCGTCTTGAAAACCAATCTGGTAAGCTTTCCCGCTGGCACTTACCTGGTAGGCGGAAAATACTTCGTACCGGCGGACGCCTGTTTCATCCACAATATAAACGTTCTGATGAGCACTCCAGAAATCCTTACTGCTGTAGCTGCGGATAGCCGCAAACATGGAGCCGTTCTTCATATTATGCCCATAAATAATGGAGTTGAAATCAGTCAAACTGCGGCTGCATTTTGACTCAAGGAAAATTGCACCGACGGAAAGGACGCTTTTATTCCATGTGTGAGTCAAGTAATACTGGTTATCCGTTCCTTTAAGAAGCGGATAGGAAACGGCCGTCCCCGGAATTTCAATCCAGCCGACGATATCGTCGTTGACACGCTGCAGTGCGGTGATATCCATGCCGGAAAGTGTTTTCATGGTGGATTCATATGGCGCAGCGGGGGATATGGAAAAAGATGCCGACGGTGTGCTTCCCGTCCCGGAAGAGGAGGATGAAATTCTGACAAGCGCCCTAGCCTGCTCATAATTTTTTTTGCCCTTCTGGTACTGGATGACGTAGGAGATAACCATATACGCGCTGACGGCAAAAATAACGGACAGCACTGCAATTAGCACAGTGCGGAGTTTCCGGTTCATGGGCTGTCCCTCCCGACAACTTCAGTAAGCGGTTGACGAATTTTGTTTTCCAGTATTTTTCTTCACTCGCTGTGCAGATTCTAAGGCTTCGTTGAGGGCACTGTCTGCCAACACCATCAGTTCCAGCGCGCTTCGGAAGCTTTCTTCACGCCCGCTTTCCAGCCAAATAACAGAACCCTGCCAGCTTGCGTTCCGGCGGAAAAATATTCGGATGATAAATGTTGCGAGACTGCCATGCCTGATTTCTGCGTTGGTGGAAAACACCGGAAGTCTTTTTTCCCTCCTGTTGAAAGAACGGGTTTCCATAAATGGCTGGGGAAAATTCATCCCGTCAAGAAGAGCATCCATACGCAGAATAAACTGCATTGTGCCATAAAAATCTACCCCGCCGCTCAGTGCGGGGTTATAGATGCGGCCGACCGGTACGCTGCTTTTGTAAGAATCAATACAAACAGTCGTAGAGCGGTACTCGTTTCCGCGCAGTTTATCCTGCGTCAATTAATACACCTTCTTTAGCAGGAATATTATACCACTTTGAAGCAGCGGAAAGGATATAATTTTGGAAATTCTGCTGGCAAAGAACAGGTGAAGATCGCTTTTACATGAAAAATCACAGCGCAATTTTCAAAAAGGAAAGATATATTATGCTAAATTTGTATAACATTTGACTTTTTATTGCGGTGTGGCAGAAAAAGTGTTATCTTTACAGATAACAGATACAGACGTTAAGCAGCATTGCAGGCAGATATATTCTGGTGGCACTTTAAGCCGGCAGAGGGAATGGAGAGATCAGACTGTGGGATCGGATATGCTGAAAGTCAGAATGTTTGGGTATTGTTCACTTACCCTTGGGGAACGGGAAATCAGTGATAAGGAAAACCGCTCCCGAAAAGCATGGCAGCTTCTTGCCTATATGATTTATTTCCGACACCGCACCATCCCGCAGCAAGAACTGCTTTCTCTGCTCTGGGGAAAAGACGGAAAAAGCACACAGCCGGTAAATGCACTGAAAACAATGCTTCACCGGATTCGCGACATGCTGGATACTTTGTACGAAAATGCAGGACAGCAACTGATCGTTCGCCGGGACGGAACCTATGCCTGGAACAACTCCTTCCCACTCCAGTTTGATGTGGATGATTTTGAGGCGTTTTGCCATCTGGGTGCTGCGGAGGAGAATGGGGATGAACGCCTTGCAGAATACCGCCGTGCACTGGTCCTTTATGGCGGGGATTTCCTGCCGAAGTTTTCTGCAAAACCGTGGGTTGTGCCAATCAGCACCAGTCTTCACAGCCTCTATCTGCAAGCCTGCCGAGAAACAGTTGTACTCCTGGAAAAGCGCAACCTGACAGAGGAAGTGATTGCACTCTGCCAGCGTGCCGTACAGCTTGAGCCTTATGAGGAAGACTTTTACTTTCATCTGATGAAAGGGCTGATGAAAAAGGGGAATCGTCGAGAAGCCGCCAACGTTTACCGGAACATGAGGGATCTTTTGTTTTCCAACTTTGGCATTATGCCATCCGATGAGGTGACAGCGCTGTACCGTAACACGGTGCGCCCCCAGAATGACCGGGAGATCAGTATTGACACGGTGCGGGATCAACTGCGGGAAACGGCACCGGACTGCGGCGCACTCGTCTGTGACTACGATATGTTTAAAGTAATCTACCGGATGCTGGCCCGTTCGGTGATGCGTAGCGGCGATGCAGTCCATATTGCCCTTTTGACTGTCGGCGGTGCAGAAAATATCCTGGCAAAGCGCAGCCGTGACATCTGCATGAATAATCTGCTGGAGCTGCTCCGCCAGAACCTGCGCCGTGGCGACGTCATTTCTCGGTGCAGTGTTTCCCAATATATTGTGCTGCTTCAGCAGGCAGACTATGAAAACAGCTGCGCAATTATGGAGCGGATAAGCCGTTCCTTCTGCCGCCGCTATCCGCACTCTCCTGCCCAGCTGCTTTATTCTGTTCAGCCTATTGAACCGTTCCAGTAAATGCCGCCACAACCTGCGCCAAGGTGCTGAAGGGACGGCTGTTTGCCGCCGGAGGAGGTTCCTCCGGCGGCATTTTTTAGCACCGTTTCCCAGTAAATTTCATTTGCAGCATATAAATTTTATGCATAATTTTGAACTACACTTTTAATGGATAAAAATGAAGATTTTCAAAGGCTGTTGCATGAAATCTGAGCAAAAAAGTTTTAAAAGGCAAAAAATAAGCCCAAAAGATAAAGAATAAATATTCATACTTTTCTTGATTTATTGAATATATGGTGTATAATATAAAATTGTTAACACAAAATTGGAAGGCGGTGGACAGCATGCAAAAGAAGATTAAAAAAGTAGTGCTTGCTTATTCGGGCGGTTTGGATACTTCGATCATCATCCCGTGGCTGAAAGAACACTTTGACAACTGCGAAGTCATTGCGGTTGCTGCGGATGTTGGGCAGGGGGATGAACTTTCTGGCCTGGAGGATAAGGCAAAGCGAACCGGGGCTTCCAAACTGTACATTGTTGACCTCAAAGATGAGTTCGTAAAAGACTACATATGGCCGACACTGAAAGCAGGGGCCGTTTATGAAGGAAAATATTTGCTGGGGACTTCTTTTGCACGACCTGCCATCGCCAAGCACCTGGTAGAGATAGCCAAAACCGAAGGCGCCGATGCGATTGCACACGGCGCTACAGGCAAGGGAAATGACCAGGTCCGCTTTGAGCTTTCCATCCGTGCGTTTGCACCGGACATGACGGTCATTGCCCCGTGGAGAATCTGGGACATTACTTCACGCGACGAGGAGCTTGACTATGCCGAAGCGCACCATATTCCCCTTAAAGTTACGCGGAAAACAAGCTATTCCAAAGATAAGAACCTCTGGCACCTTTCCCATGAGGGCCTTGACCTGGAGGACCCTGCCAAAGAGCCGGCTTACGATAAAATCCTGGAGCTGGGCGTCACGCCGGAGAAGGCACCCGATAAGCCTGCCTATGTTACGGTTTCCTTTGAGAAAGGAATCCCCGTGAGAGTGGATGGGAAGCCACTTTCCGGTGTAGAACTGGTTCAGCAGCTCAACAGGATCGGGGGCGAAAACGGGATTGGCATTGTGGACATGGTGGAAAACCGGCTTGTAGGCATGAAGTCGCGCGGCATTTATGAAACCCCCGGCGGGACCATCCTTTACCATGCGCATTCCAAGCTGGAGGAAATTTGCCTCGACCGTGACACACTCCACTTCAAAGAGGGCGTTGCCTCGAAGTTCGCTGAACTTGTCTATGATGGCAAGTGGTTTACCCCGCTGCGCGAAGCGCTTTCTGCTTTTGTTGACTCTACGCAGCAGAATGTGACGGGAGATGTCAAGCTTAAGCTTTATAAGGGTAATATCGTTGATGCGGGCGTTACATCGCCATATTCGCTCTATGACAAAGAAATTGCCACGTTCAGCACCGACCACGTCTATAATCAGGCAGATGCCGCCGGCTTTATTAACCTCTTCGGGCTGCCGGTTGCCGTGCAGGCACGCAGGCGCCTGAAATGCGGAAAGAAAACCTGAAACGGGAAAAACCCGGAATCTCCGGGGACGGAATGCTCCGTCCCCTTTTTGATATTCTGGAAAGTGCAAAAGCGGACAGGAGGGGATTTCCTTTTGAAACTGTGGGAGGGCGGGTTCCATAAAGAGCCTGCCAGAGTAACAAATGACTTTAATTCTTCGGTTTCTTTTGACAGCCGCATGGCGGAAGAAGACATTGAGGGCAGTATCGCACATGCAAAAATGCTTGGCGAATGCGGTGTCCTTGCACCGGAAGAGGCGGAAAGAATCTGCGCAGGCCTGCACGGAATCCTTCAGGACCTCAAAAGCGGGAAGCTGCAAATTGATCCGGAAGCCGAGGATATCCATACCTTCGTGGAAGAGAAACTGACTGCCCGCCTTGGCGATACGGGAAGACGCCTGCATACGGCGCGCAGCCGGAATGACCAGGTCGCCGCAGACCTGCGGATGTACCTAAAAAAAGAATGCAAGGAAATTTTGCAACTTCTGAAAGGGATGGTTCAAGTCCTCTGCAAACGCGCTTTGGAGACAAAGGATGCCGTGATGCCGGGCTATACCCATTTGCAACGTGCGCAGCCAGTTACATTCGGGCACCATATGCTTGCTTATGCGGAGATGTTCCTGCGCGATATGGACCGGTTCCGCAGCGCGGGAAAGCGGATGGATTTCTGCCCGCTCGGCGCCTGTGCGCTTGCCGGGACAACCTACCCGATCAGCAGGGAACGCACGGCGGAGCTGCTCGGATTTTCCGGCGGTCCGGTGCGCAACAGCGTGGATGCCGTTTCCGACCGCGATTTCTGCCTGGAGCTTGCTTCGTGCATTTCCATCTGCATGATGCACCTTTCACGTTTTTCGGAAGAAATTGTTCTCTGGTGTTCATGGGAGTTCCGTTTCGTGAAGCTTGACGACGCCTATTCTACAGGTTCCAGCATCATGCCCCAAAAAAAGAACCCGGACATTGCAGAGCTTGTCCGCGGCAAGGCAGGGCGTGCCTACGGTGACATGATTTCCCTTTTCACCATGATGAAAGGGCTTCCACTTGCCTATGACAAGGACATGCAGGAGGACAAAGAGGCGATTTTTGACGCAGTGGACACCCTCAAAATATGCCTGTCCGCTTTCACACCCATGGTTGCCACCATGAAAATCCTGCGGGATAGCATGCGTGCAGCAGCATCGGAAGGTTTTCTCAATGCAACCGACTGTGCCGACTATCTCGTCGGGAAGGGCCTTCCGTTCCGTACGGCGTACCGTATCACGGGCGACCTTGTCGGCTATTGCACGGAACACCGCCTCACACTGGAGACGCTCCCACTTGAAGTATACCAGGAGCATTGTAATCAGTTTGGCCCGGATATCTATGAAGCCGTTTCGCTCGATCACTGCGTCAGTGGACGCAGTATCCCCGGCGGTCCGGCTCCGCAGAATGTGGAAGCCGAAGCAGGGGAAATCCTCAAATCCATTGGCCCCTGACGGGCTGCGCGGAGAAAAGGCAAAGGAGGCTCCGTCCCATTGCCGGACGAAGCCTCCTTTGCTGTTCCTCAATCTTCTATTTTACCAGCACGCCCTGGTCGGACTGACGGATAATAAGAATATCATCCTCATAGCCGGTTGAAGCGTCAATATAAACGAGTACACGGTCATTCTGGGAACCGGAGCATAAGAATTCATAAGTCAGTGCCTCACCGCCTGTTTTGGTCGGGATGAGGGCAGGCTTGCAGTTCTTTACGGAGAGGTTTGGGCTGACGCTCTTCTGGGCTTCGGCCGCGGTAAGCTTTAACGTGAGCTTGCGCTCACAATGGTTCATCAGGTAACCTGTGGACTGGAACCGGATAATCTCGCCATTGTCCAGCGCAACGCCGACTTTGATAAGGTCGGGGTAGCAGAGGACGCCGTCCTGCACGGAGGCAAAGTTCAGCAGGCACACGTTATCTGCAATGACATAATAGCTTTCCTTCATATTCCGGATGCCGCGGCTTTCAAGGAAAGCATGGGCTTTTTGGGAGGCTTCTTTATAGCCGAGCGATGAAGTATCTACGCTCCGGCTGTTTGCCATTTCGGCGATATATCCGCCGGCTTTTGTAACGGCAATGCTGATCTGCCTACCGTTTGCCGTAAAGTTGTAGGTTGGCAGGTTCCCGGCCGTATCCTGCACATGAGCCAAGTAGCTTTGTGAAGTGTTCAGAAATTCGGCTGCAATGTTCTGTGCATTGCCCTGGAGGATCTGCCCTTTTCCGGAAGTAAGTTTCGGCTTTTGGTTAACAACATGATCCGCGAATGGCCCGTCGTAAATCAAAGACGGGAAATCGCTGAAATCTTTTGCGGTCTCTTTTATCGCATCATGAAAGGAGCTTGCGCTGCTGAAATCGACGTTTACGCTTTGAATATCGGTAGAGAGCTTTTGTGAGTAAGATTTCAGGTTCCCAATAGTGCGGAAATCACCGGACGTAATTTTTCCGCCAGCCGAGATATTGCGGGAAAGCGTAGCCGAGAAATCCCCGACCTGAGTAATGAACTTGCTCACATTGTTAAGCGAGTTGTCATTGACGGGTAAAGCGGCAAGTGAGGTTTTTGCCATGCCGGCTTCCCGCTGAAGCTTTGCAGCAAGGCCGTTCTGTTCTGTTGGAGTGTTGGCATAAGCCGCTTTGTCCAGGACCGTTTCAATGTTCCCTACGTGGTCGCTGAGATCCTGGAGTGAGCGGCGGTAGTTGTACTGGAGCTGACGGCGGTAGCCGTCAGCCTGTGAAAAGCCATAAGCCGTTGTGCCGCTCAAGACGGCAACAAGCAGCATGACGGCAATGGTTGATGAAATTTTATGTTTCAGCATGTCTTTCACCCCGGCATTATTTTTCTTCCTTGCTGCGGAAATTATGCGCCGGGGAAAAAGAGAATTCTCCTGCATCCCAGTTTGATTTTTGAATAAAATAAAAGTATAATATTGGAGTATACTATCTAATGGGCAGCTATGGCCTGCGGCACTTTTAGGAAAAATATGGTGCCGGACGGCCCTCTCTTTCAACTGCCTGAAAGGAACTGGATTCCCAATGACAGCAAAAGAATTTTACCGTTCGGTCAAAGGAAAGACAGTCGCGTTTTGTGGCTTTGGAGGAAGCAACCAGCCGCTGGTCGAACTCTTTGCCAAAGCTGGGGCAGTTGTCACAGTGCGCGACAGGCGCCCGGAAGAAAAGTTGGGCAAAGCAGCGGAGGAGCTTCATCAGCTCGGCGTCAGCCTGATTACAGGAGACGGGTACCTTGAAAACCTTACGGAAGAGATTATTTTCCGAACGCCGGGGATGCGCTTTTTCCTGCCGGAGCTGGATGCTGCGCGTGCGTGCGGTGCGGCAGTTACAAGCGAAATGGAGGTCTTCTTCGACCTTTGCCCGTGCAAAATTGTTGCCGTGACCGGAAGTGACGGCAAAACAACGACAGCGACGATTATTTCCAAAATACTTGCGGAAGCAGGGAAAAAAGTCCACCTGGGCGGAAATATCGGCACGCCGCTCCTGCCGCAGATCAACCGGATTTCGCCGGACGATATCACCGTTGCGGAGCTTTCAAGCTTTCAGCTGATTTCCATGCGTCGGAGCCCGGACGTTGCCGTGGTGACGAATGTTTCGCCAAACCACCTCGATGTCCATAAGAATATGCAGGAATATGTTCGTGCAAAGGAGAATATTATCCTGCACCAGAATGCGTTTGGGCGTGCTGTGCTCAACGCCGACAACAGCTATACCGCGTCTTTTGCAGCAGATACGCGCGGCCAGGTGCTGATGTTCAGCCGTCGGCACCCTGTAAAATATGGGGCGTGGATGGATGACAGCGGAGAAATCTGGGTATCCCTCCCGAGCGGGCGGACACGCGTCATGAATGCGTCGGACATCCGGGTCCCCGGCCTGCATAATATTGAGAATTACCTTGCGGCGGTCTGTGCTGTCTGGGGCATGGCAGGGCCGGAGGAAATTGTCCGGGTCGCCCGCGCGTTCCCGGGCGTGGAGCACCGCAACGAATTTGTCCGTGAGCTGGACGGCGTCTCCTACTACAATGATTCCATTGCCACAACGCCGAGCCGCACAGTCAATGGTGCGCTTTCTCTGTTTGACCGCAAAATCCTGCTGATTGCAGGGGGCTCCGACAAAAATATTCCATATGGCCCGCTTGGCCCGGCTGTTGTCAAGAAAGTGAAAACGCTGGTGCTGATCGGTGCAACAGCCCCTAAAATTGAAGCTGCTGTGAAAGAAGCGCCGGGCTATCGTGAAGGGAACCCCGCAATCCTGCACGCCTCCTCGCTGGAGGAAGCCGTTACACTCTGCCGCAGGAATGCGGTACGCGGCGATATTGTTTCTCTGTCACCTGCTTCGGCGAGCTTTGACATGTTCCCTAATTTTGAAGCACGCGGAGAACAGTTCCGCGAAATTGTAAATGGGATGAAATAATGGATTACGAAAAGCTGAAAAACATGGTTTTCCGCCTCTGCACGGCGGACGGGACTCCCGGAGGAGAAGATGACGCACGGCTGGCGGCAAGGTGTGAATTCCCTCCGGATGCACCGGCCGCGGCGGATGCGCTTGGCAACCTTGCAGTGTCAATGGGAGCCCAGAACTCACCGGTACATATTCTTCTTGAGGCGCACCTTGACCAGATTGGCCTGATTGTAACGGGCGTGGATGAAAAAGGATTTCTTCATGTTGACCGGTGCGGCGGAATTGACCGCCGTGTCCTTCCTGGGACAGCCGTAACTGTGTTCGGGAAAGAAAAGCTCTGCGGTGTTGTCTGCTGTATGCCGCCGCATCTTACCGGCAGTGGTGCGGATAAAGTGCCGGAGACTGCAAAAATGGCCGTCGATATTGGCTGCCCAGTGGAAACAGCCAGGCTGTTGGTGCACCCCGGCGACCGCATCGTTTTCCGCACGGAGCCAAAAGAGCTCCTCGGCAGCCGCATTTCCGCGCCGGGCCTTGATGACCGTTCGGGCGTTGCAGTGCTTGCACGCTGTGCGCAGCTCCTTACCGGTCAGAAACTGCACTGTCGAGTGACATTCCTTTGCAGTACGCGGGAAGAAACCGGCGGCACAGGTTCCAGAACAGGTGCGTATCTTGCGGGTCCGACGGAAGCAGTGGCCGTTGATGTTGGTTTTGCGTCCCAGCCCGGCGTGCGTCCGGAGCAGTGCGGGAAGCTTGGCGGCGGGCCGATGATAGGCTTTGCACCGATTCTCAGCCGCCCAATGTCCGAAAATCTTGTATCCCTTGCGGAAAAGCTGAAGATGCCTTACCACCGCGATATCATGGGGGGAGATACCGGAACAGACAGCGATGAAATTGCGGCGACGAAAGCCGGTGTCCCGACAGCGCTGATTTCCATTCCGGAGCGGAACATGCACACGCCCGCGGAAATTGTCGATCTGGCGGACGTTGAAAACTGCGCGCGCCTTCTGGCGGCGTTTGTCGGGGAGGCAGAGTAAGCATGACTCAGACAGAGCTTTTGAAAAAGCTGAGCGAAGCGCGCGGCATTTCCGGCCGTGAAGATACAGTGAGAGAAATTATCCTGCGGGAAATTCAGCCATACGCTGAAAAGATTGAGATTACACCCCTCGGCAATCTCATCGCATACAAAAAAGGACGCAGACGTGCACCAAAGAAACTGATGATCAGCGCCCATATGGATGAGGTCGGCCTTATCGTGACGCATATCATGGACGACGGACTCCTGAAATTCAGTACAGTTGGCGGCATTGACCGCCGTATTCTGCCCGGGAAGTCGGTTACGGTGGGCAAAAATGTCCGTGGCGTTATTGATGTGAAGCCGATTCATCTTCTGGAGCGGGGAGCAGACGAAAAGGCCGTCCCGCTCGAAGAACTGGTCATTGATATCGGTGCCCTCACACGGGAAGAAGCCGAAGCTGCTGTAAAGCCGGGCGATATGGTGACGTTTGACTCTGTGTTTGATGTGTCCCACGGGTTTATCAAAGGCCGCGCACTTGATGACCGTGCCGGATGTGTGGTTCTTGCCGAAGTGATGAAACAGCCGATTGCCTGTGATACGGCCTTTGTGTTTGCCGTTCAGGAGGAAGTCGGGCTTTTTGGTGCAAAGACCGCGGCGTTTCAGGTCAATCCGGATGCGGCGATTGTCGTAGAGGCTACAACGGCGGCCGATGTCCCCGGCGTTGCGGAAGAAAAACAGGTCTGCCGTCTTGGGCGCGGGCCGGCGATTTCCTTTATGGACCGCCGCACAATTTATGACCGTGCCTATTACCGCCTTGCATTCCGTGCGGCGGAGCGGGCGGGAGTAAAGTGCCAGGCAAAGGAAGCTGTTGCAGGCGGCAACGACGCGGGTGCCATTCATGCTTCACGCGGAGGTGTACGCACGGCTGCGGTGTCGTTACCGTGCCGTTATCTGCATTCTGCTGTCGGCGTGATTGCGGAAGAGGACTTCCTTGCGGCACCAAAGCTGATTGTTTCGCTTACAGAGGAGATTGAGCAGGAAGGGGACGCCTTGAAAAACATATGATTCAACTGTTGACAGACAGCCTGCCGGATGTGCCAGACGACACGCCGTTCGGCTGTAAAATTCTTTCCGCCGCCCGGGTTTATGGCCTGAAGGAACCGTTTGAGCAGTTTTGGGTGCAGGACGGCGGCACGATAGTTGCAAAACTGGATACCGAGGCCATCCTGCTGGAAAAGGAAGGGGCCGATGCGGAGGAACTTTGTGCATTCCTTCGCACGCTGGACCTAAAGACGCTCTGCTGCCCTGAGGAAACCGCAGGGCATCTTGTATTCCCGGTTTCCCGGCGGGGAGAAATCATGGTACTGCACCCACAGGAAAAGAATGCCGGAAAGAGCATGGGGGCAGATGAAAAGGCGCCCGGGCCGCGGGAAATTTATTCGTTGCTGGAGCAGGCACACAGTGAAGATTTCCCGGTTCCGGAGTTTGAGCCCTTTTACCTTGACCTTTCATTTCGGACACGCCATGGTGCCGCGCTTTCCTCAGGTGTTACGCTTGACGGGCTCCTTGCAGCCTGTGCCGTCTGCACTTCGGTCACGGATCATGCAGCGGTGATTTCCGCCGTGGTCTGTGCACCGGACTTCCGCCACCGCGGCCTTGCGGGCACAGCGGTGAGAGACCTCATTACAAGGCTCAACCGACCAGATATCTATATTTTCCGTGCCGAAGGCGAAAACGAAGAGTTTTACCGTTCCCTCGGATTCCGGCATTATGAGAACTGGGCAAACCTTGAGACGAAAGAGAGAGGGGAAAAAGCAAATGGTAAGGCCAATAAAAGGCAGACGCTTTGAAATGATTTACAAGCAGAAAGTTGGACCGGCCAGTACGGCGAGAATCCTTGTCGATATGGACACAGGCGTCCAGTATCTCGAAACGGTTTCCGGATATTCCGGAGGACTGACGCCGCTGCTTGACCGCAGCGGAAAGCCATTGCTTTGCACCATTTGCACAGATGCACCCGGAAGAGGAATGATGAAATGAGAAGTTTAGAAAAATGTGGGGCTATATATCCATATTTTAAAATTGATCCGAGGATTGAAAAAGCCGCGGAAAAAGCCGAAAAACTTGCAGAACCGTATTTTGACCGGATTGAGCGGAATGCCGACTGGAATGAGCAGAAAATGCTTGCTGCTTTTATCCGGAATGGTGTGAGCGAAAGTCACTTTGCGGCTTCCACAGGCTATGGCTACGGGGACCGTGGCCGTGAAACACTAGACCGGGTCTTTGCCGATGCACTTGGTGCGGAGGACGCCCTTGTGCGCCACAATTTTGTAAGCGGCACCCATGCGCTGACCGTTGCACTATTTGGTGTGCTCCGTCCCGGAGATACCATGCTGAGTGTTACCGGTATTCCCTATGATACGCTTCGCGCGGTAATTGGCTTGACAGGGGATGGCAACGGTTCCCTGAAAGAGTTCGGGATTCACTATGACCAGGTTGAACTGACGCCGGAAGGGAAACCAAACTATGAAGAAATTGGGCGGCGCGTAAATCCGGGAATCCGGATGGTGTATATCCAACGTTCGTGCGGGTACAGCCTGAGGCCTTCCCTTTCCGTCGAAGAGATCGGAAAAATTGCGGAGACTGCGAAGCAGAAAGCACCGGACTGCATTGTAATGGTGGATAATTGCTATGGCGAGTTCGTCGAACGCGACGAACCGGTTTCCCACGGTGCCGATTTGATGGCCGGTTCCCTCATCAAGAATCCCGGCGGAGGGATTGCCCCGACAGGAGGGTATATTGCCGGGCGGAAAGACCTGGTGGAAAGCTGTGCCTACCGGCTGACCGCTCCGGGAGTTGGCCGGGAGGTAGGAGCGACGCTTGGCAATAACCGGGAGCTTTTCATGGGCGCATTCCATGCCCCGGTTGTAACGGGCGAAGCCCTCAAGACTGCCGTGTTTACGGCGGCGCTGTTCCGTACGTTTGGGTACCGGGTTTCGCCGGATTATGATGAGCCCCGTGCAGACATCATTCAGACGGTAAAGCTGGGCAGCGAACGCTCGCTTGTAGCGTTTTGCCGCGGTGTGCAGAAAGGTTCCCCGGTTGATTCGTTTGTAACGCCTGAGCCATGGGATATGCCCGGCTATGACTGCAAGGTTGTCATGGCGGCGGGTGCGTTCACGCTTGGCGCATCCATTGAGCTTTCTGCGGATGCTCCGCTGCGTGAGCCATATGCTGCGTGGATGCAAGGTGCGCTGAACTATCCAAGCGGCCGCATGGGCGCTATGTTGGCAGCCCAATCTATGCTTGACGAAGGTGTGCTGAAAATTTAATAGTTGCCATAGCATAAATTTTACGGTATAATAATTAAAATTGGCAGGGTATCCCCTGCCAAGAATATGCGGGTATGGTGAAATTGGCAGACACGCAGGATTTAGGTTCCTGTGCCGCAAGGCATAAGAGTTCAAGTCTCTTTACCCGCACCAAAGCTTATTAGGCCCCATGAATGCTGGATTTTCCAGTACTTCGTGGGGCTATTTTTATTTTTCCTTTAATGTGATATTTACGCCCATACGACACTTGTACGACACCTGTACCGAGTTTTAGATCTTTGCGCAAAGTATCAAGCTCGTTGTGAACATAGATTTCAGACGTCATTTTTATGTCCTTGTGGCCCATTACTTTTTGAATCGTATAAATATCTACCCCATGTCTTCGCAACATCGTACCATAGGTATGGCGCAATTCATGAGCACTGAGAATTGGAATATCCGGTTTTTCACCGTTCATTTTGGCCATAAAGCGTTTTAACTTTTGTGACCATGTGTTTGGACTTTGTGGAAGTCCACCTTTATGGGGAAATATATAGTCGCTGTTATGTGGCAGAGAAGCAATTAACGCGACGCAATCCTCTTTCAAAGGTATCGTCCGGTAGCTATTCCACTTTGGCGGGTTTCTCTTTATTCTCGGCGCCACTAGATTTTCAAGATGCAAATTTTTAGGCGCATGCACACCGTCCTGAACATCAGCAAGAGACTTATTTATGGAAATACATTTTTCTTTTTCGTTAAAATCATTCCATTGTAGTCCAAGAAGTTCTCCGCGCCTTACACCCGAACTTAACAATACATAAATTTCTGGCATTTGGGCTTTACAGTATTCTTTTACTTCCTTAATCTGCTTGTCCGAATACACATGCTTAACAATCTTTGAACGTTTACTTTTTATTTTCACATGCCGTACCGGATTCTTTCGACACACGTCATTCTCAATAGCTGTCTCAAAAATACCATTCAGACACATATGCAGCTTTTTTAATACAGAATCCGAAAAATACGAATTCATATCGAAAAATTTTTGCACATCAATCGGTTTAATCGATTTTATATCCGCTTTCCCAAAATAAGGGATTAAATGATTATCGACATTCTTTTCATAGGTCACATGGTAGGTGTTGTTGTCTACATTCGGCTTTTTGTAAACTTCCAGCCACTTTTTCGCCCATTCAGCAAAAGTCATATTTTTTTCAATAAAAACTTCTCCTGTGCGCTCAGAGACAGCTTTTTAAACCTGCCACTGTTTTGCCTGCTCTCTCGCATCATCCTTGCTAGTTGGGCTGTAAAAGCTCTTACGGATAGGATCACCGTTTAACTAAAGGCACGACCACCTTATCCGCAATATTGACGGATACATTGAGATACTGAGCAAGAACCCAAAATTGGGGGCTTCAAATTTCTTCATCCCGAGCATTTACAAACAGTCTGTGCATAGCAAGACCTCCTATCGTAGTTCCAATTCTACGATAGGAGGTCCC
>ENA-UOOE01001054-UOOE01001054.1-fermentation-metagenome-genome-assembly--contig:-NODE-1054-length-24374-cov-21.564168_pt1 | contig 24374 bp, 17 predicted proteins | sample MGYA00245776_ERZ724021 | MGnify/ENA primary metagenome ERZ724021 (study PRJEB28704, sample SAMN03018321) | fermentation metagenome | biome: anthropogenic terrestrial biome; feature: soil... | reverse complement strand
TCAGTATTTGATTTTGAGTATCCGGTAAGCCTGTTTAAAAAAACATAAACGTAAAGCGCAAACTCAAGCAGCACCAGCCGGCCGCAGGCATCCTCCGGTACTGCCGGCAGAAAAATGCGGTCAAAATACTTAGGGTAAAGCTTTAGTATATGCCGCAAGCCGCACGAATGGTCACGGTGGCAGTGCGTAAGCAGAAAGGAGCGCTCCCCGCAGCCGGCGTACCGCGGGATTACGACTGTTTTTACGTAATCGGTAAAGTTCATGCCGCACGGCAGTTTTATGTTTGAACTGCCGCAGTCCGACATAAGTATCTCATCGCCGCCGCAGAGGACTATACATTCTCCGTAACCGACGTTATGTACTTCAATCCGCATGTTTCATGTTTTCCGTACTTTCATTTTTCTTGTAGCTGTAACCAGCATAAAATTCCCCGCCGCGCCACTGGCCCGTACGCAGTATGCGCCCGCCGCTGTACTCCGTGCCATAGCCGTCGCGCCTGCCGTTTTTCCAGTCTCCTGTGTAAATGAGGTTGCCCTCCATGTCAAAGGCCGAGCCGCGCCCCGTCGGTATGCCGCACTCCCAGTGGCCGACAAAAACAGAGCCGTCGTCAGCGCCGAACGCTACACCCATGCCGTCGCGCAGGTTCTGCTTCCATCCACCCGCATAGCACAGCCTGCCAGACTTATAGTAGTAAACGCCGAAACCGTCGCGTTTGTCCTTTCTGTAACCGCCCTCGTAGGCGGTACGCCCGTTACCCATCTGCGTGCGCCCCCGGCCTGAGCGCAGGCCGTTTATGAGCTCTCCAAAATAAAGGTAGCTTTCTTTTGAAGTGATGACTATCCTTTTGGCCGGAATAAGCCCGTTCTCCTCAAGGCCCTCTACCGGAGGTTTTTCCTCTTTAAGCTCTTTTGCGTGTATGATTACGCCGGACATGCCCTTTGCCGCTACAGCGTACTTTGTCCTGCGGCCTTCCTGCGCGCCGCTCCAGTCCTTTATGCTTTTGGCGGCGTTGCCTAAAGCCGCGGCGTTTCCGGCAGCCGCGCCTTTGTCGGCGGATAAATTTTCTTTCGCGCCGGTTCCGCGCCCGCAATCAGCCTTTAAACATGAGTCGAGCATTTCCGTCCAGCGTGAGACCGGCTGCTTTTCTATCTGCTCCACCATTTCATTTAAAGACGGTATCTTGCCGAAATCAAAACCGCATGCAGGTCCGTCGGTTTCTTTAACGGTTATTTTATCAGCTTCCATATTTCCGGTACCTGCGTTTTCCTCATGTCCATGCAGCCCGTCCGGAACGGCGTTATTTATGTACTTAAAGTCAAGCGCGGCTTTTTCTTCCCCGGGAGTGTCAAATGTCAGCACAGCATCGCCGTTTGCCGCAGCCGTGCGTATTTTTTTTTCATTTTCAAAGCAGAAGTCAAAGCTGCCTGCGTCTGTTTTAGCGTACACTTTGGCAGCGCCGCACGTGTTGTCTACAATGCTCCGTTTAACGGCGTCCTCCTGCACCGGGCACGCATAAAGTACCGACTCGGCGCTTATGGCCCCGTTTTTTCCGTATTCCCTTAAAACTATCTGCCAGCCTGATTTGCTTAAAGACACGGCCGTTCTGAACTTTCCGTCACTCGCCTTATAATAGTAGTCGGTTCCTTCCCAGCAAAAATCGGTTCCGTAAACGGCCTTTGAGGTAAGCGCCCCATACCGGTTGTACGAAAGGATGCAGAACCCGCCGCCGTCCGCTTCCAGCGACTTTTGGAGTATCTTTCCGCCTGATGTTTTCTGCCAGCGGAAACACCCTTTTTTTATCTTATAGCGTATACGGACTTCCGCCCCGTCCTCAATGCGCCTGACGCTTCCGGCAGCTTTTCTGCCGCCGCTTTTCCGGAACTCCTCAAGCAGCGAAGCAAGCGGCGCGGCGTCAGGTTCACCGCCGTCGGCGGGACGGTATGAAACGGTATAAATTTTCGAAATCGGGTAACCCTGCGGCATTGCACCTCAGCTTCCCTTCACTAAAATTTGTCTTAAAACCTTATTATATTTTAATAACATCCGCTGCGTGATTCTTTTTTATATATTGTATTATATTATACTATATTATTTTGGCGTAATTTGCAACACGGCACACATTTTCTGAGAAAAAGCGTATGCCGGCAGATATAAAAGCCACTTATCTGTCCGTTTACGGGCAATAATATTATAGGGCCGCGCCTTTTTACCCTGCCGCGGCGCCATAGTTCCACGCTTGACAAAACTGGGTTAAAAAGACTACAATTAATAATCAGCTTAAATTACAAATGAAACGGCGGACTTTAATTATGAGAATTGGTTTGGACATAGGCTCTACCACTATAAAATGTGTAGTGCTTGACGACGGCAACAATATATTATATAAATCTTACGAAAGGCACTTTTCAAAAATAACGGAAAAAATGACCGGACTTTTGGAAAAAGTTAAGCGCGACGTCATAGGCGGGCAGAGCGCTGAACTGACAGTGTCAGGCTCCGCAGGCATGGGCATTTCACAAACCTGCCGCCTGCCGTTTATACAGGAAGTGTACGCAACAAGCATAGCCGCCAAGCGCCTTGTCCCCGGGACAGACGTAATCATAGAACTCGGCGGAGAAGACGCAAAGATACTTTTCCTCTCCGGAGGTATGGAAGTGCGCATGAACGGCTCATGCGCCGGCGGCACGGGCGCGTTTATAGACCAGATGGCCACGCTGCTCAACGTACCGCTGGACGAAATGGATGCGCTCGCCTCAAAGTACGAAAAAATATATACCATCGCTTCACGCTGCGGGGTTTTCGCTAAGTCAGACATACAGCCGCTTTTAAACCAGGGTGCGCGCAAAACGGATATTTCTGCGAGCATATTCGCGGCCGTTGCAAACCAGACTATAGCAGGGCTGGCGCAAGGGCGGCCCATAAAAGGCAAAGTGCTGTACCTTGGCGGCCCACTTACATTCCTTTCACAGTTAAGGTTAAGCTTTGACAAAGCGCTTAAGATAAAGGGGATACTGCCGGAAAATTCCCTTTACTTTGTCGCTTTGGGCGCGGCTTTCTGCGGAACGGAACAGATAAATATAGACGATGCGATAGACAATATAAAAAAATACGGCGTTACGGGTAAATTCCTCTCTATCCCTCCCCTTTTCGAAAACAAACAGCAGTACGAGGAATTTAAAAACCGCCACGAGTCGTGCAGGGTAAAGCGCGGCGACATAAGCTCCTACAAAGGCGACGCCTTTTTGGGTGTAGACGCCGGCTCCACTACCGTTAAAGCCGTCCTTACAGGAAAAAACGGCGAACTGCTCAGTTCAGTTTATAAGGGAAATTCGGGCAACCCTGTACCTATTATAAAAGATTACCTCCTTTCAATTTATAACAGCTACCCCGATGTAAAGATAGCTTGCTCAGCCGTTACGGGGTACGGCGAGGAGCTCCTTAAAAACGCTTTCGGCATAGACTGCGGCATAGTTGAAACTGTCGCGCACTTTACAGCCGCGAAGTTTTTCCGCCCTAACGTCGACTTTGTCATAGACATAGGCGGGCAGGACATGAAGTGCTTCAAGATACGCAGCGGGGCAATAGACAACATATTCCTCAACGAAGCGTGCTCCTCCGGCTGCGGCTCTTTCCTGCAGACGTTTGCCAACACGCTTGGCTACAAAATCGAGGACTTCGCTAAGCTCGGTCTTTTCGCAAAGCATCCTGTAGACCTCGGTTCGCGCTGCACGGTATTTATGAACTCGCAGGTAAAGCAGGCGCAGAAAGACGGCGCCACCGTAGAAGATATTTCCGCCGGGCTTTCCGTAAGCGTAGTTAAAAACGCAATATACAAAGTAATACGCGCCCCAAGCGCCGATGCGCTCGGCAAAAACATAGTCGTTCAGGGCGGCACTTTCCTTAACGACGCAGTCCTGCGCGTCTTTGAAAACGAACTCGGCGTAGAAGTTACGCGCCCCGACATTTCAGGCCTTATGGGGGCTTACGGCGCGGCTCTGTACGCCATGGGGAAATCTTCCGGAAAAAGCTCCGTCATAGGTAAAAGCGAGCTTGAAAACTTTAAACACGAAGTAAAAGTGACAAACTGCGGGCTTTGCAGCAACCACTGCAGGCTTACGATAAATATTTTCGGCGGGAAAAGGCGCTTTATCGGCGGCAACCGCTGCGAAAAACCGGTAACCAAGCGCTCAGGCCAAAATGAGCTTGACATGTACGACTACAAGCTTAACCTGCTGCGTTCATACAAGCCCGTACCGGGGGCACGCGGCAAACTCGGCATACCTATGGGGCTTAACATGTACGAGCTGCTGCCGTTTTGGCACGCTTTTTTCACATCGCTCGGTTTTGAGGTTGTCGTTTCACCGCTTTCAAGCAGGGAGCTTTACACCGAAGGCCAGGCAACCATACCTTCAGACACTGTCTGCTTTCCGGCAAAGCTTATGCACGGCCACGTGCAGGCGCTTGTCAACGAAGGGATAAAAAATATTTTTTACCCATGCATGTCGTACAACTTCGATGAAAAATTAGGCGACAACCACTACAACTGCCCTGTCGTCGCTTACTACCCTGAAGTCATATCGGCAAATATGCGCTGTTTGGACGGCTGCAACTTTATACACGACTACGTGGGCATTCACCGCAAACACGACTTTCCAAGAAAAATGACGGCAATCCTCGGCAAAAGCTTCTCGGGCATAACTTACGCCGAAGTTAAAAAAGCGGCTAAAGCCGCTTACGGCGCCTATGACGCATACCTCGCCGACATACGCTCAAAAGGCGGCGAAATGATACGCGAAGCAGAAAAGCGCGGCATGCAGATTATCGTTTTAAGCGGCAGGCCGTACCACCTCGACCCTGAAATAAACCACGGCATAAACAGGCTCATAACAAGCCTCGGCGCCGCAGTCATTTCAGAAGACGCCGTAAGCTGCAGGGTTAGACGCTTCCATACCGAAGTACTCGACCAGTGGACTTACCACTCGCGCCTCTACGCCGCCGCAAAGTACATCGGCGACAAGCCCGACATGAACCTTGTGCAGCTTGTTTCCTTCGGTTGCGGTGTAGACGCCATAACTACCGACGAAGTCCGCCGGATACTTGAAGAAAATAATAAAATCTACACACAGATAAAAATAGACGAGATAACAAACCTCGGCGCCGTAAAAATAAGACTGCGCAGCCTTTTCGCCGCGCTTGAAAAGTAGGTGCTTTTATACAAAATGGCAAAACTTAAATACAACAAAGACGGCCGCGTACTGTTTACCAAAGAGATGAAAAAAGAGTACACGATACTCTGCCCGATGATGGCGCCTATACACTTCAGGCTTATAATAAACGTTTTCCGCAACTGCGGCTACAACTTCGAGCTGCTTACCTCAACCGGCCCCAACATAGTGCAGGAGGGGTTAAAATACGTCCATAACGATGCGTGTTACCCAGCGGTACTCGTCATAGGCCAGTTTATGGATGCGCTGCACTCCGGCAAATACGACATAAACAAAACCGCCCTCGTCATCACGCAGACAGGCGGCGGGTGCCGCGCCTCCAACTATATACACCTTTTGCGCAAAGCGCTTAAAAAAGCCGGCCTGCAGCAGGTGCCGGTAATCTCAGCGAACCTGTCGTTTTTGGAAAAAGACCCAGGGTTCACCATCACGCTGGCCATGATACGCAAGTTTGTCGCCGCCATGGTATACGGCGACGCGCTTTCGCTTTTGTATAACCAAAACGAAGCGTATGAGATAAATAAAGGCGAAAGCATGGCAAAAGTTGAAAAGTGGATAGGTTTTCTCTCTGAACAGTTCAACCGCGGCCTCGGGCTTTCGCTTAAACAGCAAAAGGTCCTGCTTAGCAAGATAGTGAAGGATTTCGCTTCCGTGGAGATTAAAAAAGCGCCTAAGGTAAAAGTGGGCGTCGTCGGCGAGATTTATGTAAAGTACTCGTCTCTCGGCAACAACGGGCTGGAAGATTTTCTCCGTGAGCAGGACTGTGAAGTAAACCTGCCCGGGCTGATGAACTTCGCGCTCTTTAAAGTCGACAACAGGCTTGACGACATAAGGCTTTACGGAGGGAATCCATTTAAATATTTCTTTGTAAATATACTGATGAATTACCTGCTCAAAATGCAGAACATACTCATCGATGCCATTAAAAGCGAGCCGCGCTACCTGCCCCCTACACACTACGCCCACACTAAGGAACTTGTAAAGGGCGTTATAGGATACGGGGACAAGATGGGCGAAGGTTGGCTCCTTACGGCTGAAATGCTCGAACTGTCTGAGCAGGGTTACAGCAACATAGTCTGCGCCCAGCCTTTCGGCTGCCTTCCGAACCATATATGCGGCAAAGGCATGATACACAGGATAAAATCAATAGACGAAAATTCGAACATAGTCCCCATAGACTATGACCCAAGCGCAACGCGCGTAAACCAGGAAAACAGGATAAAGCTAATGCTTGCGGTTGCAAGGGAAAAATTAAAAAATGAAAGAGGCGAGTAATACTTTCTTGCGGCGACTCTAAATTGGCTTATTTGACAATAAAAGTGGTATTATTTGAAAGTATTTGTCGAAATTGCACTAAATAAATGTTTACAATATTTTATTATAAATCTTGTGCAACATTAACTTGATTTTATAATTTCTTTGCTGTATTATAAATTTAGTTATTTTACATATATTGTACAACTGTTTTATCTATTTATAGTATTTATTGTACCACTTTTTTCTTTAAACCTGCCACCATGTAAAAGGGCAAAACCGGCAAAAGCCGGCGGCGCAAAGCCAAGGGGCTAAACCTGTGTCATCGGGCATGCCAGCCGGTTGCACATCGATACAGTTATGCGCTGTATACGGGAGGTTCTTTAGCAATGAAAGCCATTGGGTCAAAGAAAGCGCAAAACACAAGCTTCTACTACATGCTGCTCGCACTCATTCCAGCATTTATCGTTTTGTTTTTTTCGTGCAGCCCGCTTTCCGCAATATTGCCACTTATAATTACCGCGGCCTGCATACGCATAATGTGGTATATTTTAGTTGAAATACCTAAAAGGGATTTTTCATGCACGCTTAAAAGGGCCATAAGCGGTGATTACCACGCGCGCTTTTGGTGCAGTGTACGCAACAAGACGTTTTACGCCTTGGCAGTTTCTTTCAACCAGTTTATGGACTGCGTCGAAAATCAAACCGAAGAGCTTATGAAGAACCGCCAGCTTATGACTACGCTGTACGAAAATGAAAGGATATACCGTTCCGCGCTGGAGCTTACATGCGAACGGATATTTGAGGCCGACCTCACACATAACAGGGTAATTTACGGGCAGGAAAAATACGCGCAGACTTTTCCTTTTTTAAATACAGAAATGTTTGACGAGTTTATAACAGCCTTGGCAGATAACGCCGTGTATGAGGACGATGCGCAGGATTTCAAAGACGCATTTTCACGCGGCAACCTTATGAAGTGCCTTCGCGAAACAGATGCAACAGAAGTCGAACTCGAGTACAGGCAAAAAACAGCCGGCAAAAAGAATGTTTGGGTGTCGGCTACCGTTATACTGCTGAGCGACAGCCAAAAGGGCAACTTGAAAGTTATAGGTTACGTAAAGAATATAGACGAGCGCAAGCGCCACGACCTTGAAATATTTAAAGAATCTCAAAAAGACGGCCTGACCGGCATATATAACAAAAAAGTCACGCAGTCGCTTATAGACGATTTCTTAGCGGGCAAAGGAAAAGGCGGAAGGCACGCCGTTATTATGGTTGACATAGATAACTTCAAGCATATAAACGATACATACGGCCATATACAGGGCGACATAGCTTTAATGAAGGTTTCGCAGCAGCTGCAGAACCTGTTTAGGTCGACTGACATAGTCGGGCGCATAGGCGGCGACGAATTTCTGGTATTGCTGAAAGACTACGCCTCGCCTGAAACACTGATAAGCAAGCTTCAAAAAATGGGCGAAATGTTCGGCAAAATACATTTGGAAGACGATAATTACAAAATAAGCGGGAGCATCGGCGTCGCTTTGTACCCTGATGACGGTTCAAATTACTCCGAGCTTTACAAAAAATCAGACATCTCCCTTTATTACTCTAAAAAGCACGGCAAAAACCAGTTTTTTGTATACGGAGGACGTTTTTGGGATAAATACCCTCAGAAAAACAATGTTCCCGCCACAACCGGCGAATAACCGATAAAACAGCAGAAGCAGTGTTTTCGCAAGGCTTGCCTGTAATTCTTTCCATGCAAAGGATAATGTTTCACGCGGGTAAAGCCCGCAGCTGTAAAAAATACGCCTCCATAAATCTGCTGAAACTCCAGCATTTTTATGGAGGCTTTTATTAACGCTGCGCCGCGCTGAATTACTTCAGCATATCTGAAATTTCCTTAGCAAAGTTATCCTGACGTTTTTCAAGGCCCTCGCTTTTTTCATAGCGTATAAAGTCAACGATTGCAATCTTGCCGCCAAGCTTTTTAGCGATGTTGTCAGTGTATTGCTGTACAGAAAGCTTATCGTCTTTTATGAACGGCTGATCCACAAGGCAAATTTCCTTATAAAATTTGTTAAGCCTGCCCATAACGATTTTTTCAGCTATATTTTCCGGCTTGCCGGAATCTATAATCTGCTTCTTGAGTATTTCCTTTTCGTGGCCGACGACCTCAGCCGGCACCATGTTTTTAACGAGGTACTTAGGATTTGAAGCCGCTACCTGCATGCAGATATCTTCCGCGTATTCCTTAAACTCAGGCTTAGCCGCGACGTCCGCACTTGTGTCAAACTTTGCGAGTACCGCTATCTTGCCGCCTGCATGGATGTACGTGCCAAGCACGCCTTCCCTGTAATCAAAGCGGCGTACCTTAATATTTTCACCGATTTTTTGGATTTTCTCTTTCAGAAGCGCATCTACGGTTCCGTCGCAGCCGGCCGCTTTGCACTTAAGCAGGGCGTCCAAGTCTGCAGGTTTGCTTTCAATAATAGTTTCCGCGCAGGTTTTAACGAAACCTTTAAACTCGTCGTTTCTCGCAACAAAGTCGGTTTCGGCGTTTACCTCTAAGACCGCTCCGACATTGCCCGCTTCGTTAACGGCCGCATACGCCATACCTTCGGCGGCTATTCGTCCGGATTTCTTAACAGCCGTCGCAAGCCCCTTTTCACGAAGAAAATCTATCGCCTTAGCGGCGTCCCCGTCTGCCTTTGTCAAAGCCTTTTTACAATCCATTATGCCGCAGCCTGTTTTTGCCCGAAGCGCCGCAACATCTTTTGCCGTAAAAGTCATTCTCTGTTTTCCTCCGCTCCGTAAATGAAATTTAAAAATTTATATCAAAATTATAACTGATGCAGTGTGTCTTACGTCATGCATCCTTTTCAGTTTTATCTTCTGCGGCGGCTTCCTGCACTGCCTCGTCGTCTTTGGCCGCTGCGCCCATCTGGCCCTCTTTACCCTCTATAATAGCGTTGGCCATGGTTGCCGATATGAGCCTTACGGCGCGTATGGCATCATCGTTGCCAGGGATAATATAGTCAATCTCATCAGGGTCACAGTTAGTGTCGACTATGGAAACTATCGGTATGTCGAGCTTCCTCGCTTCTGAAACGGCTATCCTTTCCTTGCGCGGGTCAACTATAAAGAGAGCGCCCGGAAGCTGCTTCATGTCTTTAATGCCGCCGAGGAACTTTTCGAGCTTTTCAATTTCGAGCTTATGCTTTGCGACTTCTTTCTTAGGAAGCAAGTCAAAAGTCCCGTCTTCTTCCATAGCTTTAAGCTGGTTAAGGCGGTCTATCCTGCGGCGTATGGTCTTAAAGTTCGTGAGCATGCCGCCGAGCCAGCGTGCATTAACATAAAAGGCTCCTGCGCGCTCTGCCTCGCTCTTAATCGACTCCTGCGCCTGCTTTTTAGTACCTACGAAAAGCACCGACTTGCCCTCCATTGAAAGGTCGCGGACAAATTTGTAGGCTTCTTCGAGTTTACGCACGGTTTTCTGTAAATCGATGATATAAATGCCGTTGCGTTCCGTGAAGATGTACTCTTTCATCTTAGGGTTCCATCTTCTTGTCTGGTGGCCGAAATGTACGCCGGCCTCCAAAAGCTGCTTCATTGATACTACTGCCATAATAAAAATCCTCCTTTGGTTTTAACCCTCCGCCGCGTTTTTTTGAAGGCGCAAAACCCCTTTCAGGGCACCAAACGCCAAACTTACGGCGTGTGTTATCGGTAGTTATTATATCATAGCCGGCAATAATATACAAGTAAAATCAAGAATTTATACATTGCTTTTACTTGTAAATCGCGCGGTGATAATTTTTAAAAATCACCGCTCCCGATGTTTGCCCGGCAAATATGGCACAGCCTAATTTGAGACATACTTTAGCGGGTCTACCTTTGTCCCGTTCTTCCTTACCTCAAAGTGGCAGTGGGGACCTGTAGAGTTGCCCGTACTGCCTACCCTTGCTATCGGCTGGCCCTTTGAAACCTTCTGTCCGGCGGAAACCAGCACTTTGCTCGCGTGCCCGTACACCGTTACAAGGCCGTTGCCGTGGTTTATTATAACGCGGTTGCCGTAGCCGCCGCCCCAGCCCGCTGCCGACACCGTGCCGCCGTCCGCGGCTACTATAGTTTTGCCGTATGCTGACGGCCCTGAAATATCTATGCCGTAATGGAAGCTTCCCCACCGCCACGTGAAGTACGTCGTTATGGTGTGCAGTGACGGCACAGGCCACATGAGGCTGCCGCTGCTTATGCCGCTTCCTGTCTGAGGCTTCTTTTTTGTTCCGGTAAGCACGACCTTGTCAACGGGCTGCTGCGTAACGACCGTGCTGACGTTTTCCCGCGATGTTTCCACACCGTTTACGGTGCACACTTTGTCAGTGCATTTTTTAGTACCGTTTACACCCTCCGTTATGACCTGTGAGTAATCCGTATAACGCGAATCATCGTTTTTCGTTATAGTAGAGTACGGTAGGCTTACATTGTAAGTTTCCGTTTTATAAAGCTTTATACTCATTTTAGGTACGGCGACCTCTATCTTTATCAAGTCGCCGGGATGTATGGAGTCGCCGAGGCTGTTCCCGTTAACGGCGTTAAGCTGGCTTACGGTCATGGAATGCTCCTGCGCAATGGAAGTAACGGTGTCGCCGTCTTTAACGGTATAAGTCACGGCATCCTTAGATGTGCCGGAAAGCATCTTTCCCATACTGTCTGTAGAAATTATCGACGTTGTCGGGAACAGCCCGCTTACCACTTCCACGTCTTGGGCAAACTCCGCTGTAATGCCTTTTCCCCCGTTTTTGGCGGCGTTAAGCAGGCTTTGCAGCAAATAGCGCATATCCGCGCTGCTTTTCACCGCGCCCACCATCTGCCCGTCCACATAAAGGCCGCTTGCTTCTTCGATTATGCCGTCGGACTGCTTAATAAGCCTGTCGCATACATAACCGGACGTCAGGTAATCGCCGTCGGTCACAGCGAGCTTAAACCCCGGAGCAAACGCTATCTTTGCGTCGTCCTGCGCCGAGTCATGCACCATGCGCTGGCTTACAAGGCGCGTGGCTTTTTCGTATGTGTTTTCGTCTGCTATGACGCCTATATGCTCTCCGCTGTTTTCAAGCACAAGGCCAAAGTCACGGCCGCTCCAGTAATTGACTGTAAAAGCAAGCAGTAGTACCGAAAGGATTGGCAAGGCTATATTAAAAACCGCGGCGAAAAAGCCCCTGTGCAGCTTATAGCTTTTGTTCGCCACAGAAAAAAATTCCTTAACAACATGCGGTACGCCGTACTTTTTAGCTTCGGCAAAACGTTTTTTTGCAACCGAAATGCCATAGCTTATGGAGGCTTTTTCGTCCCTGTACTTCTTTACGCTCACTCCGACGGACGAAATATATATGCGCTTTAAATAATCCGAAAAGGGCTTGGCAAAACGGCAGAAACGCCTTTTTACGCGTTTAAGCAGCCGCATGTTCTGTATGCCCGCAACATATAGGAACCTGCACAGCCGCACATGTGCGGCAGCCATCGCGGTTTTATATCTCTTTTTATGGGAAGCGCGCTCAAAAAGCATTTCGGTATAACCCTTTCGTTGGGAATTCTATATAAAACGGCTTTAATGCACGTACAATAATTACAAATTTGTAATCTTTACATCATATAATAACCCAAATGTTACAATTATGCAACACCTTTTTTGAAACTTGTACCGGAAATCTTTTCTGCGCGCGCTCCCAAAGCATACGCCGCTGCTTCAGGCGCAAAAACGGCGCCGCATACAGCACGCGGCGCCGTAAGTCAGGCGTCTGCCCCGTCAGGACGGGTATTTGAGCTTTTCCGCGTTCCAGCCCTGTATAACCTTAAGGAATTTCTTTGCTTCACTTACAGCTCCGTCAAGGTCATGGTCAAGGTAATTGCCGCATTCCTCGATTTTCGCCCCCGGTATCTCGCCTTTATAAGATGCAATCCGCCCGAAGATGCTGATAATAAGTTTCACGGCATCTTCATGGCTCACACCGCGCAGCAGAAAGTAACAGCCCGTGCGGCATCCCATAGGGCCAAAATATATTACGCTGTCTTTAAACTCCGAATTCCGCGCAAAAGTGGCAAAAAGATGCTCTATGGTGTGCAGCGCGGGCACGGCAATATACGGCGGCTTGTTAGGCCTGCGCATACGTATGTCGTAAGTCGTTATATCGCCGTCTATACGCGATATATAAATACCAGGCAAAAGTTTAGTGTGGTCAACGCAGAAGCTCGCGATTTTATCCATAATGGTTCCCCCCTTGCTTTAATTATCCGAACGGGATTTCCCCCGTCAGCGCGCTAAGGTCTTCCGTACTGTAAAAGGAGCGCATGAACGCGGCGCTCTCGTCCACTGACTTATCATACAAATCAAAAAAGCTTTCAGTCCTCGTCACGGTGCTGCCCCCAGGGTAACGCCACCCGCTGTGGAGTATATTTGCATAATCGTACTTTTCGTCCTCACATATGCCGCGTATGCAGCACGAGTGGTTATACCTGCCCGTCCTTTTTTCCACGCGCTCCACGAAGCCCTTTTTGAAAGTGGTCCTGTCGTTTAAAAGTCCGGAGGCAAGGCGGCAGTCTTTCTCGGCCTGAAAGATATTTTTTTCGTCCACTTTCTCTCCTAAAAGTTTAAAGAGTACATAAGTATACATGCGGGATATCTTTTGCATAACCGCAAAATCCTTCGGAACCGTTTTTTTCAGGTCAAAGCCTGTAGGCAGAGCGCCGGTTTCCGCCCGCAGTACTATAACATCTATAGCCGACTCTATCTGGCAATGCAGAAAAGAACCGCTCCTGCCGGAAATTATTTCTTTCAAATCGTCCACGTTTGAATTAATAAAGGGATGCGCCGTTCTGTCCAAACTGTAGTGGCATAAAAACCCGTAAATGTAGGAGCGTATATCGGCGTCGCCGCCGTGCGAAACCGCATAACCGCGCATTATGCCCAAAAGGCGCGACGGAAGCGCACCGTGCAGCTTCGAGGCATACGGGCAAAGGCTTTCGCCTTTCCGCCACGGCAAAAAGTTGTGGCAAAAGAAAAAGTCGGGGCCCTGTGCCCCCCAAAGGAAGGCATTTTCAGAGAAAGGCTCCCCGACATTGTCCGCCGAAAATTTATCCCATGCTTTTTTTGCTTCAAAATAGTGAGTTATAGCCGCCGGCATCAATTACACCGCCTTTAAAACAATTACCATGGCAGAGCGGAAAGCAATTTGACTTATATATCCAGTATACCACGCCGGCGGAAAAATTACAGCACCTTTGACAAAAAATCCTTAAGGCGGGGATTTTTCGGATTATCAAAAAATTCGTCCGGCTTAGACTCCTCAAGTATCTGCCCGTCGTCCATAAAAAGCACGCGGTTGGCAACTTCTTTCGCAAAGGCCATCTCGTGCGTCACGACCACCATGGTCATGCCCTCTACCGCAAGCTCTTTCATAACTTCAAGGACTTCGCCGACCATCTCGGGGTCAAGGGCGCTTGTAGGCTCGTCAAAAAGCATAACGTCCGGTTCCATGGCCAGCGCGCGCACTATGGCTATACGCTGCTTCTGTCCGCCAGAGAGCTGCCCAGGGTACGCGTCGGCCTTTTCTTCAAGGCCGACGCGCTTTAAAAGCGCAACCGCGCTGCCGTCGGCCTCGTCCTGCGTTTTCAGCTTGAGCGTAACCGGCGCAAGCGTTATGTTTTCCCTAACCGTAAGGTGCGGAAAAAGGTTAAAGTGCTGGAAGACCATGCCCATTTTGCGGCGGAGCTTATTTATGTCGCACGACGGGGTGTTTATCTGCCTGCCCTCAAACCATATTTCGCCGCTTGTCGGCTGCTCCAAAAGGTTAAGACAGCGCAGGAAAGTGCTTTTGCCCGAGCCGGACGGGCCGACTATAACGACCTTTTCGCTTTTTTCTATTTCCTGGTTTATGCCCTTAAGCACATTTATTTCGCCGTTAAGCGTGTTGAAGCTTTTATGCAGGTCTTTAACGGTTATCACTCCTGTGAAGCCTCCTTTCAAATTTCGACAGCAGCAGTGAAAGCCCTATCACTATGATAAGGTAAATAACGGCGGTCAATATAAGCGGAAAAAACGCCTGATACGTTCTGCTGCGTATGATGTCCCCCGCCTTTGTAAGGTCCTGTATGCCTATGTAGCCGGCGACCGACGTTTCCTTCAGCAGAGCTATAAATTCATTGCCAACGGCCGGCAGTACGTTTTTTATGGCCTGCGGAAGTATTATCTTTCTCATAGTCATGCGTTCCGAAAGGCCGAGCGAGCGTCCCGCTTCCATCTGCCCTTTGTCGATGGACTGTATGCCGCTGCGTATTACTTCCGCAACATACGCGCCGGAGTTAATGCCAAACGCAAAGATAGCCGTCGTAACCATGCCTACGTCCGCTGAGCCCACAATGACATAGTACACTATCATAAGCTGGACGAGTACCGGCGTGCCGCGTATTATGGTAAGGTACAGCGTGCATATCCCGTTTGCCACCTTAAGCTTGCCCGGGTCGTTCGCGTGACGCACCTTTACAAGCGCTATGACGGTGCCTATGACGACACCGAGCAGTACGGCAAACACAGTGATGATAAGCGTGTTTTTAAGTCCGTCGAGTATATACCTGTACCTGCTGCCTTCAATAAGCGACTGGTAGAACTGGTCGCCTATATACGATATTACGCTCCAAAACCAGGCTGCTATATTTTTAAATATCTGCTCCATTATCATTCTCCAAAATTAAACAGGAAAACCCCGGGAAATAAAGCCTGCCCTATTTCCCGGAGTATAACCAAATATAACGGCATATTAATTATTATGAATTTTTATACGATTGCTTATATTTATCGGCAATTTTTTCTATCTCGCCGTCTGCCTTCATTTCTTTTATGACGCCGTTAATGGTGTCAAGGAGTTCCTTGTTGCCTTTTTTCACTGCTATGGCATATTTTTCAACAGTCAGCGCATCATCGAGCTTAACAAGCTTATCAGGATTTTTGGAAACAAACTTTATAGCCGGAAAGTCGTCTATGACTACAGCGTCTATTTTCCCGTTCAAAAGGTCTGTCACCGCATCCGCGCCTTTGTTGTAACGCTTTGTAGTGCCAACCTTAACGTCACTTTTCCCGTCGTCGTCAGTGCAGTAAAGGTCGCCAGTCGTGCCCTCCTGCACGCCGGCGGTTTTACCGGCGAGGCCTTCGCGCGTTTTAATGTCGCTGCCTTTCTTCACTATTATAGACTGCGCCGCCTCGTAATAAGTATCGGTAAAGTCCATATTCTTTTTCCTGTCGTCGGTTACGGTCATGCCTGCCGCCACAAAGTCGCCTTTGTCCGAAGAAAGCTCCGGCGCCAAAGCTGAAAAGTCAACGTTCCTTACCTTGAGCTTAACGCCGAGCTTGTCGGCTATTTTCTGCCCTATCTCAACGTCTATGCCTACGGCCTCGCCGTTTTCCATGTACTCAAACGGCTCAAACTCGGCGTTTGTCGACATGGTTATATACCCGTTTTTCTTTATGGTATCCAAAGTAGATGAAGATGAGGATGACTTGGAGCACGCGGCCATCGGCGCCGCAAGCGCTGCCGCGAGAATTAAGGCGGCTATTTTTTTAAAATTAATTTTTTTCATAATGTTCTCCCTGTCCTTGTTAATGGATTAAATTACAGTATATTATAGCGTATAAATATTCATATTTATATTATCAGCAGAAAAAAAAGACGTAAAATATCGTATATTTTTAAAATATCATGTTATATAAATATCTCGTATATTAAATTATATAATATGCTTGACAATTTATATAACCTGATATATAATATGCATTAAATAAAAGCTTTACATAAAAAATATCAAAGGAGGCGCTTCCGTTGGGAAAAAGCATGTACAGCATTATCCTTTCAGATGAAGTTGTGGACGCCGTCGACAGCGCGGCGTACAAATACGGCGTAAGCAGGAGCGGCCTCATAGACCGCATACTGGCAGGGTACCTTTCGTGCCCCATACCGGAAATACGCATAGAGGACACGTTAAGCCAAATGGAAAAAATACTCTCAGGCCTTGAGAACTTCCACCTTAACTACCGCCCGCACTGTTCGGTTTTCAGCGTGCAGAGCGCGCTGCGTTACAGGTACAAGCCCACCGTGCGCTACGCGCTTGAGCTGTACAGGCAGGCGGGCGACTCCATAGGCGAGCTGCGCGTTTCACTCAGGACACAGAACAGGTCGCTCATATGCGCGCTTACAGATTTCTTCAGCATATGGGACGGCATTGAAAACAGATTTATCGGTTCAAGGTTCCCAGGGAGCCGGGTGCCGTGCTCCCTTTCGGACGGCAAGTACGTAAGGCAGCTTGCCATGCCCGCTGAAAAAGCAGACCGCACTAATGAAAAGGTAGCCGATGCCATAAGCTCATATATATGCGAGCTTGACGCAATGCTTAAGCTGTACTTCGAATGTGCCGGAACTACGCCCGACACGGCCGGGGAACTTGCGCGGCGGTACAGGCTCGACATGGAAGGGCAGATAATAATTTGAATTTTTATACAATAAATATAAACGGAGGTCATGTATATGGATGCGCAGAATTTTACCAATAAATCACTCGAAGCAATACAGGAAGCGCAGACGATAGCCCTTGGCCATAATAATATGCAGATAGGCCAGGCGCACCTTCTGCTCGCGCTTCTCACCCAGCGCGACGGCCTTATACCGCAGCTCCTTAAAAAAATGGGCTCCGACACTGACGGGCTTGTGCAGGGCACGAAAAGCGAAGTTGAAAAAATACCCGGCGTTACAGGCCCCGGGCGTGAAGCCGGCAAAATATACGTTTCGCAAAGCGTCGACACAGTGCTTGTAAACGCGGAGCGGCAGGCTAAGCGCATGAAAGACGAGTATGTTTCCGTCGAGCATATAATGCTTGCCCTTATGGACTCCCCTGAACCTGAAATCAGCGGCCTTTTCAAACGTTACGGCATAAGCAAAGACAGGTTCCTCTCGGCGCTCTCAACCGTGCGCGGCAACACGCGGGTGACAAGCGACAGCCCTGAAACGACTTACGACGCGCTCGCTAAATACGGACAGGACCTCGTAACGCTTGCTAAAAACCACAAGCTCGACCCCGTTATAGGCAGGGACGAAGAAATACGCAGCGTCATACTTATCCTTTCACGCAAAACTAAAAACAACCCTGTCCTCATAGGCGAACCAGGCGTAGGCAAAACCGCTATCGCCGAAGGGCTTGCGGAGCGCATAGTCCGCGGCGACGTGCCAAATAACCTTAAAGACCACAAAGTTTTCGCACTCGACATGGGCTCGCTGATAGCCGGAGCGAAATTCCGCGGCGAATTTGAAGAAAGGCTCAAAGCCGTCCTCAACGAAGTCAAAAAAAGCGAAGGCAAAATCATACTTTTCATCGACGAACTCCATACCATAGTAGGCGCTGGCAAAACCGAAGGCTCAATGGACGCCGGCAATATATTAAAACCGATGCTTGCACGCGGCGAGCTGCACTGTATAGGCGCGACTACACTTAACGAATACCACCAGTATATAGAGAAAGACGCGGCGCTCGAGCGCAGGTTCCAGCCGGTAATGGTAGAAGAACCGACGGTTGAGGACACCATTTCCATACTCCGCGGGCTTAAAGAAAGGTACGAGGTATTCCACGGCGTCAAGATACAGGACCAGGCGCTTATAGCCGCCGCAACGCTAAGCAACCGGTATATCTCCGAGCGCTTTCTGCCTGACAAGGCTATAGACCTCGTTGACGAGGCATGCGCCATGGTCAGGACCGAGCTTGACTCGATGCCTGTGGAGCTTGACGAGATTTCAAGGAAAATCATGCAAAAGGAAATAGAGGAGGCCGCACTTAAAAAAGACGCCGACCCTGTTTCACAGGAGCACCTGAGGGGTATACAGAAAAGTCTTGCCGACGAGCGCGCCCGCTTTAAGGAAATGAAGGCAAAATGGGAAAACGAAAAGCAGTCCATAACAAAGGTCCAGAAGCTGCGTGAAGAAATCGAAAGCGTAAACTCCGAAATAGAAAAAGCCCAGCGCGGTTACGACCTGAACAAAGCCGCAGAACTTAAGTACGGCAAACTGCCGCAGCTCCAAAAGCAGCTTAAAGCGGAGGAGGAAATAGCTGAAAAAGCACAGTCGTCCGACACGCTCCTGCACGACCGCGTAACAGAAGAAGAAATAGCAAAAATCGTCGCTAAATGGACCGGCATACCTGTTTCAAAGCTCATAGAAAGCGACAGGAAAAAACTCCTTAACCTTGGCGCGACACTTCATAAACGTGTCATAGGTCAGGACGAAGCGGTTGAAAAAGTGTGCGACGCCGTGCTGCGTTCACGCGCCGGCATACAAAACCCTAACCGCCCCATAGGCTCTTTCCTGTTCCTCGGTCCTACGGGCGTAGGCAAAACAGAGCTGGCGAAGTCGCTCGCGCAGGCGCTCTTTGACGACGAAAAAAATATGATAAGGATAGATATGACCGAATATATGGAAAAGTTCTCCGTGTCCCGCCTCATAGGTGCCCCTCCGGGATATATAGGTTATGAGGAAGGCGGCCAGCTGACCGAAGCTGTGCGACGCCACCCCTACTCGGTTATACTTTTCGATGAAGTTGAAAAAGCACACCCCGACGTGTTCGACATACTTCTCCAGGTACTCGACGACGGCCGTATAACCGACTCGCAGGGGCGCACTGTAGACTTTAAAAACACGATAATAATTTTAACTTCAAACCTCGGCTCAAGCTATATACTCGACGGGATAGACAGTGAGGGCCATATAAGCGACGAAGCTAAGAAAAACGTCAACGGGCTTTTAAAAAGACAGTTTAAGCCAGAATTTTTAAACAGGCTTGACGAAATTATATTCTACAAACCGCTTACACGCGACGAAATTTATAAAATCGTCGGCCTGCAGATTGAGAACCTGCAAAAACGCCTTAAAGAAAAACGCCTGTCCGTGCAGCTTACCGACGCGGCGAAAGACTATATAGTAAGCATGGGCTACGACCCCGTTTACGGCGCGCGCCCGCTGAAGCGTTTCATCCAAAGCAGCGTAGAAACAATGATTGCCAAAAAGATTATATCTGAAAATATAAAGCCGGACAGCACTGTCATAATAGACAGCGACGGCTCGCGCCTTACCGAAAAAACAGCATGACGCGGCCGTCTGTACCGCCCATATAAAGGTTTCGCCCCTGCCGGAGGCTTATTTAGCCTCCGGCAAGGGCTTTTTGCTACACAAAGCGGCTACCATATTACATTAATTATTATGCCAATACTATAATAAACTTTTCATAAATCTCCCGGAAGCCTTTCTAAATGGTTAACCATATCCATTCTAAAGGTTTTCATCAGATATGCTCTGTTTTTTACTGATTTTATCCGTTACATTTATTATAGAGCTTTTTTTACAAATAAAGCCTAATTTGCACCTGTTTTTCTCTTTTTAATTTCTTCGATCATCACAGGAAGTACTTGCATTGCGTCGCCGACGATTCCGGCATCGGCGATGTCGAAGATAGGCGCATCTTCATCCTTGTTAACCGCTACAATATACCCTGAGCCCTCCATACCGGAAATATGCTGCACCGCGCCTGAAATACCGCACGCTATGTAAAGCGCAGGCTTTACGGTTTTACCAGACTGCCCTACCTGATGCGCACGGGAAACCCACCCGCTTTCTATGGCCGGGCGCGTCGCGCCGACTACCCCTCCAAGTACGTCGGCAAGCTCTTCAACAAGTTTAAAGTTTTCTTTGCTTCCCATACCACGGCCGCCTGAAACAACGGCTTTGGCGTCCTCAAGGTTTATTTCCTCGGAAATTTCTTTGACCGACTTTATAACTTGTGAGCGGATAACGTCCTTTGGGACCGTAACGGATTCCTCCGTTATTTCTGCTTTTTGTCCTGATGCTTCCGGCTTGCGGAAAGCTCCGGAACGTACTGTAGCCGTAAAAGGTGCAGTGCATGGCGCAACGTCATTCATAATACTGCCGCCATATGCCTGCAGAGTCCACACAGGCGTACTTGTATCCTGCATATGAAGGCTGAGCGCGCCGTGTATGCAGCTTACAGACTTCAGCGCCGACAGCCTCGCAGTCAATTCACGCCCTAAAGGCGAATCCGCCGCTAATACGGCAGCGGGGTCATATTTTTCCGCCATCTGGGAAAGGGCATAGAAAAAAGCATCTGAACAGCCGTCGGAAAATGACGGCCCTTCAACTGACACAATTTTATCTGCGCCTAAGCCTTGCAGGCGCTTTACAGAGTTTTGATTTTCTGTACCTATAAGCAGTGCTGTAACTTTTCCGCCTAAAGAGTGCCCCAGCGTTATGGCCGGCGTAATGCTTTCTATGCCTGCTTTAAGCATTTTTCCGCCATTTTGTTCTATAAAAACAAGTATATCTTTTTTATTGCCAAAGTTCATCTACGTTATCTCCTTTACAGCAGCTTAGCATCCGCCAGCATCCCGACAGCTTTGCACGCTGAATCGGCACAGGTCTTTTCTTTGATTTTTACTCCGCATTTCCGCTTTGGCGGTTCATAAATCCTTAAGGTAATATTCGCCGTCTTTGCAGCTGTAATATTACCAATCTGTGATGATGTTAAGACCGGAATCTCCATCTTACGTGCCGCAAGCTTGCTTCTTATAGTTGGGTAACGCGGGTCATATGCGGGCTTACTTACGGTTACAACACACGGCAGCCCTGTTTGCACAGTGCGGTAGCCGTCCTCTGTTTCTTGTTTGCAGCAAACGCCGGCGTCTGTTTTTTTAATGTCTGTCAAATCAGTAACTACGCCTATTTCCATTATTTCAGCAAGCTGCGGGCCGACCTGGCCATATGAATAATCGGTTGCTTCTTTTCCGCAGAAAATAATGTCAAAATGTTTTCCGGTGCTTTTTTCCAAGTATTTTACAGACGAAGCTAATATTTTGCTTTTCTCAGGCGCGCCCGCATTGTTAAACGCGGCATCATTTATAAGGTAACCGCTGTCTGCGCCAACGGCAAGGCAGCTTTTTATTGCGTTTTCCGTTCCTTCGGGGCCGACGGATATGACGGTAACGGCGCCGCCAGAGCTTTCTTTAAGCCGGACTGCCATTTCCAGCGCATATGTATCAAATGCGTTTACAACGGGAGAGATGCCGTCAAGGTCCGCTTCTCCGGTATTTGCTTTAAGATGCACCGTAACGGAATCGTCCGGTACCTGTTTAATGCATACGAGAATTTCCATTAAGCTTCTCTCCTCCGCTTAAAATTTGCCGATTGTGTTATTTGCAACGACAATACGCTGTATTTCATTTGTACCTTCGAATATTTGGAATATTTTTGCGTCGCGTAAAAGCTTTTCTACCGGGTACTCGCGGCTGTAACCGTAGCCGCCAAACATCTGTATCGCTTCCGAAGCTGCTTTTACAGCAACATCACCGGCATAGCACTTTGCAATGGCTGACTCTTTTGTATACGGCATCCCTTTGTCCATTAGCGTTAAAGAGTGTGCGACCATTTGGCGTGCCGTTTCAATTCCAATCTCCATATCGGCAATCTTAAACTTCAATACTTCGTTTTTTAATATAGGCTTGCCAAACTGGATACGTTGTTTGCCGTAAGCAATCGCTTCTTCCATGCTGCGCTGCGCGATGCCCGTTGCTACGCAGCCCATCCAAGTGCGAGCCTGGTCAAGGGTTTTCATTGCCGTCTTAAAGCCCTGCCCTTCACTGCCAATCAAATTGGAAGCTGGAATACGGCAGTTTTCAAGCACGACATCGCATGTGTTTGAAGTACGTATGCCCATCTTGTCTTCTTCATGCCCCGTGGAAAGCCCCGGCGTGCCTTTCTCAATGTAAAACATCGACATGCCGCGCGTACCGGCTGATTTGTCAGTCATTGCGGAAATACAATAAAAAGAGGCGACCCCGCCGTTTGTGATAAAGCATTTACGGCCATTCAGTATGTAACTGTCACCGTCTTTTACGGCAGTTGCCTTACCTGCGCCTGCATCTGAGCCCGCCCCGGGTTCCGTCAGTGCAAAAGCGCCAAACCCGCCTTCGGTTATACGGCGGCATGCACGTTCCTTCTGCTCTTCCGTACCGGCAATTAATACAGGTTTCATGCCGAGCCCGCTCGCGGAAATTGTCGTTGCAAAGCCAGCATCGGCTTTTGCCATTTCTTCAATAAGCGCGGCGACAGATACCCTGTCAAGCCCCGGCCCGCCGTATTTTTCAGGCACTTCAAGCGTCTGCAGCTGCATATCTATGGCCTTTTTGTAAATATCCTTAGGCCATTCGCCGCTGCGGTCATACTCTTTGCACTGCTCCTTTACTTCCTTTTCACAAAACTCATGTACATCCTTAAGAAGGTCTTTTGCCTCATCAGAAATTAAATATGACATTTTATATCCTCCTTGAATTATATTCAAAATTTCATAACCGGCTCTTTAAGCGCTTAATCATAATTTGCAGCAGACTTTGCCCGGGTTGAGAATACCGTTGGGGTCAAAAACATCTTTAATGCCTTTCATAAGGCGCATTTTTACAGGGCCGGCCATTTCGGCTAAATAATCGCGCTTGCCGTACCCTATGCCGTGCTCACCGGAAATAAGGCCGCCCATTTCATATGCTTTTGCATATGTCTTAGGCATAAAATCAGAAACCTGCTTTTTGAAGTCCTGTATTTCCATATCATTGGAACAACAATAGATATGTAAGTTACCGTCTCCCGCGTGGCCAAAGTTTTGTATGGTAAAATCATAATTTTGCGCAAGCAGTTTTATATAAGCGAGAAAGTCAGGGATTTTGCTGACCGGTACGACTACATCGCATTCATCTACAAGTTTTGTAGTCGAATTGATAGCGTCAAGGAAGCTGTCCCTCGCCGCCCACGCATCTTTTTTAAGCTGCGGAGTATCGGCTACGAGCACGTCGAGCGCGCCGGCATCAAGCACGACCTCGGAAGCTTTTTCAATAACGCCGTCAAGGCTGTCGTCATCGCCGCCTTCAAACGAAATGAGCAAATAGGCATTTACATCCTTGTTTTCAAATTTCTGCGGGAATGTACTTTTACCCAAATAAGATTCGGACACGTTAACAATGTCGCGTTCCATAAATTCCATTGTCTGAGGGTGCAGGTTAGCGCGCATCATTTTAGGCACAGCGGCTATACAGTCGCGCAGGTTTTCATAAAGCGCTATAAGGCTGACAACTTCTTTAGGCAGCGGAAGAAGTTTAAGGGTAAGTTCTGTTACGATGCCAAGTGTACCTTCAGAACCTGTCATTAAATTTATAAGGGAATATCCGGAGCTGCTCTTTGAAACGGGAGCGCCCAAATGAACAATTTCACCTGTCGGCAGAACAACTGTCATGGCGCGCACATAGTCGCGTGTGGTGCCGTACTTAACGGCACGCATGCCGCCAGCATTGGTAGCGACGTTCCCGCCGACAGTCGCGAACTTTTCGCCCGGGTCCGGCGGATAAAGGAAACCGTGCTTTTCAGCATCTGCCGCGAGGTCGTTAAACAGCACTCCCGCCTGGGCTGTCACCATCATGTTATCTTCGTCATAGCTTATGATTTTGTTCATTTTTGCGGTGGAAAGAATGATGCCGCCGTCAACAGCCACAGCTCCGCCGACAAGGCCGGTACCTGCGCCGCGCGGCGTAACAGGTATATTGTGTTTGTTGCAGAGGCTCATCACGGCCGCAACGTCCTCCGTAGTTTTTGCCTCAACGACTGCCTCAGGCATCAGCTTGCCATAAATAGGCATTTCGTCATGCGAGAAATCTTCATTTATCTCAGCACCTGTCATTACTTTTCCAGAGACAGCGGATTTCAGCGCTTTTACAAATTCCGCAGTTACTTTTTGATACTGGCTCAT
>ENA-UOOE01001052-UOOE01001052.1-fermentation-metagenome-genome-assembly--contig:-NODE-1052-length-24377-cov-4.044404_pt1 | contig 24377 bp, 21 predicted proteins | sample MGYA00245776_ERZ724021 | MGnify/ENA primary metagenome ERZ724021 (study PRJEB28704, sample SAMN03018321) | fermentation metagenome | biome: anthropogenic terrestrial biome; feature: soil; material... | reverse complement strand
ACTTTTCTATAGCTGGAGTATCTAATGGTATAAATCCAAACTTTTCATAATTATGTCTTATAATATCCATCATTTTATTAAAGATTAATTGATCTGCTGGTAATAATTCCATAAAACCTGGTAATATTGATGGCTTTACAATATCCTTACTCATTTTATCTCCTCCATTGCTTTAGTGTAGTAAATTATTAATATTTTACCTTAGTTTAATAATATATTCAAATATTTTCTAATTAATTATATCCCTTTAGCTTAATATTATAACATAGAATTTTTTATGTGAATAGTAAAGCATGTTTAATTATCCATAAATAACTTAAACATGCTAATAAATTACTTTTTATTCTAATCTTTTCAAAAATTTAATTTTATTTTTCCCACCAGCCGAAAGCTACAATAGTTTTAATAGCTTCATTACTAGAACCCCTTAGAAATAATACAAAATTTCCACCAGGAGGTATTATTAATTTTCCATCTTCTTCAGATGCTAAAGTAGTATTAGGTGGAACAATTCTATCATATATATTAACTCCACCAGAAGGGCTTCCTTCGGTAGACTGTACATATTCTAATAAAACCTTTTGCCTAGGTTGCGGTTCTAAAGCTGTGTTAGCAGGTGATACGGATGAAGAAATAGCTAAATCTCCTGGTGGGTTTGTATTTAACCAAATTTCAGCAGTTATTATCCCTGTAGAAAAATTGGAAATTGTTAATACATTTACAAATAGATCTTTACAGGAATCCCTTGGGTTTACTAGTGCTGCCCATGCATTACTGCTATTACTAACAAACAATGATGGAGTTTGCCCTATAAAATATATACCTTGTAAAGATTTATATAATGGATTTGGAATACTAACTACTTGTTGTAATGGTTTTGCAAATTGCTGATAATCATAAGATTCATTTTTATCCAACATAGTAACACATCCTTTTAACTATAGATTACTCAAAATACTTGATTTGATTATATTATATGAATTCATTGAAGAAAGTGTTTATATTTTAGAACTAGTATTGATTGATACCTTTTATAAAATATTTTTTGAAATAAAAAAACTAACCTACTATTAATTCAGTTAGTCCTTTTTAAATACAAATTTTCTATTAATTTATACGTATAACAGTTAAACTCAAATAGTATCATATAATTATTATCCGTAAAATATATAATATTTTCGTTATAATAGCTTTATTCACTCATTCGTTTTGAAAATGCTTCTATAAAAGTATCGATGGCTTTTAATCTTCCTTTAATTTTTAAACCAACATTTATTCTCTCACATATATCACTTAAAAGACTTTGTATGTATTCATCTCTTACAATTATAGTTTTAGGCTTACCTATTTTCATAATATAATTAATTAGCATATTAAATATTGTGTCAACATCTTCATCATCTGGCGTAAGTATATTGCACCCAAGTATAGCTTCAGTTCTGCAATCTGCTAGAATACACATCCTGGTAATAATAGGTTTATCATATTTTTTATCATTTATTACAGAATTTAAGTATGCTATATCAATTTCCAGCTTCTCATCAATTATTTTTTGCTTATTAAGCCTAGCAACAAGGATCTCATCTTGTAATACTGGTACACGATACTTTCTTTGTGGGATAATTGCAGGTGTCTCATAATTTATCCATAATTTAGTTTCTTCATCATATCTGCGTAATAAGGTATTCCCTGCCTCAAAATCTACCTTAAGACCTTTGTTTATAGCTTTTAATGCCATGTATAAATGCTTAAATACTTCCGTTAGCTCTACAACTTGTTGTTCATCTAATATATAAGGTTCATATCCTTTTTGAAACTTTTCAAAATAAATCCAATTATTTTTGCCACGAAATTTTAATCCTAAATCCTTTATAACTTTATACTCTTTTCTAGTCAAATCATCCCTATTACCAAAGAAGCACATCATATTATTTTGATAACGTATTAGCTGCTCTTGTGGAATATCTTTATTATCTACTATTTTATAAAAATCATTAATTGCATCAAATCCTACATAAGTTCCTATAGCAAAACACTCTCCACCTCTTCCCATAATGCTACAATAATAAGGCTCCTTTTCATAAGAAGACACTATTGTTATTACATCTAAATCCCATAAATACTCCCAAGGCTTTAATTCCTTAATCTTTATTGCAATATCATATAATCCTCTCCACTGTTCTAATTTAGCTTCTTTCCTCATATTTTTCTACTCCATTCATTCTATATTATATGTATGATCCTCTATTGATCTTTTTAAATTCCAATAAAATAATTATAACATAAGCCAGTGATATTAAAAGTATCATTGGCTTATGTTATAAAGTTTACATATTCTTTTATTAATATCTAAGTTTCCCAATATCCTTTCTAAAATACATGCCATGAAAATCTATTTTACCCATGTCTTCATAAGCTTTCTTTATACTGTGTTCTAAATTGTTTTCTACAGCATAAGTACATAGAACTCTTCCACCATTGGTTAACAGGTTTCTTCCTTTAAATACCCCTCCAGCTATAAACGAATGAACTTCTTTGGGCATATTTATTTTAAAGCCTTTTTCGTACTTTCCAGGATACCCTTTAGATACTGCTACCACACAACAAGAATGACTATTTTTCCATTTTAAATCAAAGGAAGAAAGCTCATTATTTAAAGAAGCTTCTATGAGTTCAATCAAATCGCTGTCCATTAAAGGTAATACTGCTTGGGTTTCTGGATCTCCCATTCTAACATTATACTCTAAAAGATAAGCTCCATTTTTAGTTATCATTACACCGAAGAATATTATTCCCTTATAATCAAAATTTTCTTCTTTTATTCCTTTTAATGTCGGATTTAATATTTTTTCATTAAATTCTTTCATTACTTCTTCAGTAACATATGGATTTGGAGCAATAGCACCCATGCCTCCTGTATTTGGCCCTTTATCTTCATCATAAATCTGTTTATGATCCTTTGAGGATACGAAGGGTAATATAACTTGTCCATCGGTTATGGATAATATTGAAGCTTCTACTCCCACTAAAAACTCTTCTATTACTACTTTTTTCCCTGCATCCCCAAATATATCTTCTACCATGAATTTTGTTATAGTATCCTCTGCTTGGGAATAATTCTCACATATAACTACTCCTTTGCCTGCTGCTAAACCATCTGCTTTTATTACTATTGGATAATTACATACTTCTAAATACTCTAAAGCCTTATCTCTTTCATAGAACACTTCATAGTCAGCAGTTTTTACCCCATACTTTTTCATAAAATTCTTAGAAAAAGACTTACTTCCCTCTAAAGCTGCTGCCTTTTTACTGGGTCCAAAGATTTTTAAATCTCTTTCTTTAAAATAGTCCACTATCCCATTTACTAAAGGGACTTCTGGTCCTACAATTGTTAAGTCTACTATATTTTCTTCTGCAAAATCTGCTAAAGATTCTATTTGTTCTATATCTATATTTTCGCATTTATCCATTAATGCTGTACCACCATTTCCTGGTGCACAGTATATCTTTTCTACTTTAGGATTCTGTGCTGTTTTCCAAGCTATAGCATGTTCTCTACCGCCATTACCAACAATTAATATTTTCAAAATAACACCCCTTTATTACAATTAAGAACTAAGGACTAAGAGTTAGTGTTTAAAGTGTCTTATCCCTGTAAACACCATAGAAATTCCCTGTTTATTGCATTCCTCAATGGATTCTTCATCTCTAATGGAGCCCCCTGGTTGTATTATTGATTTTATTCCGTATTTTGCTGCTTCTTCTACCACATCTTTAAATGGGAAAAATGCATCTGAAGCCAATACTACTCCTTCTTTAGCTCTGTCTAAAGCCTGTGATGCTGCCCATATTCTATTTACTTGTCCTCCACCAATGCCCACAGTTTTACCATCCTTAACTACTACAATGGCATTGGATTTTACGTACTTAACTACTTTCATACCAAATATTAAGTCCTTCGTTTCCTCTTCACTTGGCTTATTTTCCGTTACAACTTTAATTTCATCTATTAATTTATTGTCTGAATCTTGAAGTAATATTCCTCCATCTACTTTTGCCATTTCAAATTTGTCTTCAGGTTTTACATCACATTTAATAACTCTTAAATTCTTCTTAGATTTTAATACCTTTAAAGCTTCTTCTTCAAAATCTGGGGCAATTACTATTTCTAAAAATATTTTTACTAATTCCTCAGCAGTTTTCTTATCTACCTTTTTATTAAATGCTATAATACCACCAAATATAGAAATAGGATCACATTCATAAGCCTTTAAGTAAGCATCTACAACTGAACTTCCAATAGCTACGCCACAAGGGGTATTATGCTTTAATCCACAACAAGCAATTTCATCAAACTCATTGACTACCTTCCAAGCTATATCCATATCCTTTATATTGTTGTAAGATAATTCCTTGCCATTTAATTGAGTGAAATCCTTCATAGCCCCCTTATCAGCATTGGAAACATAATAAGCTGCACTTTGATGTGGATTTTCACCATATCTTAAATCCATTTGCTTTTTATAGGATAAAGTTAAGTACTCTGGATAATCATCTTCTAACAAAAAGTTGCTTATAGCAGCATCATAAGAAGACATGAGATTGAATACCTTACCTGCTAATCTTTTTCTAGTGTTATAATCTATTTCATCATTATGTTCTAGTTGTGCTTTTATATCATCATAATCATTAATATCAGTTAACACTACAACATCTTTAAAGTTTTTAGCTGCAGCTCTTATCATAGTTGGTCCACCAATATCAATAAACTCTACCTTTTCATCAAAAGATAAATCTTCCTTAACTTTTTCAAAGAAAGGATATAGATTTACAATAACCATATCTATAGGCTCAATTCCCTTGCTTTTTATAGTATCCATATGTTCTTTATTATCTCTAACAGCTAAAATTCCACCGTGAATAAAGGGATGAAGAGTTTTAACCCTGCCGTCTAAAATTTCTTCAAATCCTGTTACTTCAGAAACTTCTTTAACTTTAATTCCATTTTCTTTTAAATGCTTGTAGGTTCCTCCTGTGGATATTATCTCCACGCCTCTATGTTGTAAAAACTTACTTATATCTAGTATTCCTTCTTTATTATAAACGCTTATTAAAGCTCTTTTTATCAAACCAAACAACTCCTTTTCTTAGGAATTAATAATAACTTTTCTATGAATTATCTCTATTTTATTTTCTATAAAATATTTTATAGCTTCCGATAAAGCCACATGTTCTTCTACTAAAACTCTCTTTTGCAAAGTTTCTGCTGTATCCTCTGTTAAAACAGGTACAGCTCTCTGCAAAATTATAGGCCCTGTATCCATGCCGCTATCTACAATATGCACAGTGCAGCCAGATACTTTAACTCCATATTCTATAGCTTTCTCGTGAACCTTTATTCCATACATTCCCTTCCCAGAAAAGGAGGGGATTAAGGAAGGGTGGATATTTATGATGTTATTTGCAAATCTATCTATCAAGTTTCCTTTTAAATGGGACAGCCATCCAGCAAGTACTATTAAATCCACCTTTTCCTCTACTATTTTAAGTATTTCATCAGACAAACTTTCTCCATAGGTATTTTTATCTAAAACATAGGTTTTTATATTGTTATCCTCTGCTCTTTTAAGAGCATATATATCTTCTCTATCGCTTATTACCATTTCTATAGAGCAATTTAGATAACCTGAATTAATGTTATCTATAATGGATTGAAGATTGGTACCGCCGCCAGATACTAGTACTGCAATTTTAAATATATCTTTCATTAGATGTGTCCCCCTTATATTATCTATTGAATAACTACCTTACCTTCACCATTTTCCACATGCCCTATTTTATAAGCTCTTTCTCCCATTTCTATTAATACTTTTATAATTTCTTCTTCATCTTCTTTATTTACACATAATACAAATCCTATGCCCATATTGAATGTATTAAACATTTCTTTTTCATCTAAACCTTGATTTTTCATATATTTAAAAATATCTGGCATAGGGAAACTGTTTTTGTATATTACAGCATTTAAATTATCTTTAAACATTCTAGGTATGTTTTCATAAAAACCGCCCCCAGTTATATGAGCCATACCCTTAATATTGAATTTCTCTAATAAACTCAGAACTGGTTTTACATATATTTTTGTAGGAGTAAGTAATACTTCTCCTATATTTTTTCCATTAAGATCTATACTTAAATCTTGAATTAGCTTTCTAACTAAGGAATATCCATTACTATGCACACCTGAAGATGAGATACCTATTAAGCTGTCTCCCTCTTTAATAGTACTTCCATCAATTATTTTGTCCTTTTCCACTACTCCTACAGCAAAACCTGCTATATCATATTCTCCCTCACTGTAAAAGCCTGGCATTTCTGCTGTTTCTCCGCCTATTAGGGCAGATCCTGCTTGGATACAGCCTTCGCTTACACCCTTTACTATTTCCGCTGCCGTTTCTCCATTAAGTTTTCCACAGGCTATATAATCAAGAAAGAATAATGGCTTGGCTCCATGACATAAAATATCATTTACACACATGGCAACACAATCAATTCCAATGGTGTCGTATTTGTTCATTTCAAAAGCAATTTTAAGCTTTGTGCCTACGCCATCAGTACCTGATACTAATACAGGATTGTTGTATTGTCCTAGTTCGTACATGCCTGCAAAACTGCCTATTCCGTTTAACACCGCTGGTGTAATAGTTTTACTTGTATATTCCTTCATTAGTTTTACGGATTTATAACCTTCCTCTATATTAACCCCTGAATCCTTATAACTAATCATAATAGACTCCTTTCAAAACTATTTTTCTAATCTTTCTTTTGGAGCTTCAATTGGTGCAGATATTGGATATTCCCCTGAAAAACATCCTAAACAGAAACCCTTGTCTTTATCTAAAGAATTCAATAATCCATCTATACTTATATACCCTAGACTATCTGCCCCTATTATATTTTTCATTTCTTCTACTGTCATATTACTTCCAATTAATTCATTTCTATAAGGAGTATCTATGCCAAAATAACAAGGAAACTTTACTATAGGTGAGGCTATTCTAAAATGAATTTCCTTTGCTCCTGCTTTTCGTAAAATCTCCACAAGTCTTTTGCTTGTGGTTCCCCTTACAATGGAATCATCTATAATTATTACCCTTTTACCTTCTACATTTGCCTTTAATGGATTTAATTTTACCCAAAGTGCCTTTTCTCTCATTTCTTGAGTTGGAGTAATAAAGGTTCTCCCTACATACTTATTTTTAATGAAGCCTGTTCCATAGGGTATGCCCGAAGCTTTAGAATATCCTATAGCAGCAGGTATGCCTGAATCCGGTACTCCAATGACTATATCACCTTCTACAGGATGTTCCTTATACAACTCTTCTCCTGCTCTAACTCTTGACTGATAAACATTTATTTCATCTATAGTACTGTCCGGTCTTGCAAAATAAATATATTCAAAAGAACAGGTTTGGCTTTTAGTTCTTTCTGCAAAGTTTATACTCTTTATTCCATCCTTATCTACAATAACTATTTCTCCAGGACAAACATCCCTTATAAATTCTCCACCAATGGTATCTAGAGCACAGCTTTCTGAGCATAGAATATAACTATTATCAAGTTTTCCTATACATAATGGTCTTATTCCATTTGGATCTCTTACTCCTATAAGCTTGTCCTCAGTAAGTATAACTATAGCATAGGACCCCTTCACAGCTTGGATAGCATCTACTACTGCATTTTCTATTCCTTTTTTTGCTCCCCTAGAAATAAGATTTAATATAACTTCTGTATCAATGGAGGTTTGAAATATAGCTCCGCCTTCTTCTAATAGTTCTCTTATAACATCAGCATTTATTAAATTTCCATTATGAGCAATAGCTATTGAGCCTAATTTATATTTTCCTACAATTGGTTGTGCATTATTTTTATTACTGCTTCCTGTAGTGGAATATCTAACATGACCTATAGCTCCTATACCCTCAAGGTTATTTAATATATCAGAATTAAATACGTCACTTACAAGTCCCATATCTTTATAACAAGTCAGCTCTTTTCCATTGGAGGAAACAATACCTGCACTTTCTTGTCCTCTATGCTGCAATGCATATAATCCATAATAAGTAATGGCTCCTACCCGATATTTTTCTCCAGAAAAGATTCCAAAAACTCCGCACTCTTCTTTGAATTTATCTAATTCAAAATCAAACATTTCTTTTCTCATAACTATTTTCCTTCATTAATTCTATTTAATATTTCAATATAAGCTTCTTTTACATTGCCTAAATCCCTTCTGAATCTGTCCTTATCTAGCTTTTCATTAGTTTTAGCATCCCAAAATCTACAGGTATCTGGAGAAATTTCATCTGCAAGTATTATTTCTCCATTAAATCTTCCAAACTCTAATTTGAAATCTACTAATTTTATATTTTCTTTTATAAAAAATTCTTTTAATATATCATTTATTTTTGAAGCCATAGCATAAATTTTCTTTAATTCTTCGAAAGTAGTAAGACCTATAGCAACTGCATGATAATCATTGATTAGTGGATCTCCTAGATCATCATTTTTATAAGAAATCTCAAATACTGTTGTTTTTAATTCTGTTCCCTCTTCCACTCCTAATCTCTTATTCATGCTTCCTGCTGCAATATTTCTTACTATAACTTCAAGAGGAACTATTTCTACCTTTTTACATAATTGTTCTCTTTCATTTAGCTTTTTTTCAAAGTGAGTTTTGATTCCCTTTTGCTCTAATAGTGTAAATAAGCTAGAAGTTATTGCATTATTTAATACTCCCTTATCTTCTATCTGTCCCTTTTTAACTCCATTAAATGCTGTAGCATCATCTTTGTAGTATATAATTACTTTGTCCTTATCCTCTGTTGAATAAACCTTCTTTGCTTTTCCTTCATAAATCATTTCTTTTTTTTCCATTATAAATCCACTCCTTTTTCATTTTCTTCAATAAAATTTTTCTTCATGGTTTCTCTATACTCAATTAATTTTTTTCTTATTTCTGGATACTTTAAAGAAAGCATTTCTACTGCTAACATTCCAGCATTATAACTATTATTTATTCCTACTGTTGCTACTGGAATTGATTTTGGCATTTGAACTATTGAAAGAAGGGCATCTAATCCATTTAGAGCTGCATTTATTGGCACTCCAACAACTGGAATGATTGTCTTTGAAGCGATAACTCCTGGTAAGTGAGCTGCAAGTCCAGCTCCTGCTATTATACATTCGCAATTTTCATTTTCTAATTTTATTAAGGTTTTTTCCAATTGTTCCGGTACTCTATGAGCTGATAAAATAAAAGCTTCAAATTCTATATTAAATTCTCTTAAAGCCTTTGCGGCCCCCTTCATAACTTCGCTGTCTGACCTACTTCCAAATATTATTGCTACCTTCATATTCTTCCCTCCAATAATATTGAATATGTTTTTGATAACTATATAGTATCATAAGAAAACGAAATTATCAATACAATATCTAAACATTTTATTTAATCGTTCGCACATATGTGTATTTAATTCCATAACAATAAATTATTATTCGTACTTATCTGCAAATTAAAAAATTTTAAATTAAAGATTTTCTGTAGAGTAACGGAAGAAAATCATCCTCATTTATTCTTTGTTATTTTTTATTTATTATTTAAAAAAATTGTGTATAATATATATAAACTATATAAACAAAAAATACATTGTAGGAGATGATTAAGTGTTTTTATTTGATAAAAGAGTGGACGAAAAGATAATTAATGAGATTTCTGAAATTATAGATACATATCCAGAAGAAATGGAAGAGTGTTTCCTGCCTAATGATGCTAAAATGATATGGTATCTTGGCGGAAATGAAGATTTAGATGCAAAATTAAAAAATGAATTAGAAAATTTTGATCTTCATAAATTATTCGACCCTAAGAAAACTACTCTATCACAATGCCTGCGTGAACACATAAAGGTCAGAAAATCATTTTTTTTTGCTTTAAATAATATTAAGCAAGGTCAAAATATTTATTATAATACAGCACTTTTAGATTTTCTTAAACAGAAAGGAAAAATGTTTATAGATAATTATCTTGCAGGTTTCCAAAAATCTGCTAATCACTACTATAAGAAAAAAATTAGTAAAGGAAAAGTACCTGAATATAGGGATTTATTTGCATGGATACAAGATGATGAACTATATTTATTAGATAAGCTCTTCGTATATTTTGGAACTTATAAAATTCCACTAGACAATATTATTTGTTATTACGAAAATGATGACATAGCAAGAACCGTATTAGAGTATGTAGAAAATGGCGAAAATAAATCTATGACATTTAACTTAGGTTCTTATGGCATAATAAAAGAAATAATTCCTTTTAAAGCCAAAGAAATTGTTACCTAAAAAAGGGGAAAATTTTCCCCTTTTTTATATATTATAAAACCTTTCTTAGTTTTTCAGCTTCATATTCCTTTATAAACTTATTATTACTATCATCTCTTACTATAATTCTAACTACATTTTCTTGTATCTTAAGAACCTTTCCCTTTAATTTACTCCCTATAATATTTACAGGAGTGCCATAGTCAAGTTCTTTTAAGCTTTCTCCATTGCAATATTGGCATTTTTCATTGCTTGTTAAAACTCTTTTACATTCAGTACAATAATAAAGTTTACCCATTATTTATCCCTCCAATAAAATTAGTCTATTTACTATATTCTATATTTTCTGAATTTTTCCTTCTAAAATAATATAAATTTTACAGCAAAGTATATTATTTACTCGAAACGTATTACATACCTAAGATATAAAATTTAAGTAAACCGGGTATTTCCCTTATAAAGCCAATCCTTTCATGGGATTTGTATGGGGTTACATATACACCAGAAAAACTAGCATCTATACCTACTTTTTTGGCCATTAAAGATGCTCTTTTTAAATGATACTTATTTGATACTATAATAGCTTTGCTAAAACCTCTACCATCCATTATTGTCCTTGAATTCACTAAATTTTCCATAGTAGTTTTAGATTTATCCTCTTTTATTATAAATTTCTCTTTTACCCCTTTATCTATAAGATACCTTTTCATAGCCTCCGCCTCAGAAATATTTTCCCCGGGTCCCTTTCCTCCTGAGACTATGATATATCTAGCATAACCTTCTTTAAATAATCTATATCCTTCCTCTATCCTCCATTGAAGAAAAGGACTTGGAGTTTCACCATATACACTGCAACCTAGCACTATTACACAATCTGATTTTTCCCCTTTAGAATTTTTCCCAAAACTATAAATGCTAATTGCCAAAGCTAAAGTAACTACAACTCCTAAAGAAAATATACAAACTATTATTTTCCCAAATACTCTCATACCTTCCCCACTTTCTTATATTATTGATAATATGCAAATTATAATAATTCAGATTCTAAGGTTTCTTCATCTAATATTTTTATTGTATTCTTATAAAAATCTATAATTCCTTCTTCTCTCATATTTATCATTTCCCTTGAAAGGGAGGGCCTTGGTACACCTAATTCTTCCGCCATTTCCTTTCTTGAAACACTAAGATTTAATGTAAAACTTTTTTGTTTTTTACTTTCTTCTAAAATATAGTTACATAGTTTTTGTCTTATACTCTGATAGGATAAACTCTTTACTTTTCTATTTAACATAAATATTTTATTTGATAAAAGTCCCATAAAATTATTTAGTACCTTGGTGTGATCGGTACATAATTTAAGCATTTCCACCTTTGAAATGAACATTATATAGGATGTACTTACACAAAAAACCGTTGCAGGATACTTTTTTACATCTGAAAATAAGATTACCTCACCAAAGGTATCCCCCAGTTCTAATCTGTTGATGGTTATAGTCTTTCCTGATGCAAATATTTTTTGTACTTCTACTATTCCCTGTATTACTATTCCTATGCTGCTGCAAAGATCTTCTTCAATAGCTATGGTCTCACCCTTATCATATGAAGCCAGCCTATAATTTTTCTCTTTTATGACCTTAGAAAGCTCCTCTTCATTTAAATCTTTAAATATTGAAGACTTTTTTAATGCTGAACTGATTTTATCCATATCCAATTCCATATTATAACACTCCTATATCTACTATCTATTACCTATTATCTATTACATGGTAACCTTTGTTACTGACCTATATATGTAATTTTAATATAATAAAGCCATAAAATCAACGTAGAAAGTTATAGGAGGTAATTTATTATGCTGAGAAAAATAGTTCATATAGAAGAAAGTAAATGTAATGGCTGCGGATTATGCGCTAATGCATGCCATGAATGTGCTATAGAAATGATAAATGGTAAAGCAAAGCTTATAAGCGATGAATATTGTGATGGCTTAGGAGATTGTCTTCCAGAATGTCCTACTGGTGCAATATCCATAATGGAAAGAGAAGCTGAAGACTATGATAAAGAATTGGTTCAAAAGAAAATGAAAAAGAATAAAACAGAAGCAAAACCTTTACCTTGCGGATGTCCTGGAACTGCAGCTAAATTGATTCAAAGAACTCCATTAAAGAAAGCAGCTATGCCTAAAGGCGAAAATATATGCTGTACTAATAATGAATCAGAATTAAGACAGTGGCCAGTTCAATTAAACTTAATCAATACAAAGGCTCCATATTTAAATAATGCAGATTTACTTGTGGCAGCAGATTGTACTGCTTATGCTTATGCTGATTTCCATAAAGATTTTATAAAGGATCATATAACAGTGATTGGCTGTCCAAAACTTGATGATAATAAATACTATGAAGAAAAACTTACTGAAATACTTAAATTAAACAATATAAAGAGCATTACCGTAGTTAGAATGGAAGTACCTTGCTGTGGCGGCATAGTATCTTCATTAAAAAATGCCATGTTAAAATCAGGAGTAATTGTGCCTTATAGAGAGGTTATTATATCTACTGATGGCAATATTATTTAATTAAAATTCAATACTGCATCAATGAAGTCATATCTAGGAAATTTCCACTTGGAAGTTTCCTATTTTATTATTACAAAATATTTTTATCAATTTACCTTTAAATTGTATGGATTTGGTGGTAAAATGTGTATATTATGGATAACATCTTATTATATTTGTTATTCGTTTACTTGGGGGGATAAATTTATGTTAGGCTATATTAATGAATCAATACAATCGAATATTGTAATTGATACACTAAAAGAAAAGGATTTCTATGTAAATTTAGATGCATCACCTATTGATAGTATGTTAGATCTTCTAATAGAGGGTTTTGCTTTATGCAAAATAGTTCTTGATAGTGAGAATAAACCTTATGATGCTATATTGGTTAATGTTAACAAAGGTTTTGAGAATATAACTTCAATAAAAAAAGAGAATATATTAGGAAAAAGCTTACGAAAATCCTTTTCCAACCATTTAGGTATTTTAAACACATTGATTAATATATTTAGTGAAGTTGCTTTAGTGGGAAAAGCTATAAGTTTTGTAACTTATTCTACAGTACTAAATAAAAAACTCAAGATAAATGCTTTTTCTCCTAAGCAGGGTGAATTTGCTGTTTTTTTTGCCATTTGTAATGAAAACAAACAAACTAAAATAATGACATATAATATAGATAATTTAAAAAAATTTAACTGGAAGTTCATGGCCTATCATGATCCTCTTACTACACTGCCTAATAGAAGATTTTTGACAGAAAAACTTAATGAAGAACTGGACTTGGCTAAAAAATATAATTATGCATTTTCTATTATGTTTCTAGATATAGATAATTTTAAATGTATAAATGACAGCTTAGGTCATGAAGTTGGTGATTGTATATTAAAAGAATTTTCATCTAGACTAAAAGGTAATATCAGAAATAATGATACAGTTTTTAGACTTGGTGGAGATGAATTTATAATATTTTTAAAGATAAAAGATAGGTTAAGTGATATAACAAAAATAGCTGATAGAATTGTAAAAAGCCTTGGTGTACCTTTTAAATGCGGAAGCAAAGAAATATTACTTACCTCAAGCATTGGTATAAGCATTTACCCTGAGGACGGTGCTGATATTACTACTCTGCTTAAGCATGCTGATAAAGCAATGTATGATGCAAAGAGACAAGGTGGAAGTTATTTTAAGTTTTATAACAGTTCATTACTTTCTTCCAACCCTTAACAAATATGAAAATAAGGCCTTACCAAGTAAAGCCTTATTTTTGATTTTCATATATAACTTTGGGCAGTTATTTAGGTAATATAGCAAATCTAATTATAAACAATATTGCCAACACATACACTATTGGATGAACTTCTTTTCCTCTTCCAGTAACCAGTTTTACTATTGGATAGAATATTAATCCTGATGCTATTCCATTAGCTATACTATAACTAAATGGCATAATTGCTATGGTAAAGAAAGCTGGTAATGCTTCTGTAAAATCATCAAAATTTATTTTTGTTACTGCTCCCATCATTAAAACTCCTACTATTATAAGAGCCGGAGCTGTAGCTTCTGCTGGGACAATACCAACTAGTCCAGTAAAGAACATAGCTAGTAAAAACAATATCCCTGTTACTACGGAGGTTAATCCAGTTCTTCCTCCTTGTGAAATACCTGCAGTAGATTCCACATAAGTAGTAACAGTACTTGTACCAAGTAATGCTCCTGAAGCAGTGGCAACTGCATCTGCCATAAGAGCTTTATTCATATTCTTCATTCTTCCATTTTCATCTAGCATGTTAGCTTTTTGAGCTGTACCAACAAGAGTTCCTATTGTGTCAAACATATCAACTAAACTAAAGGATATAACTACCATTAAAACATTTAATATGGCTCCTGCTATTCCACTATTTCCAATATTCAATAAACCTTTTAAATCTAGTTTTAAAAAAGTAGGCGCAATAGAAGGTGGTGCACTTACAAGATTGTGTAAGGAAACTAACTTTGTTATGCCCAGTGGAATACCTGCCAAAGTAGTTAAGAGAATTCCTATTAATATAGAGCCTTTAATATTTCTCGACATCAATATTGCTGTAATTGTAATACCTATTAATGTCAATATAGTATGAGGATCCGTAAAGTTACCAAATCCAACCAAAGTAGCTGGATTTGCAACTATAATGCTTCCGCTTTTAAATCCAATTAAAGCAATAAATAAACCTATTCCACCTGAAATTGCAAGTTTTAGGTTTTGAGGTATTGCATCCACTATTTTTTCTCTTAATGAAGTAAGAGTAATTATTATAAACAATATTCCTGATATAAATACTGCTGCTAAAGCCTGCTGCCATGTATACCCTAATGTTAAACAAACACTAAATGTGAAAAATGCATTTAATCCCATACCTGGTGCCTGAGCAAAAGGCACATTAGCATAGAATCCCATTATAAAAGTTCCTATAGCTGCTGAAATACATGTAGCTGCAAATACCGCAGCAACCACACTATCATTTAATGCATTAATTCCCGCCTTTACTGCTGCATCTCCTAAAAGACCCTGTTCATTCATACCTGCCTGCATCAATACCCCTGGGTTTACAAATATTATATAAGCCATTGTAATAAAAGTTGTTATTCCTGCTATAATTTCTGTTTTAACTGTTGTATTGTTTTCTGATAGCTTAAAGAAAGAATCTAAAAATGAAGCTTTCCCATTATTACCATTAACATTCTTTTGTTTCAACTGATCCATTATAATACCTCCATTAATGTTTATGCCATTACGAATATTAATATTATTATTACAATATAATATTAACATTTTTAAAATAGCAAGTCAATACATTTTTTTATTTCATCCAAGAAACGTTCGTGTATAATGCACATCTTTGGATAGCTTATTATATAATGTTCGTTTTTTAAGTAATAGATAATAGATAATGAAAGAATTTTTTTACAAATTAAAAAATTCTAACCTTATTTATAATTTATACTTTATTATTTGAATCTTTGCTGCTCTGTACTCTAAAAAAAAGATGAAATCAGCCCTGCTGATTTCATCTTTTCACATTACTTATTACTTATTACTTCTTACCTATTACCTACCTAACCGCTGCCTTTTTTAATTCTTCTACTGGCTCATCTTCTACCCATTGATTATTTTTTATCTTAGTAAAATACATCTTAGTTTCACTTACTACTATGCCGCTAAGCCCAACAAGAGCTATTAGATTTGGTATAGCCATAAGACCATTTACTATATCTGCAATTACCCATATTAAATCTAACTTTAATATAGAAAGTCCTCCTATTGCAACTATTCCAATAAATATATATCTATAAGGTTTTATGCCCTTAACTCCAAATAAATATTCCGTACATCTTTCTCCATAGTAGTTCCATCCAAGTATTGTAGTAAATGCAAAGAATAAAAGGCCCACAGTTATTATAAATTTACCTAATGATGCAATTGGCATTCCATTAGTAAAGGCTGCATTAGTCATAGCAGCTCCTGCTAAATCTGATTTCCAAGTTCCTGTAAGAATTAAAGTTATTCCTGTCATGGTACATATAACTATAGTATCAATAAAAGTACCTGTCATAGATATAAGTCCTTGACGTACACAGGATTTAGTTTTTGCCGCTGCTGCTGCAATTGGAGCACTTCCAAGTCCAGATTCATTAGAGAATACCCCTCTAGCTACACCATTTTGTATAGCCTGCCTAACCGTAGCACCTAAAAATCCACCTACAGCTGCTGTAGGCTTAAAGGCACTATTAATGACCAATGCTATTGCTGCTGGTACTAGTTTAATATTTACTGCCAATATTACCAATGAGGCAGCCATATAAAGTATAGCCATAAAAGGGACTATTTTTTCTGATACCTTGGCAATACTCTTTATTCCTCCTAAAGTAACCATAGCCACTAAAATTGTAATTATTATTCCTGTAACTATAACAGGCACACCATAGGAATCCATTAATGAATCAGACATAGCGTTGATTTGGGCAAAGGTACCTATTCCAAAATAAGCTACACCTATTCCAAATACAGCAAAGATCTTTGCTAGCCATTTATTTCCCAATCCTCTTTCTATATAGTACATTGGTCCGCCGGACATTTGACCATTTTTATCTGTTACTCTATACTTTACCGCAAGTAAACCCTCTGCATATTTGGTAGCCATTCCAAAGAATGCCGCCACCCACATCCAAAATAAAGCTCCAGGTCCTCCTGCTTTAATTGCTGTAGCCACACCTACAATATTTCCTGTACCGATTGTTGCTGCAAGAGCAGTACACAAAGCTTGGAAACTAGTTACATCTCCTACTCCTTGGCTATCCTCATCTTCTTTTGAAAAAAGATATTTAAATGCTAATGGAAGTTTTCTTATTTGAAGAAATCCTAGACGTACAGTTAAATAAATTCCTGTACCTACAAGTAATATTAGTAGAGGTGCCCCCCATACTATTGAATCGATTTTGCTAAAGATTTGAATTAATTTTTCCACTTTCCCATCCTCCTATTATTTTAGTTTGGACAGAGGATGAATAGAGACAACGCAAATAAAATAGAGGTCTTCTCAAAAAAATGATAGACCTCTGGATTACAGTTCTATTCTCTGTCCTTTTACCTGAGAGTTTCATTGGGATATCCCAACTTGCTCCTTCGGTGCTCATTTAAGAGTCTCTCCAGAGTTTCGTCCAATAACAGTCCTCCCCATAAATAATGGTACCTGAAAGATTAACATCTTCGGTGGGCTTTCGCCTCTCTCCTGTTACCTTCATCCGAACTTCCTTATCAAATTATTTATAATTTTAGCACTTATATATTAAAAATGCAATAGGCTTTTTTGCTTACATTCATTATTTCCTATGAATATAGTTATTTAATCCTTTAGCCAATGGAAGAGCTAATGCTATGCCCACTACCACCTCAATAATATTCCCTGGTACCTCTGCTAAAGCTATTGTTAAACTTTCGCTTAAGCTTGCAGTCTGTACATAAACAAATCTTGTAATTATGACATTAGCTATATAATAAGCTCCAACCATCCATACTCCAGCACAAACAAAAGCCAATATATTGTTTTTTAAGTTATTTCCATAATAATTATCTCTATAAGCTATTCTTGCAGCAATATAGGCCATAGCACCTTTTATTACTAATGTAAATGGTGCCCACACTGCATAACCTCCAAGTATATCTGCCAAAGACATACCTAATGCTGCCGCTATGGTACCATTTCTTTTTCCAAGAATTATAGCTGCTAAAAATACCATACTATCTCCTAAGTGAGTGTATCCTATAAAAGTAGGTATTCTTATAGTCATAGTAACAGCACAAGTAGCTGCCATCATTAGTGCAATATACACCATATCTGATGTTGTTATTTTACTCCCCAGTTTATTTTCCATAGCATTTATCCATCTCCTTATTGCAATTTTATCTTTATTGCTATTATAAACAACTATATAAATATTTCAAAATGTATGGGTACAGTCTTATGGTAAATATATAAAGCAAAACACCCTACCAAAGATAGAATGTTTTGCTTATATTATCTAGAAAGGCAATTGATTTTTAAGCTGTTTCAGAAACTGAGTTTGCTTTATCAGTTCTCTTCTTCGCTGACATTAAGAATATTGCAAGTACTATTATTGATACTATGATTCCAACAGGATATCCTATTGCTGTTGACATTTTAAATCCTTCTGGTGCAACTATAATATAAGTTACACTCACTGCTGTCATAAATACTGCTGGTATACTTGCAAGCCAATGATTCTTACCAATATGAACTAGATACATAGCCGATGTCCAAAGCACTACTGTAGCTAATGCCTGATTTGACCATCCAAAGTATCTCCATATAACGTTAAAATCTACTTGTGTTAATACGTAGCCAATAACAAATAAAGGTATACTAATCATTAATCTATTTTTGATTTTTTCCTGTTTAAAGTTAATTGAATCTGCTATGGTAAGTCTTGCACTTCTAAAAGCTGTATCTCCTGAAGTTATTGGACAAGCTACAACACCAAGTATGGCAAGAGCTCCTCCTACTTTCCCAAGTAATGAATTACAAATAGTATTTACTGCCCATGCTGCATTATTATTATTAGCTACCATAGCTTCATTTAATTTTGCAACTCCATCTGTTCCATGAGGCCCTGCGAAGAAGCTCATAGCTGCTGCTGCCCAAATTAAAGCTACTATTCCTTCTGCTACCATAGCTCCATAAAATATTCTTCTACCTTGCTTTTCACTGGTTACACATCTTGCCATTAATGGTGACTGAGTTGAATGAAATCCAGATATAGCACCACAGGCAATGGTTACAAATAATACTGGGAATAATGGTGTAGCTGTTGGGTTACTATGCATGTTATGAAGGTTTGCTGGAATAACTTCTGGTATTGGATAACCATCTATTATTAATTTAGCACCAACGCCTACTGCCATTATTAGTAAACATACTCCAAATACAGGATATATTTTACCAATAAGCTTGTCTATTGGAAGTAATGTAGCTAAAACATAATATGCAAATATAACATATAACCAAAAAGTCATATCCAAAGACTTAGGTGTTAATCCGGCAAGTAATCCGGCCGGTCCTGTTACAAAAACAACTCCAACTAATATTAAAAGTATAACTGAGAACACTCTCATAATTTGCTTAAAACCGTTTCCAAGATACTTTCCAACTATTTCAGGAATACTTGCTCCATCATGTCTTACTGATAACATTCCTGAGAAGTAATCATGCACTCCACCTGCAAATATACATCCAAATACAATCCATAAAAAAGCTGCTGGTCCAAACATTGCACCTAAAATAGCTCCAAATATTGGTCCAAGACCTGCAATGTTTAAAAACTGTATTAAAAATATTTTCCATTCTGGCATAGGTACATAATCAACACCATCTTCTAATCTAATGGCAGGTGTTTGTATGCTTTCATCTGCTCCAAAAGCTTTTTCTACTATTTTGCCATAAATGAAATACCCCACTACTAATGCAATTAGTGAAAGAATAAACGATATCATATAATAACCTCCTTTAATGTTTTAAATAATATTTCAAACCTTTTTATCAATTTCAAATATTGCATTTAAATTATATTTTAATTTAAATTTTTCATGAATGTTTTTCCCCTTAACTGAAAAAATTTTAGGGTGAAATGCAAAATATATGGAGTGAATAGTCAAATTAGATATACTAAAGTCATTTAATTATTATTTTTTTTATGTATAATTGTTATATTGATTTTATTATATTTGGGAGATGTATTTATGATATATATTCAATTACTAGAAAGCATGTCATTAATCGCACTGGCTGCTTATATATATTGTCAAATTTCAGTGCGGAAGGGATTCTTTTATGATGATGGAAATACTAAACTAAGGACTATATTTTTCTTTAGCCTACTCTCTATTATAGGCACCTATACAGGAGTAAACATAGATCAATCATCCAATTTTAATACTACAATCACCATTAATCCATATGCTATAGCTAATACCAGACCAATTGGTGCTATTGTAGCAGGATATATAGGCGGCCCATTTGTCGGATTAATTGTAGGAAGTATAGCAGGACTTCAAAGATACAGCATTGGAGGGTTTACGGCTCTAGCCTGTGCTATATCTACTATAGTAGAGGGATTATGTGGTGGATTAGCTAAAAAATATTCAAAAAAAACATATTTAGATCCTAAAATAAGTTTTATAGCTGCAGTAATAGCAGAAATACTGGAAATGCTTATTATTTTAGCAATTTCTAAACCTTTTAATGAAGCTTTATCCTTAGAAAAAATAATTGCCCTGCCAATGATATTCATAAATTCTTTAGGAGTTGTAATTTTTATAAATATAATTAACAACGCCTCAGAACAATATAATAGAATTGGTGCAATACAAGCTCAAAAAGCTTTAATAATTGCGGAACAAACATTAAATTATTTAAAAAATGGGTTCAATAAGGAAACTGCAGTAAATGTAGCTAAAATAATATATGATAACAATAATTTTAAAGGAGTTTTTATAGGGAACAATAAAGAAGTATTATGCTATTGTGGAAAGAGAATTCCCATTGAACCATTAAATGAAGCATTAAAGTCTTATTACAACAATCCAGATTATAAAATAATATCTGTTCACAATTCAGATAATTATGGTAAAAAATATTTTTTCTGCGTTCCAATTTTCGATGAAAATAAATTGGAAGCTGTGGTTGGTTTAAAAATAAAATCAGAAGGATATATTGATGAATATTTTATACAATTTGCCAAACAATTAAGCAGCCTTTTGTCCACACAATTTAAAATGTATAAGTTAGACAAAATTGCTCATGAAGCTTATATAGCGGAATATAAAGCTTTAAGGGCTCAAATTCATCCTCATTTTTTATTTAATGCCCTAAATACAATTTCTTCTTTCTGCAGAATAAACCCTAATAGAGCTCGCGAACTCATTATTGATCTTTCAAATTATTTTAGACAAACATTGAAAAGGGATGAGGATTTCGTTACAATTAAGGAGGAATTTAATTTTTTGAATTCATATTTATCCATAGAAAATGCAAGGTTTGGAGACAGACTTAAGATAAATATAGATGTACCTGATATTTTAATGGAGTATAGGATACCAGTTTTTATACTTCAGCCAATTATTGAAAACTCTATAAAACATGGAATTTTACCAAAACCTTGTGGAGGAGCAGTTTATATTAAAGCTGCTTTATCAGAAAATGAACTATTTTTTCAAGTAAAAGATGATGGCATAGGAATATCTGAAGATAGGTTAAAAGAAATCTTTAAAAGCTCCAGTGGAATAGGACTAAAAAATGTAAATGATAGACTAAGATTACTATATGGAGAAAACTGTAAGCTAAAAATAGAAAGTTCTCCAAATGCAGGTACCTGTGTAAGTTTTTTAATACCAAAGGAGATGAAGGTGTGAAAAAAATAAATTATATGATAGTTGAAGATGAGATTCCTGCAGCAGAAGAATTAAAATATATATTAAGCCGATACGACTTTTTAGAAATCTGCGGCATGGCCCATGATGGAGAAAGCGGCATTGACATGATAAGAGAAAAAAAACCTGAAGCAGTTTTTTTAGATATAAATATGCCTGTAAAGAATGGTATGGAATTAGCCATGGATATAAAAAAATTCAATAATGATATAGAAATTATATTTGTTACAGCCTACGAAGAACATGCACTACAAGCCTTTGAAGTGGATGCATTAGATTATATATTAAAACCTTATGACGAAAAAAGAATAGAAAACACTATACATCGTCTTTATAATAAAATACTTAAAGATAAAGATATTGAAATACCAGAGGTAATAGATAAATTAATTAATCAGTTAGATAATAAGCAAAATATAATTCAAAAAATCCCCTGTGAACACCATGGAAAGATAATATTGGTTCCCCTAAAGGACATATTCTATTGTTATACAGAAAATGAAAAAGTATACATAAAAACCTACAAGGATAAATATTTTACCAGCTATACTATGAATAAGGTTCAAAATAAGTCAAACTTTTTTAGGGCTCATAGAAGCTATCTTGTTAACTTAGATAATATAAAAGAACTGTATTCCTGGTTTAATGGTACTTATAAATTAGTAATGAAGGACAATGAGAATTCTGAGGTACCCATAAGCAGAAATAATGTTAAGAGGTTGAAAGAAACATTGGGACTTTAAACAGAGGACAGAGCACAGAGCTATAAGTGAAGAATGTGGATAAAACAAAACGCCCTATCAAAGTGATAGAGTGTTTTGTTTGTGATATCTAAAAGGTGAATTTTTTTAAACTGCTTTTGAACTTGTACCCAAACTTTCTGTTTTTTCCTTTGCTTTAAATAAGAATATTCCTAATATAACTATTGCTCCTATTATTCCCATTGGATATCCAACTGCTGTAGACATTTTAAATCCTTCTGGTGCAACTATAATATAACTTATACTTACTGCAGTCATAAATGTGGCTGGTAAGCTTGCAATCCAATGAGACTTCTTACTGTAAACTAGATACATAGCTGATGCCCAAAGCACTACTGTAGCTAATGCCTGATTTGACCATCCAAAGTATCTCCATATAACGTTAAAATCTACTTGTGTTAATACGTAGCCAATAACAAATAAAGGTATACTAATCATTAATCTATTTTTGATTTTTTCCTGTTTAAAGTTAATTGAATCTGCTATGGTAAGTCTTGCACTTCTAAAAGCTGTATCTCCTGAAGTTATTGGACAAGCTACAACACCAAGTATGGCAAGAGCTCCTCCTACTTTCCCAAGTAATGAATTACAAATAGTATTTACTGCCCATGCTGCATTATTATTATTAGCTACCATAGCTTCATTTAATTTTGCAACTCCATCTGTTCCATGAGGCCCTGCGAAGAAGCTCATAGCTGCTGCTGCCCAAATTAAAGCTACTATTCCTTCTGCTACCATAGCTCCATAAAATATTCTTCTACCTTGCTTTTCACTGGTTACACATCTTGCCATTAATGGTGACTGAGTTGAATGAAATCCAGATATAGCACCACAGGCAATGGTTACAAATAATACTGGGAATAATGGTGTAGCTGTTGGGTTACTATGCATGTTATGAAGGTTTGCTGGAATAACTTCTGGTATTGGATAACCATCTATTATTAATTTAGCACCAACGCCTACTGCCATTATTAGTAAACATACTCCAAATACAGGATATATTTTACCAATAAGCTTGTCTATTGGAAGTAATGTAGCTAAAACATAATATGCAAATATAACATATAACCAAAAAGTCATATCCAAAGACTTAGGTGTTAATCCGGCAAGTAATCCGGCCGGTCCTGTTACAAAAACAACTCCAACTAATATTAAAAGTATAACTGAGAACACTCTCATAATTTGCTTAAAACCGTTTCCAAGATACTTTCCAACTATTTCAGGAATACTTGCTCCATCATGTCTTACTGATAACATTCCTGAGAAGTAATCATGCACTCCACCTGCAAATATACATCCAAATACAATCCATAAAAAAGCTGCTGGTCCAAACATTGCACCTAAAATAGCTCCAAATATTGGTCCAAGACCTGCAATGTTTAAAAACTGTATTAAAAATATTTTCCATTCTGGCATAGGTACATAATCAACACCATCTTCTAATCTAATGGCAGGTGTTTGTATGCTTTCATCTGCTCCAAAAGCTTTTTCTACTATTTTGCCATAAATGAAATACCCCACTACTAATGCAATTAGTGAAAGAATAAACGATATCATATAATAACCTCCTTTAATGTTTTAAATAATATTTCAAACCTTTTTATCAATTTCAAATATTGCATTTAAATTATATTTTAATTTAAATTTTTCATGAATGTTTTTCCCCTTAACTGAAAAAATTTTAGGGTGAAAT
>ENA-UOOE01001051-UOOE01001051.1-fermentation-metagenome-genome-assembly--contig:-NODE-1051-length-24377-cov-4.424595_pt1 | contig 24377 bp, 23 predicted proteins | sample MGYA00245776_ERZ724021 | MGnify/ENA primary metagenome ERZ724021 (study PRJEB28704, sample SAMN03018321) | fermentation metagenome | biome: anthropogenic terrestrial biome; feature: soil; material... | reverse complement strand
TTATTATAGGAGAACCGGAAAACCATATAAAATTGAACAAAAAAGAAAGGAAATTAGTTACACCAGTTTCTTCTCCATAAGCAATCTTTTTAAACCTCCATACTTTATTAATCTGTCCACCTCCTTATATCCCATTTTACGAAAATTTTCACAGCTATATTTATTATCCGGATCAACTGTACCAAGTAATATGGATTTTCCAGCTTGTTTGCAAAGTACTTCCATTTTTTCTCCCATAATATTTTGAAGCCCATTGCCCCAATAGTCCGGATGTACAAAAACATCTGTATAATCGGCACACTGTGATCTCATTTCTTCACTATCATACCTGTCTTTGCTATAATCTGTATCATTCAAAACGCACTGCAAGAATGCAATAATTTTACCTTCTACAACACAAACCAATGCAAATCCATTATTCAATGCATTTTCAAAATCTTTTCGACTGGAATAAGCAAGCCACCTCTTATTGCTCATTCTTTCTATCACTAATTCCTGCAACTGCATAGTTTCTTCCAGATCTTCTTCTATCATATAACATAACCTGCCATACAGGTGCGCTTTCTTTAACCATATTTTTTCATTCATCTGCAAATTTCTCCACTTATATAATACATGCATTTATTCGCACTACAATTTATAATGATAATATTTTTAGTTCTATACTGTTTCCATGATATTCAGTTTGCCGTCCAAAGACTCACAGATTTTAATAAGGACATCTGTTGTAATATTTTCGCCCTTCTAATTTGCTGTAAATGTACCGGCAAGTTTGCCGATTACCTTACATATTAAGATTGAACTTTCAAGATGTTCAGTAAATCAAAGTGCCTATCATAATTATTATCTTATAACTCTGTAAGAACAGCATTGCTAAAAGCACTTCCAGTTTCTTTATGCAATAAAAAGCATTCCATATTTAGCCTTTTAAATTGTTCTTCAATTATATTATTATATATAGGCTTTAATTCAGAAGAATCAAATTTTTTTAATAAAATCTCCAAGTTATATCTATTTAATCGTGAATTTTTAGATATTTTATCTATTAATTTGTCTATCGTCGGTGGCATTCCTAAAATATCTTTATAATAAAATAGAAGAAACTCAACTTTATATTCATTGTAATCTATCTTTTTTAACCTTCTTATCAATTTCCGTCTTTCTCTAAAAGCTTTAAAAAACATTGGATTTACAACCCATTCTACAAAGATTTTTCTTCTATACATATATTTATCAAATGTATCAGGATACATAATAATACCCTTACAATCTGTTGCTCTATAGTTGAAAATCCTCTTAAATAAGTTTTAATATTTCTAAAAACTCTCTCTAATAATTTAATAACAGCCTTAAATAAACTGTAATAGTATATTAACCACTGGAGAGATTTCCCTTTGTATCGGCTTTTTGATTCCATATTAAGACTTTTAAATCTTATTAATTTCCTTTTTAAAACAGAATAAATACTAAACACAGCACTTTTTCTGAAAAAGTAATCTTTATCTTCTACAAAAATCAAAAAACCTAAAATGTTTGGTAAATTATCTATTTGACAATCATTTGCTCCGTAGTTTTTAAAATACTCCTTTGTTTTAAAAAAGCCTGTACTTAATCTTTCAAAAGAATAGACGCCAAATGTATCTATCATATTAGTAAGTAGATGGTAAATAAAAAATATAGCGAACACAATATAATATGAATAACAGGTTGTGTCTACATTGATGTTTCTATTAACAAGTGTATAACTTATAGCACCTAAAACAAAAATGAATACATAGACAATATATGTTTTAGTTACGAAAAACCACTCTAATGACTTTAAAATTATCAGATTTTTTCTACCTATAAACTTGGTAAGAATATCCGACTTATATCCATAATTAATTCCACATATTAAATTTATTAAGAAAATCGTTAATAAAAATAAACCTATGGAATTACTAATCACGTCTGGTTTAGCACCAAACAAAACAAAATACATAAAGAATAGCAAGTAAATGACTATAATATATTTTTTTTGATATTCTTTCCCCATTTTATCTTCATTAATAGCAAAAATAATCGAACTAATAAAAAATATAAATGCTAATACTATCTCATTAAGTACATCTTGATTTATAATATCCTTAATAATATTTTTCATATATACCTCTTACAAAAACTTCTATAATATGACTACATGGATACCACATGCAATAATATTATCGCGAAGTGATTTATTAACAAGCGCCTGCAGCCACACTGTATAACCCCTATTGAAAAGTAATCACACCAATACTAACAACTTAACTTCTCCCAGCAGTTACTGTACAGCCTAATAGATTGTTCAGCAAATCTTGAAATCAGCGAGCAGAGCTTATCTAGATGGAAGAGGAACATGAGAAAACAAGAAATATGAAATTTCGTAGTTTCGGAAATTATTCATCAAGGGTTATTTTTTTCTTACCATTATTCCTTATGGATTTCTTGCTCTTTCCTCCGAAACTCCCAACGTCAACCGCAATTTGCCTATTGATTTTTAAAAACCGGCTATAGCTGACCCTTAAATGAATTTAAACGCCATTGCGATTACTCTGTGCCCACAGGGTGTTACCTATTTTATTCATAAATTTTACCATATTTCCTGCGTCCCTGCAAATGTTTGCTTACGTAAAATAAATCCCATAATGTAAATGTATCCAATGTATTATCAATCACTTACAGGCCATGTTCCCGTAATAAGCTTATATAATACGATTTTTTGAGGCTTTTTTCATCATTGTAAGCTTTTCTGAGTACCTTTATTATTTCTATACTGTCTGAACCAAGCTCCGAAAGCTGCTCTTCAAGTTCTGACAGAACTGTTTCCACCTCACTGTCGCAGTCCCTTTCTAATCCGGCAGCCGAATTAACCGCATCAGTAACAATTTTCTTTTTATTATTTGAAGTGCGCTCATTTTCTGGAAGAGCCATATATCGACTATACGCACTTTTCCCAAGTTCACCAATTTTGCTCACATAACTTGCCTTTAAAGCATACATTTTTCCTATTCCCACACCAACTGCATTGTCAACAGAACTTACACTATCCTTTTCATCACTTTGCTGGCTGACATTTTGAGAACTCTCATTGTTTTCATTTTCTTTAACCGGATAGTTATATTTTTCATATATTTCTTCCAAAGAAATCTGACCAGCCAGCAGCCTTTTTTCATCTTCCGCAGAAATATCGGTCACAGTATTTGAAGTATATTTTTCAATTTGTGATTTAAATTCCTCACGCTCAGAATCAATTTGTGCTCCAATTTCTTCAGAACCCTCTGAAGATCCACTTATCATGGCGTTAATATTATCCTTCTGCCATATAAACACAGTAGCAACAGCTACAATAACTACCAACAACAAAATTCCAGCCACTTTTAAAACCTTTTTCATGTTATTTACAGCTCCTTGTCAGGGAAAAAGAATACCTGCAGTTGAAGCAAATCAGCCATTGCATTCTGTTTCATTACTTCCGATTTTAAAACATCCCTCTCCTCAGTAGAAAGCAGCTTATATTTCTCATATGTCTCTTTAGCTGCTGTTTTGTAATCATGTCTGTTGTCCTCCATGTATTTGTTCATATTAACAGTAACATCGTTAATAATTTCCTTTTGTCCTTCAGTTGTAAGATTAGGAATCACCCCAAGCTCAAGTCTTCTGACAACTCTGTTCATGATATTGTCCATATCCTCCTGGGTATTATTCCCGGAACCATTTGTACCTAAATCTCCTGAAAAAGAACTGTTTGTTTCTCCATCAACCGGATCATTAACAATTATGAACTTAGCCAAGGCATCACACACCTCTGCTCTTGTGGCATTATCCAAAGCCCTGAACCTGTCTTCTGAGTCAGGCAGCATAATCCTGTTGGAAACAACTTTCTTTACATATTCCACAGCCCACTGAGAAATCTCGTCAACGGAATAACTATCATATGCCAGTTCTGTAAGATTATTTATTTCCGCAAGCATCTTGCAAAACTCCTGTCTTGTAATAAGACCGTTTGGCTTGAAAGTGCCGTCAGGATAACCATCAACATATCCTGCTTCCTGCGCTGCCACAATATATTCATAAAACCAGTCATTCTCTGTTACATCACTGAACATTGATGTTTCCTGTTTTTCATTAAATAAAAACACCTGATTTAAAATCTTCACAAGCTCTGCCCTTGTAATATTTCCGTCAGGTTTGAAGGTATCGTCAGGATAACCGTCAATAATACCTGCCTTCGTTAGCCTTACTATTCCATCATATGCCCAATATGATTCTGAAAGATCGGTAAATTCTATACTACCAACTGTTTCCGCAGCATCAGTATATATAGATCCCAAAGCAAAAATCAATATTACCAAAAATATTTTTATAAATTTTTTCATTTTATCCTCCTGATTAAAACAGGAGAAAGCATAACACTTTCCCCTAGCACATATCTTGTAAATAGCCTATTTAAGCTTAAACGCATCCATTGATATTACAGCTTCTTTTTCTCCATATTTTGCTGTAACCGTAACTTTGCCATATTTATTGACAAAATCCTCAACCTTTATGCTTTTGAACTGCTCCAGAATAAAATCAGCTATTGCCTTGTTTTCGTTAAGAGCAAGACCGCCCTTGGCAGATTTGATGGAATATTTCAAATCTTCTCCGTTATATTTAACTGTGTAAGAATTAATATCAGCAATATTTTCTTTTATTTTACTAATGTCCGCATCAGTTATCTTGTTATATAGGGCAAGCACTGCCATCATATCACTTTTATCTACAATGTTGTCCATTAACTTTGGCTTCAAGCTTTCCATATCATCCCTTACAGTTGTGCCATCCAAATATGCCATTACCTTATTCCATCCTTGTTCAGAATAAAGCTTTGAAGAATTAACCGTTATATCCTTAAATCTTGTATCCATTTCGTTAATATATTTTTCAACAACTGAAGAATACTCTGTTCCGTTAAGAACTGTCGTTGATTCCTCTACGACAAAATCAAAAAGAACGTCGCTATCTGAATACTTACTTGTATTAACAGTATAAACCTTGTTATCATCCGGGAACTTCAGCGTAACCTGGAGTACATATTCTTCTTCCTCCGGTGTTTCATTACCACCTCCGTTTCTGCCGCTGCTGCTGTAGTCTGACGGTTGTTGATCATCCTTAATTAATGCCGGCTCTGATATTACGCCTTCTCCAAGTACAAACTCCCCTATTTTTACATCCTTTTCATATCTTATTCCGTCTACATTGGCAATCAGCTTGTCAATCTTGCCATTGCCAATAATATCTATAGCTTTTTCAACTGTCAGTACCTTAATTTCTGCATTGTCCAGAACAACGTTACCTTTTCCATCAACAGTAACCCCTGTGAATTTACCTAATAAAGTAACACTTTCGTTAGAATTTATAACCGTCTTCGGAATCTCAGAACCCTTATTTTCAATTGTAGCTTCACAATCCACCACCAATTCCTGAATCTCTGTTTCTGCTTCCAGTATTAAATTTACTCCTTCTTTTTCAACTGATATTTTATCTGTTTTCACATTATCCAGAGTTACTGTACCGGTTCCACTGCCCAGGATTCTAATCTCACCGCCAACAGTAGCACCATCCAGCATCACACTTCCGTTGCCAACAGTTGGAGCTATTACAAAATCTCCCTTAACAGTAATATTGCTTATCTGTGCTCCGGATTTGTATACAACATAGTTCTTCGGATTTTCCTGTACATTGTCCAACATTGTTATCGCCTCAGCCCTGGTCAAATTATTCTGAGGCCTGAACTCTCCATCTTCATATCCTTTAATAAAACCTGCATCAAATACAGCACCAATAGAACCTTTCGCCCAGGATGATACTTTGGAAATATCTTTAAACTTCCCTACAGCTTTATTGTCGTCAAGATACTGAATCCTTGCCAGAATAGCAGCAGCCTGTTCTCTAGTTATATTATCATTTGGAGCAAACTTGCTGTCATATCCCTTAATATAGCCTATTTCCTGTGCAACGCTCACATAATCATAGAACCAGTCAGTTTCAGAAACATCACTGTAACTGATTTTCCCCTTAGTATCAAAATCAATTATACCGTTAACCATCTTAACAAACTCCGCCCTTGTAACCGTGGCATCAGGTTTAAAATTACCATCGGGATAACCTGCAACCTTTCCTTCGTTCAGCCATTTTTGAATAACAGGTTCTGCCCAGTGACCGCTATAATCCATTTTAGGTAATATCGGTGTGGTATCGGCAAAAGCAAAGCTTGTACCCAGTACCATTATTAAGCATAAAACAACGGCTGTAAATCTTTTTACTTTATTCATTTTTCCCCTTCCTTAATTAAATATTATTTCAGGCTTAATATAATTAAGCTCATAAAACCGAGACAGACAAAATTCTTTTCAGACAGAGCTTCCATAATTCACTGAATACATACTCTGCCGAAATTAATAGTAGCTATAATAATATTTGCTTTTTTTTCTTACAGGAACTTTATTAAAAACAGTTCCTATTATATTGGCATTAATATATCTCAAACTATCCGCAGCCTTTCTTGCCGTTTCACCGTCTGTTTCGGAATAAGCAACTACAAGAAGCACAGCATCCATGTAAGTTGCAATGGTTATAGGATCGCTGACAACAGAAACCGGCGGTGCATCAATCAACACATAATCATAATTAGAAGACATTTTTTTTATCAATTCTTTTATAGCCTTGGAATTTATAACTTCAGAAGGATTAGAAGGAATTCTACCGGAGGCTATAACATCAAGCCCCTTGTAAACACTGTTCAGATAACCCCTGAAGTCATCTTTATTGATTAAAACGTCAGTCAGCCCCACCCTGTTTGAAAGCTTAAAGCACTTATGCACCGCAGGTTTTCTTAAATCCATGTCCAACAGCAGCACTTTCTTACCCAAATCTATTAATACACCGGCAATATTACATATTGTTGTTGTTTTTCCTTCTCCCGGCATAGAACTGGTACACATTATAGTCTTAATATTGTTGTCAATATTCGCAAACTCAATATTAGTTGCAATCTTCCTGTAAGCCTCCCCTATGGGTGACCCCGGATTCTCCCTTACCATAAAATTTTCCATATACATTTTTGCTCCTTTGATTGAAATTTGGAATCGATCCTATAACAGGCACACCTACATATTTTTCTATATCCCTTTCCGTCTTAACAGTCTTGTCCATATATTCCCTCAGGAAAATCAACATTACAATTAAAATCTCTCCCAACACTGCAGCTATGACGGTATTCATCATTTTATCAGGTTTCACAGGTGCCGCTGGAACAACCGCATAGTCCACAACCGCCACATTATTTGACCTGGTTATTCTTATTATCTCTTTCGTGAACTCTTCAACCAATGTATTTGCAACATCAGCAGCAAGCACAGGATTTGTATTTGTTATGGCAATCTTTAAAATTTGAGTGTCCCTGACAGGTGACACAGTAATCATACTCTTGTCAAAATTGTTCAATTCAAGCCTCTTACGCGTATTTTCAATTACCGTATTGGATCTTGCCATCTCGGCATAGGTATAAACCAAACCCTTTCCAAGATTCACATCTCCAATATCTATCTCTTCATCCATACCCTTGTCCTGTCTGACAATAATTGTAGTCGATGCCTCATAGACAGGATTTATAAGCCATATGCTGACAGCAGCACCTATAACGGCAAAAATCAACGGTATAATAATCAGCAACTTAACGTGTTTTTTTATAATTTCAATGATTTCCGCCAGGTCAATTACGTCATACTCTTCGTTGTTCATAATAAACTCCTTCTGCTAAATATCTTCAACATAACTCCATCGGTACTGCATACCAGTTCGGGGCTGTCAAAATATTTATTCATAATAATATTTTGTTGGTTTAAACAGAATATTTTATTAGCATACAATTCACCATATAACCTTCTGACAATGCAATATGCTTCATCCAGATGAAAGCCACGAGTACCTGAATTATGTACATCAGAAGAAACGAAACTCACCAGCCTCTCTTTTAATAAATAATGTACAAATTTATTGCTTTCTTTATTCTGCTTGTCTGTTATGGAAGATGCATTTATCTGGAAATGTGCTCCTTCACTTAATATGTCACTGATTAACTGCTTATTATCATACAAAAATTCATATCTTTCAACATGGGCCAGTATGGGAATATATCCTTTAATCACTGCTTCATAGCATGCTTCCGGTATGATATTCGGAGTATCCACAATGCCAAATTCAATCAAAATATAGTCAGAGTCGGCTAAAGTATAAAAAGATTCCTGCCAAATGGTTTCACAATAATTTTTGCCAAGATAAACTTCATTTCCCAAATATAGATTTACTTTTATATTTTTTTCGACTATCTGATTATTTAACATCTTAAAATTTTCATTGACTAATTCAGGGTGCAGATTTACACACCCCTTACCGTTGTGAGGCGTCAAAATTATATGACTTACACCTTTTCTGACTTCTTCTTCAATTAATACTAATGAATCGCCAATGACTTTAGCCCCATCATCTACACCAAATAAAATATGGCTATGCATATCGATCATTTCCACATCTCCTAAACAATTACTCAGTATACTTTTGCTTAGTTATTTAAATAGCAACAATACAACAGTGTAAAGTGTATGTCATACAAAAAGGAGCATATTATAAAAATAGCCACTAAAATATAAGCCAATAATTTTTAGCGACCGAACCGTCATAGCACAACAACATGCCTTAGACTTCAAAGTTTTGCGTCCCAGTCTTTCAACCGGTTTGCTTTTTTCAATTATTTAAAGTCGTATAATAAGCATTGCAAATTTTGTAAAGTTTTGTCTGGTAACCAATATTATACAATATAAAAATGTCAAATTCAAGTATTCCTTTTAATATTTGGCTGATACACCATGACTTCCAGATCTCTTTATAACTATAGTTTATACCAAGAAGTGTACAATAAAACGGATTACAAAAATAAATAAAAAAATCACAGCCACAAAAACCATCTCCATATGGTCCTTGCTTATTTCCTACCTCATATTAAAATAATATAACAAGTGTAAATCTACCCGATTTTCTATATTTGCTAATCAAAAGAAAAAATTTGCACAAAAGTATAACCTTTGCACTAAATAAAAGAGAGGCAAATTCATAATTTCTATGATCTTCGCCTCTTGTTTCCGGTTCTCACTTACCATGTTATTTATTTCGATGGTCATTAATTTTAAATCACGCATAGGCATTAGGACATGTTTCTTTTTTATCACATATATCACAAGGTCTTATTGCTTTTTCGTCCTTCTCTGTTTGAATTCCAATTACACCTGATATAGACTTTTTCGGATGCATCATATATTGGCTATTTATAGATACACCTATATCATCGGGTTTTAAAGTATCAAATATTGGCAGCTGCAGTTCCATGGGAATTTCACCTTGACCGGGGCTAAATGCATAGGTTGTATAAAGCTGATACTCTTCTAAACCTTTAGCAATATTCTTTATATTCCATGTTTGACCGCATTCGACAAATGCTGTTCCCCAGCTGTCTAAAAACATTTCCATCAGCATATTATCAATGGATCCTTCAATATTATCATATCCATATAAAGTGATGATCATAAAAGAAAGCTCTATTGATTTACTAAACATCTCAGCCATGGTTTTAGATCTTAGCGTTATTCCATTCTTTAATCTAATAGTATCATTTCCCATAAAGTCTATTTCATAAGATTCATATAGAGCCTTCATTGTAAAATTTTTATATGCAATATCTTTCGACTCTTCAAATACCTTTTTAAATTTTGCAGGTATGTCTTCTACATCTATGCTCATTATTTTACCGGCTAACTTTTCTATACCTTTGACCTCTTCTACAGGTATCTCTATTATCTTTCTTTTTAATATGCCCATTGTGTCTCCTTTATATATCATTTATACTGTGAACACCTCAGCAGATTAGATAATAAAAATTAATAGCTTTAATATACTATATACTATTTGAACCCTGTCTTAGAATACTTATCGATCTTCCAGCCGGGGATTTTACATTTAGGGCAGGGCTTTTTATAATAGCTGTTGCGCAGCCATCTAAGGCTTCGGCAATTTTTAGAATCCCAAACTACAAAACTTATACCACAATGAGTTGTTACTACAGCTTTATTTCCTCGGCTTTCAATATTTTTTACGCCATGTAAAATACCGGATCTGGCAGGCCAAAGTTTGATTTTATAAATTAGTTGAAAAAGTCGTTGGTTTTTTTTCTCATATCGAGTAATAATTTTTTCATCCATACTGTACCCCCTTAGATTTTGTTACTATTTTCAACAATCTGAAGCTTTAAGCATACTTCTAATATTTCTGAAACTGACTGTATAAAGCTAAACTTTTAAGACACCGCAAAGCATAGTAACTACACCAAGCTCCAACAAATTATGGATTACTAACTTGGATTTATTTATTGCAGATTCCTCTAAACCTAACGGAACACCCGGCGCTGAGCATATAGTATCATTTGTAATATTATCCTCAGAAATTGTATCCGTGCTATTAGTAGCCTCTAATATATATTTCCATGATGTATTTCCCAGATTTGATAAGACCTCTACCTTTTTATTTTTAGTTTCAAGATCTTTTGCCTTTCCTATAGATTTGTCAAATACTTTTACTATAGCTTTTCTTTCTGTTAAATAATCTGCACCGGCCTGACCTACCGGCCCGGCACCTAAAACCAGCACTTCCATTCCCTCCATGGAACCGGCTGCTAATTCTAAAGCTACTGCAAATCCTCTGCCTGTTGCTTTTGAATTATCTGCATATAGATGATCCTTCAGATTAAAGGCGCTAAAGGTATAATCATCAGCAGCAAATAAAATGTCTGCGCCTCTCTCGTATGCTTCCTGGAACCCTGCTATATCTTTGTTATTAGTTACAAAACTTTTTACACCACAGCAATCTGTCAGAATTGAGCTTACATTTTTAGAAAAACCGGTTATCTCTCCTAATCCTGTAGTAATTGGAACACAAGCTGCCTTTAATGTCTCTAATTCAGCTTTCCTTATGTCTATATTCATAGCATGGGCTCCAATATCTAAAAATGAACAGTTTATGTTTTGAAGTAAAAATCTCTCATTAGACTTATGATGTTCTCTTATAGACTGCATATTGTCTACGTTTAATCTGGTCATTACTACCCTCTCCTATTTTAAGTTTTTCTCAATTAACTCAATAGTTTCTGCAATTTTTTCTTCTGCTCCTTCTGGGCTGTCTGAGGTTACAATAAGCTCGGCTATATAACCATCATATATATTTCTATCACTTATAAATGCCTCATCTGCTCCAAAATACTTTGTTTTATGTATTAATGGTCCTGCTTTTCCCATGACTTTTTCACCAATTCCGGTAAGAGTGCCTTCTTTCAACTCTACATGTTGTAATATGCTGTGCTGCCCTTTTCTTTGGTGAATTTTCTTAGGCTTCTCCATATACTCTACCATTTCTTTAACCATATTAATTCCGGTAGCATGATACACTGCAATAGGCGTTTGGCTCGGCATACGTGCATCTATTTCTAATGCATAAAGTTTCCCCTTATTTTCTATTACCTCTATATCAAATATGCCATTTATTTGAAGGACTTGTGCTATTTTTTCTGTCAATGTATAAAATTCTTCCTCTATATCTTCACTGATTACGGCAGGAGCTGCTACCCTTTGGCAGTCGTACTGTTCATCAATGATAATCTGAGTAATTATTAACAGCTCGAAATTTTTCCCATCTCCTATTACCTCCAGTGAATAGGAAGGTCCTTCTAAATACTCTTGACAAATATATTTAGGATGATTTTTTATAAATTTTTTTGCCTCAACAGCTCTTTTAAAGACACGTACCCCATGGCTGCCGCTGCTATTATTTGGCTTGACTACTACCGGCAAATCATATGTCAGACAAGTTTCATAATCTCCAGGTATCGGGATATCGTTCTCCTTAAATAATTCATTAGATAGAGATTTAGATGAAGAAATAAGAAAAGCTTCTATGTCAAATATGACCTTTTTATTTAAAAGAGACCCATAGTTTACAAGGGCTGCGAGGCAGGTTTCATCTTCCAATGCAGGTATAACTACATCTGCCTTTTTATAAATTATAGCCATAACCTTTTCATTAAACAAATTAACTTCATAAAAGTGATCACATAAATTTACTGCCGGAGCCATGGGATTTTTATCTACTAAATATACTGTCCAGCCGGCTTTCTTAGCCAGATAGACCACTTCCGTTCCTTGTAATTTACCCCCTACTACTAAGACATTCATACCATCACCGTACTTTGATTTTTGAGTATATATTTTTGATACTTTTCATGAGACCCCAGCTCTAATCCACACTCCCTTATTATAGGTATTATTTGATTTAGGGAGCGGCTTCCATTATCTATGTCCAATTCGCTCTGTGATACTCCGGCTAAGCCTTCTTCCGGCGGTATTAAGGAAGTGATTACATTAGCTCCTGCATTAAGGCGCTTCTTTAATCCTCCCAGCCCCTCTACATCCAATGATGCCGGTATTAATTTATCAGGATAAGACAATCTCATAGCAGCTATCATGAGTAATTCTTTATTGCTATTGGATTTTTTCATGTTTTCCAAAGGAGTTCCCTTTTGCGGTACGAATGTCATTGTTCGTATTTGAGACGGTTCTACTTCTCCCATATGAAAAATCCCTTCTGCCTGCTGTTCTATAGTGTCGCCAAAACCTGTCATTAGACCTTCTTCTACTAAATAGCCTAAATTCTTTGCCTGTAACTTTAATTCCATGCGAGTATCATAGTCCTGTTCATATCGCATTTGACTAAATAGATTCCGATCATAAGTTTCCTGATATAATGCATACCATACACCCCCTGCATCTTTTAGAGAAGCCAATGTGACAGGATCTACCACACCCGGTGAAATCATAATCGGGAGTTTAGTTTTTTCATGGACTTCCCTGACTATTTCTTCTAATTCTTCTGGATGTTCTTTAAAGTAAGGGTCTTCTCCCATAGTCAAATCAATTAGGTGAACACCTGATTTTGCTAATTTACAAGCTAAATCTACAACATCTGATTTAGTCTTTCTATAGCGAGGTGCCGCTTTATTTCCTTGCCGATAATAACAAAAATAGCATTTATTTTTGCAATAGGTAGTAAAATATACAAATCCATAAGCATAAGCAGTATTGTCAAAATATCTATTCCTCAGTAATCTTGCCAATTCAAAAATTTGATACTCTTCTTCGGGACTGGCCATTAATATTTGTTTAATATCACCTATGCTTAACGTCTCCCCATTATATGCTTTTGCTAAAACATCTTTTAATGTCATCTTAACTACCTCCTTATTTAATATTTATCCTGATACCATCCAAGTAACTTACGCTTCTGCTTGCCGGATGGATTGAAGAATATTCGTCTCGAAGCATCAGAAGACGTTCTAAACCAAAGCCTATACCTACCCATGAATCATCTATACCCCAGGCATCATCTAAGTAATGTGGACCCATTGAGCTTGATGCTATCTCTGTATCCTTGTAAATTATATCTACTGTAGATCCATATACTACAGACTCTTCTATTTTAAAAGAATAATCCTCTATATCCGCCTGTTCTAATATCCAGCCGGCTATCTCTTTAATACGCTCTGTCCTATTTTCAAGAGGAGTTCCCCATTCTACAAAATTGAGCATAGTAAATTCATTTAGATGTATATTCCCCTGGGATTCCTTGCGAAAGCAGGATCCAATTTCAAAAATACCCAGCGGTTTTTCATATATGTTTAATAAATTTCTGGAAATTTCATAAAGATTTGGCGCCAGCATAGGCCTGAGACATTTGTTTTCTTCCAGCCAAAAGACTTGTTCTGATAATTTATGATCTTTATTGATACTCATCTTCTCAAGAGAATTCTTGCTGATAATAGTAGGCGTTGTAACTTGAATAAATCCTTTTTCCCTAAGGCAGGATCCCAGTGATTCCTGAAGCCTTATTAAAGGAGGCTGCTTTGAAGAAGTTCGAAATGATTTTAACATTTTACGATTAAACTTGAGCTGTGAATTCTCTAATCTTTTAAATGCTTCATCTCTTGTCTTTGTAGAGGTGTAATCAGTTAAGGGATCTGATGAAACTCCTAATTCATTTAATCTGCGCAATTGGCCTTCAGTCATTTTCATGCTAAATACCTCCAATATTTCCTATAAATTGGCGGAGAGTCCGGGGGTTGCACCCGGCTGTACGGAGTTAGAGTCCGCATAATCACTCCGATTCACCCTCCAGATTAATTTGTATATGGATTCGGTTATCGGGCGGGCGCGGGAAAGCGCCGCTTTCCCTTTTTAACTGCTTTTTGCCCTTTGACGTTTTATATAATTCATGCAGAACTTATCTAATCCCAAACAGGCTTCGGAACTGACTATCAGATCCATCATACGTTCATTGAGCGGGTCTACAATAGCCGAGTTCATACCTTTTACCATACACATAACCATAAATGCCTGATTTATCTGTGACCTGTTCGGCAATCCAAAAGAAATATTACTTAGTCCTGAAGTAATGTTAACATTTGGATATTCTTTTCTTAAGGCTTCTATAGAATCCAATATTTCATTCCCAAAATTAATATCCACACTAAGGGGTTTTACTAACGGGTCGAAGAATATATCCTCTTCTTTGATACCTGCATCTAGTAAACCATCTGCTAATTTTTTAGCTACATTTATACGCTGCTCCGCCGTTTTCGGCATTCCGGTTTCGTCCATACATAGAGCGATAATACGTGTATTGTTTTTAACTATAATCGGCAAAAGCTCATCATAACGTTCTTTTTCCATAGTAATAGAGTTTACCAATGCCTGACCTTTATGGATTTTCAAAGCTGCATCAATCGCTTTAGGATTTGGGCTGTCTATACATAAGGGCACATTTACAACTTCCTGCACTATTTTTACTAACCAGCACAGCTTCTCTATCTCGTCGTGTAACCGCATACCTGCATTAACATCTATATAATCAGCACCTGCCGCTTCTTGTTTTTTTGCAATGTCTTGTATATAAGCTACATCCTCATCTTCAATAGCCTTTTTTATATCTTTTCTAGTGGAATTAATTAATTCACCTATAATTATCAATGCCTTACCTCCCCACTTAATTTATTCCGCATTAACAGACATTAAGATTTCCAATCCCAATTCAGAGATTTATTGCCTGTAAATACACGATTGGCTCAACTGTTATTTAGCGGGGGATGAGAAAAACCCCCCCACTGAATAAAATTTCGCTTTATGCGAAGAAAGTCTTTAACAGCCTTTCTTCTTGTTCACCTGCTTATTATGCCAATAATCTATCTGCAAGCTGTGTTGCTGAACCGGCATCCGGAGAATAGCCGTCTGCCCCTATTTCTTCACTAAATTCTTCTGTAACCGGAGCCCCACCGATAATAACTTTAACTTTATCTCGTAAACCTGCTCCTTTAAGTGTATCAATTACCGTTTTCATCTCCGGCATTGTGGTCGTAAGAAGAGCAGACAGTCCAACAATTTGCGCATTGTGCTCTTTAACAGCTTCTACAAATTTTTCGGCCGGCACATCAAAACCTATATCTACAACATTGTATCCATTACTATCAAACATTATTGCCACTAACTTTTTACCGATATCGTGCAGATCGCCTTTTACTGTACCCAGGACAATAGTGCCTTTATTTGTAATATCCCCTTCTTTAATTAAAGGCTGCACTACCTCAACACCTGCCGCCATAGCCTGGGCTGACATCAATACTTCCGGAACGAACATTTCTTCTGCTTTAAAACGAGAGCCAACTACATTCATACCTGCTATTAAGCCGTTATTAATAATAGATATAGGATCTTCTTTCATATCTATTGCCATATTAACATCTTTTACAACTTGTTCGTCGTCTCCCTTAATGACACTATTTTTGACATACTCTAATACTGACATTTAACTACCTCCCTTTCTGGTTCTGACGATCAGTAATCGCCCTGCAATCTCATATCCTTATACTGGTGATTTATGGGCAGGCATGTAAACCTGCCACTTCATTTCCGACAATTAACCATAGATTTTAGCAATTGGTAATTTCCCGTACCGATTTATCTATAAATTTTTATCTTTACTTTTTTTGATCAGATGCACCTACACCAAATCTTAAATTTCAAGATTCAAATTTTTTGAAGAAACCATGAGTCCTTAAAGGCCGTAATAAATTTTAGGGTGTTTATTATGGCCTTGGAATTACTTTCCTACACTATCTATAATGGATTTGATTTTGTCCAGTACATCTTTATCAATAGTCATAGGTTTGTGTTCATTAATGATCTCTTTTGCGATTTTGTTTAATTTATCATTAACTGATACACTTCCTGCCTCTTCCCACTTACTTCTCATATGTCTATCAAAGAGCTTCGCCCTGGATTGCTCTGATTTCATATAATTGACAGTATGCCTTTCACCTAAGAAAGTACCTGCAGGACCTACCTTGTTGATAACGTCCACGGCCAGCGTTTCATCAGATACCCTTACTCCTCTGAGGGTTCTATTTATATTTCCGGCAATTTCGTTATCTAAAATTAATTGTTCGTAGCTGAATGTCATCCCTAAATCTAACATCCCTAAGCCATATATTAAGTTAACCCCAGCCATAGCCGGTAGTAAACCAGTTAAAGTTGTCTCTGAAGCTGATTGACTATCTACTACCTTGCTGTCAGCCTAGCCACCGGCAGTATAACTTGGCAGATTGTAAAACTGGGCCAGGCAGGCAACACACGCACTTATCATGCCAAGTTCCGGTGAGCCTACTGAAGCTGTTCCCGTTTTCATATCAAATGTAGCTGTAGAACTTCCATAGATAACCGGTGCTCCCTTATTTACGAGTTGAGTTAAGACTATCCCGGCTAACACTTCCGCATTATGAACTACTAAGGTACCGTCTATAGTAATTGGAGCTGTACCACCTGATAATGCCATGGAGAGAATGTTGATAGGCACTTCAGCTTTAGCAAATTCCATAATAATGTCACAACCTTCTTTGGATATTTGCAGCGGACTGGTGGGGCATATTAGAGCTGATATAATAGGTCGCTTTTTAAGTTCATCCATGCCTCCGGCTATTGCAGCACCCATTTCTATAAATTTTTTAGCACTTTTGCCGGATTGTAAATCAATGTGATGGCAGTGTTTAGATGTATTAGTTAAAAATGCCTCTGCTGCTATTAAGTCTTCTTTTTCTTTGGGTGTATCTCTTGCAACTACTGCCTGTGAATAAACATCAACATTATCCAGATAATCCACTAAAAGTGCCGTATCTCGTACGTCTTGAGTAGTAGTACCTCTCAGGATGCCTGTGTTTACATCATATATCTTTATGCCTGATCCAAAATTCGTCCAGGATACGCGGTTTGTTTCTAATACTCTGTCATGCTTAGGATCTCGTCCTGCTAATAAAACAGAACTTGGTGCAGATCGTATACATTCCTCTAAAACATACTGAGGAATCCGTACTATCTTTTCTGAACGGTCTACTTTACATCCCCCGTCAGAAAAGACATTTAGTGCTTCATCGTTGTAAATTTTTACCCCTGCTTCATTAAGTACTCTTAGTGTAGCCAAATGTATTTGTGCTAATTCTTCCCTTGTGAACATGTCTACACTTAAGCCTTCTTTTTGCCTGTAAGATACTCTTTGTTTCAACTTAGCCATAAACAGAACCTCCATTTTCTATTCCTCTTCTAAACCTGTTGCCTTCCATACCAGAACCTGATTCCTTCTTTATCTCCTTATAGCCATCACCTCTCATCCGTTTTTTATCATTTATTCCAGCTCCCCCTTTTGTCAATATCAGTCTACTCTATGTTGCTGCAACAGAGTCAATAGTTGTTTTGATAATTTAATAAATAACTGTCATTTTAAAAAATATAAAAGCCATGCCTATATACTTTTACTTTTAAAGTACATAGGCATGGCTTATGTTTTGGCACTTAGCGAACATCAATAGGTAAATAAGTCTCTACATATTTATAGGAATATTCATCTTTATAAAAGGGAAAGAAATGCACTGAATATATAGGATCAATTATTCGAAATCTATGCTTACTCGCCCAGTTTATTGTATGTGATAAAAGATGTGGATCGTCGATTTCTCTTTGAGTCAATCTTACTGTGTATACACTTATATCTCTTCTCACTACATTTTTTTCTGTGCAATATCTATCTACGTCTTTTTTATCAATATGATTTAAATCTCTTTCAAAGGCAACGCAACAGCACCTCTGTTTTTTTATTTCTTTTCCATCAAAGCTAAACTCTGTGGCACCGTATAGTACCGGAAAAATTGGAAATTTAACATTAAAATACGAAGAATACGAAAATACATAGAAGGTATCAAAAGGAACTAAAGCAATTTTATTTCTGAATCTAAATAAGTGTTCGATCATTCGCTGATTAAAATGTATATAATTTAATTTGTCATCTTCATCAATGATTTTATTCTTTATCTTTATCTCTCCATCAGCAAATATCTTTTCAATAACTTTAATATCTGAAGTTTTCAGTAAAGTAGAAATAGTTTTTACAGGAAAATCTAATATCTCCCTATAATAAGCTATCTGACATAAGCGAATTAAATCATCATAAGAGTAATTATAATATCCATTATTTTCATCCTTTTCAACCGTAATAAGTTCTTTATTTAAGTAGTGTCTTATCTTAGTTCTCGGAATACCGGTAATCGTTTCTACCTCGTTTATAGTGAATTCTCTATCATATTCATTCATTACGATAGTTACCCCCCTTGTATAATAAATAAATTTTTTATTGGAATAATCTTATAAAACTACATAGACCTATTCACTCCTCACGGCTCTATCTTGCAGCCATTATTGATTGATTATTACATGTATATTCCTGAGCTGGATGCTTGATGACACCCCCGAACATAAAATTGTACTTGAAACCGGCCGTAATGCATTAAATCAGGGTAGTTACTTTACCAGCCCGCAATACACTTATTTTCCAGGTAGCATACTTGGTAACGTTTTCAAATGATAAATTAATAAATTAAATTTAATTAGTAAGTGGATAAATTTGCAAGTACATTAAAATTTTCATTCAATTTTAGCTAAGTTTCAAATTAATTTCTTTATAAAAGTATATCACACCTGTTGTTTAAATCAAGGAGTATTTAAAGGGAAGCTCAAAATTTTTTAAAAACATTGCTTATTTTCGTGCCTCATATTAAAATAAATATAACAAGGGGTAAAATAATAGAGGAGTAATCTAATATGAAATTAGTAGATATTGTAATTACATTAAATAAACGTAATGTTATTATGTCTATAGATTGGAAAAATGAACAACTAGAAAGGATTTACAAAAGTACCTGGGACACATATATAAATAAAAACTTAGAGAATATTTCAGATATTAAAATTAATAAAAATATAGAAGATTTACATTGGAAAGATGAAGCTTTTATGTATGAAGAATTGAAAATATCTTACAATACAAAGTTTCTTCTATTAAAAAGAAAGGATTATAAAGAATATCTATATGAACAAAGTTTTGATAGGATGAATGATGGAGTTCAAATATATGACAAAAATTCAAGCTTAGTTTTTATTAATAAAGCAAGTAAGAAGATTTCTTCAATTCCTGATGATGAAGATATTACCGGAAAATATCTTCAAGATTTATATGATATAAATGATTATTCATATAGTACAGTCCTTACAACCCTTAGAACGCAAGCACCCGTTATTAACCGGTTTGATGTTTTCAAACTAAAAAACGGCGTTAATATAACAAGTGTAAATACTGCCTACCCGATTTTTTATAACGAAGAACTTGTAGGTGCAATTTCATTTGATCAAGATGTAAACGTAATCAGCGACAATATCAAAAAGTTTGAAAGCATTAAAAAAACAATGATGGAACAAGGTGTATCTCTTAACAGCAGAACAAAAGACAGCAAATATAACTTTTTCGACATTATAGGTAAAAATGACGAATTGCTCGAAACCATTGAATTGGCTAAAAAAGTTTCATCTCAAGACTGCAATGTTCTGATATATGGCGAAACCGGAACAGGAAAAGAAATGTTTGCCCAAAGCATTCATGAAGAAAGCAGTAGAAAAGGTAAAAAATTTATAGCAATAAATTGTGCAGCTGTACCTGAAACCTTAATTGAAAGTATGCTGTTTGGTACTGCAAGGGGCGCATTTACAGGCAGTGTTGACAGAGCAGGACTATTAGAAGAGGCTAATGGGGGGACATTATTTTTAGATGAGCTGAATTCAATGAGTCTAGGTATGCAGTCCAAAATTCTTAGAGTGATACAGGAAAATAGTATTCGACGAGTAGGCGGAGAAAAAGACATTAAAATAAATGTAAGATTTATTTCATCTTGTAATGAAGATCCTTATAAAATAACGAGCGAAAACTTGTTAAGAAAAGATTTATTTTATAGACTGTCTACAGTTATAATTGAAATACCACCCCTTAGGAATAGAATCAATGATATTGAAGTTCTTATTAAATATTGTTTGAAACAATATAAGCATAAATATTTTAAAAATGTTGACCATATTGATGAATCTGTGATAAAAATCTTAAAGTCTTATAAGTGGCCGGGAAATGTCAGGGAGTTATTTCATGTGGTTGAATATGCTCTTAATGTAATGGAAGGCAGTTCATGGAAGGTTTCTCATCTTCCTAAATATATTACCAATTCTTACAGGGAAAATAATGAAATAGCAATTAGTTATATAAAGGATGATAATATTAATTTATATAAAAATAATTTACAGTACATAATGGACAGCTATGAAAGCGATATATTAAAAAAGGTTTTGGACCACTACGGTTATAATATTTCTAAAGCTGCCAGTTCCCTTGGGATCAAAAGGCAAAGCCTGCAATACAGAATAAAAAAATATGGTATTGTAGTATAAAGAAAATTAAAAGAGTTAAGATATAGGGAAAGAGTGTACATTTCCTTATATCTTAATATCTTAATATCTTAAAATCATCCGTTTTAATTCTTCATTTAATCAGATTCTATATATCGCTTTAATATTTATTCTGCTTTTGCAGCACTTGTACCTGCTATTCTACCAAATACTACAGTATCTACAACTGCATTTCCTCCAAGTCTGTTACCACCGTGTATACCTCCAGCAAGCTCTCCGGCAGCATACAATCCTTCAATTACTTCACCATCTTTATTTAATGCATGACAATTTGTATCTATTCTTACTCCGCCCATAGTATGATGAACAGCCGGTACTCTGGGTAATGCATACCATGGTCCGTTTTCAAATTTTTTTGTCAGAAGCTCTCTTCCAAATTCGTCCTTTCCAGCATCAACCGCAGCATTGTATTTATCTACGGACGCTTTGAGGTTTTCAGCAGGAACGCTTATATTTTCTGCAAGTTCATCAAGAGTTTCACCTGACTGCCATCCATACAAGTGATTTTCCAGTACATCTGACATAGGTACACCTTCAAGGGTTTCAGCATTTTCAGGATCAGGCAAAACATCTGCACTATGTATCATATACATAAGTCCTTCAGGTTGCTCAAATATAGCTTTACATATTACGTCACGACGACCGTCTTCTCTTACAAATCTGTTTCCTTCTTCATTAACAAATATAGTATTTTCTGCTCCCAAATCATATACTCCAGTAAGAGCTCCACTCTTTGGTATACTCAAATACAGTAACTGTATTAAATCCATATCAATCAAATCAGCCCCTGCTTTTGATGACATTTCTATACCATCGCCTGTAACCCCAGGCATATTTGTTGTTGGAACATCTGGCCCAAGGTCTTCCCATTTGCCTGATGTATTATATTTCTGCCTTAATTCAACATTCCCTGCAAATCCTCCTGTAGAGAGAATTACACCGTTATTGGCATGTAATATTAGATCGCTGCCATCCTTGTTTAATGCCTTTACACCCAAAACTTTGTCTCCATCTAATATCAATTCTTCACCCTTTGTATCAGTGAGTATTTTACATTTATCTGTCCTTTCGTCAAGTGTTTTCATATATGCGTTTATGAATCCGGTTCCCAATGGATCAACTGACTGGTGTGTTCTTGGGTAAAGAGAACCTGCTCCCTGGATTATTTTATCTTCGAACTTCATTCCCATTCCTTCGAGCCACTTTAATCCATCATATGCATTTTCACACAGTGTCTGAACTAATTCAGGATTTCCTAAGTTATCTCCTCCTTCAAGGGTTTGCTTCACATATAGTTCAACTGAATCTTCTATTCCGGCTGGTTCCTGTAATTCAGGATCAGGTGTGTTATAAATTCCTCCGCACACTGCGGTATTGCCTCCAAGTATACCCATTTTTTCAATAACTATTACGCTTGCTCCTTCATCAGTTGCAGCAACTGCAGCAGACAGACCTGCTCCGCCGCCTCCAACAATTATAACATCTGCAGTTAATTCGTCGGGATACTCCTTAACTAGCCTGTCATTCTCAGATTTATATGCATCCAAATTTGCCCCTGCCTGTTTCAAACAATCCTCAACAGCAGAAAGTATAGCGTTGCTTGTTAAAGTTGCTCCGGTTATAGTATCAACAGTCAGTGTTTGTCTTTCAATTATTTCTTTTGGCAGCTCTTTAATGGGAACTGTGCCTACACTTGGTGTTTCATAATTATTAAGCACTTTAATGTCAGTTATTTGATTCTCATCAACAGTTACTTCAACATTCATCTTTCCTCCCATTCCCTGAGATTCACTGTTATATGTGCCTGCAACGAGATTTCCTTTTACTGCCTTGTCCATAGACTCATTTTGTCCTTCATCCGTGTCATTTATATTTGTGTTGCACGATGCTAAAGTAAATAGCATAGCAAACGCAAGAATGAATGAAATAATCTTTTTTGTTCCTTTCATATTATCTCCTCCCTCAAAATTTTTTACATATAAGGAATGTATCATCAAAAGCCTAAATTGTCAATATATTAACGCACTTTTTCCATAAATTGTAACATCCCTTTTTAAAGTTCTCCTCTCGCTATACTCTCAACCTGCTCAATGCTAAGCCCGGTCTTTAAAGAAATAGTCTTTATGTCCAATACATCAAGAAGACTTGTTTATATTACTACTCTTTCTCAGAATATATTTCAATAAAAACTCATGGAAAAAGGAATAACTTGAAATATTCAAGCCATTCCCCTTAAGTTTTTAAATATTTTAAATATTATTTTTCCAATAAATCTGAAAAAATCCAGCCCTTGTAGCCGCCTTCAAGTGTATAGATATTATCTGCGTCTACGCCTGCTTCCTTCAAAAGTCCTGTTGCTGCTTGAGCGTATTTTTTACCGGAATAGCACAGAAGAACAATTTTTTTATCTTTGCTTCCCACTTCTTCTAATGCTTTTTCTACATTTTCTTTGGCAGGATTATTATCACTGTCTGATACTACGGAATCAACGTCTGCAGATATTGAGTCTTTAATATGTTCAGTATCGTAATCTGCTTTTTTTCTTACGTCAAGAATTGAGTAATCGCTGTTTTCATCTGTTACAATAGTTTTTAATTCATCAGCAGTAATATACTGAAAATCTTCCGCCTCTTGTTGTGCACCTTCTTCAGATGAAGTCTGAGGCTGCTCATCTTGTTTATCATTTTGTTTATCACTGCATCCAACAAATATGCTCGCAACCATCACAAGCACTAAAAATAAGGATATGTACTTTTTATTCATTTCTTCCTCCAAAATTTATTTTTATAGCAAAATTAAAGGTATCAGTTTTATGTTATTAAGTCAAGTTGTGCAGTTATGAATAATTCTTATGATAAGTGTTATATAATTACTAAATTTTATAATACCTGAGTTTTTCAGATTTAAAACGAAATGAGGTTTTCGCAGGAAGAGAATCTGTTTTTTTCCCGTTGTTCCTGCATCTTATTTTAGAGCCTGTAACACAATGCTGATAAATATACTCTTTCTCTTTGCCTGTATATATTCTTTGAACAAATTCAAAGTCATCGCCTTCTGTTGGTTCCACAGCATCATTTCGCACCATCATCATATATTCTCCTTCTTCCAGGCTGCATTCCACCATAAATTCAGGAGAACGGAATTTACCTTTGCCTACGGTTCCTTCAAAAAAGGAGGCATCTCCAAAATATTCTGCAACCTTATAGCTAACAGGATTTTCGTAAATATCTTCAGGTGACCCTGATTGTATAATCCTTCCCTCATCCATAAGAGCGATTTTGTCGGACATGCTCAATGCCTCATCCTTGTTATGGGTAACCATTATGGTAGTCATATGGT